>ENA-ORBV01000635-ORBV01000635.1-microbial-mat-metagenome-genome-assembly--contig:-NODE-635-length-80059-cov-13.268848_pt1 | contig 80059 bp, 66 predicted proteins | sample MGYA00237777_ERZ505514 | MGnify/ENA primary metagenome ERZ505514 (study PRJEB26160, sample SAMN06269048) | microbial mat metagenome | isolation source: Oligotrophic lake microbial mat | place...
CGAACAATCGCTTCCCGAAAATGCTGCCTAAACGTCGCATATTCGGGAAGCGTAACGTTCGATGAAAAAAAAATAAATGTAACTATTCAGGGTATGCAGCTCGCTGCATACCCTGAATAGTTACTCTTCCAACACCTTCATTTTAACCCCAGACGACCACATTACGACAACCCAAAAACATTGCCGTCCGCATCAATATCCATCCCTTCCGAAGCGGGAACGGGCGGCAGGCCGGGCATGCGCATGATTTCGCCCACAATCGGAATGACAAATCCGGCGCCGGCGGCAAACTCAAATTCCCTCACGGTGATGTTGAAATTGCGGGGCCGCCCGACTTTGTTTTCGTTGTCGGAAAAAGACTTCTGTGTTTTGGCAATGCAAACCGGCAGTTTATCAAAACCTAAGGTCTGGATGGTTTTTAGCTGGTTTTTCGCTTTCGCGCTGTAATCAACCCCATCGGCACCGTAAATTTCTTTGGCAATCGTCAGGATTTTTTCTTCAACCGGCAAATTCCAGTCGTACAGTTGATGGTAGGCGTTGGTTCCGCCGGCGATCATGTCCACCACCGCTTGGGCGAGCGCAGCCGTCCCGGTTCCGCCATTGGCAAAGCCATCTGAAACTACGGCCTTCACCTCCATAGCAGCGCAGCGTTCCTGTACGTGTTGGATTTCTTCCGGCGAATCCGTGGGAAAAAGGTTGATGGCCACCACGGGTATCAGTCCGAATTTTTTGCAGTTTTCGATGTGCTTTTCCAAATTTTCAAATCCCTTGCTGACTAAATTAAGGTCGGGTGTATTGTACGCTTCTTTTTTGGCACCGCCATGGTGGCGCAGCGCGCGAATGGTGGCGACCAGCACCATGGCTTTGGGTTTCAGGTCGCCGTAAGGGCATTTGATGTCTAAAAATTTTTCTGCGCCAAGGTCAGCCCCGAATCCGGCTTCCGTCACGACATAATCGGCAAGGGAAAGCCCGGTTTTGGTGGCAATGATGGAATTGGTGCCCTGAGCAATGTTTGCAAACGGGCCGCCGTGCAGGATGGCGGGGTTTCCTTCCAATGTCTGGACAAGGTTGGGCAGGATGGCGTCTTTCAGCAGCAGGGTCATTGCGCCCTGTGCCTTCAGGTCGCGGGCAAAAATCGGTTTTTTGTCAAAAGTGAAGCCAATGAAAATATTCCCCAGCCGGGTTTTCAAATCGGCAAAATCCTTCGACAGGCAAAGAATAGCCATAACCTCAGAGGCCGGGGTGATGTTGAACCCGTCTTCCCTTGGAATGCCGTTTGCACTGCCGCCAAGGCCAATGATGATGTGCCGCAGCGCGCGGTCGTTCATGTCCATCACCCGTTTCCAGACCACGGTACGCGGGTCAATATTCAGGTTATTGGTTTTGTTTTGAATGTTGTTGTCAATGAGCGCAGCCAGCAGGTTATTGGCCTTTTCAATGGCTGCAAAATCGCCCGTAAAGTGCAGGTTGATGTCCACCATCGGAATGACCTGCGAATAACCGCCGCCCGCAGCGCCGCCTTTCATGCCGAATACCGGCCCCAGTGAGGGTTCGCGCAGTACCACAATTGCGCGTTTTCCGATTTTGTTCAAGCCGTCGGCCAAGCCAATAGAAACGGTGGTCTTCCCTTCGCCCGCGGGCGTTGGACTGACAGCCGAAACCAAAATCAGGTTACTTTGAGCGATTTTTTGCTCGTCAATGAGGTGGTGTGGGAGCTTGGCCTTGTATTTTCCATAAAGCTCAAGCTCCTCCGGAGGAATGGACAATTTGGCCGCAATGTCCTGTATCGGGCGGATTGCGGCCCGTTGCGCGATTTCTAAATCGGTGAGTTGCATGGTTTTGGTTGGTTAGAACTTATTCACTTATTTTCCGCCAAAGTATGGCATTTTTTGTTTAATTTTATCGCAAAATCACAACTATGGAAGCGGCGCAGACTGAAAAGACATCTACGGTTGCTGACTATCTCCGCATAGAGCGCAAAACAGGCAGGAAATACGCTTTTTATAATGGTAAAATTGAACATAGTCTGGTGGTACGATCCTTCATAATCGCGTGTCAAGAAATATTTTTGGATTGCTTTTCAACATCTTGCTTGCGAAGCCGAATTATGAAATCTTCGGCAGCGACCAAAAAATTTACCTGCCCAAATTCAATTTCTACCTTTACCCCGATGCCGTTGTCATAGCCGGGGAGCCTTTGGTCACTGACCAGGAAGCCGACGCTATCATCAACCCACTGCTTATCGTGGAAACGCTTTCCAAAAGTTCGGAACGCTATGACCGGGGGCAAAAATTCGTGGAATACCAGAGCCTGCCCTCTTTTAAAGAATACGTTTTATTGCGCCAGGATGCGCCGGAAGCCTACCTTCAGTTTCGCGAAGAACCCAACCTGTGGCGCACTTCCGAAGCAATCGGCTTAGAAAGCGAGGTTTATTTCCGCAGCATAGAAGCTCGTATTCCTGTGGCTGACATTTATTATAAAGTGCAGTTCTGATGAAAATTTGCAAAAGGCAAATTGACAAGGGGCAAATCTGCAAATTGGCAGGGTGTCCGGATGTTTATGGATTTTCGTAATTGCTTGTTTGCCTCTTGCTTGTTTGCCCCTTCAACCTCTCTCCCTCTTCCGGCAGAAGAAAAGCCCAACGGCAATTGAAGCTCGTCGGATACCTCCTGTTGTGTCAACTCCTGAAAATAGATAAGGTTTTCCCGTCGCAGCAAGTCTAATAACTCAGCCAGGCCAAACTAACCTCCTCCGGCGCTTTGATGCGTTCGGCGATGCGCTTGTAGCGGTCGGCTAACTGGCATAGATAATCCTGTGCCCTGGAGGAGGTATCTTTCAGACCCGTGAGCGCCTCCACTTTCCAGGAATCTACCAGGTGCTGGATGATGTTGGCGTAATCCCAGGTGGTATAGATGCCGATTTTCTGTGTGATGGCTGAAAAGCGCGCGAACAGGCCATCGGGCGACGTATTCGTATCCATTAGGATGGCCGGCATGGCAATTTGCTTGCGCATCATTTTTTCAAAAGCGGCAATGGCACCGTCCGGGTCAATTTCGAAAATTTTGGACATAAACGACTTGTACGCCTTTTCGTGGCGGGCTTCGTCGCCTGCGATGGTTTTGCAAATTTTGGAAAGCACCGGGTCGCCGGCCTTGTCGGCCAATTTACCCGTGTTGACGTGCGAGACTTTGGTAGCCCGCTCCTGGAACGAGGTGTAGATCATGGCCTGATAAGGATCGCGGCCCGATTTAGGGTCAAATCCGCTGCCAATCAGTTTATGGATGGTAATTTCCACCTGTTTCATATCGGCGCGGCCAGACAGGTAGAGGTATTTATTGAGCAAGTCGCCGTGGCGGTTTTCTTCTGCTGTCCAAGCCCGCGACCATTTGCCCCAGCCGCGTTCGGTGACCATACTGCCTTCTTCGTTGATGCCTTTCACCATATTGAAAAAGGTTTGGTAGGTCGGCAGCGCTTCTTCCGTGATCATGTTGCCAATTAAGGAAGTGATCACCTCGCTGGGGATGCCCGCAGCCCGCTCACGGAGGAGTCGAACCTGATCGAAAGCATCTACCTGCGTCATATCCGGCAAAAAATCGCTGGGTTGCCAGCAGGTATTGGGGTCTACTAAAATATTCTTGACGGCATCGCCAACGAAGCCCTCCAATTGTTCGATGACCTCCATGTTTTTCAACAATTCGCGGTCTTCGGCTGATTCTGATTGATAGAACATTCCGAGTGATAATTTTTTTCTGATGGATTGTCGGCGTGTGATAACGGGATTTTATCCACACGCCTAAGTCGCTTTTCCGTTTAGATTAGACTGCAAGGTAGTCTTTTTTCTCCAAACCATCGCCAAAACCGGCGGGTTCTTTACGAGCCGGTGCTTTCGTCACCGATCCATCAGGAATGCAAAAAGGTGGCGCGAAAATCATGAAATAGGGCTTAGCGGTTTATATTTGCCAAAATGCCGCCGGCAAGGAAGCTTTTCGTAAGTTGTACACGCAAATCTGAAACGTTTTTTTATTTCAAAAATACATTGTTATTTTTTTATCAACTCCCAGTAAATAGCAAAACATGAGTATGAGCAACGAGCCGTCATTACCGTCGCAGGGCGACACCGCAGCGTTCTTTGAAAACAAAGTCATCGGACATCCTGCCGCATTGTTTGTGCTGTTCTTTACCGAAATGTGGGAACGTTTTTCTTTCTATGGCATGCGCGCCCTGCTGGTGATGTTTTTGACTTCGTCGCTGTTCGACGGCGGATGGGCCTGGAACCGGGAACAGGCCTTGGCCTTGTTCGGCTCTTACGTGGGGCTGGTTTATTTGTCTACCATGATGGGCGGCTATTTTGCCGACAAAAAAATCGGATACCGCTGGGCCGTGGTGATTGGCGCTTCGCTCATGACGCTGGGACACGGCCTCATGGCACTGGAGACCGGGACTTCTATTTACATGGGCTTGGTGGCTTTGGTGTTTGGCAATGGGTTCTTCAAGCCCAATATGGTCTCCATCATCTCGGAAATGTATAAAAGCCACCCGGAAAAGAAAGATGGCGCTTATACCATCTTTTACATGGGCGTTAATTCGGGTGCGTTTTTCGGCATCCTGCTGTGCGGCTACTTAGGCGAAAAGGTGGGTTGGAGCTGGGGGTTTGGCCTCGCCGGCATCTTCATGTTTTTCGGGCTGGTGCAATTCTGGCTGGCGCAAAATATTTTTGGAAATATCGGACTAAAGCCCGTAAAAAAAGACGCCGCTGCCTTGGCATCCGACCAGCGGACGCTGGATGCGAACGATGACAAGCTGAACCCGTTCAGCGCAGGGCAATTGGTGCTGATTGCGGTCATGATCATTCTGGGGCTGTTGTGGATCATATTCGAGCCCGCAAAGATCATTTCAAAAGGAAGTATTGACATTTTTAACTTCAATGTATGGGGGTTATCAGGCAATAATTTCACGATCCTGCTGGCCCTGGCCCTGTTCATTGGATTGCTGGTGTACAGGCTGTCGAAATACGCTGTTGTGACGCGCGACCGGATGATTGCGGTTACGTTCTTTGCGTTTTTGGTCATTTTTTTCTGGGCCATTTTCGAGCAGTCGCCCGGCACGCTGACCATCTTCGCCAGGGACTACACCAACCGGATGCTGGAGGGCAATGCCGGCATCATTTTCAAAGTGGCCAACGGGCTGATAACCGTCGTTCCGCTGGGCATCATTACCTGGGTACTCTTCAAACTGTTTCAACAAACTTTCAAAAAATACACCGTTGCCAACATCACCCTGGGTGCCAGCTTTGTCATTGTCTGGGGCATTGCCATCTGGATGCTGCAAAATCAGTTTGCCGAAACAACCCTGGAAGTTCCGGCCTCCTGGTTCTCCACCCTGAACTCGCTGTTCATCATCAGTCTGGCACCGTTGTTCTCCAAATGGTGGGAAAGCAAATATAACCCGCCGGCAAATATGAAATATGCCATCGGGATGGTCTTCCTGGCGTTGGGCATGGCCTGTGTGGCATTTGGCGCCAGTTCAATTGAACCGGGTGCCAAAACGGCGTCGGTGAGCATGATCTGGTTGATCTTAGTGTACCTGTTTCACACCATGGGCGAACTGTGCATTTCCCCGGTGGGCTTGTCGTATGTGAGCAAATTAGTGCCTGCCCGCATGATCGCGATTATGTACGGCATTTGGTACTTAGCCGTGGCGATTGGCATGAAAGGCGCTGCGAAGCTTGGAGAAAACGTGGATAAAATAGCCGACGAAAAAGGCATCAGCTACTTCTTCTGGATACTGACCGTTATATCCCTCGCAATTGCCGTTTTAGCGGTGGTTTTTGCGCCTTTTATCAGGAAGAAGATGCATGGAGTGCGGTAGGGGAATGGTTCCTAAAAAGAAACCATATTTAAAGCCCTTAACAAAACCCTATTGCCGGTGAGTATAAAGACGAAAGTTAAAGCAAATCCAAAATTATGGCTTTCATAGATTATTACAAGGTATTGGGCGTTGATAAAACGGCACCGGAACAGGTGATAAAAAAAGCATTTCGGAAATTGGCCAGGAAATACCATCCGGATCTCAATCCAAACGATAAAGGGGCAGAAGCCACCTTCAAAGAAATCAACGAAGCCAATGAGGTGCTGAGCAACCCTGAAAGTCGAAAAAAATATGACAAATACGGAAAAGATTGGGAACACGCGGAAGCATTTGAGCGAGCCCAACAACAAAATCGGTCTGGGCGCCAGGAAAGCTCCCGCAGCTCCTTTGAAGGCGATTATTCTGAATTTTTTGAATCCATGTTTGGAGCTGGTTCAGGAAGAGGGGGCGGGCAGCGGATAAAATTCAGGGGACAAGACTACCACGCCGAGCTGCACCTCGACTTACAAGAGGTCTATACCACCCAGAAACGAACCTTAACGGTGAATGGGAAAGAGATTCGGCTGACTATCCCCGCGGGCGTAAAAAACGAGCAGGTCATCAAAATCAAAGGACACGGCGGGGAAGGCGTCAATGGCGGGCCCAATGGCGATTTGCATATCCGGTTTGTCATTGAAAACAATACAAAATTCAAGTTAGACGACGATAACCTGCACGCAACGGTTGATTTGGACTTGTACACGGCGCTCTTAGGCGGAGAAATTATGGTGGATACTTTTGACGGGAAGGCGAAACTAAAAATAAACCCGGAAACTCAAAATGGTACGAAAGTGAAGCTCAAAGGAAAAGGGTTTCCGGTCTATAAAAAAGAAGGGAGCTTTGGCGATTTATACCTCACCTACCAGATCGCACTTCCGAAAAATCTGACCGAACAGGAAAAAGCATTATTTGCGGAATTGGCTAAATTAAGGACGTCATGAATACGGAAAACCTTATCCCTTTATCCCAGCTTTGTCTGCACTACCAGGTTGAACTATCCTTTTTCAGCAGCCTGAATGAAATTGGATTGATTGAAATCGAAATCATAGAACAATCTCAATACCTCCACCAGGATAAAATTAATGACGTTGAAAAAATGATCAGATTGTATCATGAATTGAACGTCAATCCGGAAGGCATTGATGTAGTGTTTAATTTGTTGCAAAAGGTGGAGGCGTTGCAACTTGAATTAATTTCGGTTACGAACCGGTTGCAGGTTTATAAAATGCGTTGATCATCGGAATCTTTCTTACGACACGCTCCTAAACCCCGGCGAATGACTACCTTTGCAAAATATTCTAAAAAAGCAATCCTTATATATGAATAATAAAACAAAGGTGTCTGTCCTGATGGCCGTATACAATACAGATTTCGCCTTAGTCAAAAGAGCGATTGATTCCGTTCTGAATCAAACTTTTCAAAATTTTGAACTCCTCGTCATTGACGACGGCAGCGACAACGACCCCCAAAACCAACTCCTCGATTACGTGAAAAAATACGAGGATAAAATACTTTACCTCCGGCATAAAAACTGCGGCCAATCCCAATCAATTAACCGGGGTATTTTAAACAGCAAAAGTGAATATATTACCATTTTGGACGCCGACGATGAATATGAGCCGAACCACCTCTGGTCTTGTTTGCAGGAAATGGAGTACGCCGACCTGATTGCCTCTACCACAAAAACCATCGTAGATAAAGAAGAAGATTATTACGTGCCGGATAAGCACGATACGAACCAGGTTATCCATGTGGATGAGTGCATTTTATTTGCGACACTGTTCGGGAAAAGAAAGGTTTTTTCCAATTTAAAATTCCAGGATTTCTATGCCGCTGATGCCGATTTTTATGAACGCGCCGGCCAGCAATACAACGTCCGAAAAGTGGATTTAAGAACCTATGTTTATTACCGGAATATCCCGGGTAGCGTCAGTGCAACCCTGAAAAGAGAAAACGCTTTACCCCCATCGCTATGCCATTCTTAATGGACAAACAACTCATTTTGGCCTGCCATTTTACAGGCATTTATGATGTAAACCGAAATACGACATTAAAAGATGATGATTATTCGATCGTTCAGGCGTGGGCCGAATCCATTGCTGCGCAGCAATTAAAAGGCATCATTTTTCACAATAATTTTACAACTGCAACCTGTTCAAAATATCAAAACGAATACCTTGATTTCATAAAAATTGAGCACAATACCCGGTATAATCCCAATGTTTACCGCTATTTAATTTACCGCGATTTTTTACGCGCCCATTCAGCAGCACTTGAAAGCGTTTTTGTGACCGACGTTTCAGATGTTGTCACCCTTAGCAATCCTTTTATTCATCCTTTTTTTACCGAAAACCCAGCCGCCATTTTTTGTGGCGACGAGCCCAAGCCCCTTCACAATGAATGGATGGAAGCGCATTCCGTCCATTTGCGCACCAAAATTGCCGGGTATGCCGCGTATGAAGCTGCCTTCAAAGATTCGCCGTTGCTCAATTGTGGGATCATCGGGGGGAATATCCGGGTGATACAGGCGTTCCTTGAAAAACTCGCCGGGATTCACGAGCAATTCAACCACGACAACCAAACCGCTTACACCGGCGACATGGGGGCTTTTAATTATTTAATGCATACGCAATTCAATGACCTTGTGTTGCATGGTTCGCCGGTTAATACTATATTTAAGGGCTATGAGCTTGACAGAACCGACTGTTGGTTTAGGCATAAATGAAGTAGAATGCTTAAACAACCATGAAAAAAACAATAATCATACTCGGACTTTCTGCACTGACTTTTTCATTGGGTTATGGGTTTTGTCAATGGAATTTCAGCCCTTTCCGACAAATAGAAACTTGGAATAAGCGGATGCAGGAACAGGAATTGAATATCCCTGTGCAGGCATTTGAGCATGAGTTTCAAGATGGAGACCTTATTTTTCAAACGTCGCTTTCCGCTCAAAGTGAAGCCATTCAATTGGCGACCCAATCAACCTATTCTCATTGCGGGCTCATTTACAAATACGGTCAGGGCTATCTAGTTTTTGAAGCGGTACAACCCGTCAAACGAACCCCACTTGGCCTATGGATTGCCCGGGGACAAGAAGGAAAATATGTAGTCAAGCGGCTTAAAAATGCTGCCCAGGTTTTAGCGCCTGCGGCACTTGCAAAAATGAAAGAAATTGGCGATCAGTTTAATGGCAAAAACTACGACCTGGCTTTTGAGTGGTCGGACGACAACATTTATTGCTCGGAACTCATTTGGAAAATATACCAACGTGCAACGGGCATTGAAATTGGTCAATTGGAGCAACTGCGCGATTTTGACCTGACTAGCAAGCGCGTTAAAGCAAAATTAAAAGCTCGCTATGGAGATAATATCCCGTTGGACGAAATCGTAATTTCACCGGCTGCAATTTTTGACAGCGACTTGTTGGTTACGGTAAAAGCCAATTGATTAATTCTTAAACACTTAACCAAAAATGGCAAAATCGAATTACGTCCCAGACTCCGTTGCGGTAAGCGCACACATTCAAAAGCTCGATCCACCTTTAAGAACCATGTTGGAAGCGATCCACAGCTTATTCTGAGCGCCGACTCGGAACTCGGGGAACACATCAAATGGAATTCCCCGAGTTTCTTTTATGCTGGCGAAATGTAGGCATTTGATCCCAAAACCTGCAAACGGGATTTGGTCGTTGTCAACCTCCACAAAGGCTTCCCCCTGCTGATTTTTCCAACCGGCGCAACCATAAAAGACACGACCGGCTTGCTGGAAGGCAAGTACGGTGAAAACCTTGCCTGAATATTTGTCGTCAAAAATCACCATTAAATAATGAACATCAAAGCCAGTATTTACGACTTTTTTGCCTATACGATTCCAGGCGGACTATTGCTGCTGCTCGCCTTGCACGGCCTGAAAACATTCGGGGCAACCGATTATTTTTCAACGGCCCTCAATGGCGGGTTTTCAGCCCTTCTGTTTGGCGGCCTGGCAGCCTATCTCATCGGCTTTGTGTTTGACCCCATTATGGGTTATGCTGCCAAATTGTATCCGCCGCCCCAGGAACCTTACCTCGCTGCTTTTGAACAGCTAAAAAAACGAAATCCCGAACTGGACACCCGGCACATCAATCCGTCAGACTGGGCGATCTGGTTTGCCACCATCCGTCGGGAAAGCTTAGAAACTGCTTTTGAAATTGACCGGTTTTTTGCCTACTCCAAAATGATGCAGGGCATTTGCATTGCGGCGGTGCTGGCTTTTTTGCAGCTATTGCTTTACCTTGGTTTTGGAAAAATATCGGCCGGATACCTCTTGCTTGTTCCCGTATTGGCTATTTTCGCCTGGTCTTCCATCTGGCAATCGCATAAATTCAAACGGTGGTTTTTTATTTTGATTTACGAGGCGGTGATTTCGAGGAGTCCGCCGTTTACGAAGTTGGATAAGTCCTAAAAACAGATTTCCAAATGAACAAACCAATAACTGTTGACGAAGCCATAAAAAAAGGGCAAAGGATGCTGAATTATCCTGTTCAGTGTATTTTGCTTTTGATGCTGGGAATTGGTTTTTATGCCGGAACTCAAAAACTGGCCAGCCCCCGGATACTTTTGCTTGGTTTTGTACTTGCCATCGTGCTTCCGTGGCTGTATTGGAGTATTATGGTAACTAAGTGGCGTCTTTGGGCCTTTGATGTGGTCAGGAATGTCCATGAACTCCAAAAAAGAGCTGTGCAGGAACGACTTATCTGGAGCCAGGGCAGTTTTTTTGAAATGACAGAAATCAGAACAGCTTCCGACAAATCAAAATGGGAATCCCTGTCAAAAAGGTTCCGAAACCCCGATGAATTTATGGACGACCCGATCATTGCGGAGAAAACCCTCATTTATTATTCAGCCCAAAAATCTATACTCGACTTGATCATCATGTTGTTGTGTTTCGGAGGTGGGATGTATCTTTTCCTGATCCGGAAGGATTCCTTTTTGGGAATTATCCTTGGAGTATTCGGAACAGCATGCGCTTATTCGGATTTCAAAAAAGTAATCAATAAAAAGCCGCAAATTATCCTCGATGATCAGGGAATGCAAACGGCTAAAACCAATTTTTTTTGATAGAACCGTTGCCGCCAACGATGAATGGCCTGGATTTTTATGAATACCTCACACCGCTTTGTGCAACAATCAAAGATGGCCATACCCTGTTTTTTCCTGCCGAAACGGTAGCTGCCTATCACAATCAAAACTCCCGGTTTTTCCCATTTAAAATACATTGGGATGGCATTAAAATGTTTGTTGTGTTGAATTACGCCGAAAATGATGAAATTGAAAACGGAGCAGAAATTGTAGCCATCAATGAGACCACGTCATTTGAAATTGTAGAATACTGCCTGGCCAGGATGATGAGGGATGGAGAAAGCCCGGCTTACCCGATTTGGGTGCTTAACAACTGGTTCAATGAGTATTACAGTTATTTCTATGGGCATCCAGCTGAATTCGCGATCCATTACCGCTTGGGAAAAGACCCGATACAGGCTAAAACCATACAGGCCCTTTCAAAAAAGAGCATCTTTGAAAACCGGGCAAAACGCTATCCCCATCGGACATTCAGCCGCACGGAGGATCAAAAAGAAGGCAATGGCCTGGTTTTGAAAATTGACCAGGAACTAAAATACGCAGTCCTGACCATCAAAGATTTTGACAATGCTATTCTGGAATCAACTTACAAGCAGCCTTTCAAAAAGACCATTGAGCAGTATTTTTTACAAATGGAAATTGCTGGCGTCACAAAACTTATCTTGGATTTGCGCAACAACCAGGGCGGAGACATTGAAAATGGGCATTTCTTGTTGTCGTGGCTCATGAATGCACCGTTTCAGTTGGTAGAAGGCTATTCAAAAGTTTACGAACCGGAGGAAACCACGGAGGTAAAACGCAATAAATCTTGTAAAGAACCGAAAATGGGCGTTTCCCAACCGAAATCCCGTGCCTTTAAAGGGGATTTGTACGTCTTGATCAATGGGGGCAGCTTTTCTAATTCAGGGATTGTGAGTTCTGCGTTGCAATTTTACAAACGCGGCCTGCTCATTGGCGAAGAAACGGGCGGAAATCAACACGTCCTTTGTGGCAACGAAAAGAACTTCCTCTTGCCTAATACCGAGATCAGCATTACTATTCCAATGCTTCAATTCCGAATCAGAGAAGCGGATAAAAATACGAGGGGGCACGGGGTCATTCCAGATATCGCGATCAAGCCATCCATCCGGGAATTAATAAAAGGCGGGGATGAAATATTGAATCATGCGCTGAAACTTGTTTCTTTTGGGAAGTGACAGGCTACGCTATTGGGCGCAGCACCCAATCTTATCCACCTACATTGACCAAGTTGACGAATTCCAGAACAAACGCTAAAAAAACCTGGCACACGATTCCCCACAAGACGTTCTGAAAGAGATGCATTGAAAAACGGGAGAAAAAAAGTAAATAGCACCCGAAATCACAGGAACGCAAACAGATGAAAGATTCAATCACCGGCCGGTACACAGCACTCAAAGGGATACACGAAGGCGCGTGGCGTCAATTAACCAACCGCCACAACCTCATCAGCGCCATCCGGTTATTGATTGCGCTGGGTTTCATCGTCGGGTTGTATGACTATTTTAAAACGGATCGCGCCCCTTCGCTTTGGATCGCCCTGTTCCTGGCTGCGCTGTTTTTGATTTTCATCAAAATACACGATAAAATAGCTTGGAACAGAAAGGTAAAAAAGACGTTGATCGGAATCAATGAAGCCGAGCTGCTCTACCTCAGCCACGCCGAAATTCCTTTTGAAGACGGTGCCGACAAAATTAATCCTGCGCATGCCTACGCTTACGACCTGGATTTTTTTGGGAAAAACTCCCTTTTTCAGCATTTAAACAGAACGGCAACCTGGATTGGAAAAAGCAAATTAGCAGCGTTGTTGCTTTCGCTGTTGCCCAATGCAGCCATTCAAAACAACCAGGCGGCCATTAAAGAATTGGCGGCGAAAATGGACTGGCGGCAGGACGTACTGGCGCTCGGTAAACTGATCAACGACAACCGGGAGACTTACGAAAAATTGATGGTTTGGGCGGAAAGCCGGATAAAAGAAATCGCCTGGATTTGGGTGCTTGCCGCTTACCTTTCACCGATCATTTTAATTGGGGTGGTCATTGGAGCCATCACAACCAGACAAAGCGTTTGGGGGGATACAGCGGTAGCTTTATTCCTGCTGAATCTGGGGGTACTGATTGCGTTGAACAAGCAAATCCGATCCGAAATTGTGCGCCTGGACAAGGTTTCCGAAATCATCTGGATGTATGGACTCATCATTGAAAAAATCGAACAGGAAAATTTTGAAGCGGAACAATTGAATGTCTTGAAAAACAAGCTGAAAGACAACACCGGATTTGCCAGCGTTCAAATCAAAAAATTGTCGGAGTTGTTTTCCGCGTTAGACAGCATTCAAAACGGCTTTGCAGCCATCGTGTTCAATGGCTTTTTTTTGTACCATGTACATATTTTGAAGGCCTTGATCCGCTGGAAAAAAGCCCATGCCATTCAAATCCCCGTTTGGTTAGACGTGATCGGCGAATTTGAAACGCTAAACAGCCTCGCTAATTTTTCATTCAACAACCCAACCTTTGCTTTTCCGGTGTTGAACGATCGCTTCGAGATCGCCTTCCGGGATTTGGGCCACCCGCTCATTCCGGAAGCAAAAAGGGTATCCAATACCGTTGATTTCAATACCCAGCCCTTCCTCATCCTCACGGGGTCCAACATGTCCGGAAAAAGTACCTTTTTGAGAACGCTGGGCATCAATATGGTGCTTGCCGGAACGGGCGCGCCGGTTTGCGCAAGCCATGGGCACGTACACCCCCTCAAGGTACTGGTTTCCATGCGGTTGTCCGACTCGTTGAGCGACAGCGAGTCCTACTTTTTTGCCGAAGTGAAAAGGCTGAAAGGGATCATGGACGTCCTGGAAGCCGAAATTTGTTTTGTACTGCTGGATGAAATTCTGCGGGGCACCAATTCCGACGATAAACGAAGCGGCACCCTCGGCGTCATCAAAAAAATCGTACAGCAAAAAGCCATCGGTGCCATCGCCACCCACGACCTGGAAGTATGCCTGATTGCTGCCGACTATCCCGATGCGCTCACCAACCAATGCTTTGAAGTGGAAATTATTGACAATGAACTGGCTTTCGATTATAAATTGAGGCCGGGGATTTGCAGGAATAAAAGTGCCACCTTTTTGATGAAAAAAATGAAAATTATTTAGTGTCTGTCTTTATAGTCTGATAGCTGATTTCTAATCCTCCAAAAACCCCTCCGGCGAAGCCGACTGTATCCCCCCAATCGAAAACGGAATATTAAACCCGATGAAAGAATACGGCGTATCCAACCCAAAATTCCAGCCCAAGCCGGCGTTGAGCAAATCGCGGAAACCCGTCAACATGACGCCGGCACCAAATTCGGGCGTGCCGTCGAGGTTGAAATCGGGGGAAGAAAAGCCCAGTCCGGCACCAAAAGCAACGAAGTCATTGTAAAACTTGCTTTTACGGCTGCCCCATTTCAGGAAAATGCCGTAGGTGGGACTGAACTGATACCGGTTTTGCAGCGCAACCGCCGGGTTGGAAGCCCGGTCGTATGGATTGGCGAGGATGACCGAACCACTCATTTTCACATGCACGGCGATGCGAGACATGGTTACATAGCGGCGCAGCAGCGTTTTTTGCTCAAAATTGCGGTTGCCTGCTTTTTTGCCGCGTTCCAGCACCGCTTTGATCAGAATTTCATCGCCAGCCTTGCGCTCTCCGATGTATTTCAACTCGATCAGCCCCGTGAGCGGAATGCTGCCGGCAGTGAAACGCAGCACCTGATCCGAAAAATCTTCATTGGCTAAGTAGGCTTTCCGGAAAGGATCCAGGATGCTGCGGATATCCGAAAACAAGGACTTGATGCCCGAAATGTCTTCGTTAATTGAAGTGGCATAGCTGTCGTAAGCGCTGACCACGTCGTTAAGGTCGGGCGCTCCGGGCGGCGGCTCCCCACTTGTAAGTGCGCTACCCGACTGCTCATATAAACTAACGTCTCCTTTAAATTGAGTGAGGGAATTGTTGACCAATTTTGAAAAGCGGTCGAAGGTCTGATCCAGACTGTCGCCATTGATTAAGCCCTGCGGAAAACTACCGGCAAACTGCTGGTAGGTTTGGGTGGCTAAAGTATAAAATTGATCTACCCGAGCTAAGTTCAATTCGTTTTCGACTAAGATTCGGGCTGCCGGTTTCGTGTCAGGTGACCGGTTCAAATCCGACATCTTGTTCCTGAAAACTGCTTTAAACCTTACCCGCGAGGTATCGGACGGGAAAAGGTTGTCAACACGGGATTTGATCAATTTCTTGAATGAAAATGCCGCAGTGCCAGTATTGGTCTGAATGCTGTCGTTGATCAGCCGGGTATTGTTGAGCTCCTTTTTTTCAGCATCGGATAAAGGCGCGCTGAAGCTCGAAATTTCGCTGTACGAATCTGAAGATAGGTCGTCGAAATTTTCCACATGCACGGGCCTGCCGCCACTTTTGTTTTTAATGAAAGCGCCTAAGCGGAAATAGATCAGGAGGGAGCTGTCCGCTTCGCCGTTCACGTTGAGTTGTTCGGTCAAAGACTCCCGCAGCAATTGTGCTTTTTCTGCTAAAAAATTGATCGCAAAAACGATGTACGGGCCGTCGAAGGTGCGGAATTGTTGCTCCATAGCCGGACTCGTTAATTCATTCCATAAATCATCGTCGAGGTTCGTTTCGAGGCCATCCAGGATAAAATCCGATTGGGTAGCCAGTTCTTTATAATCCGCTAAGGTTGGGGTGGCGCTGCCGGAAAATTTTTCGTTGATGAGCTTCAGAATTTCGTTCTGATTCTGGAGCAGGGTATTGAATTCCTTCAGTTTTTGTAATCGGATATCCGACCCCGAAATGCCCTGAAAACGAAACATCTCGTCTTCCAGGGCGGCAAGGTCAATTTTGATGTGCAGGATGCTGTTGATGTCTACGATGGCAGGCCCGGTTTGGGGCAACGTGTCCATGTGTTTTCCAGACGTACTTTCCTCCATCAGCGTAAAAATGCCGGAAGGGGTAAGCTGTGCGCGGCATGGGACGGCCACAGCAAGTAATAGCAGTACCGCAATTGCGGCGTAAAGCGGATTCTGTTTCATATATCGCGGGTGTCTGGAATTAGCTCAATAGCCGCATTAAAAGCCCGTTGCATCTGGAACGTGCTGAGCGATTTTCTAATGTCTTTCGGATCGGGCGACAAGGTCGGGTCTTTAAAAATCAGGTATGCTACTTTCATTGATGCCGGTTCGATGGACAATGCGCGAATGTTGTCGTAACGGTAAGCCTTGTTCGGAAATCCAAATTTTATGGCCTCGTCTAATTGAGGCATGACCGCCGCTAAAATGGCCTCGTCTTTTAGCCACAAGATTCGCTGTGTGGGCAACGCGCCAGCTTGGGTACAGAGCAAATCCGCATTGGTCAGCATGGTCTCCGCATTCGGGAAATCACCCAGAATGACCAACGGCAGGTATTGATTGATGTAAATTTTGAGATCCTGCGCAGCGGTTGCTGCCCCATCGAGGTTGTTGACCCGGGTCAGGGTTGGGAAATGCAAAGGGAAAGACTTGGGAACGATCATGTTGTGTGGGTTTTCGTTTGATAAAGATAAGAAAGATTGATGAGTGCTTATCTCAAATCGTACAAATTCTTTACCCCGGGAACGCGTACCGTGGTGAAGCCCTCCGCAAACTCAAAACCTGCTTCCCGCCCGTAGATGCGGGCTTTGGCGGTCAGGAGCTCAAAAAAGTCCTTGCCGGAAATCGGCGAGTTGAGTTCTGAGGCATATTCAGTGGCGTCGGGCACGTAAAATTGGGAGCGGAAAGCTTTTACCAATTCCAATTTTCGCGCCATAAACGGCGTGATGTCCACCACAAAATCAGCAGGCAGCGAGTTGTCCTGGATGTAGTGGTAAATCGCAGCGGGGCGCCAGCGTTCCTGGGCTTTCCCGGACTCATCCAGCGTTTCAATTTTGACAAGCCCTGAATAGAAACAGGCGTCGGCAACAAGTTTTGCAGCCCGACCGTGGTCGGGGTGCCGGTCGCTGATGGCATTGGCCAGCACAATGTCGGGTTGGTGGGTGCGAATGACTTGCGCAATTTTCCGGATATTTTCGGGGGTGTACTGGAAAAAACCGTCCTCCATTCCTAAGTTTTTGCGAAAAGCAGCCCCCATCATTTCCGCTGCATGGGCGGCTTCCTGGTCGCGGATTTCGGCAGAGCCGCGCGTGCCGAGTTCCCCGCGTGTCAGGTCAAGCAGGCCCACGGTTTTCCCCTGGGCAAGGTGGCTCAGCAAGGTGCCGCTGCAACTCAGCTCCACATCGTCCGGGTGGACGCCAATCGCTAAAATATCTACTTTCATGGTGTGTGGTCAGATTTTGGTAAGGTCATCGTCTCTGGATGACTTTTGCTTTTAAAGCGCTCAGGGTATCGGTTCTGAAACGCTGCACGAACACATTGCCGACCCGATCGTAATAGGTGAGTTCAATGGAAAAATTCGGCGTAATTTTTTCTTGTCCGGTCGCTTCCAGCAGCAGGCTGTAGCTTTTGTCTTTTTCCAACTCGTGCCCGGCCAATGCATTTTTTACAGTCACATCAGACCGGCCTTTGATTTGAAGGGTCGTAAAGGTAATGGGTTCGCCGGCGTTGCGCATTTTGAGGAAAGCATCGCGTCCGAGGGGTGCTATTTGAAAGCCCTCGATCATGAGTTTGGGCGCGACCCGGGCGAGTTTACGCTTTCCCGATTGTATGGCAGCGATCCGCCACAAAACCAGCAAAAGCAGCACCGTGCCGCCAATGGCCCAATACTCGGTGGGAACAGTAGTTGCCCAAGCGCGAAACTGCTCCCAATAGGACTGCAAAGTGTTGGTAAAGGATTCCATAGCACAAAAAAAGACAATATCGCCGACAAGGCGAAGCATCCGCAGGAATTATTCAATTTTAAACTGCCGGATGAGGATGGCACCGCTCTCCTTGAGGTTGGAGCTGAGCACAATGATTTGTTCGCGAATGCCGTCGTCAACGGAAACGGCTACGGTATTTGGGGGAATATCGCCCAGGTCTTCTGCGTGCAGAATGAGGAAATTATTGTCTTCTTTCAGGGTAACAGGAATGCTGTATTTGTACTTGGATACCCGGTAGCGCTTGACCAATTGTTCGCCGTTCAGAAAGACGGTGGCAATGTCGCCGTCAACAGTGCCATTGTCCCATATTTTGAGTTTGATATTCGCGCTTTTTACTTCCACTGTACTCATGATTTTGGCTTGGCGCTGCGTGCTGATTTCATAAGCCTGAAAAGGCTGCTCGATGGTTTTGACGATGCTTCGTGTGAGAATGGGTTTTTCCAGCACAATGGTGCCGGGTGCGCAACGGCCTTCCGGCGGGGTATTGCCCTCAATATACCCTTCCCACGCACCTTCCAGCACATACCGCGAACTTTCCCGGCGCAACCGGAGGCGGGATGTTTTAATACACCATTTCCAGCGGGGGTCGGTTTTTTCGGTCAGGGCGCTTTCTTCTACAAGGATGCTGCTGTCGGCGGCAGAAAAACTCCATTCCAAGCGATGGTGAGCGCTTCCGCCATTGTCTTCCGCAACGATTTGGGAAACGCCGCGGCCATCGGCACTTAATTGAATTTCATAGTAGAATCCGTGGTTGCGATCAGTTTGCGAAAGCGTCCCCGTCCAGCGACCAGCCATTGAAAAAATTTCCGTTTCCTCCGCGATCAATTCTTCCAGGCCGGAACGTTTGGTCAGCGAAATTTTTCCCGGCGCACAACCGTCCGCTTTCCAGTCGCCCTCCAGCTTGAGGGTATTGTCGGCCACGCTGAGTTGCAAAATAGCGTATTTCAGACACCAGCGCGGTTTTTCGGGATCTGTTTGCACAATTTCCTGCAGGATGAGTTTACTGTCGTCCCAGGCACCGGTCAGGTTAAAATGAGCGGTGTTTTTTCCGTCGGGGGTATTGGAAAATGCGGTGCCAAAAATGGCGTCTCCATCCTGCACAATATTGATCTGGTAAGTAAACACGCCGGGTTTTCCGTTTTGGGTCAGCGTGCCTGCCCATTCACCCGACAGGCTTTGGGCGCTTGCCTGCGCGATCGAAAAAAACAAGCAGCAAATGAAAATATAGCTTTGTTTGACCATGAATTCGCGAATGTGGAAAGAGATGACTCCGTGTTTCAGGTTTGTTGCTGGTATAGTCTTATGTCCAACAAGATTTTGACCCGGATTATTTCAAAAGTAAGAATTTTTTTATGAGAACAGCGTCGAAGCGCAAAGTTTTATATATTTGTTGCCTCAATTAAAATGTAGCACGGCGCGTTAATCAGGTAAACCAAATACGTGATCACTGCCCCTTCCCTTAAGAAACTGAATGAATCGTTCCGCTAAGGTCAAGCAACTATCCGCAAAACACTCAACCTAAGCGAACCCCGTTTAGTCTCCCGTTATGTTTTTCTTCCCAAAGACGAACACATATAGTTATTCTACACTTTTTAGGAAATTGTCGGTCAAAACAGAACGAAAAGATTTAAAGATTTACTTAAATCGGTTTTCGGTTGCCTGGCTGCTTCCAGTAGTTGGGCAATCTTTTTTTTTTTGGAACCTCTTGCCTGGTGAATTGTTTCTCTTGCAAAAACAAAGGATAGATGGACATTCGCCTCCTGCAAAGCAAAGATATTGACAAAACCAAGTGGAACAGCTGCGTCCATTTTGCCCCGAATGGTAATGTTTTTGGCTATAAATGGTACTTAGATCAGGTAGCAAAAGACTGGATTGGCTTAGTGGAAGGCGATTACGAATCCGTGTTCCCGTTGGTCTGGCGCTACCGGCGTGGACTTTGGGGGCACAAAGAATTGCATCAGCCCCATTGGATGCGCGAAATGGGAATTTATTCCGTTCACGCCCTCTCCCCAGCGCGCATCCAGCAATTTCTGGAGCGCATTCCCCCGGAATTCCGGCACATCAAAATTGCGGTAAGTGGAAAAAATGCGCTCCCCAAAGACCTGCCTTTTACAAGCACGCCACAAACCAATTTCCAGCTTTCGCTGAATAATACGTACGAAACCCTCACCGGGTGCTATACGTCAGATCTTTTCCGGCAAATGGATAAGGCTACGACTGCTAAACTGATGTTGACCGCCAACCTGAAACCGGAAAAAATTGCTGATTTCTATGAAAAATACGCCAAAGACCGCCGCGATCTTGAGACCCGTTACCACGCCCTGCTGCGCGTTATGTACAATGCGTTGCACCGGGGCTGGGGCTTCACTTCCGCAGTGCTCGACGCCGATGGAAACCCCTGCGCCGCTAATTTTTTCATTTACAGCCACGGGAAATTGCTGAGCTTAGCGCCCGTCGCTTCCAAAACCGGCGAGGCAGTTGGCGCGTTGTCTTTTATGTTCGATTTAACCGTTCGCATCCATGCAGAGCGCCCCCTGGCGCTGGATTTTAACGGATATGAACACGCTTCAGATTTTGGCGCTCAGCCTGCCCCATACTTCCAAATCAGCCGGGTGAAAAAGAAAGGATTTTTTTGATCAATAGAGGAAACAATAACGAATGGAGCCATATCGCCTTTCCGTCAGAGAAATTCAAGCGTCTGACATCGCGCGCATTGCCGATTACTGGGCGCAGGCAAGCCCGGATTACCTCCGGTCAATGGGTGCCGACGCGGCAAAACTGCCAGGCCGAGAACAGTTTACGGCCATGTTGTCGGAGCAACTCACCCAGCCCTACGAGGCCAAAAAAGCCTATTGCACCATTTGGGAAGCAGACGGGCGGCCCATCGGGCATTGTAATGTTAATAAAATCGAGTTCGGCGAATCGGCGTATATGCACCTGCACCTTTGGGATGGAAGTATCCGGCAGCAGGGGGTGGGGGTGGAACTGGTAAAAATGTCCCTGTCTTACTTTTTCAAAAACCTGCAATTGAAGCGCTTGTTTTGCGAACCCTACGCGCTCAATCCCGCCCCGAACAAAACCTTAGAAAAAGCAGGGTTTGAATTGGTGCGGGAATACGTCACCACACCCGGGCCAATTAATTTTGAGCAACCGGTGAAGTTGTGGTGTATGTCTGGCGTCGTTCAGGTTGCTCACGTGTCGGACACCTCCGAGGTGTCCGACACGTGAGCAACCTGAACGACGTGAGGAACCTGCTTTGAAGCGACTTTTTTTTATCAAAATGCGTTATCTTTGTAGAACTACAATTTAAAGCATAACTTATGACAACTACCGAACTTAAAGCTGAAGTCTATCCCTTGATTGATCGCTTGGATGAGCCTTTTTTGAAGGGGGTGCATTCTATGCTGGATACTTAATGTGCAGCAGCAGGAAGATCCAATTGTTGGGTATGATATAGATGGCAAACCTCGAACAGCTATTGAGTTGACGGCCATTTTAGAAGCTGAAGTAGAAGCGGTACAACGCGGAGAATATGTTACGATTGAAGCATTCCAGGAAACATCAGCACAATGGGGAAACATACCAGGTAATTCTTACTCAAAACGCGCATCTTGAGAGTTGATCATACTAAAAGTAATCCTGCTGAACTGTCAAACCTGCCATAGTTAGACAAAAACGTCCACAATGTTCACTGATACACTCAAAACCCTCTTCCGCCGCGACCTCCTGCGCCTGAAACAGGAAATGGAACTTTATCGCGAGGAACAAAACCTATGGATCAGCGACAAAGGCATCGCCAATTCTGCGGGCAACCCCTGCCTGCACCTCACCGGCAACCTCCGGGCATACATCGGCGCGCAATTGAGCCAAAGCGGCTACCTCCGCAACCGCGACGCGGAGTTTTCGCTCAAAAATGTACCCCGCGCCGAACTGATCGCCGGCATTGACGAAACCATCGCCGTCGTCGAAAACACCCTCGACCGGCTCACCGATTCCCAACTTCAGGAAGAATACCCGCAGCAGGTTTTTGGGCACGCTATGACGACCGGGTATTTTTTGATCCATTTGGCTACGCATTTGGGGTACCATTTGGGGCAGGTGAATTATCATCGGAGGTTGTTGGAGGGGTGAGGATAATCAGGTATTGTATCTTGGATACTGCAAAATATTGAAAAACAATATCTTCGGAATTCAAATCCTTTCTTGTTGAAAAAAAACAGCTTGTCCCGACAGGTTTGAAAAAATTATCGAACTTGCCAGCTCGTAAAGCCATCTATTTAAATTCCCTTGCCGTAAGACAAAGGGACTAAGAAAGCCAACACACTCATGACAAAACGAATCCTCCTCTTCGCCTTTGCCCTTGCCTCGTTTTTCACCACCGAAGCGCAACGCAATAAAGCAACCCAGCCTTCTCCCCCAACCCCGCAAGCAACGCAAGCGCCAGACCTCAACGCCTTCTACCAACCCGTAAAATGGCGGAGCATCGGCCCCTTCCGCGGCGGTCGTTCGGTAGCCGCTTCCGGCGTCGTTGGCGACATCACGACCTACTACATGGGCACCACTGGCGGTGGCGTCTGGAAAACGGACGACCTGGGCGTGACCTGGAAAAACATTTCGGACGGTTATTTCAAAACCGGCTCCGTAGGTGCCATCGCCGTCTCTGAAAGTGACCCGAATGTCCTGTACGTAGGCATGGGTGAGCACGCCGTGCGCGGCGTAATGACCCACCACGGCGACGGCATCTATAAATCCACCGACGCCGGGAAAACCTGGAAAAAAATGGGACTGGACCTGACGCAGCACATCGCCCGCATCGCCATCCATCCTCAGGATCCGAATACGGTTTTTGTCGCCGCACAAGGCGCCCTGTATGGGAAATCGCCCGAGCGCGGCGTCTACAAATCCACCGACGGCGGCGTTACCTGGAAAAAAGTGCTGTACACAGACGACAAAAGCGGCTGCGTGGAACTATCCATGGACATGAACAACCCGCGAATACTTTATGCCGCGATGAATGAATTTGGCCGCCTGCCCTGGAAAGTGATCAGCGGCGGAGCGGGTAGTGGGTTGTACAAATCTGTTGACAGCGGCGAAACCTGGGAAAAAATCCAAGAAGGTCTGCCCAAAGAATTGGGCAAAATGGCCGTCGCCGTCTGCCGTTCCAACTCCGACCGCGTTTACGTGCTGGTCGAAAGCGATTCTGACAAAGAACAGGGCGGATTGTTTGTGTCCACCAACGCCGGCAAAAACTGGTCGCGGGTGTCCAGCGACCACCGGCTCGTCCAGCGTGCCTGGTACTACATCGAGTTGTTCACCGATCCGAAAAACGAACACGCGATTTACGTACTGAGCGCCCCCGCGCTGCGCTCCATTGACGGCGGCAAAACCTGGGAAGAAATCACCGGCACACACGGCGACTACCACGACCTTTGGATCAACCCGCACAACCCGAAAAACATGGTCATCGCCAACGACGGCGGAGCCGCTATTTCGGTAAACCATGGCAAAACCTGGTCTGCCCAGAACAATATGCCCACCGCGCAGCTCTACCGCATCAATGTGGACAACGGCTTCCCCTACCGCATCTATGCCGGGCAGCAAGACAACTCCTCGGTCGTCATTGCGAATCAGGAGTTTGGCAGCGGCGGCATCACCACGGAAAGCTGGACCTATTCCGCCGGCGGAGAAAGCGCTTTTTTGGCCTTCAATCCCGACGACCCGCGCTATGTGTTGGGCGGTAGCTACCTCGGCACCATCGAAGTTCTGGATACCAAAGCCAAAGCGGGCACCAACATCATGGCAGCGCCGATCCAGTATCTGGCTCGCGACGCCAAAGACATGAAATACCGCTACAATTGGAATGCCCCCATTATCTGGTCGAAACACGAACCCGACACCTATTACCACGGCGCCCAATACCTGCTGCGCACCCGCGACATGGGGAGCACCTGGACAGAAGTTTCACCCGACCTCACCCGAAATGAAAAAGATAAACAGGGCAAAGGCGGCGGCCCCTACACCAACGAGGCCGTTGGCGCTGAGAACTACGGCACCCTGAGTTACGTGCTGGAATCGCCGCAAGAAAAGGGCGTCATCTGGACTGGCAGCGACGATGGCTTAGTTCACCTGACGAGAGACGGCGGCGCTACCTGGCAAAACGTGACCCCGGCGGGCCTGGCCGAATGCTTGATCAACGCGATCGAGGTTTCACCGCATGACCCGGCCACGGCGTACATCGCCACCACGCGCTACAAATTCAACGACCATACGCCTGGCTTGTACAAAACCACTGATTACGGCAAAACCTGGACGAACATCAGCAGCGGTATTCCCTACGGCGCTTTTACCCGAGTGGTTCGCGAAGACGACCAGCGCAAAGACCTGCTGTTTGCAGGCACGGAAACCGGGGTTTACCTGTCGTGGAATGGCGGCAAAAACTGGTCGCCCTTCCAACTGAACTTGCCCGTTACGCCCATCACCGACCTGCGGGTACACCGGAGCGACCTCATTGCCGCCACATCCGGCCGTTCATTCTGGATTTTAGACGACCTGGCCCTGTTGCGCCAGTCCAAACCAGCGGTTCCCGGTTTTGCCCTGTTCCAGCCCGAAGCGACCATGTTGGTCAATGGTGCCAGCGAGCTGAACGGCTCTTTGCCCGATTTTGACGGAACCAACCCGGAGCAAGGTGTGAACCCGGCCACCGGAGCGGTCTTGTATTACTACTTACCGGAGTTGAAGCCTGCCGATGAGCTGATGGTGGAGATTCGGGATGCGCAGGGCAACTTCATACGCAGCTACAGCTCTAAAGCTGATTCCACGTTCCAATCCTACGACGGCGGCCCGTCTGCCGAGCCTGTTTTGAGCAAAAACAAGGGCCTCAACCGCTTCGTCTGGAACCTGCGCTGCGCCACTGCGCCGGGCGTTCCCGGGGTTTACATTGAAAGCAGCTACGGCGGCCACAAAGTGCCGCCCGGCACATACACCGTCACCCTGAAAGCAGGCACCCAGTCGGCCACAACCTCTGTGGAAATCCTGCCCAACCCGCTCTACCCCACAGACGCCAAAACCTACCAGGAATACCACGCGCTGATGAGCCGTTTGGAGGCAGAAGTGGCCAAAATGCACCGTATGGTGAATGCCCTTTACGCCAAGCGTGAACAATTAGAGGGCCTGTTGAACACCCTGCCCGCCGAAGAAAAACACAGCGCGCTGAAAAAAGACGGCCAAACCTTAGTGCAGCGCATGAAAGCCTGGGACGAAGACATGGTGCAGCGCAAATCCAAGGCCTACGACGACGTGGAAAACTTCCCGAATAAGTTCACAGCGAACTATCTCTTCATGATCAACCACAACGAAAGCGATATCCCGCGCATCAACCAGCCTACATTAGACCGACTGGCTGAACTGACGGCGGAGTGGAAGGCGCTGGAGGCCCGGGGGCGGGAGTTGCTGGACAAGGACTTGCCGGGGATGAACAGGCGGTTTTGGGAGATGGGGGTTGGCGCGGTTTGGAGGGAGTAGGTTGGTTACGGGCGCTTGTTTGCTTTTTATGGGACGGTTGGTGGGTTTTACTCCGCCTTCACCTCCCCAAGAACCAATGCCTTTCCTTTTCCCGAAAAGCGCACATAACGCGCCACCTTTTTATCCATTGAAACCTGCGCCCCTTCTGGTTTCGCAGACAAACTACCGTCAAAAACGACGGTCCATTTTTCCGGCGTGCGTTCGGTTGCTATGGCAATTTGGATATCCTGTGCTTCGCCTTTGGGCAAATCGAGCAGGAGCGTTTTCAAGCGTTTATTTTTTCGAAAATCCAGCGTTAGCCAGTTGCCCTGCCAAATGCTGGCCGGAACCCCGTCGAACAGCGCGTTGACGGGATGTTCAGGGGTTTCGAGGGAAGCCGACCAAGCCATGCCGCCAAGGTCGCGCAGGCGGATGTTACGCCAGGCAATTGTACGCCCCGCTTTCGAGCTGTCCTGCCCGATGTCGTGTACCTGCAATCCGATGTGTCCGCAGCGGGTAAGGCCGTCGGTCAGGTCGGCCACAGGAATTCCGTTTACCCAGGTACGGATTCGGTTGCCGATGGCCTCAATGCGGTAATGGTTCCAGTCGTTTTTCCGGTAGGCGCGCTGCGCTTCCGGTTTTCCCTCCAGCTTAAACAGCCATCCGCGCCGGCTTTCGTCGTATACGCCGCCACTCCAGGCACGCGACGTAGGGTCTATTTCAATTTGATACCCATGAAAGACATCTTGCTTATAATCCGGAAAGTGATTGGATCGGATCTGGATGCCGCTGTTTAGACTTGAATCTGCGCGGAATTCGAGTTCCAGCACAAAGTCAGCATAGCGGTTTTCGGTGATCAAAAAGCTGTTCTGCGTTCCCGGGACGGTCGTGCCCACGATGCTGCCGTCCTGCACGGTGTAAGGTGCTGTCCCGCCAATCTGATGCCAACCGCGAAGGGTCTTGCCATCGAAGAGCTTGCGCCAGGGCGGACTAGATGCGGCTTGCGCTTTTCGGTCAGGCGCTGTGTTAATTTTCGGAATGGAAACAGCCGGTTTTTGCCCCATAGCTTCAGGTTCTATACCGTCGGGCAACAACTTCCCGGCTTTATATGGGTTCTTCCGGTCTTTGGTAGCCTCATGCACCTGGCCGACCTCCCACACCTGAATCGCGCCCGCGTCGTTGCCCCACGAATTGCGGATGTAGGTAATTATTTTTGCAATCGTTCCGTTGTTGGTGGCCATATTTTCGCGCATTCCGATCATGACGCCTGGTAACGTGTAAGGTTTTCCGGCCACTGTCACCGGGCCTTCCAGTCCGTCAAGCACAATGCGGATGGGAATGCTTTTATCAACGGCGTTGACCCAGCCCGATTGCACGAGTGGGGGGGCGAGGTTGGGGATGCCTTCGCCAGACTTCCCGTGACACGCTGCGCAGTAGGTTTCGTAAAGTCCGCGCCCTTCGTGATAGAGTTCGAGGTCAGGCGCGGAAAGTTTAGCCACGACCGGGTCGCTTGATTGCGGCTCGGTTTCGGGCGATTTTTCTAAATATTGCATCAAAACAGATGCGATGGGAACGCCCTTTTGGGCAAAAAAGCGTCGCCAAACGCCCACTTGCTCCAGCGAGCAATTTTTCCAAAATGCGCCCGCGAACACTGCAGCGCACAACGTGTCGGCAGCCTGGGTCGTCGCTATTTTTTGTAGTACGGGCCGAATGCCTTCGGCGTGTTGCTGGCAAAACGCGGGTGCAACCGCCGCAAAGTGAACCGCCTCGGCTGCGCCAGCGATTTCAAACAATTGCTTGAATGCTGCCAAATCATTGGGTGCGCACAGCCGAATGGCAAGACGCGCCACCTCGGCGTGGTTGCTGTTGTCAAAAACGGTTTTCAAAAACCCGGGAATGGCCGTCCCCAAACCATCAAGCGTCCACAGCGCATGCAGCCGGGCACGCGGGTCGGTATGGCGGAGCGCCATTTCGCGCAGCAGGGGCGCAACTGACGTATCGCCGCGTTCCACCAACAACCACTGGGCTTTGTCGCGTCGCCAGCCGTTGGGATGCGCCAGCAAATTTACCAATTGTGCGGTAGACAAACTTCCCAACGACTGGCAGGGCTGCGGCGGGTTTTTGGTTTTCCGGATGCGGAAAATGCGGCCCAGATGGGTAGGGGGCAAAAGGTTTTTTGCTCGTACTTGTTCCCGCAAATACGGCGTCAGGTAGGTGGCGTGCTGGATCAGCCCGCGGTGAAAATCCGCCAGCCACAGCGTTCCGTCGGGAGCGGTATAAGCGTTCACCGGTCGAAAACGCTCGTCGGTTGCGGTCAAAAAATCTATGCCCTCCCGGTCGGGCAGCCCGGAGATGCCTTCCGGCGAATGCGTCAGCACCACACACTTGACCAAATGGGCGGCGGCTTCGGGCACAAAAGCCAAAAACTGCGCCCCATCTGCCGGAACTGGCACCTCACTGGCGTCTTTCACGGAAAAATTATCCCCCCGAAAAATGGTCGGGCCGCAGGCAGAGGTCGCATTAACCAACCGTTGCGTACGGTCTAAAACGCCTTCCTGGTAGCCGCGATTGACGCCAGGGGTAGACCTTCGGGGAAACACCCGGTTTGTGCCGTACCTCACCCCGAAATTATTGCCAACTACCGGGCTCACGGACAAAGCCAAAAGCGGCCATGCGGAAGGCGGCAGGTTGTCGCCCGTCAGTATGGTGGAGTTGTCGTTGTAATACAGTCGTCCGAAATCGTCCTGCGCCATGCCCCATTGTCCGCGAAAGTGCGCTTTTTCGATGCGCCAGGCACCGGTGTTGTCGCGGCGATAGCGCTTTTCGCAGCGCGCCGCATATATCCAGTTGTCCATGCCCAGGGTCAGGCTATTGGCTTGGTGTTCGGGGTTATGGCCTTCGGCAAAAGCGCTGTCCACAAGGATGCGCGATCCGGCCTGATCGCCCCGGCGCTTATAAAACCACAGCGCCGGCGGTTCGGCTACCAGCACGCCGCCGTAAACCGGGCACACCGCCCTAGGCAGCACCAGCGAGTCTAAAAAAATATGTGCCTGATCCATTGTTCCGTCGCGGTTGGTGTCGCGCAGGATTTTGATGCGCCCGGTTGGTGCGTCTTCGCCCAACCCGTTTTCGTCGGGCATGTAGCTGCGCATTTCCACCACCCAGCAATCGGCATTTTCGTCAAAAGATAGAGCCACCGGCGCTTCAATGAGCGGTTCGGCTGCGACGATTTCGGCGGTGAAGCCGTCTGGGAGTTGGAAATCGGAGAGGGCTTCGGTGGGAGAGAGGACGGGAGGGGTGTCGGGTGTTTTGTTTTGGCAGGAGGTGATGCAGGAAAGGAAAAAGAAAAGCGTGGCGATTCTTGTCATGGTGGTAAGGTGTTGAAAAGGAATGTAGTGCGGGCAGCGCCCACTGAATCGTACACGCGAGGCAGAGCCTCGGCGCGAGCCTACAAATATGCGTTTTTTTTTAGAGATAAACCATCTGCTCAGGAACGTGGCGCAAATAAGTTACTTGGATTCGGCGAGGCTATTTTTTGGCTACGCCGAACTTACATTTCATCAGGCAAGGCGCGAGAAGGGAGCTTAGCCTAAGCTAAGCGACCGCCGATGCAACGAAGCATGATGAAGAAAGAGACCGCCCAAACTGGGAAGTTATTTACGAAACGTTCCTTATGAGAAAGGCTCAAACAAACAATCCATATCCACTGCCCTGTTCACAGCGCCTAAACTATGCTCATTGGGGGTTAGCGGGAATAGTAGTTCAGCCGGTCGGTAAAGTGCTGCAATTGTTCCTGTGTGCTTCCATTTTGGATGCCGGTAACTTCAAAATCAACCTTTTTTCCATAAGTTGACCGCACCAAAAAGGTCTTGCCCACCCTGCGGCGACCTAAGACAGCGACCATTTCCGGTTCGTTAGATTGAAATGCTTTTTGCAAAATGGCATGTTCCTGTTGGCGGCCTACGAACGCTTGCTTCATGCTGGGATATCAGATTTGAGTGAAATTACTTACGCAAAATATACATTCCGCCCGAAAATTACAAGAAAATCAGGCGGAATCTCAGGTTTTTAGTGAGATTCCGCCAAGAAGCAAGGTTCATAAATTGGCGGAATCTCGATTTTTTGATGGGATTCCGCTGGGTAATGTGCTTTCCCGCCTTTCAGCCAAACAGCGTTCGAGGGATAGGATGGGAGGGGTGTCGGGCGTTTTGTTTTGACAGCAGGTGATAGGAAAGGAAAAAAGAAAGAGTGTGGCGATTCTTGACATTACTCCCATCCCGAAGTCTCCACCCAATACCGTAGGGGATTATTCGGGTCTACCCATACGGGCACAGGATCACCAAGCTTGAAGTTAGGGCCAATGAAAAGCCGCCAAAAAAGAGGTAAACTAATATTGTGTTTTTCATAAGGTGATTGGTTTTTTTTAGGGAAACTTCTTTGTAAAATACAAAGATTGTATTTTTATCATGTAACGGATCGGGTTTTTAAAAATTGTATTGGTCTGTTCAAAAATAGCTTTTGCCCGTCTTCAAATAGGCAGGCTGCCATCAATGCAGTAAGCCATGTTTCCTCCTTTGGTGATTTTCGTCATTTCGCGGCAGCGGAAGTTGGGCGAAATTTCAGTTTTGAAATCGTTCTCTGCAATCTTTTAAAGCACCTTTTTATGAAAAGCAAGCTCCCTGTGTCCGGCATTATGACCCAAAGAATAGCATCCGTTAGGCCGGAAGACAATCTGGAACACGTTCGGCAAATTTTTGAACGGCACGGCTTCCACCACATTCCGGTGGTGGAGGGCGGCAAACTCGCCGGCATTGTCAGCTACACCGACTACCTGCGCATTATTCACGATTTTTTCAAGAATTCAGAAGGCCGGTTAGCCAGCGAAAAATTGCTTCAAACCCTGACCGTGAAGGACATGATGACCGAAAACCCGGTTTGCCTTAAACCAAACGATATAGTGGAAACTGCCCTGCGGGTTTTTCGGGAAAACCAGTTTCATGCCTTACCCGTGACGGATGAGCAGGGGAAATTGCTCGGCATCCTGACGACTTATGATGTGATGAAGGTTTTTGAAGACGCGATCGCGCCGGAACATTCGTATTCGGAATGAATACAACCTGTCACCCGCTCGCGCACAGGCTCCGCCTCGCGTGTACTATTCGTCGGGTTTTACCCGACCCCGCAACTTGTCACCGCGCCGACTCACCCCAAATTCCCATTTGGCCGATTGCCTTTGTAGCCTTACCTTTCAGCCCTTAATACACAGCGCTTCATGTACAGGCAACTACTTTTCGGATCTTTCGTCATCGCCGTCGTTTTTTGGGGCGGTTCGGTTCATCAAAAACCCGTCATCTTTTTTCACAGCGAGAGCGAACGCGCTGAACTGCGCGCCATGCGGGAATTGCTGCTCATAGATTCAACCGTCATTTTCCCGACTGCATTGGCTTGCAGCGGCTGCCACGGATTCGACAACAACGGCTACGCCATGGTAGACGGCGACGGCAACGACGTCAACATCCACGACGACTGGCGCGCCACCATGATGGCCAACAGCGCCAAAGACCCGTTCTGGCGGGCGAAGGTGAGCCACGAAATCCTGCTCTACCCGGCGCATAGCTTAGACATTCAGACCAAATGCACCTCCTGCCACGCGCCAAACGGGCACTACACGGCTCTGTTTCGCGGACAACAACACTACACGATGGCCGATATGCTGGCCGACAGCATTGGTCTGGACGGCGTCACCTGTAGCACCTGCCACAAGATCAGTTCGGAGAACTTGGCGACTACTTTTTCCGGTGAAATCAGCTTTGACACCAACCGGGTCGTGTATGGCCCTTACCCCCAGCCGTTTAATCCACCCATGCAGGATTTTGTAGGTTTCAATCCAGTGTTCTCGGAGCACATCGGCGACGCGGGTATCTGCGCGCCCTGCCATACCTTGGTGACGCACCCGTTCAATTACGAAGGCGAACTCACGGGCACTTCGTTTGTGGAGCAGGCTACCTATCACGAGTGGCTCAACTCCAATTTCGGCACCCAAAACATTACTTGCCAGGAATGCCACATGCCGCGCCTGAAAGAGCCGATTGTCATCTCTTCCAACTACCTCTTCTTAGACGGACGCAGCCCTTTTGGCCTGCACGAGCTGGTGGGTGCCAATACGGCCATGCTAAAACTGATGAAAGATAACCGCCAGGCGCTCGACATTGACGCAGAAGCGGAGCATTTCGACGAAACGATCGAGAAGACTTTCCAGATGTTGCAGCAAAAATCGCTGAACCTAAACCTGACGCTCGAATCGCTCGATAACGATTCGGTCACTTTTGCGTTGAAACTGACCAATAAGGCCGGGCATAAATTCCCTTCGGGTTACCCCAGCAGGCGTGCGTTTGTCAGCTTCGTACTGTTGTCGGAACAGGGCGACACGCTGTTCCAGTCGGGGATTTTGCAACCCGACTTGGAGGTTACCGGCAACGACCCCCAGTTTGAACCCCACCACAACGTCATCAACGACCCCGGGCAGGCGCAAATCTACGAAATGGTCGTCGGCGATCTGAATGGCCAGTTCACCACCGTGCTGGAGCGCGGCTATTCGTCGTTGAAAGACAACCGCCTGCCGCCTGCAGGCTTCCGCACCACGCATCCTTCCTACGACTCCATGCTGATCGTCGGCCATGCGCTGGACGACCTCGATTTTAATAAAAATGCCGGCGGCGCTCAAGGCTCCGGTGCTGATGTGGTTCACTACCGCATTGGCATCACCGGCTACCAGGGGAATGTTTCGGCGCAAGCTACCGTGTATTATCAGTCGCTGCCGCCGCGCTGGATGGCTGAAATGTTCAGTGCCTCCACCCCGGAAATTGAAACCTTCCGCACCATGTTCAACGAAAGCGATCAATCGCCTGTGGCTGTTGGTTCGGCCTTGCTGGAAGGAGTTTTTGTGGATGGCGCAGTGGACACCCACCAGCCCGACCGGGGTTTTAGTATAAAAATTGCATCCAACCCTGCTGTCAATGGCATCAGCTATATTCAGGTGCGCGACGCCACGCTGCAATACGTGAAGGTTTATGCTGCCGACGGCAAGTTCATTCGCCGCCAAAATGGATCAAACCCAGCGGTGGCGCTTCCCCGAAAAGGGCTGTATTTGCTGGAGATTGGAACGGATAAGGGTGTGGTGGTGAGGAAGGTAGTGTATTAGACTTGCTGCCCCGTCGCAACAAGTCATTTTTCATTCACATCTTGCGCCGGTACAATGCTGGTTTTACAAAACTGCATAAGCACCGAACCGGCTCGCTGATTTTTGCTTGCTGGTTTTGTAACAAGGTTTGTCTAAGTTCAAGAGGTAGTGTGTAGACGGGGACAGCCGGGAGCTTTTTAACAAAAGCTTGTTTAAGCGTTGGGACAACTCCTGCAACGCTTGCCCTTTTTATACTTCTTGCAACACTTCTTTTTGAGCGTTTTTGTTTTCAACTCAATGACCACCAATGGAAAAGGGAGGCTTACCGAGACAGGGTTGAAGGTCTTTTTTTGTTTGGCAGTCATGCTTGCTGTTTTTACAAAGGCAAAAGTAATCCTTGTTTGGATTTAATCCAAATTAACAGCGTGTCATTTTTTTATGACAGAAACGCCCGATCGCTGCTTTGGTGCAAAGAACTGCTTGGGATTCAGGGGTTGTTTAATAAGAGGCAAGAGGCAAGAGGCAAGGTGCAAGAGGCAATAATTTCGCGAAATTAAATAATTTTGCGAGGTCGTTCTGTTTGTTTTCGTAAACATGAAGCTTTGCAAAACAAAATTGCATATTGCTCCTTGCCCTTTGCGTCTTTACACAACCCCTGTACCGCTCAATACCCAATATGAAACAACGCATCCCCCTGGTTGACCACCGGCGCGTTGGTATGACCCAGAAGATGGCCGTTCCTGGGTGCATAAATGCGGATTTTTTCTGTGCCGAACGGGTCGTTGATCGAGCCGAGCGGCTCTCCTTCCACAATGCGGTGGCCGGCAGGTTTGTGGCACCGGAACATACCCGACCATGGCGCGCGCATCCAGAGTGACCGCCGCAAAACGGTCGGTTTTCGGATTAGCGGTGCGAGTTCTTCTGTGATCATGCCTTTTGCCGCCATCACGCGTTTCAGCCCTTTGAGGCCATGTTCTATGGAAAAGCCGTCGTAGCGCTGGTTTTCGCCGCCTTCAAAAACGACGAGTGGCTTTTGGGCTTCGTGGGCAACTTTGCGCAAAGAGTGGCTGATGGGGGCGTTGGAAAGAATATAAGGCGCACCGAATAGCCGGGCAAGCTCTTCGCTCGCCTTGTCGCCTTTGGTAAAACGTGCCTGCGGATAATTGTAGTGGTTGCGGCCGCCTGTGTGAAAGTCAATGATAAAATCGGCCAGCGGCAATATTTTTTTGGTTACAATGAATGCAACACGGGCTGCCAAAGATCCATCGAGGCTGCCCGGGAAACTTCGGTTGACGTCTTTGCCATCCGGCACATCGCGGGAATAATTGATGAAGCCGTAAATGTTCAGGAGGGGAATGGCGATGACGCTGCCTTGCTGGAGGTTTTTGAAAAATTCTTCTTCCACAGCGCGGCGCACAATCTCAATGCCGTTGATTTCATCGCCGTGGACGCCGCCAAGCGCCAGCATCACCGGCCCCGGGTTCAGGCTACGGTAGATATGGCCTTTGATGAAAATGCGGTTGCCCGAAGGTAAACTCCCGACCGGCAAACGCAGCGTGACCTCCTGGCCTGGGATGATGGTCGTTCCATTAATAACAAAATGCTTACTCATGCTTATTTACTGCCTGTCCATTTAGTCGGTGTCTGAGCTATCGAACTATAAAGTCAGACACTATTTATCCAAACGCAAGCGCTAATTGTTTCGTCTGCGAATGTTCAATTTCGCGTTCGATAAATCCCACGATTTTACCTGCGACATCCACGCGGGTTACGGTTTCAATGCCTTCTAATCCCGGCGAAGCATTGACCTCAATAACAAGCGGTCCGCGTTCTGAGCGCAGCAAATCCACACCAGCCACGCTTAAGCCCAGCACTTCGGCAGCTTTTTGGGCAACCCACTCCTCTTTGGCGCTGAGGGGGGTGACGGTAGCGCTTGCGCCCCGGTGCAGGTTGGATCGGAATTCGCCTTCTTTGGCCCGGCGCTCCATGGCGGCCACTACTTTCCCGTCCACAACGAAGGCGCGCACATCCGAGCCACTTGCTTCCGCAATGAATTCCTGCATGATGACCCGCTCTCCCAGCTTCTGGAAAGCTTCCACCGTTGCTTCGGCACTCCGGCGCGTTTCGGCCAGCATGACGCCGGCGCCGTGCGTGCTTTCCAACAATTTCACAATGATGGGCATCGCGTTGAAGGTGTTCAGCAGCGGGCCTATATTCTGGCCTTCGCCTGCGGAAACCGTTTTTGGGGTATCAATACCGGCAAAAGCCAATTTTTGGAGGCAGCGCAATTTGTCCCGCGCATAGATGAGCGCGTCGGAGCTGGTGGTGCAAAAAACCTTCATCATTTCAAAGTGATTGATGACGGCGGCGCCTTGTTGGGTGACCGAAGATCCGATGCGTGGAATTACGGCATCAAAAGGTTCGAGCAATTCATCGTCGTAATAAACCTGCGCCTCTCCCTGATCTATGGCCAAGGTGCAGCGCATGTGGTCGAGTATACGCACCTGATGACCTCTTCTGAGGCAGGCGCGGCGCAGACTTTGAGTCGAATAGAGGTAAGTTCCTCTCGACAATATAGCAATATTCATACCAATAAATAACTCGATGGTTAAGGAAAATTCGACTCCGGGAGCCGATGCTGCACGCGCCATTTTTTAATTCTGACGACGGCGGCAAGATAGCACTAATTGTATATCTTGCACGAAAAATTAGACAATCGTAAAAACCTATGTCCACACTACTACAAGTCCCAGCTTCTTCGCTCAACAACCGCCGCACCATCAATGCCTGGGCTTTGTTTGATTGGGCCAATTCTTCCTTCGCTTTGGTCATCATTGTGGCTATTTTTCCGGGGTATTTTCTGGCGGTTACAGATGATGTGGTGCATATTGGCAAGAACCTGACGGTTTCCGACGGCGCGTTGTATTCCTACGCCATTTCTGCTGCCTATCTGCTTATCCTTATTGCATCGCCGTTTTTGTCGGGCATTGCTGATTATGGCGGGCGCAAAAAGTTTTTCCTGCGCTGCTTCACGACAATGGGATCAATGGCTTGTATTGCGCTGTATTTTTTCAGGGGAATGGACCAACTGACATTGGGAACTGTTTCCTTCATCTTGGCCACTATTGGTTTTGCAGGTGGCTTAGTATTCTACAACGCTTATTTGCCGATGATTGCCACGGAAGACCAATACGACCGCGTGAGCGCCAAAGGTTTTGCATACGGCTACATCGGAAGTGTCATTCTGCTTATCGTCAATTTGGTGGTGATTCAAAAATACGAATGGTTTGGCCTCAGCGGCGAAGGCCCGGCCGTACGGATTGCATTCGTCATGGTGGGATTATGGTGGTTTGGCTTTGCGCAAATTCCGTTTCGACGCCTACCGCCGGATTCCAATGAAAAGTCAAAAGAAAACCTTATGATGAAAGGGTTTCAGGAGTTGAAAAGAGTCTGGTATCAGCTTCAATCTCTCCGCAACGCGAAGCGGTTCCTGCTCGCTTTTTTCTTTTATAGTACCGGCGTGCAAACAGTACTCTTTTTAGCGGCCATTTTTGCTGAAAAAGAACTTGGGTTTGCTACCTCCGACCTCATTCTGCTCATCCTCTTGCTTCAGATTGTGGCCATCGGCGGCGCTTATTTGTTCGCCAAAATTTCCGGATTGCGCGGCAATAAATTTTCAATCATCATCATGCTCATTATTTGGACGGCTATTTGTGGTGCTGCCTATTTCATTTATTCTAAGTCTTCTTTTTACCTGCTGGCTGTGGGCGTGGGCGTGGTCATGGGTGGTATTCAGTCGCTTTCGCGTTCGACCTACTCAAAATTGCTGCCCGAAAACACGCAGGATACAACTTCTTTTTTCAGTTTTTACGACGTGTTGGAAAAAGGCGCCATCATTGTCGGCACCTTCAGCTTTGGGTTTATCGAGCAACTTACCGGCAGCATGCGCAACAGCGTACTGGCTTTGAGTATCTTTTTCATTGCCGGACTGGCCACCATGCTCACGGTGCGCATCAAGCAGAGCAGCGAGGCGTAAATTACGACGGCAAAGCAAAGAAGCATAGCAATGCATATTTGCCAACTTCACCGTTTTTGAGTATATTTGAAGTGAAAAAGAAAACGCTATGGAGGCAACGCTTGCATTATCTGCGTACGAAATCGAACGCGGAAAACCAATGCCGAGTAAGAACCATGCCATTGTGCAAAGCAATCTGCTGTTTCAATTGAGGATACACTTTGGAGATATGTTTACCATACTTCCTGAATTGACCATTGATTTTCTCATTCGGGATGGTGTGCCGGATCTGGCTATTTACAAACAAGTCATTTTTACTCCGGGAGAAGACGAAGTGGTCATGACAGAAATACCGCTCGGCTTGATTGAAATCCTATCCCCACAACAGGGACTCCAAGAACTGATGCAAAAAAGGAAGGAGTACTTTAATGCCGGGGTAAGCTCTTATTGGTTGGTTATTCCTGATTTATTGACTATTTATGTCTATTACTCTGTAGAAGACTATGACGTTTTTACCCGGCAGGAACCCCTTTTCGATAAAAAACTGAACATCGAACTTTCTCTTGCAGAAATCTTCAGATAAGCGCTTCAACCATCATGGAAAAAGAATTCACCATCACGGTTTTCACTGAAAACCAGTCGGGTCTTTTGTCGAGGGTAGTGACCATTTTCAGCCGCCGGCACATCAATATCGAAAGCCTGACGACCTCCAAGTCGTCCATTCCCAATATCCACCGCTTCACCATTGTTGTGAACGTAACGGAGGATATGGTGGAGAAGCTCGTTCAGCAGTTGGACAAACAAGTGGATGTGCTGAAAGCATTTTACTATAGTCCGGAAGAGATTGTGCGCCAGGAAATTGCGCTGTACAAGGTGCCTATAGAGATTTTTGCCGGAAGTTCGCGGGTAGAGCGCTTAGTGCGGGCTCACAATGCGCGCATCTTAGCCATCGAACCAGCGTATGTCGTGATTGAAAAAACAGGGCACGAATTGGAAATCGAGGCGCTGCTGGAAGAACTCAAAGGCATCGGAATTTACGAATTTGTCCGCTCAGGCCGGGTTGCAATCGTGAAACCGATGGAACGGTTGAATACTTATTTGCGATCGCTGGAGTTAGTTGATCAAGGTTAGAACCTCTACACTCCACGCCTCTGCCTTCCCGGCAAAAAGCGCTTTTGTTTTCCTCCAGGTGAGTCGAAAAAACTCCGATTGGCGGTAAGCCTCCAAATGCTCCGGCGCAGCCCAGACGCTATAAGTAAAAAAAACGGCGCTCGTGTCGCATTGCCGCCAGAGTTCTAAATGCAGGCAGCCTTCAAAACTCCGGATCGTGGCTTTCGAGGATTCAAAGATGGCGAGAAAATCTGCTGCAGCATCCTCCCGCAGGGTCAGTTTTACAATGCGCTTGATCATTCCGGCGTGTTGGTATAAAAATCAATCTGCACGCCTTCTTCTACCGACAAGCCCAGCAGGCTGGCTGCTTTGCCCATATTGATGGCTATTTCAAGGTAATCTACCGAGTTGAACAAGCAAAGGGTTTCTCCAATGGCGACATCTTTATAATGGGTACAAAGGCGTGTGATGGGGTCATTGCGCTTGAAATACAGCGAAAAAGGCCGATTACGGCCGACCTGCTCGAAGCGCTCCCGGGTTATATTGACAATGATATTTTCGTAGTTGTCTACATAAATTACCGCGCCTTTGATTTGCGATGGCGCAATCACGGGTTGGAAGGTGATGCGCTGCACCATACGCTCCGCCGGAAAGCCGATTTCGTTGAACGGAAAACCATTGGCAATGTGCCCGATCGCGGCGGCGTATATTTCTTTGAGCGGAAATGGCGTGGAAGAAGGCACCTCCAGACGGTAGACGTCTTTGGGCGTTTCCGAAAAAATCAGGGAAAAGACCCCGTTGTCCGGGCCAATAAAAAAGTGCCCTTCGTGGCGAATCGCGACGAATCCGGTGTCGCCGGCGTAATCGTTTACGCTGATCAGGTGAATGGTGCCCGAAGGAAAGCTGTTCCAGGCGTTTTTAAAAATAAAGGCGGCCTGTACAATGTCGTACGGCTTCACCTGGTGGGTAATATCAACCAGATTAAGGCGGTCATTTTTGCTCAAAATGGCACCCTTGATCGTGGGGAGGTAATGATCCTGCCAGCCAAAGTCGGTTGTCAGTGTTACAACGGGCATCTTTTGTTGGTTACTGGTTAGTTGTTAACAGGGGCTAAACCGTCTGCGCCTCTTCCGGCAGTACTTCGTCTTCGCCTTCCGTCAGTTTATTGCGTTTTTTGACCATCGAATTTTGGTGCATTTCGAGGTAATCTTTTCGATTTCTGGAAATATCAATCGCCTGATACAGGGCCTGACGGAAAGAAGAAGGATCCGCTTCGTTTTTTCCCGCGATGTCGTATGCCGTGCCGTGATCGGGGGAAGTGCGCACGCCGGACAGCCCTGCCGTATAATTGACGCCACTGCCAAACGACAGCAACTTGAAAGGAATCAGCCCCTGATCGTGGTACATGGCCAGAATACCGTCGTATTTAACGTGTTGACCCGATCCGAAAAAGCCGTCCGCAGGAAAAGGCCCGTTTACCAGAATGCCTTTGACTTTCAGGTCTTCGATGGCCGGGCGGATGTATTTTTCTTCTTCATCGCCGATGACGCCGCTGTCGCTTGCATGGGGGTTGAGTCCCAGCACTGCAATGACCGGGCGTTCCACCCAAAAATCTTTGCGCAGCGATTCGTTCAGCATCAGGATTTTGCGCATCAGCAGCCCTTTGTCAATGGCTCCGGCTACGTTGTCAATCGGCAAGTGGTTGGTAGCCAAAGCGATGCGCAGTTTATCATTCACCATCAGCATCAGGCTGTCGCCGTTGCTCAGTTCTTGGGTCAGGTATTCTGTGTGGCCCGGGAAAGGGAAACCCGCCATTTGCATGGCGTATTTGTTGATGGGTGCCGTCACCAACGCGTCTATCATACCGGCCTTAAGCTCGGCAACCGCGCCTTCCAGCGACTTGATGGCGTACAATCCACCCGATTCGGAGGGTTTTCCGATCGTGATGTTCACGTTGTCCTGCCAGCAATTGACCACGTTAACCCGGTCGGTCACCAATTGGTTGGCTGATCGAATCTGCTGGTACTGAAAATCAATGCCCGTAATATTTTTGTGGTAAGAAACGACTTTGGAAGAGCCGTAAATAACCGGGATACAAAAGTTCAATATTCCCGGGCTGGCTAATGTTTTCAAAATGACCTCCAAACCAATGCCATTAATGTCCCCGATGCTGATCCCTATCTTCATTTTCTCCATTCCTTCGACATATTTTTATTGCCGGAAAAGGCGCATATCTGACGTATTGTTTGTATCCCTGCGCAATCTTTTCCAACTTTGCAGTTGAAACGCAAAGTTAATCAATTACTTATTTGAAAGCGAAAAAATCCTTTGGCCAGCACTTCCTCAACCGGGAAGACATCGCCATGCGTATTGCTGATAGCCTGCAACTTGCCGGAACCGCCTACGATCAGGTGTTGGAAATTGGCCCCGGAAAGGGGATGTTGACCAAATACCTGGTGAAAAAACCATCGCAACTGACCGTTGTGGAAGCAGACCGCGACATGGTGGATTACCTGCACAAGCACTATCCCGCACTTGGCGACCGCATTGTTGCAGAGGATTTTCTCAAGTTGCCGCTGGAGGATATTTTCGGGGAAGCGCGGTTTGGACTGATCGGCAATTTTCCTTACAACATCTCGTCGCAGATCCTGTTCCGGATGCTCGATTACAAGGATCAGATTCCGGAAATGGTGGGGATGTTTCAGAAAGAAGTGGCAGACCGCGTGGTGGCCCCGCCGGGCAGCAAAACGTATGGCATCATTTCGGTGCTGGTGCAGGCATTTTATGAAGGGCAATACTTGTTCACAGTGGATAAAAGTTGTTTTACCCCGCCGCCAAAAGTGCAGTCGGGCGTCATCCGGCTGACGCGCAAGTCAAACGCCGGACTGCCCTGCAACCAAAAACTGTTCACACAGGTGGTGAAACAGGCGTTTAGCCAACGCCGCAAAATGCTGCGCAACACCATGAAACTATTTTTAGCCGAAGATGCTTTACTGGCGGATCCCTTTTTTACACAACGCCCCGAACAACTATCGCTGGAAGATTTTATTCAGGTGACGCAGTGGATTGAGGAGCGGAGAAAGGGGTAAATTTGCAAGAGGCAAATTCGCAAAGCTTGTCCCGTGAAACGGGGGGCAATCATTTAATCATCCATAACAGGAAACAATCATGACACTCGAAGAAAGGATCATGCAGGACCTGAAAGAAGCCATGAAGGCCAAAGATCAGCCTGCATTGAGGGGAATAAGAGCCATTAAAGCCGCCATTTTGCTGGCCAAAACGGACGGTAGCGGCGATGAGATTACCCCGGAGAAAGAGATCAAAATGCTGCAAAAATTAGTAAAACAACGCAGAGAATCGCTGGCCATTTTTGAGCAGCAGGCGCGCGCTGACCTGGCGCTGATCGAAAGCGAAGAAATAGAAGTGCTGGAACGCTACCTTCCTAAGCAATTGGACGGGGAAGCGCTTGAAGCCATCGTCCGCAACATCATTACCGAAACGGGTGCCACGGGCGTCAAAGATATGGGCAAAGTAATGGGTGCCGCCACGAAACAATTAGCGGGTCAGGCCGATGGCAAAGTAGTCGGAGAAGTGGTGAAGCGGTTGCTGGGCTTGTAACAAAATGGCAAGTTTGCAAGGGGCAAATTTGCAAATTTGCCCCTTGCAAACTTGTACTAAATAACGTTTGCCGAAATCACTCTGTCGCATTCGCGCAAACACAACGCACCCTCAATTTCCAGCGCGGCGAAAAAGTGCTGGTATTTCGGGCATTCACCAGCCAATGGCGGCCATCATAAGCGGGCTCAGAATAGGTGACAATGCCTTCCAGAATGGCACTTGTGGAATCGAGTGCCGACCACCCGGCACCTAACGCTCTTTTTCCTTCCGGACAATTTGCACGAACTTGTTTCAAAATATCAGCGTTCCAGGGGCTTTCCACCACGACGACCTCGTAGCCGGTAATCCCCGAAGCCGGAGCTGAAGGCGTAGCAGGCTTGCAGGCATATATCCCGGCTACTAACAGAGCTAAATAGATTAATGCGTTGTTTTTCATGGCATTGTATTTTTGAGTAATGAATAATTGAAGCGTGGTTTGGTTCTTCGTTAATAGGTAGAAGACTTGTTTTGTTACCCGCCTTTTGCGAAAATTCGCTGGAATATTGTACTTTTGCCTCCTGATGAGCGCAAAAACACAATACGAACGGATCATACTGGGCTTGAAAGTCAAGCAATTGCGGCAGGGGAAAAGCCTTTCTTTTTCCGATTTGTCTAAGCAGACACAGATGTCGGTTTCTTACCTCAATGAAATTGAAAAAGGGAAAAAGTATCCCAAAGAAGACAAAATCAAGGCACTGGCACAGGCATTGGAAGTGGAGGCGGCAGAACTGATTTCACCCATGCTGAGCAAAAACTTAGAGCCGGTTGCTGAACTGCTGCAATCCAATTTCCTGAACGAATTACCGCTGGACTTGTTCGGAATCGAATTGGTTAAAGTTGTGGAAATCATCGCCAACGCGCCGCTCAAAGTGGGCGCTTTCATTTCCACCCTGCTTGAATTGTCGCGCAACTACGCCCTGCGCGAGGAACATTTCTACTTTGGTGCCTTGCGTTCCTATTTGGAATTGCACAACAACTATTTCGAAGATATCGAACAGGCAGCTTTGCGCTTTCGCGAAAAATACGGCTTAGTTTCGGGGCAAACCGCCCTGCAGGGGCAATTGAAGGAGGTGCTGGAACGCCAATTCGGCTACCACATCGAAGAAAGCGGATTGGATAAATACCCCGAATTGCAACACCTGCGCGCCATTTTTGTGCCGCGCCGCAAACGCCTCCTGCTCAACAGCACGTTGACTCCAATTCAAAAATCCTTCCAATTGGGCAAAGAACTGGGATTCCACCTGCTGCACCTCGAAGACCGCGCCAATACTTCTTCGCTCTTACGGGTGCGCTCGTTCGAGGAAGTACTCAGCCATTCCAAAGCCACGTACTTTTCCGTCGCCCTGCACATTCCACTCGAAGAATTTGTGTCGGATATGCGCGCATTTTTTGACCGCGAACGCTGGGATGGCGAGGCCATGATGGCCATTATGAAAAAGTACGAGGCCACACCGGAAATGTTCTACCACCGCCTGACGAATGTGCTGCCGAAGTATTTCGGGATGGAAAAGCTCTTTTTCCTGCGGTTCCTGCACGATCCGGAAAACGACACTTTTGAAGTTGACAAAGAATTACATCTCAGTCATTTGCATCAACCGCACGGCAACGGCCTTTCCGAACATTACTGCCGGCGTTGGGTAGCTGTATCGCTGCTCAACGACCTGAACGACATGCAACAGGCTGGCACCTTTGTGAACGGCCTCGTGCGCGCCCAGCGCTCGCACTACATCGGCACCACCGACGAGTACCTTTGCCTCACCTTAGCCCGCCCCGGTTATCCGGCGCCCAACCGCAATGTGAGCGTCACCTTAGGGTTGCTCATCAACGAAGACCTGCGTCAACGCATCCGCTTCCTCGACGACCCGACCATCCAGCTCCGTGAAGTGAACAAAACCTGCGAGCGCTGCGCCCTGACCGATTGCGCCGAACGTGCCGCCCCGCCGCTTGTGGTGGAAAAACGCGAACGCTGGCAGCATATCCAGCGGCAGTTGATGGCGTTGATGGAAGGGTAGATTAAGAGGCAAGTTGGCAAGGGGCGTCCGAAAATCTCTGATGCCAGATTGCTTATTTGCAAACTTGCCCCTTGCCCCTTGCCCATTTGCGTGTTTGCAAACTTGCCCCTTGCCTTTTGCCCCTTGCCCCTTCAAACAACCCACGCAAAGATTATTATTAGCATAAATTCCCCATCTTCGCGCAGTGATTAACCAAATCCGGACATGGTCTTTAGTTCCACCACCTTTCTTTTTGTGTTGCTGCCGATGGTGCTGTTGGGGCATACCCTGCTGCGGACTACTACGGGGCGCAATGTATTTTTACTGATCATCAGCCTGTTATTCTATGCCTGGGGCGAAGGGCCGTTTGTACAGGTGATGCTCGCCGCCATCATCCTCAACCACTTCGCCGCCATTCAGATCGAACAGGCACCGGATGCCAATGCCCGGAAGCGGCGCATGGTTTATACGGTCGCCTGCAACCTCGGCATGCTGGTGGTGTTTAAATACACCAATTTCATTGTTGATAACCTGAATATTGTCCTGCAAACCCTTTCCATCAAGCCCCTTTATGTAATGCCAGTCCATTTGCCCATCGGCATTTCGTTTTTCATTTTCCAAAGCATTTCCTACGTGTTGGATGTGTACCGGGGCGATACGGAGGTGCAGCGAAAAATTTCCCGCACGGCCCTTTATATTTCTTTGTTTCCCCAATTGATTGCAGGCCCAATAGTGCGCTACACGGATGTGGCGGCACAGATGCAGGATCGCACCGTCCGCCGCGACGCCTTCACCGCAGGGGCGCAGCGGTTCATCATGGGGCTGGCGAAAAAGATATTGCTGGCTGACCCGCTGGGTTATGTCGCGGATCAACTGTTCGGTGCGCCGGCGGGCACTCTGGGCGCAGACGCCGCCTGGCTGGGCGTCGTTTGTTATGCTTTTCAGATTTATTTCGACTTTTCTGCCTATTCGGACATGGCGATCGGCCTGGGTCGGATGCTGGGGTTTCAATTTTTGGAAAATTTCAACTATCCCTATATCGCTGCTTCGGTGCGCGAATTCTGGCGGCGCTGGCACATTTCGCTGTCTACCTGGTTTCGTGACTACCTCTACATCCCTTTAGGCGGCAGCCGGATCACCGCCCGACGCACGTATTTCAATTTATTGATCGTCTTTTTTCTGTGCGGACTCTGGCACGGTGCCAGTTGGAATTTTGCTGCCTGGGGACTGCTACACGGCCTTTTTCTGGCGCTCGAACGCGCCGGATTGGAGCGCTGGATTCAACGCCTTCCGGTCGTCCTGCGGCACGGGTATACGCTTTTTGTGGTGCTGATTGGATGGGTGTTGTTCCGGGCAGAGGATGGCGCGCACGCCTGGCAGTATTTGCAGGCGATGGCTGGGTGGAACGCCACGCCGACCTACTACGCCGCTTTTTATTTCGATCCGGAAACCCTGCTGACGTTGCTGGCTGCCGGGGTATTTTCCACGCCAATTTATCCTTTTCTGGAACGCCGGCTGTCCGGACAGGGCGTCTGGGTGGAGGCTTTGCGAATGCTGATCCTGCTTGGGTTGTTTGCATTCAGCGTCTCCACCCTAGTGAACAGCACATATAATCCGTTCATTTACTTTAGATTCTAATGCCATGAAACGATCCATACACACCGCTTTCCTGGTTATCTTCTGCGGCATGCTCGCTTATGGCGGCTGGCTGTACTGGCGTATTTTTGCGGAAAGCGGATTTTCGAAACAAATGAAATGGGTCGGGCACGCGCCCTCAGGAATCACCAATGCTTACGAACTGGAGTTTACCCGAACCTTATCTGCGCAACGCCACCCTTTGATCACCGGGCTGGCAGACCTGAAATGGAATGCGCTCGACGTCAGCTTCATCCGCAAAGTGGAAAAAGGCCGCGAAGGCTGGCTTTTTTTGAAAGAAGAAGTGGCAGGCAGGAACGAACTGTTGCAATCGCTGGGCATCCGTCCCTATCTCGATTTTGAACGAAAAATGTGGAAGTTGATCATCTCCCAGCGCGCCGCCTGGACGAACGCCCGGGGCATGCAATACGTTATGGTCGTTGTACCGAATAAAACCAGCATTTACCCGGAGTACCTACCCGCGCGCGATCGGGTCGTCGGACCGGGGAACTTAACGCAGTTGCTGTCAGACTTATCCGGCATTCAGGTCATTAATTTGACAGACAGTCTTTTAAGTCAAAAACATATTGGCCGGCTTTTTCACAAAAACGAAACCCACTGGAACGAGCTGGGCGCTTTTGTCGCTTACCAAAGCCTGATGCGTGCCCTGCCCCCGCCTTTTCGCGAAACGCCATTGCCGTTGGATTCTGTGGTGGTGGAATGGGCGACCACCCCGGGTGGCGACCTGGCTCGCTTGCTGCTGATGGACAGCCTGTTGTTCGAACGGGCTGCGCGCGTAACCCTCCGCAATCCGCAGGCCCGCTGTCACACCGGCTGCGATTCCTCATACGGGCCGTTTATGCCGCCGAAGCATTTTCGCAACCCCCGTGCCCGTTTGTCCAAAGTTTTTTTTGACCACGATTCTTTTTTCAGACCCTTGATTCCTTATCTGGCAGAGCATTTTCAGGAGTCGGTTTTTTATTGGGAATGGCAGGGCTTCAATGATTATGAGATTGGGCAGGCGCAACCCGGTTTAGTGATAGACGAATTCGTGGAACGCTCGCTCATTGGCGACCGCCCGCGCAACAACCCGCCGGTACTACAGCACTACTGGCAGCAACATTTCGACGCCTTGCCCCAATTGGCCCGCTTGTCCTGCAAAAGCCTGCGCCAAGCCTTCCTGCAAATTGAACTGATTCAGGTTAAAGAAGATGCGCTGCCCGTTGTTGCCCTCGAACTTACGCCAGCCAGCGCCACCCGCCTGATCGTAGAATACGACGACAAGGAGGTTGTTTATCCGCTGGAAGCCGGCAAAAAAAATACGGTTTATTTAGAATGGGAACGGCCGAGGATGAAGGATTTGCGAGTGGAGGGGGGTACAGGAATGACCATAACGGTTAGGGCGGCAGTGTTTTTCCTCCAATTTCCCCATCGGTAGCTGTGTAGGCGTCAATTTTGCTTTTTGCAACGAGAAAAGAGCGGTGGATGCGCACAAAACTCAATATCCAGACTTTCTTTGATCCGGATTAGGGCGGTTAACCCGAACCAATTGATTTTCTAGGCTTCCCCCCTGCGTTTTCAAGAGCAAGGTGGATGCGCTGCGCCAAAGCAATAATGTCTTTGTCTTCTGTACAGATGATAATACCAGAATGGATTGGGGAAAGGCGGTGTAATTGCTTGAAATATTGGTAATTAAAAGTAACGACAATGCGATTTTGTTCATGCGCGAATGTCAATACTGCTGAATCCTGGATTTTTTGGTTGGCATTATCTGCTTCGAGGGTCGTCAGCATATCATATTGAAGGCTGCGCAATATTTCAACGATAGCAAGATCGAAGTTTTCGTTTGCGTACAATTTTGCCATAGATTTCAGTCCTGTTCAAGCAAATCATCCTCGTTGTTTTCCCGAATATCTTCATCAATTTCTGCTTTGTTCGCTTCATAAAAACACCAGGCATTTTTAAGATCACCTGGAGTTATGGTTGGAAAATTGTACAAGATTTCCCAATCCGTAAATCCCAAAAATCGGTGATAGACCAAAGACCATACCGGCATACGGGTTCCTTCTACCCAAGCTCTGCCGCCACATACGCCAGGCGTTTTTACAATAGTGCGCCCTTTATTTTTCGATCGGTTGAAAAAACGACTGAACAGGGAAATGGTTTCCTGCCCGGAAAGTTGCAGCAGCAGTGCTTCGACTTGTTGCAACTTAGTATGCTGTTTTTTTACAAAATTACAGGAAAATAAACAAGAAACACGAAAAGTAGATCAGGTGTCGGACACCTCCAAAGGTGTCCGACACCTGATCTATATTGGCACCTATTCCGAAACTGCGGCCTGGAGCGATTACGACAACGACGGCTTTCTCGATTTGGCCATTGCAACCTGCAAAAACGCGACCGCTTCCCCACAGCCGAACAACCTGCTTTATCGCAATAACGGCAATGGCAACAACTGGCTGAAAATCAAATTGGAAGGCGTGGTTTCCAACCGCGCAGCCATCGGGGCAAAAGTGCGCATCAAAACCGCAGCCGGCTGGCAACTACGCGATATTTCCGCGCAAAGCGGCTACAACGGCCAGAACAGCCTGGTCGCCCATTTTAGCCTGGTCGCTGCCAATTCTGTGGATTCCGTCTCCATCGAATGGCTCTCCGGCATCCGGCAGTACCTGACCCAAGTGGCGGTAAATCAACAATTGTTTGTGGTGGAGGAAGCTGCAACCCCAGTGAAAGCGGCGGGTCTTTTTCAGCAGTTTGCAGTGCAGCCTAACCCCGTTCAGGATGTTCTGAATATTTATGGAAATATGAAGCAGGCGGTGGCTTCTTTGCACATCAGCCTGACTAATACGATGGGCAGGGTCGTGCTGCAGGAAGTGCACCCGGTCCCTTCCAGCGCTTTTTCGCATGGGGTGGATCTAAAAAAAAGGGGGATCGCTCATGGAATGTATTACCTGACTTTGCGAGTGGGTACCGATCTGTTTTCTACTAAAATAATTGTAAGGAACGCCGAAATAATAACTTCCCGATTTGGGCGGTGGCTTTTGGCTACGCCGAACTTGCGTTTCCCACCGGACTTCCCGCAATTGCTTTCAGTCGGCGCAATTGCCTTCGTCGGTCACGTAGCTTTGGCTACGCTCCCTTCTTGCGCCTTGTCCGCTGGAAAAATCCCCACGCCGAAAACGCGAACTTATTATTGCGATGTTCCTAAGCGAGTAATAAAGGCCAGATTTTAGTTAAGCATGAACGCAGTCATCGTCTGGATGTTATGATCCATTTTTGGACGATTGAAAAAAAACAATATGCACCGGATATTTGCATTTTCCTTGCTTATGCTGCTTTTTGCAAACAGGATGCCTGCACCAACCAACCTACTGCCGCTTCTTACTCCGCCACCGCGGCTGATTCCACTCCTCCCGCTGCGCGAAATCCACGATGTTGCGCATAAACGTGACGATGCTCAGAAAAACGAGGTACCCAACGGTGACGACCACATAAATCCAGCGGTAAGAACCGGCATCCCCGATGGAAAGAGAAGAAAACAGCCAGGCGAGCAGACCCGAAGCCGCCGCTAAACCCATGAAGCAATACACCGAGCGCCCCCAGTAGCGCATCATGCTTTTGGTAGAAAGCGAAAAAACGCTGTTCAGCATGGCATAAAAAAGCAGGAAAGCGGTCGCGGCCATCCAGGGAAAGCGGTCGGAGATATGGATGAGACCGGTCAGTTTCACCAATTTGGAGCCGAGGATCACCACCAGCACGGCTGCAAAAATGACCAAGGCCTGGGACAGCGGATCGTAGGCCCGTTCAAAAACGCTGGTTTGCCGATCCGGCTGAGAAGGATTGTTATTGCTCATGCAGCATAGAATGACAGACGAGAGAAAAGGTTCAAATATGGTGAAAGTTAAGCTTTTTCGGTATTAATTTCTGCTTTGTATGCGTGATTGCGCGGAATTGTTTTTCAGATCGCCAACGCTTCAGCAGTCGTCGCCTGTCTTTGGGAGCAAGTTTAATGCTCATCCAAAAAAACGTACAGCTATGAAACTTACTCCTATCCTGTTCCTCCTCGCCAGCCTGTTCGCTACCGGCCTTTCTGCTCAGATCACCCTCGGCGTCAATGTTTTTTACAACAACGCCTGGCAGCAATATGATGAAAATCTGCTTATTTTGCGCCAGCAGGTCTATATCCACAATGTCGGCGCTTCGGCAACCGTCGAGTACGCCATTGATCAACATTTTAGCTTAGTTGTGGAACCAGGATTTGTGCAGCGCGGCGCAGCTTGCGAGCCGGGATTCCAATTGCCCATTGGCGGAAGCGAAGCCACCTTGGTGGGCAACTACATCGAGATGCCCGTAACCCTGCAAGGCAACTTGTTTGCCTGGCAAAACAAACTTCAGTTTTTTGCCAAAGCTGGCGCTGGTTACTCCTACCTGACCGGCGGCTACCGCGAAATTGATTTTGAGGATTCCGCTGCTCAACGCACCCGCTTTGACATGAGCCAGGAACCCAACCTGAACCGCCTCGACTTTGGTTTCTACGGCGGCGGCGGCGTAGGTGTCAAAGCGGGGCCGGGTTATCTAACTGCCGAATTCCGTTACTACCACGGCATGCCGGATATGGATGATTTTCAGGTGTCGAAAAATCGGGCACTGAGTTATGGGGTGGGGTATCGGATTGGGTTGTGATTATTTTATTTCAACCACGCATTCCAATACCCCCGAAGCGCCGCATCAGCAGTTGGGTAGTCGAATACCAACTCGAAAAACCTCAAAAAACCCACCACCCCCCCCTTCTGCCCTTCATCAAAAAGCGAAAATTGCTCCTCAAAATAATCCTCAAACCCAACGCTTTTTTCAGCGGCAAATAGAGTAGAATCGAAGAGGTTGCTGCCGTCGTTGTCCTGAAAATGCCGCAGGCAATAGCACATACAAGCCGGATAGTAGTAGCGCATGCCGTCGGGTTTGAGGAAAGACAAGGCGGTTGAAATTTTCAATTCCGCTTCCTGAATTTGCTGCCAGGAGCCTTTCCAGGCGTTTGCGTAAGCGGCTTCCCAGGCCGGACCGTGGTCAATATAATCGTCTAACAGATTGGCTTGCGCCCAGGTGATGGCCGGGAAAGGCACGCCTGCAAAAGCGGTTTCGATCTGTTGGATCAGGCGCGCCGCTTCTTTGGCAGGGAATAGCGCCGTTTCGTACAAGGCATAATTTTCTTCGTCGAAGCACACAAATTGCACCTCTTCTAATCCGGGAACGTATTCTACAAAATCGCGCACAGTGCGCACGGCAATTTTGCAGGCTTCCCTTTTCGGGAAACCATATATACCTGTGCTGATGTTGGGGAAGGCAATGGTTTTTACGCCTTTTTCGACCGCCAGCATCAAGGCGTTGCAATAGCAATCGGAGAGCAGGCCCGCTTCCCGTTTGTCACCGCCCTGCCAAACGGGGCCGACCGTGTGGATGACGTGGCGGGCGGGCAAGTTGCCCCCGGTAGTGATGACCGCCTGGCCAACCCGGCAGCGACCAATTGTCCGGCATTCTTCCAAGATGCGCGGCCCACCAGCGCGATGAATGGCACCGTCCACGCCGCTGCCACCGAGCAGGGAGGTATTGGCGGCGTTTACAATGGCGTCGAACGCTACTTTGGTGATGTCACCACGGTGTAAGGTGATTTTGGGTTGCATCGTTAGCTTATGTTTTAACGTAAAGTTCGGAAGAAAACTTGGATTTATGAATGATGTAATACTTCCTTAACGGCCTTCCGCCAACGGAATGGCAAATCCGCAAAGCAGGACGCCATCCTTAGCGTCCTTTGCGAGACCTTAGCGCCCTTTGCGGGAAACGGTCTCCCGCCAACGGAATGGCAAGTCCCCAAAGCAGGACGCCATCCTTAGCGCCCTTTGCGGGAAACGGTCTCCCGCCAACGGAATGGCAAATCCCCAAAGGAGGACGCCATCCTTAGCGCCCTTTGCGGGAAACGGTCTCCCGCCAAGGGAATGCCACGTATCCAAAAACATTCGTTTTCAATCAATTAATGGTCGTTCTTGCGTTGTTCAACAAATTAAAAAATCCTTCCCTGCCTCAAAACCCAGCGCCGAAAAATGCTGCGCCACCGCCTCGCCCACGCCGCGTTTTGAGATGAAACAAAGCAGTAACCACGCTTCAGGCACGATTAGTTTCGGCAAAGGGATGAAATGAATGCCGTCTGGTTGACGCATTTTTACATCGGTGTAGCCATAAATTTCGATGCCGTGACTTTCCAGCAATGTAGCCCGCAAACGCGGCAATTTCCCGGCACCGCATACAACGATTTTTTTCTCCGGCGGCACGCTGCGTTTGATCCACGCTGCTAAGTACCGGCATTTAACCGTCCAGAAAGCCGGGGTGGAATAATTCTGATGGTTTCTCGACAGCCGTTGCGGGTGGTCTTTCCAGACCAACAACGGTGCCGGAATTTTGTAAAACCGAACGCCTGCATCGAACCAGCGCAGCCAGAGTTCGTAATCTTCCGGCACATTTTCTGTGCTGTACAGTCCGTAGCGTTCGATCAGGGATTTCCGGAATACAATCGTCGGGTGCGCTAAGGGAGATTCCGTGAAACGCGCCAGGAAATGCGCTTCCGGACTGATGATGCTGTTTTGCCATTGCACGAACCAGTCGTACCCTTCGCTCTGATCTAACTCCGATTCAAAAGCGGTTTGGGTGGATACGGCGTCAATCTCCGGATGGTTATTGAGGTAAGCGACTTGCTTTTCTAAGCGTTGCGGGTGGGAAAAATCGTCGGCATCCATGCGGGCAATGAGGTCATAGCGAGCCTCCTGCAATCCCCGGTTCAGCGCGAAGGCAATGCCTTGAACGGGTTCGTGAACCACCCTGATCCGGGCATCTTGTATTGCCCAGCTTTCGGCTATTTGTAGCGTTGCCGCGTCGGCGTTGTTGTCTACCAGAATCAGCTCCCATTCACGCAGGCTTTGTTCTGCGATGCTTCGGATGGCGTCATCGAAGGCGTTGTCAGAAACCTGGTAAAAGGGAAGGATGACGGAGACCATTCGTTTATGGTTTTTATTTACCTCAAGGTTGATATGCCTGCGAACAACCTACCGGGAACCCCGTATCTTCACAAGCATCAAAATGTTTTCAGCCGGGGCAATTTATCTGTTCATGGTGCTGCTTGGGGTGAGTATTGCGTCGTTTTAAAACAACGTCTCCGCCTCTTTCGTCTCCACCTCCACCAACGCACTATGTAGCACAAAATGCACAAACGTGCGCACCCGCTCCGCCTTAAAAAGCGCCTGTACCGCCTTTTTGCTCAGGTGCAGCCAGGATCCCAGTTCGCCGGCTTTGCGCTCCAATTGTTTCGAGTCGCCGCCGAAACCGCTGTTCTGGATCAGGATGAGGCCTTCGCCGGTTTCGAGCAGCAAGTCTATGACGGTGGCAAACAGGCGCCGATCCTGGAAATAGCGCACGGGGTACTTCCGCAAACTGCGTCCGGGGTTGAATTTTTTAGCCAAATACAATTGCCATTGTTTAGACAACGTGGTTAGCGCGGCTGCTTCGATGCCTTCGTCCACTTCAAAGCGCCCAAGCAAGGTCGTTGCCATTTGTTCCCGAATCACAGGTTCGTAGTCTTCGTGATCGGCGTGCAGGAAAGCTTTGACGGCTTTCGCCAATGCGTACGACTCTCCGCTGACAGGAGCAGTCAAGCGTTCGGCGTAATACACTGCCGTAGCCGCTTTAGCCTGACCCTGCGGCGAAGCGTCTTTTTTATTCAGATCAATGGCGTAAGCCGGGTAAGGCTGTCTTCCCGCAGCCGGTGCCAACAATAGAGCCAGCGCTTCTTCCGGGTCGGTGTGGGTGAAATCGCGCGGGTAGATGAAGGTCTCCGTTTGGGCGTAGAGGTACTGCCCGTTCCATTCCCACGGCAATTCGCCGGAACTGGCGTCGAGCGTCGGGTAATCTTCGTGGCCTTCGTGCCAGACGCGGTTGAGCCAAGTCGCCGATTTGTGTGGCGCATCGGTGAAAATGAGATAGTCGCGTGCCCGGGTCAGACCCACATACAGCAACCGTACTTCTTCTTCCTGCGCTTGTTGCAGTTTCAAGGCTTTTTCGGGGCTTTCCTCCATCCGTGCATGCATCGGCGTGCCGTATTGCTGGTTGCCGTACGGGTTCACCCAGTAGCGCAGCCGGCGGTTGCCCAGCACGTTATTGAGGTCAATTTCTGCCGTTTCCGGCACGATGTCCATGCCCCAAAGTTCGGCTTTCAATTTGTTGTCCAAACTGCTGCATACCACGATCGGCCATTCCAGCCCCTTGCTTTTGTGGTAGGTCATGACGTTCACTGCATCGGGGTTTTCGCCGGAACCCTGGTGGTCTTTGGTTGCCGCTTCTAAGTCGTTTAGCCAGAGCAGAAAGCCAGCAAGCGAGGCCGCTGCGTGCAGGCGATTGCAGTTGTCTTCGTATTGACGCGCCAATTTGCGCAGCGCATCCACATTGTCCAAACGCTGTTGCACGCTGCCCCAACTTACCATGATGCGGCGCAGATCGAGGGAGTCCAATACCAAATTCAGGATTTCTGTACTTGACAATTCGGAGGCCTGTTCGCGCAAAGCGTTCAATTGGCGGATGACCGGTTCGCGTTCTGCCCAGCGCCCGGAGACTGCTTGTTGTTCGATCAGTTCTAAATATTCCAACCGGTCTTCAATGATCGCTTCGATGGGTTTTTCGGCGGCCAATAACAGGATTTCTGCCACAGAAAGTGCATCCGAGCGGTTGAGCATGTAGCGCAGGCAAGCCAGAATGAGCTTTGACTCCGCGGTTTGCAATAAACCAGCCCGGGCAATAGCGGCTTTTAATCCGGCTCGGTGCAGGGCTTCTGCCATCGTTTGGCAGGCCGCATTGGAGCGGCACAGGATGGCTACGTCGCCGGGGCGCGCGGGACGGTATTCGGTTTCGCCTTTCGGCAAAATCCAGACCTTGCTTTGCAGAAATTGTCGCAGGTTGGTTGCAATACAATTTTCCATCCAGGGGCTGCCGGGCGGGCGACCCTCGCCGTCGTATCGGAAATGCCAGTGAACCAGCGCGTCTGCGGCCTCGATGGGTTCGTTTGCTTGGTTTGCGCTGCCGGCGGTAGCCAATTTTCGGCGCTTGGGCGACAGTGCAACTTGTTCGGATGGCAATTTGGGAAATGCTTTGGTGAAAATGGCGTTTGTCGCGTACACGATGTCTTCGCGCGAGCGCCAGGAGTGTTCTAAAATGTCTTCTTTTCGGATGCCGCCGCTTTGCTGGACGATGGCCTCCATCAACCGCGGTTCTGCGCCTCGGAAGCCGTAGATGGACTGCTTGGGGTCGCCCACCCAGATGGAGTGTTTGGCGATTTTGGACAGCCGCAGAAAAATTTCCAACTGGATGGGGCTGGTATCCTGAAACTCGTCTACCAGCAGCATGTCTATTTCTTCCGACAGCACGGCGCGCACGGCGTCGTTTTCCAGCAGCCGCACCACCAGCGCCTCCATATCGGTGTAATCAATCAGCCCCCGTTGTTTTTTATAGCGGTCGTATTCGCGGATGGCTTCTATGCCCAGGCCGAACAGCGCGTAGAGGTAATCCTGGATGTCGCGGTGGAAAGCGGGGTGCGTTTCGTGGGTCTGGGCGAATTCGCGCAAGGGTGCCACGTCGTCGCGACTTTTGGCACCGGGGTCGGTTTTGCCAATTTTGGCCCATTGCCGCCAGTTCAGCTCGCCGCGCAACCGCAGTTCGTTGTAGCTGTCCTGGAGGGCGCGCACGGCGTCCTGTGTTTTTTTGGTGCTATCGCCGTTGCCCTGCACTTGCCGGATGGTGTCGGTTAGCATATTTTCCAGCGTTTCCGCAAATGCGGCTTCCGTTTTTTTCGGATCGGGTGTGCCCAAGAATTGCTGAAAAGCCTGGAAAGACGCTACTTTGCTGCGCTCCAGGGTTTCGAGGCTGAAGTCGTTGGCACGCGCCATATCACACAAGGCCCGCACTTCGCGCCGCCAGTCGTTGCCTTCTTCCTGCACCAGACCGAGTCGGTCACTCAGGCGGTTCATCAGCTCCACGCGATCTTGGGTGAGCACGGTAGCCAAAGATTGGTTAAACAGCGTTTGCTGGTCTTCGTCGGCAATGATGTCTACCTGTGGCGACACGCCCGCTTCAAACGCAAAGCGGCGCAACAACCGCACACCGAGGCTGTGTACGGTGCCGATGAGCGCGTTGGCCAAATCGTCGGCCTGCTGGGTCATGCCCGCTTCGAGCAGGCGCACGCGCACCCGTTCCTGCAATTCCGCCGCCGCTTTTTGTGTGAAGGTGGTGGCCACGATGCCGCTCGCCCGAACGCCCTGTTCCAGCAGGCGCACCATCTCGCCCGTGAGGCGATAGGTTTTGCCGCTGCCCGCTCCCGCAGAAATAATCTTGATGTTGAGGTGCATTTGGGTCTTGTTAGTCTCCGCCGAAAGTACGACGTTATTGGTTACTGGCAGGTTTTGGATTTGAGTATTTGAGGAGTCCCGAATGCTCAAATACTCGAATCTTCAAATCTTCAAATCCTCATACCGTTTCAATTCCACCTTCGCCACCACGCCCCGGTGCACTTCATCCGGCCCGTCGGCCAGTCTCAGAATCCGGGCGTAAGCATACATGGCGGCCAATGGCGTGTCGTTGCTCAGGCCTTGGCCGCCGTGCAATTGCATGGCCTGATCCAGAATACGGCAGGCGACATTGGGCGCCACCACTTTGATCTGCGCCACTTCGCTCAGCGCGCCCAGCACACCCTGGGTGTCGAGCAGCCAGGCCGTTTTCAGCACCAGCAGGCGCGCCATTTCGATGTCCATGCGCGCATTGGCGATGAGGTCGCGGTTGCCGCCGAGGTTGACCAGCGGTTTGCCGAATGCGACCCGCGACATGCCGCGTTCGATCATCAGTTTCAAGGCCCGTTCTGCAGCGCCGATCAGCCGCATGCAGTGGTGTACCCGGCCAGGCCCCAGTCGGCCCTGCGCGATTTCAAAGCCCTTGCCGAGGCCCGCGATCACGCAGCTTTTGGGCAGGCGCACGTTTTCAAAATGCACCTCGCCGTGTCCATACGGCGCGTCGAAAGCCCCGAACACCGGCAGCATCCGCGTGATGGTCACCCCCGGCGCATCCAACGGCACGAGCACCATCGTGTGTTGCTGGTATTTGTGCGCTGCGGGGTCGGATAAGCCCATAAAAATGGCCACTTTGCAATTCGGGTGGCCGATGCCCGTGCTCCACCATTTTTTGCCGTTCAGGACGATGTCATCGCCAGCTTCGGTGATGGTGGCCTGCATGTTGGTGGCGTCGCTGGAAGCCACGTCGGGTTCGGTCATGCAAAATGCCGAGCGGATTTCGCCGGCCAGCAGCGGCGTCAGCCATTGCTCTTTTTGTGCTTCACTACCGTATTTCCAGATGACTTCCATGTTGCCCGTATCCGGCGCGTTGCAGTTGAACACCTCCGGCGCGATCAGCGACTGCCCGGTCAGTTCGGCCAGCGGCGCATATTCCGCGTTGCTCAGCCCGCTGATTTCGGGTAGAAAGAGGTTCCAGAGGCCTTCTGCGCGGGCTTTTTCTTTCAACGCTTCGATTCGGGGATCGGCCTGCCAGGTTTTCCAGTCGGCATCGGCTTCGTGGGCGGCTTGGAGGAGTTCTGCTTCCAAAGGGAAAATGTGCGCGTCCATGAATTGTTGGAGGGCGCGGAGGAGGGTGAGGGTTTTTGGTGCGTGGTGGAAGTTCATGTGTGCGTTTTTTTAGCTGCTAAAGGGTCGCTGAATTAATAAGGGTCGCTTTCTCCGGGCAAGGCATTTTGATTCTAACCGAGGCGGGGGTTCCCGACCTTAGCTATAGCTAAGGGAGGCGGTTCCCCAACGAAGGGTAGGAGCAAAAGACCTCCTGGAAAAGTAGACAGTTATTATTTCAGCGACCCTAAAGGTAGGGAATGGTGGGAGGATTTTGTGTAACATTAGGCAAAGAATTGCCTAGAGTTGTTTAGGTGTAGAGGTTAAGAGATCGGATAATGAGGGGGACGTATCTGGGAAATTAGATGCCGCTTTAATGATTGAGTTGAAATAGTATGAAAGCAAATGAAATTATCGTTATCTAAATTGTGGAGAGGGATCAGGAGGGAAAAAGTATCCTTTTAAACAAGTTGGCGGTTAATTTTTTTAAGACCATATTCCAAAAAGACCAAAATATCATACTACTGGACATTTTTAAGAATCAGAGGGAACGGAGTAACGTTTACTAAACTTTTAAAGTTTAGTAAACGTCATGTTGACAAAAATTTCCAGTAGTGTAGTGATAAGCCTTCATTGCTTTTCCACCACTGTTTGGAAACAGGGGAAGGCGAAAATAATTTGGTAAACTGATTATGGAAATCCGGGAAGAATTGAAAAAAAAGGCGGATTTGACATGAAAAGCGAATGTGGTCAATAAACGAATTGCAGGATGTCTGGCATCGGTTTTTTTGCTGCAATTACGTGGCAAAATGTACGACCTTTCCAAACAATTAGAAGTAGGCAAAGACGGAAGCCGGTTCAAGACCATGGTAAAAAAGTCTGGGATACCCCGCCATGATTCCCGTCGCAACAAGTCTAATAACCCGAAACCCTCATTCCTCCTTTCCATTTCCCTCCAAAACGCTTATCTTGCGAAAAGAAACGGCGTATTGAAACATTTTCCTGTTGAGCCGTTAATAAGAGACAACGAATGATACGCGCAACACGAAGAGACCATGTTAAAGCAGAGTTTAAGTCAGAAAATGCTTCAAAAGCTGTCGCCTCAGCAGATTCAACTCATGAAACTGCTGCAAATACCCACGGCGTCGCTGGATGAACGCATTGAAGAGGAACTGGAAATCAACCCCGCGCTGGAAGACAGCCGGGAAGATGGCGATTACGAAGGCCCGGAGGAAGAATTGTACCGGCAGGACGAAACGCCGGAGGAAGCCACCCCAAAAAGTGACGACGGATTTGAGTTTGAGGATTACCTGAATCAGTACATGGACGACGATCCGGCATCCTACAAGTTGCAGGGCGACAACTACAACGGCGATGAAGAAGAGAAGGTCATCCCAATCGCAGAAGAAAATACTTTCCACGAATATCTGGAACAACAACTGGGCCTGCTGAACCTGAAAGACGACCGGGAGCGCAACATCGCCCTGCAAATCATTGGCAGCATTGACGAAGACGGCTACCTGCGCCGCGACCCACTGTCCATTATGGACGACCTCCTGTTTTCACAAAATGTGTTCACCACAGAAGCGGAAGTTTTTGAATTGTTGAAAAAAATCCAGCAATTCGACCCTTCCGGCGTTGGCGCGCGCGACCTACAGGAGTGCCTGTGCATCCAGTTGAAAAGCAAGCTGGAACAAGAGGAACACCTGACCCGCCGCCAAAAACGCCGCCTCCGGCTGGCGCTGCAAATCATCGAAGAGTTCTTTGACGAGTTTACCAAAAAGCACTACCCTAAGCTTCAGAAAAACCTGGAAGCTTCGGAAGAAGAACTGAAGGAAGCGCTGGATGAAATCCTGAAACTCAACCCCAAACCGGCCAGCGGCTATGTGGGCAATGTAAACCGCAATGTGCAGTACGTCATTCCCGACTTCATCCTGCTTAACAACAACGGCGATCTAGAGCTGTCGCTCAACTCAAAAAATGCACCCGAACTGCGCATCAGCAGCCAATACCTCGACATGATGCGCGACTACCGCGCCCGGGCAAAAGGCGGCAAATCGAATGCGCAGCAAAAAGAGGCAGTGCAGTTCATCAAGCAAAAAATTGACTCGGCGAAGTGGTTCATTGACGCCATCCACCAACGGCAGCAGACGATGTTCAACACCATGTACGCCATCACAAAATACCAGGAAGACTATTTCCTGACGGGCGACTCCAGAAAGTTGCGACCCATGATCCTTAAGGACATTGCCGACATCACCAGCTTAGACATTTCCACCATCTCCCGGGTCGTGAACAACAAATTTGTACAAACCGAATTTGGCGTAAAGCGCCTGAAAGAGTTCTTTTCCGAAGCGCTGCAAACTTCGGATGGAGAAGAGGTTTCAACCATTGAAGTGAAAAAAATACTACAGGAACTCATCGGTGACGAAGACAAACAAAAACCGCTGTCGGACGAACGCCTGACCGAAATTTTGCAAGAAAAAGGCTACAATATTGCGCGCCGAACCGTCGCTAAATACCGCGAACAACTTAACCTGTCTGTAGCCCGCCTTCGGAAGGAGCTGTAATTAGTGTCTGTCTTTATAGTCCGATAGCTGCGTTATGCGAAGACCCAAAAAGCGTCATTTACGCGAGTAAACTCCGATTTTTGAGCCTTCACATGCCTTGCCTTCGAACTCTAAAGAACAGACACGGGACTAAATAGACAGGCACTATTAGAGTCTGTCTTTATAGTCCGATAGCTGCGTTATGTTCGAACGCTAAAAGAACAGACACCGACTAAATGGACGGACACGAATCACATTCTGACCTTCACACCCATAAACAACGACATCGTATGGATGCGGTCGTTAACCGGTCCGAGGCCGTTATTGGGATAATACAAAGAATGGTAATACGTAGGTTGGGCGAACAGGCTCCAGCGCGGCGACATGTAGCGCTCTATACCCGCGCCGATGTTGACGCCGATATAACTATTGTCGAGTAAGCTTCCGCCTTCCAGAAAACCTTGTTGAAAGTCTTGGTTTTCAAGGCCTTCCGGACGTTCGTTATCGTTGCGGCCACCGCTGTTGCGGGGCAGCGGGAAATTCTGATTTTCTTCGGTGTAGTCGGCCAGGTCGGCAATGTAGTAGTTGGCCTGGGCAACAAGGTGCAGGGACGCGCCAGCTAAACCATAAATGCGCCAGCGATCACGGGAAAGGAAATTATACCGGAAGTTGAGGGGGACTTGTACGATGTCGAATTCTGTTTGTTTGATGCCCCCACCGAAAATGCCATCCTTCAGGCTGCCTTCTATGTACAGCACCTGGAGTGGATAATAGCGTTTGGCGGTATAAATAAACCCGGTTTCCACTTCCCAGCGGCCGCTTTCAAACCCTACCGTGATGCCGCCACTGTAGCCAATTGCGTAGCGGTCGAGACTGACAATATCCGTATTGACGCGCACCGGCGGCGTGATGATGCGGTTGTAATCAGACGCGCCCATCATACCGATGCGCACGAATCGTTTGCGGGGGAGCGGCTGTTGCTGAAGCGCCTTTTCGAGCGGCAGGTCGCGTTCCGGAAGCAATTGCGGCATCCCGGACGTCGCGATGGGGCTTGCTTCGGCTACCAGTGCATTGGCCGTTAAATATTCCTCCGGCGAGGTTGGCACCTCTGCAAAGTATTCCAAAGCCGGCGGCGCCTGCGGTTCATTGCGCAAGGCTGGCAGTAGCTGCAATCCTGGCAAAAAGTAAGCAGGATCCAATTCCGGATTTCCGCTAAGTAAAGGTGTTGTTGCAAAAGTGGGAAGCAGCAAGTTTTCTGCTGTTGCCTCCGAAACCATCTGCGCCTGAATCGTTCGTTCAGGTGCAGTCGTTTCAGCCTTTGGCGGAGTAGCAGTCTGCCCGGCTGAAGCCACGTCGGAAGGCCAAAGTTGATCGGCATAGTTGGATGAAACAAGCGGCAGTGGTGCTACCTGTTGGGTTTGCTGGTATGCTTGATGGGTTGTTGGACGTTGAGGAGGAAAATTAAGGAATTGGGTAATAGACCACAACAGCAGTGCCATAAAAAGCAATTCTTTCGCTTTGGCACTGTAAATACCGTTCAGTCGCTTTTCTTCTAAATCCAAACGCTCCGCCAGCGCCTGCCAGGAGGCGCGGTTGTAAGGGCGCTCGATCTGACGGAGGCGTTGCGACAACTGTGCGTCCCACTCGCTCTGCGCATCTTCTGAATCTAAGCGATCCTGTAGTTTGTCCCAAGAACCAGCATTAAAGCCTGGTGCCAGGTTTTCCAATTTCTCCCGAATGTTGTGCTCAAATTCCTTGTTCCTCTTCATCGTACCCATATGCTCTTGAAGTCAGAAATACTTTCAGTTTAAGTCGCGCTTTCACCAAATTGGAGCGCGAAGTACTCTCCGTAATATCGAGGATGTTGGCGATTTCCTTGTGGGAAAAGCCTTCCACCACGTACAGGTTAAACACAGTTCGATAAGCGGGCGATAGTTGCTGTATGGCTTCCAGAATCTCCTGCTCGGAACATTGGCTGATGGCGTCCGCTTCCGAGGTGCCGAGGTCGTAGGCCTGTTCGAGGTCTTCCGTTCTGCGGCGAATATTCTTTCGGTAATAATCAATGGCGGTGTTGACCATTATTTTCCGCATCCAGGCCACAAGAGAAGTCCCCGGCTGGTATTTGCCAATATGCCGGAAAACCTTAATAAAACCTTCGTGCATAATGTCCATCGCATCATCGGAACTGCTTGAATAGCGCAGACAAACGGACATCATCTTGCTGTAATGTTCTTCATACAACAGCTTCTGTGCCCAGCGTTCGTGCCGTGTGCAGGCACTGACTAAGTCTTGTTCGCCGCGATTGAGATGTAAAACAATATCCATATTGGTATGCTGTTGGCCCAAATATACAAATATTGAACCTTACCCAAGCCTGTTTTCATGGCTCTTTTTTGGTCTTATAGCCAACTTTTTCAACCAATTGTCATTTCTTGCGAAACGAATGCCCGTCCCGAAACGCTGCGTCCCTGCCATTCTTAAACAAACTTTAACGTCGCTGTGTTGGTGCTGTGCGAATAAAGACACAAATGTTTCGTTTTTGTAGTGCAATAACCGAAGCGAAAGCTTCCTGAAAAAAAATGATACTTCGATGAAAAAAACGATGCTGTTTTCCATAGCGCTGCTGCTTGCCGCAACAGGGCTTCCTGCACAAAAACAAGCCAACCAGTTTACCAAAAAAGGGGATAGCGACCCTGCGGCGAAAGCCATCCTTGACAAGGTGAAAAAAAATCACCAGGGCTATAAATCATTGGAAGCGACCTTTACGCTCGAAATTGAACTGGCCGAACAACCCAAAGAGGTTCAGAAAGGAAAAATTGCTCAGCAGGGCGACAAATATTTTCTGGATATGGGCCTCCAGCAGGTGCTTTGCGATGGAAAAGCCATCTGGATGGTGCTGCCGAAAAACAAGGAAGTGCAGGTGAACAACATGCCTTCAAAAGAAGAAGAAGCAAGCATTCTGACCCCGCAGGCGCTGTTCCGGTTTTATGAAAAAGGAGGGTACATTTACGCCCTGATCAATGAATATTCAGAAAACGGGAAGGTGTTGCAGCAAATCGAGTTCAAACCAACCGACCGCAACGCCGAATACTCCAAAATCCGCCTGACCGTGGAGAAAAAAACAGCTTCCGTCAAGAGCATCAAAGCGTTCAGCAAGGATGGATCGCGCTACACCTTCAACATCACCAAACTGACACCCAATAAAGCGTTCGACGCCAATTATTTTGTGTTCAACAAGGCGAAGTACCCTGGGTATCATATTGAGGATCTGCGGGAGTGAGCTTGAGGGAAGACACGAATTAGAAAGGGGCAAGGGGCAAATTGGCAAGCCCGCAATTTGCCCCTTGCTAATTTGTCAACTTGCTCTATTATCCCCGCCGTTTCCGAAAATACTTCGCTGCTACCAGCAACAACCCAAAGGACTCCCCGGCATCTTTAGTCTGATGCGCATGGTGGGCACCGTGTGCGCGCAGGACGGCGCGGGAGTAGCGAGTGTCCAATTGCCGGAACCACTTGAAGCGCTGGTGGATGTATACGTCGTGGATCAAAAAATAAGTAAGGCCGTAAATGGAAATGCCCACGCCGATGAATAAAACCCATAAATGCGGCGTAGCAGAGCCGATCATATAGCAGGCCGCGCTTGGGATGGCAAAAACGAGGAAAAAGCGGTCGTTTTTTTCAAAAAAACCTTCTTTTTCCGGGTGGGGCTTGTGATGGTCTTCATGCCACGACCACAAAACCCCGTGCATCAGGTACTTGTGTGCAAACCAAGCTACGAATTCCATTGCGGTAACCGCAGCCAGCGTAACTAAAGCATAAATTAAAATTTGCATACTAGACTCAGGTTTAAACACAATAAAAACACCTAAAAAAGAACTAAAGTATCAACAGTTCAATGGCTACTTTGTTGAAAACCGCTCTTTTGAGTTTGCAAAATAACACGATTAACATGAAAGCCTGCATGTAGTAATCTTTAAATCACCAAATTTTCAAATTTTCAAATCAAATCATCCCGGCCACAATCTTCGCCGACAACAACGCCAGCGGAATACCGCCGCCCGGATGCACGCTGCCCCCGCAGAAATACAGGCCGGAAATGCGTTTTGAAAAATTGGCATGCCGAAAAAATACCGCCATGCGGTCGTTGGAGCTGGTGCCGTACAACGCCCCAAGGTGGGCAGACATCCGCTGTTCTATGCTGCGTGGGTCGAGGATGGCCTCGCACTCAATCAGGGATTCAAGGTCTACACCCAGGTTTCGGCTCAGTTTGGCTAAAATATTTACACGAGCGCTGGCAATCAGTTCATCCCAGTCCTGGCCGCTGTTGAACGGAACATTGATCATAGTGAACCAGTTTTCGCAGCCTTCCGGCGCGTCTTCCGGGCAGTACCGGGACGTGATGTTGATATAAACCGTGGGGTCTGAAAAAATGCTGCCGTCTTCTATGCATTCAAATTCTGTCCGGTAATCGTCGCTAAAAAAAACATTGTGGACGTCCAGTTCGGGGAAGTTCCGGCGGATGCCCCAGTAAAAAATGAGAGCAGAACTCGATTTTTGCTGGCGTAGCACGCGCTTGGGTTCTTTCTGGCCGGGCAATAATTTTTTGTAGGTAAAAAAAATGTCCACATTGCTCACCACCCGATCGAAGTAATATGGCTTTTCGCCCACCCGTATGCCCACCGCCCGACGGTCTTGTACGAGAATTTCATCCACCGGCGTATTGAACCGGAAGTCCACCCCTTTAGCGCAGGCCAGCTCGAACAGCGCCTTTGTGATGGAAATCATGCCGCCTTTCGGCAACCACGCCCCAAAACCGTATTCAAAATGCGGAATGACAGTCAGTAGTCCCGGCGCTTTGTAAGGGTTGGAACCGTTGTAGGTGGCGTAGCGATTGAACAACTGCACTAATTTAGGGTGCTGGAGGATGCGTTCATTTACCCTGTTCATGGTCGTAAACAGATCGAGTACAGGGATTTGCACCAGCGCTTTGGCGACGTCGGCACTCAGCCAGGTATCGAGGCGGTACAGCGATTTTTTTAGAAAAATGGAACCCGTGGCAAAGTATTTTCTTTTGGAATCGAACAAGGATTTTTTCAGCACACTGCCCGGAATGCGCAGTTTTTGCTCGATTTCCAGCATGAAGCGTGCCATATCGGCCCAAGCAGTAAGGCGTTCGCCGTCTTCCCAGAAATAATTGCAGACCACAGGCAGTTTTTCGTATTGAAAATAGGGTTCCATCTCCACCCCGGCCACTTCGAACAATTCTTCTATGTACTGCGGCATCGTGAACTGGGAAGGCCCCGCATCGAAGCGATACCCGCCGATGGCAATTTCCGAGAGTTTCCCTCCGGGCAGAGCTTCCGCCTCGAAGACTATGACGTTGTGCCCCCTGCTCGCCAATCTGATCGCGGTGGCCATGCCCGCTACCCCTGCTCCGATGATTCCGATTTCCAAGTCGTGTTCGTTGTTTTTAATGTTGTGCGAAGTTAGGTGCATTAGGCGGTAACTTCAAGCTACTGCCTAACTCCCCACAAAAGTATAACCGGAAGTGCGTATTTTTAGCGCGTAAAATCGGGATGACATGAGTTTTGTAGCGCTGATTATTTTTTTAATTTCCTGGATGGCAGCGCCTTTGGCGTTGTATTGGATTTTTCGGGTGCGAAAACCACGTGTGGCGTGGATTGCGCTAAGCATTGGCGGCTTTTTGGCAGTCGCCCAATTGGGCTATTGGCTGAACGAAGTGTCGGGTAAATCGCGCATCCGCCATTACCGCGAAATCCGAACCTTTTTACAGGATACCAGTGCCCAGACTTCTGTGTTCAGGGGGTTGGACCGCGATGGTGCCCTGAACATGCTGGCGCTGATGGCCGAAGGGTTAGCCGCTTACGGTGCGCGCTATCCCCGCGAACGGGCGGAGGCAACGGCATTGCTGCGGCGCACGGTGCAATTGGCAATAGACGGAGACTGGCAATCCCTGATCCGAAAACCCCAGGATTGGAAAAACGAAGGTTTCGCCCTGGCGCACCTGAACCTGATTCTGGGCTGGCATCAATACCTTAGCGGCAAAGACGATTACCGCAGGTTGAATCTGGAAATAAGCCGCCATCTGATCAACGAAATCGCCGCTTCACCTTACAAACACTTGCGCTCGATTCCATTTAATGACGGGTTTTGGCCTTCTGATAATGCAGCGGCTCTGCTTTCCGTAGCGCTGTACGACCGTAACCACCAGACCCACCTCAGCCAACGCACAGCTTCTTACTGGCAGCGCTATGTAGATACCGAAATCAAAGACCCGGGCACGGGCATACCTTGCGCTCAGGCTGGCCGCGACAACCGTTGCCGGGAGGCACCAAAAGGCAGCCAGGTCGCTGCCATGGTTGCGCATGCCAGTTATTTCGATGCCGATTGGTCGGGTGACCACTGGAAGCGAAGCAAACATTTTTTCAAGCATTCCCTGCTTACGTTCGGCGCAACCTACCGCGAATTTATGCCCCGCACCCAGCCTCCGGAAATGCACGTGCCAGGCAGTGGTGCCGACGATATGGCTTTTTTGGCCGGCTTGCGGGCGGCATCCTTTACGGGCGACCGCCTTTCCTATTTCCAGTTCAGGCACGCCCTGCTTTTTGAACGGCTGAATTTAGGCTCGGGCCGGCATTTTACAGCCCGTGCCAAAATTGCCCAGCCAGCCAACCACATGGTTTGCGCCGCCCTGCTGTTCACAGCGGAAACTGGAAAAGTGCCGTTCTGAGAGTTGTAAGTTTATTCTAATCAACGGCAATAGGTTTTTAAGGCAGTCGAGATATGTAAATTATTTTTAATTTGTTGTGTCTGGATTGTACAAAACCTATTAAAGCGCAGTATATCCCAAACAAAGTCCCTAACTTTGCCCTCCTCAATCAAATAACATCTAAATGAACAAAGATTTTCTTTTGCAACTCGGTCTGAAATTGCACAATGCAGGCACCAGTACCGGCCTGAATTCCAGCGATTCCGGGCAATATATCGCTTCTTATTCTCCGGTTGACGGGGAATTAATCGGCCACGTCAGCGTCACAACGCCCGACGAATATGCCAATGTCATCCAACTGGCACAATCGGCTTTTAAATACTGGCGCGAAGTGCCCGCCCCCAAGCGTGGGGAAGTGGTGCGCCAATACGGCGATGCACTGCGTGCCCACAAAGCGGCATTGGGCAAATTAGTTTCTTACGAAATGGGCAAGAGCCTCCAGGAAGGATTGGGCGAAGTGCAGGAAATGATTGACATCTGCGATTTTGCCGTGGGTCTTTCCCGGCAACTTTACGGCCTCACCATGCACTCCGAACGACCCGGGCACCGCATGTACGAACAATGGCACCCGCTGGGCATTGTCGGCATCATTTCAGCCTTCAATTTCCCGGTGGCCGTATGGTCGTGGAACTCCATGATCGCTATGATTTGCGGGGACGTTTGTGTGTGGAAACCATCCGAAAAAACGCCCCTTTGCGGGGTCGCCTGCCAGTATATTTTTCAGCAGGTTCTGAAAGACAATAGCATTCCGGAAGGGGTCAGCAGCCTCATCAATGGCGACTACAAGGTTGGCGAATTGATGACCCGCGACCACAGCGTCGCCTTAGTGTCGGCCACCGGCAGCACCCGCATGGGCAAAATTGTAGGCGCAGCGCTTGCCGAACGCCTTGGTCGCAGCCTGCTGGAGTTGGGTGGCAACAACGCCATCATCATCATGCCGAGCGCCGACATGAACATTGTGCTCACCGGGGCTTTATTCGGCGCTGTGGGTACGGCTGGTCAGCGCTGCACCACAACACGCCGCCTCATTATCCACGAAACGGTGTACGAAGAAGCGAAACAAAAATTAGCCCGCGCTTATGGACAGCTGCGCATTGGCGACCCGCTTGACGAAAACAACCACGTAGGGCCGCTCATTGACAAAGACGCAGTGCAAAATTACCTCAATGCCATCGCAAAGGTGAAAGCGCAGGGGGGAACATTTGTGGTGGAAGGAGGCGTGCTGGAAGGCGAAGCTTTCAAAAGCGGGTGCTATGTAAAGCCCTGTATCGCGGAAGTGGAAAATCACTACTCAATCGTGCAGCACGAGACTTTCGCGCCGATTCTGTACCTGATTAAATCCAGCAACCTCGAAGAAGCCATTGCAATGCAAAATGGCGTGCCGCAGGGATTGTCTTCGGCCATTATGACTACCGACCTGCGCGAGGCAGAGCAATTCTTGTCACCAGCCGGTTCCGATTGCGGCATTGCCAACGTAAACATCGGTACGAGCGGGGCTGAAATCGGCGGCGCTTTTGGCGGAGAAAAAGAAACGGGCGGTGGCCGCGAGAGTGGTTCGGATGCCTGGAAAGCCTATATGCGCCGCCAGACGAATACGATTAATTACAGCAAGCAATTGCCATTGGCTCAGGGGATTAAGTTTGAATTGTAAGTTGAGGCTTATCTTTTATTGATAATTGATAAATGATGATGGAAGAAAGACGCAAATCATCAATCATCATTTATCTATCATCAATCACCTCCGCTTCGTTCCTATTCGATTGGTTCTGTTGCGGGGATTGAACAATAAGCGATAAATTCCTTAAAACATCACGCCAATCTTGATCACCAGCACATTTACAGTGGCTTTGGATGACTCTTTCCGGTCGCCGCGATCCGGGTCGAATACGATGCCGCTGTCGTCGGTTGCATCGGTGAAACCCGTTTGAAAAGCGACACCGCCAATAAGACTTGTATTATCGGAAAGGCTGTATTCGATGCCGCCGCCGATGCCCCAGGATAAGTTGAGGCTGTTCACTTCCTTGCGAATGTCAATTTTTTCGTCATCGGTACTCACGCCTACGCCTTCAATTTGGCCGCGAGCCTGGGTTTTGAACCCAAGGGTAATGGCCGGTTCGATGTAATAGCGGAGATACCCAAATTCCCGGGTGCGCATTTTCAAACCCACCGGAATCTCTAAATACTGGATACCGTATTTAAGTTTCACGTTGTTGGGCATGGTGTCCTGCGACGGGTTGAGGTCAGAGCGCGTCCAGTATTGGCCGCCATATTCGTGCAGCAAGGTTCCACCGTGATTGAAGGCAAAGCCCAAGCCCATGGAAAGGGCGTAGTTTTCCCGGAAATAATATTCGCCCAACATGCCCAACTTCAGTCCGAGGTTGGAGCCGCTTGGGTTTATCCGGCTGGTGTTGGCAACCATCCAGGAGAAGGTCGGGCTGGCCTGAAAGCCAAAGCGGAGATCGTTTTGTGCCTGCACTGCGAGTACGGTGACCAGAAAGGCCGCTAAAGCAATCATTTTTTTCATGTTTCTGAATTTTGTCAGTTTGCAAATCGTGAATACCAAACGCATCTTTAGCAACAGGATGCCGAAATATGCGTTTATCAAGCGCATTGGGTGACGGAACCTGAACCCCGAACAAGCGTTTAGAGAACGGGAATTTCAGGCAGTAAAGTTACGTTTTGAGGTTAAAAAAATCTTTTTTACTGAACCGTAAGTTGTTGCCAAATATTAAAACGTTGCCAAATGTTTGAAGTTCAATTTTTTATCTGCAAAGTGACGCACGACGTCAGGTATTTTTAACGGTTATGAATTGGAAAAAAGTATTATTGATTGGCTGCACGGCGGCTTTGTTGTTTCAATCCTGTGGTGGGGAACGCCGCGACGTGCCGGATGTATCCCACATTTCTGCCAACGTAAAAATCGAGCGCTTCGAGCAGGATTTGTTTCGTCTGGACACGACCAATATGGCGGCTTCGCTGGCGCAGTTGGAAACCCGTTACCCCGGATTCAGCCAGGTTTTTTTTCGGCAGGTATTGCGCTCTAAGAATCCGGCTGTCGCTCCCGAAGGTCATGAAGCCTACGTTAAAGGGTTCATCAATTTTCCACCGGTTCGCCAATTATTTGATACCTGCAGCCTTGTTTTTGCCAATATGGATGACGTTGCGGAGCAATTCGACCAGGCGTTTCGCTTGTTTAAATACTACCTTCCGGAACGGCGAACCCCAGATACCATTACGACCTTTCTTTCCGAATATTCTTTTGCCGGATTTTTGTACGGCGAAAACTCCTTAGCCATCGGGTTGGACCTTTTCCTGGGAGCGTATTACCCTTACGCGCGCTACAACCCCGGTCAGGAGGCGTTTTCTTCTTATTTAGTGCGTACCTACACCCGCGACCACATTGTTTCCAAATCCATGCAACTCCTTATTGACGACTTGATGGGGCCGCCTTCCGGTACGCGCATGCTGGACGCCATGATTGCCAATGGCCAAAAACTGTACCTGCTCGATTTAACCCTGCCTAATACCCCCGACAGCATTAAGCTGGAAATCACCGCTGCTCAAACAGACTGGTTGCGCGATAACGAACTGGAAATGTGGGCATTTTTTCTGGATGAACAACTCCTCTACTCCACCGAATGGAAAGATATCCGGAAATACATTGATTATAGCCCCAATTCTCCCGGTATGCCCGAAGGCGCACCGGGGCGAACGGCCAACTGGATCGGGTGGCAAATCGTGAAGGCGTATGTGGAACTTCATCCGGAAACGACTCCGGAACAATTGATTGCGATGAAAGATGCACAGGTGTTGCTTGAAAAATCGCGTTATAAACCCAAGCGATGATCGAAAAAGGGGCTACCTTTATGGCAAGATTGCTGAACCATCTAAATTCAAATCATCAGGGAATATGTCAAAAAGAGCCATTCCTTTAGTTGATCTTTCTAAATTCGTCAAAGGCAACGCCGACGAACGCGCGGCTTTTGTGCACGAGTTGGGAACTGCTTTCCACGAAATAGGTTTTGTAGGCGTCGTCAATCATGGCGTACCAAAACAATTGATCCAGGACTTTTATGCTGCGGCCAAAACTTTTTTCGCGTTTCCGGAAGAAGTGAAACGCAAATATGAAGTTGCGGGCCTTGCAGGCCAACGCGGCTATACATCCTTTGGCAAAGAGCACGCCAAACAATCGCTGGTGGCTGATTTGAAAGAGTTTTTTCAAATCGGGCAGGAAGTGACCGACGGCGACGTCACCGTAGTTGACGATTATCCGCCGAATGTGGAGGTTGACGAAGTACCTGATTTCCCGGCTCTTGGCAGGCAGCTTTACAAAGCGTTTGAGGCGTCTGGCGCACACCTGTTAAAGGCCATCGCCCTCTTCCTCGATCTGGACGAAGGGTATTTTGATGCAAAAATCCACAATGGAAACAGCATCCTGCGAGCCATTCACTATCCGCCCATTACACAGGAGCCAGCCTCTGCAATCCGGGCGGAGCAACACGAAGACATCAACCTGATCACCCTCTTGGTTGGCGCCTCTGCAGGCGGCCTGGAAGTATTGGACATGAACAACGAGTGGTTGGCCGTTGTGCCGGAATCGGACGAAATTGTCATCAATGTAGGCGATATGTTACAGCGCCTGACCAATAACTACCTCAAATCTACAACCCACCGCGTAGTGAATCCGCCCCGCGCTGAGTGGCATTTGCCGAGGTTGTCCATTCCTTTCTTCCTGCATCCGCGCAGCGAAATGGATCTCTCGGGCCTCGCAAATTGCGTGACAGCAGAAAGGCCGATGGCTTATCCGCCGATTACCGCGGGTGCCTATCTGAGCGAGCGCTTGCGCGAAATTGGTTTGAAGAAGTAATAAACTATTGTTGTTTTTCCGTGTCTTAAAAGATAGGAAAGGTTTAAAGCAAAAAACAAAATTATGGAAAGTCTGTTGTTATTCAATTTTTGGGGGCCGGAGATGTTTGTCATCATCTTTGCCATCCTGCTGCTGTTTGGCGGCAAAAAAATTCCGGAGCTAATGCGTGGCATTGGCAAAGGTATCCGCGAATTCAATACAGCGCGCTCCACCATTGAGCAGGAAATGAAAGATGGGATGCGTGAAAGTGAACGCAAAAAAATCGAAGACAATAAAGAGCAAGCTGCCGAAGGGTAGTTGTCTTTATTTTCAAAAGAAAAAGCCTCCGTGCCAAATCGCCGGAGGCTTTTTATGTTTCTAAAGGAAGGAAGTTTACTTTTTAAACAACCCTCCAAGGAATTTCATGCCCATGTTCGCCACGTCATCCACGATGCTGCCGTCGCCGTCGCTGTCTAAGAAACTGGTTACTAAGTTCATAGTCGGATTGCTGCTGCTCTGTTGTTGCGTTACGGTGCCATTCAGCAAAGACGCCAATCCACCTTCATCGAGGCCATTTTCACGCTTGGTTTTGCCGAGCATCCCCATCACAATCGGTGCCAGCATGGTCATTAACTGGCTGGTTTGGTTGTTGTTCAAACCGCTCATCTGGCTCACCATATTCGATACGCCACCCTGGCGATCGCCCAAAATATGGTTCAGAATGCCGGTGCCATTGGCTGCGCGTTCGTTCTGGGGTTGAACGTTGCCGGAAAGCATCCCCATCAGGTTGTTCAAAATGCCTCCGTCGTGGTCGCGATCCAAAGCGTTGGACAATGCGGACGCTCCCTCCTGCGAGGATGCATTACGGGCTAAGGCGCTGACCAAAGTGTTCACAATACCCGATGCAGCAGTCGCCGTTTGTTCCTTCTCGGCACCGCCTATTTGTTGGCTTAACTGATCAACCAAGCCTTCAGGCAATTGACCTTGAAGCAAATCCATGATGTTCATTCTCTATTATTTTAAATGGTATAAGAATAATCGAACCCAAAAGTACCTAAAACTGCCGGAATGGCAAAAAATCGCCCTTTTGACTATTTTTTGGAAAGAAGTAACAAGCAGATTGGCAATCAAAATTCTATATTTGAAGGATTCAGCCAGTTGTGCTGAAAAACTATACCAGCAACCTATGCAAACCAAGCAGAGCAATAGCCGCTACCGCAATATTTATGAGGCTTGTTTCGATGCGCACAATTTCGCAACTGATCTAACGGCGCTTTCCACAGGAGATGCCGATTTGCCTTACCAATGGATTTCTGCGCTGCTGCAAAGCAAGCCTTTCAAAGCGCATTTCAAAGCGGATTTCAGCCAAAATCTGCTGTTTCGACACTGGTATTTCAGCGCCCGCAATGCCGAACGGGCAATGGGCGCGCGCGTGCTGGCCCTGGGGTTTCCCATTGTAACACTCAGAAGCGAAGCTGGGTGGCTCGCAGCGCCTTTGTTGCTTTGGAATTTTCAGATGGAGCCTGACCCTGACCGCACGGAAGCTTGGAACATCTCCAGACAGACTGACCTGCCCGTTTACGCAAACTTGCAGTTGGCCCGTCATATTGATCAGAATCATAGGCTGGATTTTGAAACGGAATTGCTGGATTTGCAAAAAAGCGGCATTGCCAACCCCGGCACGTTAACCGCCTGGGTATCGAAATGGGCTGAAAAACTCGGCTGGGAACTCGAAAACCAAACCATTGCCATCGCACCCTGGCCCAAGTCGGAGGAATTGGATAAAAATAGTTGCGAGGGCGCTGTTTACTGGAGCGCCGCCCTGGGGGTCTTCCCGCCCCAGGAGTACTACCCGCTGGAGTTTCCGGAAACGAAAACAGCAGCGACTGGCAGCAGCGACTGGGGTCATCCATTTGGCTTGCCAGAACTCGACCCCTGGCAGTCCAATGCCTTGCAAATGCTGCGCACCCAACGCAATACGCTTATTGAAGGCATCGCAGGAACCGGTAAAACGCATTTGCTGACCCACCTGCTCATCCAGGCTTTGTCGAATGGCAAAAATTGTCTGGTGGTTTCCGAAAGCGTCCCGTCTTTACAACAAATTCAAACGCTGTTCGGTCAACAAGCCTTTGCCAGCTTTTCTTTTTTGTTGCGCGATGCCTATTATGATAAAAACCTGTTGCTCGAATTGCTGCGGGTCATTGGTCAGGCGGAACGGACCGAAACGCGCCACCGAAAAGATGCTTTCCGGCAGACGTTGGACAAGCTCACGCTTGAAAAAATGAAAATGGATCAGCAGTACGGGGCGGTTCGGCGCAAAGTTTTCGGGGAGTCTAACTGGTCAGAAATCGTTGGGCGTTTTTTGCGCATCAACAGGGTGGAAGGCAAGGAGTTGCTGAGCAGCCAGTTGAATCCGCAGGAGTTTCAGTTTCAGGAAAAGGAGTTCCAGGAAACGATGGAAGCGATTGAAAAAAGCCTCCCGTTGTTCCATCGGATCAATACCATGAACCACCCGTTGCGCAACCTGAATGCCGGTATTTTCATCCATTACGATAAAGAAGAGAGTATAGAATTTATAGAACGGCAAACAAAAGAATTGCTCGAAAAAGCCTCAAAAGTACACCATCGGTTCATTCTCAAACAAAATGAATACGCCGACCGCCTGCTGGATTTCTACGAGCAGCATTACCGCGAATTGCTCGAAAAAACAGAAGCCCTCGGCGACCGTCTGCGCGAAGCCGACCGGCGCTTCGGGATGGAACTCCTGCGATCCGGCAAAAGCACCCTGCGCCTTTATGGCGTTTTTTCTGAGAAGCACCGCCAGATGCTCGAACTGAAAGAAGCCATTGCTTTGGCCAGTACCGCTATGGAACAGACGCATCGGGAACACCGCTTTTTTGAATTCAATTTTGAGGCCGGAGCACTTGCCGATGAACAACTTGCTGCGTTTCTGAAAGCCCTCGAGCGTTGGCGCGACAGCCTGCCGTCCGTGATTCAGGACGAATTGCTTCGACTGAGCGCCAAAACAGCCCTACCTGAACTGGAGATGAATGAGCAGATAGAAGAATTGGAAACGACCCTGGAACTGCTCACTGAAGAAATCAATGAATCGGGGCTTTACCAGCTTCCCTTAGAAAACAAACGCCTCACCATTTCCAAACGGCAGCGGTTTCTGGAAGAATTAATGGAACAATTAGAGGCTACGCGGTTCAGTCTGAAAGATTTCGGATTGTTTTACGATTGGCAGCGCAACTGGTTCCAAATGCCCGAAGCTTCGCGCAGGGTGTTGAAAGCGCTCGCCAAAGTGCGGCCCTCCAACTGGCAGGCCGCTTTTGAAAGCTGGTACCTCAATAATTGTCTCAGCAACACGTTTCAACCGGCGCTTCCCACCAAAGAGCCGCCGCTGAAGGACTATGCCCTCCAATACCGCCTTTTAGAAAACCTGATGCTTCCGCAAATCGCAGACTTGTGGCAGGAAAAACGCGAACAGGCTTTGCAGGCTTTGAAGCGCAACGGGGAACGCAGCCGGAATTCAGCCTACGACACCTGCTTCGGAAAAAACAACGCCGAACTGTGCAAGGACAAATCCTTAGAAGATGTGTTTCGGTTGGCGTTGCCAACGATTGCCCGAACCCTGCCGGTTTTGTTGGTGACGCCACGAATCGCCCAGGCTATGTTGCGTACAGCAGGCTCCGGCGTTTTTGATGTTGTTTGCATGGAAGAAGGCTACCGGATCAGCGCCCGCGAAGGCGAAGCATTGGCCCGATTGGGAAATCGGGTCGCCGTTTTTACGGATCCTTCGCTCGCGATTTCCGGCAGCGGCGATTTTGCCACGCAATTTGCCGAAAATGGCGCGCGGGTGGCGGCTCTGCGCATTTGCCACCGGTGGCGGCCGGGGAGTTTGTTGCCCCTGTCGGGCAATGTGGAGTGGAGCGATAAGGCCCTGCAGGAATGTTCGGTACACTACGAACAATTGGACGGGCGCTACCAGGTTGGCCAGGCGGTGAATGAGGAAGAAGCGCAGCAGGTCATCCGCTTGTTGAACCAAGTCAAGGAAACCCCGCAGCGCACCTTTCCCACGGTTGGAATTGCTTGTTTCACCCTTCAGCAACGGGATTTAATTGCGGATTATTTATTGCAAATCAAGCGAAAAGACCTGCCCGGAGCAGATAAAATCAAACAAATGGAGCGCAATGGGCTGGGCGTTTTTCACCTCAGCGAATTGTACGGATTGCAGTTCGATATTTTGTTCGTCAGCAGCGTTTTTGGGATTTCGGATGTCAAGGGCAATTTGCCGGACGACGCCGATTGGTTAGAAACGCCTGAAAGCCACAGCCTCGTCAATTTGCTTCAGGGCTGCGTGCTTAAAGATCTTTTCATCCTCAATTCAATACCTAAAGTGGATTTGTCCCGGCGGCTGAACCTTCCGGAAAAAACGGGCTGGTCGGCCTGGGCACACTATTGCGCCTATGCCGAAGCTTTTCAGGCCGCCGACATGGCCGCCCAGCAAGCCATTATTGACGGCTATCGCAATGTCCACCGCGCTGAAATCTACCCTTATCCGGACAGTATTTTTGCAGCAGAAGTGGCCCGGGAATTGACGCCGTACCTCGGTGCCGGGCGCATTCAGGTGAATGTACGCGAAGCGCACCGCTTTTTCCCGGTGTTGATTCAGGCAGCCCGGGCAGGCGAGCCCAATGTCTGCATCCTCCCCGATTGTTTCCATACCCATTCCCCCACTACGGATCTGTTGTGGGAGTATGAACAAACGAGAATCTTAGCGCAACAAGGCTACCGCTTCCTGCCGGTGTGGTCGGTGAAATGGTGGAAAAACCCGACCCTCGAAGCCCGGAAAGTTGCCAGCCTGATTCTGAAATTTGATGCAGAAGGCATTGACGATGATGAGGAGGGGGCGTTGGGAGAAGAATTGGATCACGAACCAAAAGCAGGGAATGAATAGCCGCAATCGGAGTGGATCAGTGTGATTTGACTCTAATCCATCCGACTACAGCATTGCCAAGTTTTGTGAAACATCAATAACCGGGGAATAGCCAAGCAGACCTTAATTAATAGCTTCACAATTTATAAGTTCTCGAAGTCATTAAGTGTGGTGTATTGAGGCATTAAGTGCACTAAGGTCTTGCCCGGTGAGCAGGCTGCCCATGCAACGGCTAAATCTTCCCCGATCCGGGATTTTCAGGGTTTTGTTTTTCTACAAAACCTCCATCACCGTCCGGAACGCGACGTACTTGTCTTTGTACCGCGCTGAATGGTCGTCCTGTAGGCGCTTGGCGTGGCGCGCTGCGTATTCCTGTAAATTTTTCATGCTTTCGCAAAAATACTGGGTAGCATAGGTCATGCCGTCCGATTCGTCCTGCAAAACCCGGCAAATGCGGTGGTCGGTGAACAGACCTGTTGCCAGCACATCGGGGATGTGTTCGCTGCGCATCCAGTCCAACCATTCCTCGTGGACATCGAGGTCAACTTTTACGGTTACATTGTAGATGATCATAATCTTAAATTGGAAGTTATAGGAATTTCGGTGATTTTTCAGGCGGTAAAGGTGTCGGACACTTCCAAAAGTGTCCGACACCTTTACCGCCTGAAAAATCACTCCCCACACCCAATCGGCTGCCCGTCCGGCATCGCCTTCGGGGCAGGCACTTTGTATTTTGAAGGATCCTGGCGGAATAGCCGGATCTGTTCTTTCAAATACGTATGATGCGCGCTGGCGCTGGCTCCTTTATAGAAATTCAGTTTGAGTTCCCAGTCCATTACTGTTTGCCCGGCAAAGGCGGCAACCTGCTGCATGATGTCCTTATCACCCGCCAACTGGAGGAGGTGATGCAAAAGCAGCTTTTCCGTGATCCTTCCAATTTCCTGTTGCATGGGCGAGGATACGGCATTCCTTGCAGTGGCTTTGCGCAAAGCGTCAATGACCTCGTCTACGGACAGTGCTGCTAAGCTCAATGCTTTTTGCTCCACCAAGCGTGCCAGCCGGGACGGGTTCAGCAAAAATGACAAGGTATGCTCCGCCGAGCTTTCAGCTGCTGCCAAAGGATCGAAGACCGGACTAGTATATACCTTGAACAATTCCCGATCGCGCTGGTAGCCTTCCGGTTGTGGCGGAATCAGGCGGATCACATTTTGGGGCAACTCCAGAAATGCAGGGTCAAGGGTTTTCAGCAGGGCAACCAACGCTGCGCGTTGCATTTCAGGCTTCACCGGGTTATTCAAAACCTGCCCGTCGCCGCGCGCGGCATAACTGTATTCTACGCCCCCGACAATTTTGGAGACCGCCTCCACCTGGTAGCGGTGCGCAAGGTAAACAGGAACCAGCACATTTTCCAGCGTCCCCATGGGGGTGCCGACCGGAATCTGCTTTTCGCTAAAGTGGAGAAGCGCAGTTTGGCGCACCTTGGAAATGCGTTCCAATTCCTCGATAGATGAAGCGCCGTTGTCCCACAAATGGGCAATGGGGCTGGCACCACCGGCGGGTCTTGCGTCGCTGTCGGACAGGTACAGCAGGCCCTTTTCGATATTTTGTTTCAGAATGGCGTCGAGCGCTTCGGCTTCATTGGTTCCTGCGGGGAAATCCTGGTAGCCGTAAAGGATGGCGCGTTTGTCCCACTCGCCAATGCCCGTGGCGTAAGCTTGCGAAAAATCCATATTGCCCTGCTCGTCCAGCGTGACGTAGGGATGTGGGTAGTCCATCACCGAAGCGCGATTGTTGTTGCTTGCCGCAAAATTATGGGTCAGGCCGATGGTGTGGCCAACTTCGTGTGCCGACAACTGCCGCAGACGCGCCAGAGCCATCGCCTCCAAACGCGGGTCGGGTGTTTTGCCTTCCGCGTACGCCTCCACGAGGCCCTGCGCCAGCAAAAAATCCTGCCGCACCCGCAGCGACCCCAGCAACACGTGGCCTTTGATGATTTCGCCCGTGCGCGGATCTACCACCGAACTGCCGTAGGACCAGCCCCGCGTGGAGCGGTGTACCCAGTTGATCATGTTGTAGCGCACGTCCATCGGATCGGCACCAACGGGCAGTTCCTCCACCCGGAACGCATTGAGGTAGCCCGCCGCTTCAAATGCCTGATTCCACCAAGCCGCGCCTTCAATCAGCGCGGATTTGATGGGTTCCGGTGCGCCGCGATCTACATAGTACACAATCGGTTCCACGGCTTCGCTTTGGGCAGCCGCCGGGTCTTTTTTATGCAGTCGGTGGCGCAGAATCAGCCGCTTTTTGATGGGCTGGCTGATGGGCGTGGAGTAATCGGCGTAAGCCAGGTCAATATAGCCGGAACGCGGATCGTAGGCGCGCGGCGCATAGTTGTTGTCCGGCAATTCGATGAAAGAGTGGTGTGTGCGTACGGTCACCGCGTCAGGCGCGGGCGTCACGGACTGTATCCACGGGCCTTTGGCTTCGCCGGCGAACGTAACCCAGGCTTCGAATTCGCTGTTTTTGGGGAAGTTTTTGGTGCGCTCCAAATAAATGGCCGAGCGGTTGAGGTCTATGGTATAGTTCCCCTGGTTTTGGTTGCGCAGGCGAACCGCCACATCGTGCGCATCCCGGAGCAGGAAAGGGGTGAGGTCAATGAGCACCCGGTCGCCTTCCTGCGCTTCCACTTTGAAGCCGCCGATGATAGAGCGCGCAAAAGCCTCTTCCACCGATTGCCGCTCGTCGGGGTTGTCGCTGACGGCGCGGTAGCTGTAGTTGGGTTGCAGCAGCATGACTTTTGGTCCGCTGCGGATGAATTTCACAATGCGGTCACTGCCCAACTGGTTGCGATCCAGGCCAATATCGTTCGAACCAATGCCGCCGGTCAACCCGTTGACGTAAAGGAATTCCGTTTCCAACTTGTCAATTTCCAACCAGATTTTGCCTTCAGATTCTTCCCAATAGTAGGTGAAATACCCGGGATATGCTTTCATGCCCGCAGTTTTCACCGCAATGGTTGGCGGCGGCGTTTTGGGTTTTTCCTGCGCGAAAGCAGGGGGGATCAGCAGCGCAGTAAATGCGGCAACGAGCAACAAGTGTACTGAATTTTTCATAGCGGATTGGTTTGATCCGCTAAAGTAGAAAATGGGATAGGGAATGTGGTGGAAAATGAAGGGATTTGTATAAAAGAGTGAGGCGTCACGTATTCTTCCCCAACGTAACAATCTTTTTGTATAACGCCAATATCCCTGCAATAGCGCCCGGTTCCTTATTCAGCGCCAACGCCCGTTCGATGGCGGCAGTGGCACCATCTACTTCGTTTTGCGCGGCCAGCGCCTCTGCTAAAGCTAATTGCGCATCCGGGTTGTCGTAAAACAGGATGGTATTCATGCGAAAAATTTTGGTCGCTGCTTTTGTTTCCCCTCGGTAGAGCAGCACGTAGCCACAGGCATTCAGTTCGCCAGGAGTGGCGACGAGGAGCCGGAGTTGATTCGCCAAGCCTTTGGGCGAGGTGTTGTCGCTGACCAGCGTGCCGTCATTCAGCCATTGGCGAATAAATGGGTAGGTCTTGTAATTGGGCGTGTATGCGGTGCCGGAAAAAATGGCCAGCAGGTCGGCTTCCAGCGAGTTGACGGGGTATTCCACGATGCGGTTCGCCTCCACACCATTTTTATAAAAGACAAAGGTGGCCACGCGGTAAATTTCCAGCCCCCGCTCTTCATGATTTGGCGACTGTTTGTAAGCATCGTCTAAACTGCTAACGCCAATAATTTCAACGTTTTGTTTCGGAAAGCCAATAGCGTCTAAGATTTTTAGAAAACGCGGTAGTTCCCGCTTCGTATCGCCGCACCAGGTGCCCATGAAAACCTTTGCGGAATACCGGTTGAAGTTGAGTTTTTTCAGTTGCTCAAGCACTTCCGGTTGCGGAATGTAGGCATTGTAGCCTGTCTCGAACCAGGTTTTGAACGGCTCGTTCAGCAGGCTGTCGTGGGAAAAACTGCCGAGCAGTACGCGGTTGTTGGCGGCATTGTTTTGGGCAAAAAGCGCGCCGGTTAGCATGGTTAGTGTTAAGAAAAGAACAGCTTTTTTCATGATGAAACATTGATGGGTTGTAGGAAAAAAATTACCCGGCAAAGTTCTTGTCTATGAACAAATTGTAACTATACAGCCGCCTTCGGCGGCTTGGGCATGTGAGCGATAGCGGCAATTGCATCAAAGACGGATTGTTGATTT
>ENA-ORBV01000636-ORBV01000636.1-microbial-mat-metagenome-genome-assembly--contig:-NODE-636-length-80019-cov-8.560294_pt1 | contig 80019 bp, 75 predicted proteins | sample MGYA00237777_ERZ505514 | MGnify/ENA primary metagenome ERZ505514 (study PRJEB26160, sample SAMN06269048) | microbial mat metagenome | isolation source: Oligotrophic lake microbial mat | place...
AAGCAGAAGACGGCATACGAGATTCGCCTTAGTCTCGTGGGCTCGGAGATGTGTATAAGAGACAGCCTCTGGAGCTACGAGTTCAAGTCCCTCCTGCCTCGGCAGGTAGGTTTCCGCTACAAGGTGCACCTGAATCGCGAAGGCCCCTATGACCGGCTGGTGCGAGAGCTCTCGGCGGGAGAGGTCGCCAGCGGTTCCGTCATCCTGCCCACCCCCGGGCCGATCTGGATCGATGCACAGCTGATGCCGTGAGGCATTGACCCGGGGGCATTCCCGGGGGAGATTCGCGGCTACCCGCGCCTCTCCCGGAGACCCTGTGCGCCGACCTGCTCTGCTGCTCTCCATCTGCTGCTCGCTCAGCTCTGCCAACGCGCTCGCGGCACAGAGCCCGCCCCCCGCGGGCTGGCCGGCGGCGGTGCTGGCGTTCGATGCCCTGATGCGCACGGACAGTGTCGTCGGGGGCAGCCTGGTACTGGTGCAGGACGGGCGCATCGTCCTGCGACATGACGCCGGGTTCCTCGACCGGGCCACCCGAAGCCCGCTCCCACCCGATGCCATCATGCATTGGGGCTCGATTACCAAGACGCTCACCGCGGTGGCTATCCTGCAGCTGCGGGACCGCGGGCTGCTCTCGCTGGACGACCCCATCACCCGCTGGGTGCCGGAGCTGCGGCAGGTACACAATCCTTTCAGTTCCATGGACAGCATCACGCTGCGGATGCTGCTCTCGCACTCCTCGGGATTTCAGAACCCGACTTGGCCCTATCGGCAGTATGTGGCCTGGGAACCATTCGAGCCGACCCGGTGGGAGCAGCTCGTCTCGATGATGCCCTACCAGGAGATTCTTTTCCCGCCCGGCTCGCGCTACGGCTACAGCAATCCCGGCTACATCTACCTCGCCCGGGTGATCGAGTCGATCACCGGCGATCCCTGGCAATCCTACATCTACAAGCACCTCTGGCTGCCACTCGGCTTCACCGCCAGCTATTTCGGCGTGACACCGCCGCACCTCGCAACGCTCCGGCCGAACAATTACACGCTGGTGAAGGACAGCAGCGGAGTCGAGCGGGTGGTGGATAACGGCCGCGACTTCGATCCCGGCATCACCATTCCCAATGGCGGCTGGAATGCGCCGCCACAGGATCTGGCGACCTGGATCGGGTTCCTGAGCGCCGCCACCGGTGGCGATCGCGGGCGCGCCGCCCGCTTCGAGACGGTACTCCGCCATGCGACACTGACAGAGATGTGGCGCCCGATCGTGCCGGTCGGGGTAGAGGATGGCGAGAGCGCAGGGCTGGGGTTCTTCCTGCTGAAGCAGGGCGGTGTCACGCTGGTGGGGCATACCGGCGAGCAGGCGGGCTATCGCTCCTTCTTCTACTTCAATCCGGCAACACGGGCCGGCGTGATCGGGGTGGTGACGACCACCAACGAGGCGAGGCCGAGGGATTCGGGGACAGCGTTCCGGGCCGCGCTCCTCAGCGCTGTGCGACTGATCAGACCGTAGGCGCAGTGCGGATCGCCCGATTGACGTTCCGGGAGACCAGCATCATCGTGGGTACGGCTCGCTCCATTCCACGACAAGGAGGAACTCCGATGCGCCATCAGCTCGTGCAGCGATCGATGCTCGCCGGGGCCCTGCTGCTGACTGCATGCGGCGGCTCCGCCGGCAAATCGGTGGAAGATCCGGTCATCGCCAGCATGAAGACCGACTTGGCCGCCCTGCTTGCGGCGCAGGACAGCTTCCGCCTGACCAACGGCGACTATGCCGGGTCGATCACTCCACTTGGTTCAGTGGGAGAGAAGGGAGGGAGCGGACGGCTGCACTTCGCGCCGATCGGCGATGATATCCTGGTGTTGACGTACGTGGATACCGCCGGCTGGTACGCCAGGATGGACAATCCCGCGGTCACCGGTACGCCCAGTCACTGCGGTGTCTTCGAGGGTGCGCCGGCCAATGCGCCGAACGCCGCGGTGATTGCGGCCAGGAGCGTGGTCTGCTGGTAGCGGGTGGGATTGCCTGGGTGTCTCAGCTGAGGTTGCCGGGAGGTCGGCGCCGCGAGTGGAGCTGCCGGAGTGGGCCCGAGGCTAGTCGCGCTTCGGCGCTCCCAGCGCGGCAACCCGCGCCTCTGCCTGCATCCAACGTGAGGTGAACTGCGGGTCCGCTTGCCGCCAGGCCCCAACCACCCACCGGAAGTGCGCGAGGGCGCTGTCGCGCTGGCCCATGGCATCGAATGCCTGCGCCAGGCGCTCCTCGATCTCGGTTCGGGTGACGTAAAGCCCGCCGGCTTCGAGTGGACCGCGCAGCCCCGCCTGCAACGGCTCGATCGCTTCCGCGTTCCTTCCCAGTCGCATGAGAGCCCCGGCCAATTCGTAGTTGTTCCGGGTGAAGCCCTCGGTCGGGACCGTTGTGGCTTGTCGGAATTCCTCCACCGCCGCCGCCGAGTTTCCCCGTGCCTGTTCGATCAGTCCCCGGATGTAGTGATGCAGCCGCTGGTGTCTTCGCCACGAACTGCTGGCCCCCACACGTTGCACGGTGTCGGCCAGCGGGCCAAGGGCGGCAGTATCGCCGGTGAGGGCCAGGCAAGTTGCAGTGTGTGTGAGGTACCAGGAGTGGTGCTTGGCGGCATGAAAGCTCGCAGGGGAGCCAGGGCTCTGCCCTGCGATTCGCCGGAAGACCCTGGCTCCTTCCGTCCCTCGACCGCTTTCGCAGAGTATCTGTGCCGACTGCAGCTCATCTCGTGCGGCGCCGATCCCCTCCGCCGACGCGAGCGCCTCGCGCAGCCGGCCCTGGGTGCGCAGACTGATGTCGAGCCACCACCGCGCGTCAGCCTGCCGTCCTGGCGTCCCACGCTTCAGGAGATCCTGCGCCCGGGCATTCAGTCGGTCGAACTCGCCACGCCGGATCGAGAGCGCCCACTCGATTGTCGGCTCGGCCAGAGCGGCGGAGTCGAGTACCCGGTCCACCGCCGAGTCTCCTGAGGGTTGGTCCAGGAAGCTGGCGATCATCCCCGCGGTCAGTTTCGGATCGGCCGCGCCGGGTTGTGCGCGGCGCCATCGCGCCAAGGCGGCCTGGGCTTCGCTGAATCGGTTGAGATAGACGTTCGTCAGGATGACCTGTCGGTATGCCACACAGGCCCGGCAGCGCGCCACCTGACCTCTGAGCCCGAGCGAATCCATCCGGATCACTCGCAACAGCGGTTCGATCGCAGTCTCAGGATCGCCGAATGTGAGTCGCGCACCGCCGAGAATGAGCGGACCGTCGGGCTCGGCGGGGTACCGCACCGCGAGGGTCTCGGCATAGGCGAGCGTTGCGGGATCGAGGTTGCGTTCGGCCCAACGGGCCCGGATCAGCAGCCGTTCGCGGTCCGGGACGCGGTTAGCGAGTGCGACGACCCGGTCGATCAGCGAGTCTGCCGCGGGGCCATCACCGTTCACGTCGGCGACGAGCGAGGCATAGTACCACGGCATCGCGAAGGTCGAGTCCGCTTCGATAGCCGACCGGAAGAGACGGCCCGCTGCCCTGTAATCCGATTCGGAAAAGGCCCGGAGTCCTTCCTCGTACAGGCGGTAGGCCAGCAGCGAGTGAGTGCTGAAATCGCGAATCGAGGGAAGTGGGGCGTCGAGATGGAGCTGCCGGGATACGCTTGCGGTCGCTTCGTCTGCGAGCGAGTAGAGATCGGCGGCGCTGGCCTCAATAGTGAACTGGATGATTCCGCGGCGCATTCCGGTTGCGGTCAGCTGGAGGGTGTACCCTGCTTCATCGCGCTGGATCCGTCCGCCGAGCAAGGTGCTTGCGCCCGCCAGTTTCGCCGCCTCCAGCGGGCGCGAGTCGGGAGACACTCCAGCGCCAAGCTGGGCCTCGAGTTCCAACAACCGCACTGTGCTGATCACACTTACCCCGGGCAGTCGGGCCAGGCTCGTACTGAGCAGGTCGCGCAGCACTGGGGTTGGAATCGCGCTATCGCCACCAGAGAGTTCCTGCAGATATCCGACGGCGAAGGTCTCGCGCGGTGCAGCCGGTGCGGGCCTGAATATCTGCCAGGCGGTGATCAACCCGACTGCAGCGGAGAGCGACACTGCCCACCGCCACCGCCGTGAAGTCGTCAGGGATGGGGGCGTATCGGTCAGAGCATTCGGGGAAGCCGTCGCGATGGCAGGGAGGGAAGGGGGCGGTGGATCGGGCGCTACCGGACGCGGTCCGTCATCGATGGCCTGGCGCGCCTGCGCCACCAGCTTCAGTACCGCAGGACTTGCCTCCGCCCCGAAAACGTCGCGCTGCCGCCGGATGTAGTCGGTGCCCGCCCGGGAGGCGCCGGAGTGGTCACCCAGCCTGAGGAGGAGCGCGAGAAGGGACCGCATCCCGGTCTCCTCATCCGGTGCCAGTTCGACCGCGCGCCAGGCCCAGTAGGTGGCTCCCGCCGAGTTCCCCGCCCGCTCCTCCCGCTGCGCCATGGTCCAGGCAGCCCCGGTCGCCAGACTCCTGAGTCGGCCCCGTTCCTGCTCGACCCACTCCTCCCAGTCCGAGGACGCACCCGGCAGGTGAAATCCGGTAACAAAGTCCCCCCGGTACAGCTGCAGCGCTTCGGCGGTTCTTCCCTCCAGCAGGCACGCCTCGAATTGGCGGCTATCGACCGCTACCAACTCTGGGTTCACCCGCAGGTCGGCCTTGCCTCGCCCCTCGATCGCCGCGGTGCCCAGCACCTTTCTGAGCTGCAGCACCAGTTGCCGCAGACCCTGGCGTGCGTGCTCGGTGTCGGCCTCGGGCCAGACCATGGCAAGGAGGACATCGCGTCGCTGAAAGCCGTTCGGACGGGCAGCGGCGAGGTAGAGCAGCAGCGCGGCCCGCTTCGGCTGGCCGGCGATTCCGCCATCCCCGGCATCCCGACCGGTCGCGAGTTCAAAGCCGCCCAGTAATCGAAGTTGAATCATCCGCTTGTCATCTACCGACTTGGAGGCGTCATCTGCCATATCACGCTCAGCGAGCGGCGGTATGACTGTGAGGGACTAGCATAACCCAACGGTATCGCCAATCCCGATTCTCGGCAAACAGGAGTGAATGAGGGTGACAGGAAACGGGTTCTGGCTGGTTGTGCTCTTCTCAGGGCTGGGCTGCCGGGAAGCGCGGCCCCCTCGATCAAGCGGCATGGCCCCTCCGGAGACGGTCGTGGTGCTTCGGTCGACGGATCTGGCACAGTACCGGGCTGCGGTGGAGGCCGAGCTGGTAGCACTTCGGGCGGCTGAGGCCAGGGGAATACGGCTGACGCAGTCGACGCTGGATTCGGCCGGCGCGTCGGGCAGTGGTCGGGAGGCGGCACGACTGGCGCTGCTGGAGCGCAGGGTCACTGGGTATCTCCGGCAATGGTCTGCCGCCGACGGGGTGCCCGACGTTGAGCTGCAACTGCTTGACTCCCTCCGGTCCGAATTGGTGGTGATGAAGGTGCGGGCAGGACCGTGAACGCTGGTGGTGATACCTCGGATTTGTGCCACATCGTGAACCCGACAAACGGAGCACATCATGGCAATCAGGACCAATCGGGAGTGGGGTCGGCTCCTCTTCGTGCTTTGCGCCGCCCTGAGCGGCTGTCAGGCCGAGAGCCGGCTCGCGCCAAACACCCAGCCGGCGCTTCCACCGGCGGACATCGCGCCCTACGCCTTCTATCTGGACATCGATGTCGAACATGGAGTGGTGCGGGTGGTCCCACCGACCGTGCCCAGTACTGCGGCCCACCAGGATGGAATGGCCTTTTCCCTGGCGGGAGCGGAACTGGTGGGACTGACGACGAGCAACTTCTTCCGTTCGAACATCGGGCAGTTCGTACCCTACAAGCGGACTATCACCTTTGACCTTGCCCTGACCAACAAGCTGTCGGTGACCGACCTGGTCACCCCGACTTTCCCGCTGCCGCCGACCGGGGCACAGGGGATCCTTGCCTTTCCCTACACCGTCGCGGCGTTCGGGGTGCAGGGCGGCAAGGCGACGCCGAATACCGACTGGAATGGGAATGGCTCGGCCGGGAGCGGCGGGCCGCTCAATTTTTTCAATGATTTCGGCACCTGCGGCACCGCGGTGACCAGCGACTGTTATCGCTGGGAGATGTTTCCCACTCCGCTGCTGCCCGGGCACTCCACGGCGGGGCAGAAGGTGGGATTCACTGTCGACAAGAACGTGACCAGCGTTGGCGTCTATCTCGTGGTGGCGGCGGATCTCCTCGATCATCCCCCGCCGCCACCTCAGCCCGGCCTCGGCGCACTTCTCGGCGTCGCGAGCTCCCCCCAGCTCGGCTTCCTGAGCGGCGCGACAGTGACGCTCACTCCCGGCGGCCAGACCGCGGTGACCGACGGGGTGGGCAAGTTCCTGTTCAGCGGACTGCCGGTGGGGGCATTCACGGCGACGTTGTCCGGACTGCCCGCGAGCTGCGGAAGTCCGGCCAGCGTCAGCGGCGCCATCACCAGCGGCGGCGTGGCAACGGCGGACTTCGTGGTGAGCTGTGTTCCGACCACCGGCAGCCTCGCCGGCCAGATCGAACGGGTTGATAACGGGCTGAACGGTGTGGTGCTGGTACCGATGCCAGGAATCGGAATCTCGTTGGGCGGCCGCAGTGCCATCACAGACCCGAACGGGAGCTTTTCCCTTACCGGACTGGCTCCAGGCAACTACGTGATCGATGCGTCGGTACTTACCGGACTGGGCAACTGCCAGACCTACGGCGGGCCGACCACCGTCACTGTCGTGGCGGGACAGACCGGGCCAGCTACCGTGACCGTGATCTGCTTTGCCACACTGCAGGGCCAGATCACCTCATCTCAGGGCCCCGTATCACAGGTGGTCGTTCAGTATCAGAACAATTACGGGTTCGTATCGCTCGCCACCAGCAATGCCGCCGGGCAGTACCAGGCGTACCTCCCTACTGGCGACTACGGCGGCGTCGCCGTCCAGCTCCCCTCGGGCTGCACCCAGCTCTCGCCGGCGGCCCCGCAGCAGCTGACTTTCGCAATGGGCCAGGTCATCACGCTGGATTTCGTCCTCGACTGCGGCGCCTATCAGAACGGGTTCGTCCGTGACTATTTCAGCGGCCTCCCACTCCCATCGGTGAGCCTGACCGCCGACGGACTCCAGCCGCCTCCGAGTACGGTCAGCAGCGGGACAGGAGGCTACCAGCTGTCAGGTCTTCCCTTCAACACTGCACTGGATGTTCTCGGTGCGCTCCCGTCATACCGCTCGACCCGGAACCGGGTCACGATCGGATCGGCCTCCGTGACGGCCGACGTGTGGATGGTCTCCCAGGCCGACGCAAACGCCCAGTACGCCTCCGTCGGGTCCACTCCGAGCGCGGCAACGGGCGTGCTCTTCGTCGAGTTGGCCGATGCCGCCGGACAACCACTCGAAGGCATCCCGCTTGCGGGCATCGCGCTGACCGATGCCGGCGCTCCGGTGACGGCTCTGGGCCCGTACCTGTTCGGCCCCGGCGGCTTCCTCGACCCGACGCTGACCACCACCGTGGCATTCAACGGGCACGCTCGGGTGGCATTTCTCGATGTTCCCCCGGGCACCTTCACGCTGGCCGTCAACACCATGACCGGGATGCTGAGCACCGGGGCCGTCATCGACGCAGGCGGGGCAACGCTGGTGCGGCCCTGAGCGGGACGAAGGCATCGCCTCACACAGGGTGACGAGTACATCGACCGGATTCCATTTCTTGGGGAGGACACCATGCCAGAGCGTCGGATAACGTGGGTTCGTCGCCAGTTCGTCGCGGGGAGCGTCTTTCTCCTCGTCGCCTGTCAGGCGGAGCAGCTGGTCGAGACCCAGCCGCCGGAGACCTTCCCGCCGGGGCTCGAGGGCATGGCCATCCGGCTGGATGTGGACCTGGTCCACGACCAGATCCACGTCGTGCTTCCCGCTGCGCCCGGGTCCTCGGGCGACGGGCCCAGCTTCGCGCTGGTGGGGGCGAATGAGGTCAGCGCCACCGCCAGCAATATCGTCCGCTCGGCGCCGGGCGCCTTTCAGCCCAACAAGGTGCGGGTGACCTTCGATGTCGCCCTCACCAATCGGCTCACCTCATCCTCCCTGGTGCCGCCGACCTGGCCCACCGGGGTGGCCGGGACAGCCGGGCTCCTGCTCTTTCCGTTCAAGGTGAGCGCCGTCGCCGGGGGAATCCCCTCGCAGGTGCTGGCCAGTTCCGACTGGAACGGCAACGGCACCCCCGGCAGCGGCGGGCCCCGCAACTTCTTCAACGATTCCGGCTGTCCTGTCACCGGGATCACCTCCGACTGCCTGCGGTGGGAACAGTTCGCGGCTCCGCTCTATCCTGGGGTCACGACCGCGAAGCAGAATGTCGGCTTCGACCTGCCCAAGGCCATCACCGCCTTCTCGGTCTACGTGGCCCTGGCGGCGGATATCCAGAACGACCTGCCCGCGCCGCAGCGGCTGGTGGTGACGCCGTCAAGTTACCTGATGAACGACGGCTTCCCGGCGAACTTCTCCGCCGTGGCCTACGATATCAACAACCAGCCGCTGACCTGGGTGACGATTCACTGGACCGTCGCCGACATCACCGCGGCCGAGTTCCAGTACGGCTCGGCCCTGGTGGGGAGCATTACCGGGCCGAGCGTGATCGTGCATGGGCGGAAGGTGGGGCAGACCAGCTTCACCGCCAGCACCGGTGGCCTCACTGTCACCGTGCCGCTGGATGTGCAGGTGAACACCATCGTGCTGGTGCAGCCCTACGTCCTGCCGGACTCGGACCTGGTAGTGGGGGAGCAGGTGCAGGCGGTGGCGTCGGTCAAGGACAACTCGGGCAATATCGTGCCGGGCTTCAATCCCACCTGGAGTACCAGCGACCCGGGTGTGGTCACAGTCGACCCTGCGACGGGCCTGATCACCGCCACCGGGCCCGGCACGGTCACGATCACGGCCACTGCCGCCGCGGCGAGCGGGACGATCCCAATCACGGTCAACCCGCCGACCACCGGCGACATCGCCGGCACGATGCTCGATCTCGATGGCCAGCCAGTCGCCGGGGCCACCGTGCACGCGGTCGGTCCCGTCGCGGGCGGTGGTCCGCCGGTGGATGTATACGCCACCACGTCCGTCACCGGGGCGTATCTGATGGCCAATCTCAGTTCGGGCAACTACATCCTGGACTGGAGTCCGGCCGGTTGCGTCGCAGGCTCCTTCCGTGCGGTGGCAGTGCAGCGCGGCCAGACGACGACCTTCGACATCACGGTCGATTGCCCCCCGACCGTCAGCGGTGTGCTGACCCCGGTGCAGGGAGCACTTCCGGCCGGACTCACGGTGGAGCTGCGCCCTGACATCGGCGGCAACAACATCGTGGCGGCGGTGCAATCCGATGGCAGCTACCTCACGCCAGGATTCCCCGCCGGCGGCTACTTCATCTTCGTCAACTACCTGCCGGGCAACTGCACCGCCTTCGGTGCCCAGTCCATCAGCCTGACCCAACAGGCGAAATACGTGAAGCACTGGCGCGTGGACTGCCCCCCGGTCGGGGCGATCGCGGGAACGGTGAAGGACCTCGACGGCCAGCCTGTGGCGGGCGCGACCGTGCTGGCCCAGATGAACCTGCCTCAGCCAGGTCCGCAGCTCAGCACCACCACAGATGCGCAGGGAAACTTTGGGTTCGCCCTGCTCCCACCGGGGGGTTACTCGGTGAGCGCACAGAAGCCGGGGACCTCCTGCAGCCCGGCTTTTGGGCTTCCGCTCGTCACTGCCGGGCAGACCGCCGCCGTTCCGTTCCTGATGGACTGCCCATGGCATATTACCGGTACAGTGGCAGCCCAGGGCGGCCTTCCCTCCGGACTAGTAGTCACAATGCAAGCCGGGAGCGAGTCTGCTCCGGTGCAGCCCGATGGCACGTACGATCTAACTGAACTGCCCTCGAGCGTCCCAGGTCCGAACGGGGTCATTCTGAATGGTATTCCGCAGAGCTGTGTGGCTACCATAGGGTCCTTCCCCGGCCCATTTCCGTTCCTCGGCCAGCAGATGACCCTGACATCCGTGGATTTCGCCTTGGATTGTCGTCTTGCGGACCTGCAGCTCCTTGTGACAGACGGAGGATTGAACCCCAATCCCCAGCCGCTCATCGGTGTGGGAGTTACTATCTCGCCGCAAGGCCTGACGGGATCCACCGGTCAGAATGGAGTGCTCTTCACCTCGCTCCCGCCGCTGACGTACGTGGACATTTCGTTGACCTTTCCCGGAACGTGCGGAAATCTTATCAGCACCACCTTCACCGTTTTTCTAGTTCGCGGACTCGTTCCGATCACGCATCGCGAATACTGCTCCGGATCAGGAGCCGTCTCAGGAACCATCGTCACGGCCCTAGGCAATCCACTTGCCAACATTCGCGTGTCGGTCGGCCCGTACACCTTGACCACTGACGCGAATGGCCATTGGGGTGTTGGAGGTCTGCCGCCCGGTCCGGTCCAGGTGCTGCGACTGGACACGCCGGCTGGATGTGGTGGATCGAGCCCGCTCGTCGTGGCGGTGATTCCCATGATCACGCTGGCGGTGAACGAAACGGTGACCTGCAGCGGCTTTTGACAAAGCGATACTCAAAGGAGCAACCATGAAAGCAATGCTGACCGGTCTCGGGCTCATGGCGCTCTCCGCCTGCACCGGGACCGAGGATACGCCGATCTCTCCGGCGGTCGGGATCGATGCGGCCGTCACTGTGCAGGCCGCCGTCTACGACACCGCGATTGATATCACATCGATCTTCGGCGGCGGCGGGAACGGCCATGCCTACGGGATCAGCGCCGCCGGCCTTGTGGTCGGCGACCACAACAGCCGCCCCTTCACCTGGCAACAGCCCTCCGGAAGCGTCCGGATCCTCACCCAGCCCCCGACCGTCGCTGGGATCGGTAGTGCCACCGGCGTCTCCCCCAACGGCCGCTGGATCGCCGGTGAGGCCTCCCCCTTGGGGGTCCCTATCTACCACGCCGTCGTCTGGGACGTCGCCCGCAGACCCCGGGACCTCGGCACTCTCGGAGGATCCAACAGCTGGGCCATTGCGGTGGATGATCAGGGCAGGGTTGTCGGCTGGGCGGAGACCGGGCGCGGCATCATGCACGCCTTTCTCTACACCCCGGGCTCCGGCATGCAGGACCTCGGTGCCCTGCCAGGGAGCTTCAGGTCGGCGCAGATGCAGGCCTGGGACATCAATGCGAACGGGGTGATCGTCGGCTGCGGCAACGGCGCGAGCGGGAACTACGAAATGTGGTCGTGGACATCGGCTGGTGGACTCCAGCTTCTGGGCCCCGGGGTCGGCTTCACCTGCGCGCATGGGGTGAACAGCGCCGGGCGCATCACCGGCGTCACCGACTTCCAGCAGCCGGGCAGCGGTTTCACCTGGAGCGCTGGCCGGGGCTTCATCCTGCACGCCACCCAGGGGGGAAGCGGCAACGGCCACGACATCAACCGTTCAGGCTTCGCCGCAGGAGAAGAGAATTTCACCAGCGCCTACGTCGCGGACCCCACCGGTAGCGTGACATATCTCCCGACGCTGCAGCCGTCGCTCTTTCCCAACGCGGCGGCGGGCGCATTTGCGATCATTGACTGCGGCGACGTGGTCGGATGGGCGCACGACCCATTCCTCGGCCAGGCCCGGGCGGTGTGGTGGCCGGGGCATCAGTGCTCCTGAATATCCACAGATGTTGAGGAATCCCAGGAGGATGTCACGGATGATCCTGGTGCCCGCAATCGCATCGGCTCTCGCCGTCCTGGTGACTGCTCGACTCGCCATGTCCCAGCAGGCGCTGCCGGTGCTGCGCTACGATCCCCCGGCCAACTGGTACCGCAGCGCGAGCATCAGGCCGGAGCAGTACTCCTCGAATGAGGTGAACGCCGGCATCCAGGTCTACCCCTTCCGGCCGATCCCCGGGGATATCGAGCAGCTCATGCAGCACGATCTGCTCCGCAGCTGGATCGATCCGCAGTTCCAGGAGAGCAACGTCATCGCGCCGCCGACGTGGAGCCGGGGAACGGTCGCCGGCGCCGAGGCGGTCTACTCCATGCACTTCGGCGAGAGTGTGGCCGGCGTGATTCACGAACATGTCCGCCTGGTCATCGTCGCTCACGGTTCGGCGGCCATTGTGGATGCCTCCGCGGGAGCACCGGAGAGCTGGCGCCGCGCCGCCCCGGCCATGGAGGCGATGTACCGGACGCTGCGAGTTGAGGCTGCAGTCACGCCGCCGTTGTCGACGCGCGTGCCCGCAAAGGTGGGGATGGAGATCGCCGGGCTGTATCTCGGCTCACGGATGCGCTACATGGCGGATCTGCAACGCGGATCGGCGTACGGCAGGACCGTCACGGCGCTGCACTTCTATCTCTTTTCCGCCGACGGGTGGGTGTACCGCTTCTACGACGTGCCGAGCGGGGACCTCACCCGTTTCGATTTCGGGCGCGCAGCACAGGACGACCCCGAGAATGCGGGACGCTATGGCGTCGATGGCGCCAGTCTGCGCCTCTTCATGGGCGGGCCCCAGCCGCAGACGTTGACCGTGCCGTTGCCTCGCGCCGGCCGGATGGAGGTGGAAGGTGTGGTCTATCAGAAGCAGTGAAGCAGGCCGATCCGTCGGGTTCTCACGGCAGCAACAGGATTGCACGGCCCCGGGGTCCTCACACCGCTGCTTCCTTCTTTTGCGACCGTGGCTCGCAGAATCCCGCCTGTTCTTCATTGAAGTGCGCGGGGATGTGGCCCGCCACCGCACCCGTCCCTCCGCCTAACTTGCTGCCAGACCCACGTCGGCCGCGGGACGGCGATCCGTTTCGGGGAGGTGGCGCTGCACTTGTACCACCCGGAGCTGGTCGCCGGCACTCTCGTGCCTTTCACAGCGGTCTCCAGTAGTGACACGAGGTGCCCGATGCGGCTTGCCCTCCGTTGTCTCCCGGCGCTCGGGCTGGGACTGCTCCTCGCCGGCTGCAGTGATTCCACCCGTGCTTCTGGGGAGAGTCCCGTGATCGCCAGCCTGAAGACCGACCTGTCCGCCCTGCTTGCGGCGCAGGACAGCTTCCGACTGACCAACGGCGACTATGTCGGGTCGATCACTCCTCTTGCTTCAGTGGGAGAGAAAGGAGGGAGCGGACGGCTGCACTTCGCGCCGACCGGCGATAATATCCTGGTGTTGACATACGTGGATACCGCCGGCTGGTATGCCAGGATGGACAATCCCACGGTCACCGGCACGCCCAGTCACTGCGGTGTCTTCGAGGGTGCGCCGGCCAATGCGCCGAACGCGGCGGTGATTGCGGCCCGAACGGTGGCCTGCTGGTCGGGAACACGATTGAATTGAGTGCCGTCGTTCCTGATCTGGCGGCGGCAATTCGCACCTGAAGCGGCGGAATCCTCCGTCCCAGCGATCCGATAGGCCGACATGTCGGCCCTACCCGTGCGTTCGCCTAACTCAATGCAGTTCAACTGGCTAGCCGGGCCGCACGGGCCTTGCTGACTAGACCGGGACCCGATCGGCCAGATGGCGAGCTCCTTGCCAGTGAACGCCGTGGCATCCGGTCATCTCACGCCAGTCACCCTGTTCCACTCAGGCAAGGCAGGTACGCCGTGCGACCTTACGCCGTTGGATCCTTGGTGCTCGTCACCGCGGCCCTCCTCTCCGGATGCTCGGATCCCACGGGGGTGGGATACGAAAATGCCATCATCGCCAGCATGAAAAGCGACCTGGTCGAACTGCTCGTGGCGCAGGATGCCTTTTTCGTTACCAACGGCGACTACGCCGGATCGCTAGGAACCTGGGAGATCTCTGGCACCGGGGGCGCCGGCGTGGCGATCTTCACACCCTCCCGTGGGAATGTGCTTACCCTTACCTATCGGGACCCCAGCAGCTGGACGGCGACAGCGACTACCTACCTGGTGCCGGGGACGGCCACCGTCTGCGGTATCTACGATAGTCCTCTGGCCGCAAGCCCGAACGCCGCAGTGACGAGCTCCCGCACAGCGGCGTGCTGGTAGCCCCACCGGACCACCAGCAGCTACGTTTCTCCGCTTTCGTCTCACAAGAAACGCCCGGCACTCCACATCGGATTGCCGGGCGCTGTTGTTTAACGGTTGGCCCCGATGCCGCTACGGCGTCACCGCCGCCTTCCACCCATTGTTCGCCGCCGTCACGTCCGGGAACACATTGTCCGGATTCACCGTCGCCGACTTCACCGGCTGGTCCACCGTCATGTCGGCGGTGTACTTGTCGCCTTTGTACCAGATCTCGACCGGGTAGGTGAAGGTCTTGCTGCTGCCATCCACGAACGTGAGCTGCAGCTCGACCGGCATGACCTGCTGGCCGACATTCCGAATCACGACTTCGACGTCGCTCTTGCCCTCGGCGTTCTGCTTCTGGGTCACCGACTCGATTTTCTGATCCAGCGCCGCGGTGGTGAAGAACCAGCCGCGCCAGAACCAGGAGAGGTCTCGGCCCGACACGTCTTCGATGGTACGGAAGAAGTCAGCCGGTTGCGGATGCTTGAAGGCCCAGCGGCGGGCATACTCGCTGAAGGCGGCATCGAACACCTCGGGGCCGAGCACCTTTGCCCGCAGCGTGTAGAGGGCGAGCGACGGCTTGATATAGGCCAGCGCACCGAGGTTGCCGCCGGTCTTGTAGCGGTTGGCGTAGGTCATGATCGGCTGGGCAGTGGGCGCCTGATCGTTGCTCAGGACGAACCCCGCCTCGCCCCGGCGCCGGCGGCTGTCATCCCGCTTGAAGTAGCCCTCCTCGGAGAAGACGTTGATGAAGGTGTTGAAGCCCTCATCCATCCAGGCGTAGCGGCGTTCGTCGGAGCCGACGACCATCGGGAACCACATATGCCCGATCTCGTGGGTGACGACGCTGTATAGCCCCTCCTTCGACTCGTCTTTCGCCTCCATGGCGACCATCGGGTATTCCATCCCCGAAACCGGCCCCTCGACCGCGCTGATCTGTGGGTAGGGGTAGCGCAGCCACTTCGAGCTGTACTCCTGGATTGAGAACCGGCTCATGTCCGCCGCGTCCTTCCATGTGGCGACGGCAGAAGGACGATAGTACGCGTACGCCATGATGCCCTGCCAGGCGGAGGCGTCCCAGATGTATTCCGGGCTCGCAGCCCAGGCCACGTCGCGGACGTTTTGCGCCTTGAAGCGCCAGGTGAGCATCCCGTCCTTCTTCGGGCGCGCGGCGCCGGTGGTCAGTTCCTCGGCGGTGACGATGTGGGTAATCGTGTCGGACTTGGCCGCGGCGGCCAGCCGCGCGCGTTGCGCGGCGGTGAACACTTCGAGCGGGTTCTGCACCGTGCCGGTGCCCGCGACGATGTAGCCCGCAGGAACGGTGACTTCATAGTCGAAGTCGCCATACTCGAGGTAGAACTCGCCCTGACCCAGATACTGGAGAGTGTTCCAGCCATGCACGTCGTCATAGACGCACATTCGGGGGTACCATTGCGCCAGCTCGTACAGTGTGCCGTCGCGCCCCATGCGGTCCGCGCCATGCTCCGGAATCGTGAAGGAATAACTGATGTCGATCTGGGTCGCGCCACCGGGTGGGAGCGGCTGCGCCAGGAAGACGTCCATCATGGTGTCGTCCACCCGCGTCTTGACCGGGGTGGGGCGCATGCCCAGCACGCCGCGGCCACGCTGGCCAGGAACCCGGACCCCGGAGAGCGGGGCCTGGGTGATCGAAGTGATATTGAAGCCGCCGTTGAAGCCGGCCGCGCCAAATCGGCTCTCCTGTGAATTCAGCAACCCACCGACGCTCCCCTGCCTGAACAGGTTCTGGTCCATCTGCATCCAGAGATGGGTCAATGTGTCGGGCGAGTGATTGGTATAGCGGATCGTCACCTGACCGGTAAGCTGCTTGGCGGCGGTGTCGAGCGTAGCCCGGATCGAGTAATCCACCCGCTGCTGCCAGTAGGCCCGCCCCGGCGCCCCATTGGGGCGGCGCATCTCGTTAGCCGGCGGCAGGTCGAGCGGAGCGAAGATGCCGGTGTCGGCGATCGGCGGTTGCAGTTTCCGCTCGGCCTGCACCGGCCTGGGGCCGCCCGGTGGAGCCGGTGTCGGCGGCGGGGCGGGCGTCTGCGCCGAGAGCTGGGTGGACGTCAGGACGGTCAGGCTGAGCAGCGAGAGGAAGCGCATGGAGGAGATTGCCACGATCTCAAGAGGGAAAGAGGAGGCTGGAAGATACTCAAGTCCGGCACGCCGGGCGTGACGGCGCCACGAGACCCAGCGAACCTGCGCCGACTACGGGGAACCGGGCCGGTGGTTTCGCTGGAGAGGCCTTGCCCTTCCGACCGGCACCGCTGGCGCCTAGTATGACGGGCACAACCATGCACTACTCCTCCGGTCCGTTTGTTCCCACCTGGGCCCTGCGTCGAGGGTCGACCGTCTATCCGCTCGGCGAGCGACCCCTCGCCATCGGTCGGCTGTCGGACGCCGATGTCGCGCTCTCCGGGCTCGATGTCTCGCGGCTGCATGCCTGCGTCGTCCCCACCCCCGATGGCCCGATGCTGGTGGATCGCAGCCGGCTCGGTACCCGGGTCAACCGCGAGCGGATCATCGCTCCGCGGGTCCTGGTGGAGGGTGACGAGATCGGCGTGGGGCGCCATCGGCTGATGCTGGAGCGAGTCGCCCTGGATCAGGTCCTCATTCCTGCTGGAAAACCGGGCCTGGGCAGCAAGCTGCGCGGCTGGCTGCGGCGCTACGGGCCGTCGGAAGTGCTGGGGACCCTGGTGACCGTGGGAGTGACGACGGGCGTGCAGCAGTTCACCGGCAGCACCATCCTCGCCGCCTATGCTGGTACCCTTGCCGAGGTCGTGGTCTACTACGGCGTGATGATTCTGCGGGAGACGGTGCGAGAGGCCTATGAGGCGGGCAAGCAGCAGCTGCCCTACGGAGTGCCGCAGGTGCTGGCTGTCATGCGGAACCTGATGCTGGAGTTCGGACTGGCTGAAGCCCTCGACAGCGGCCTGCTCCGGCCGGTCTGTCTGGGACTCGGGCTACAGCTCATCGGGGGCCAGCTGGGCGTTCTGGTCGGCAAGCTGGTGGCCGACCTCGCTTTCTACGGTCCGGTGCTGGCCATCTACGAGTGGCGGATGGCGCGGCGGGCCGGGGCGGCGAGCACCATCCCACTGGACCGGGAGCGCCGGACGACAACGGAGGTGGTGCGGCCGGACGAGAGCATGTAGGCGAGACCAATCCGCGGCAGGGTGGTGCTGCGACCTACAGTTTCGGCAGCGTCACCCCCCGCTGGCCCTGGTACTTGCCCGCCTTATCTTTATAGCTCGTTTCGCAGACATCATCCGCATCCGCCTCGAAGAACAGCACCTGGCAGATCCCCTCGTTGGCGTAGATCCGTGCCGGGAGGGGGGTCGTGTTGCTGATCTCCAGCGTGACGTGGCCTTCCCACTCCGGCTCGAACGGCGTCACGTTGGTAATGATCCCGCAGCGGGCGTAGGTGGACTTGCCGACGCAGATGGTGAGCACGTTGCGGGGAATCCGGAAATACTCGACCGAGCGCGCCAGCGCAAAGCTGTTGGGCGGCACGATGCAGACGTCGCCGTTGAACTCGACCAGGCTCCGGTTGTCGAAGTTCTTCGGGTCGACGATCGCCGACAGCACGTTGGTGAAGATCTTGAACTCGGGCGCGACCCGCATATCGTAGCCGTAGGAGGAGACCCCGTAGGAGATCACCTTCGTGCCGGCGGTCTCGGGCTGGCGCACCTGGGCGTCGACGAACGGCTCGATCATGCCATGGTCCAGGGCCATGCGACGGATCCAGCGGTCGGACTTGATGGACATGGGCGGTCAGGCGGTTGGGCGGTCGGACGGTCGGGTGAGCGTCCGGGCGCGGTTGGGAAGGGATCTGGGCGGTCGAGAGGCAGCGAGCAATATAAGTGAGGGGGTCAACCCAGCCAGTCCGAACGCCGAGATTGAACAGGATGAAGGCGCCCCGCGTCGCCAGCGAAATCTGACACTCCGACCGTCCGGCCGCCCGTCCGATTCAGGGGTACCACTCCATCCCACCCACAGTTACTTTCCTGCGCCCCCATGTGAAGTAATTCACGAGCGAGGCTCCACTCCATGCTGCAGGCGTACATCCCGGTCTTGCTGGTTGTGGCCTTCGTGGTCGCGAACGCCATCCTCATGCTTGGCGCATCCCACCTGCTTTCGTCCTATCGAACCACCGCCATCAAGCTCGCTCCCTATGAATCGGGAATGCCGGTCCTCGGCAACGCCCGGGAGCGATTCAGCATCAAGTTCTACCTGGTCGCCATGCTCTTCATCATCTTCGACATCGAAACCGTCTTCATGCTGCCGTGGGCGTCGGCCTTCCATCAGATGACCGAGTTCCGCGGACTGCTGCTGGTCGAGATGCTTGTCTTCATGGCGATCCTGGCGGTCGGCTACATCTATATCTGGAAGCGCGGGGCACTCCAATGGGATTGACGCAGCCCGAGGGCGAGGCGGGAACCGAGGTCTCCTCGATGTCGCCCAACTGGGTGACCACCCGGCTCGACGCACTGGCCAACTGGTCCAGGGCCAATTCGCTCTGGCCGATGCCCTTCGGCACCGCCTGCTGCGCCATCGAATTCATGGCGACCGCCGCCAGCCGGTACGACCTGGCCCGCTTCGGCATGGAGCGGATGAGCTTCTCGCCGCGCCAGGCCGATGTGCTGATCTGCGCCGGCCGCCTCCCCTTCAAGCTCGCCCCGGTGATCCGCAAGGTGTGGGACCAGATGATGCAGCCCAAGTGGGCCATCTCGATGGGCGCCTGCGCCTCCTCCGGCGGCATCTTCGATACCTACACGATGGTGCAGGGGATCGACACGATCATTCCGGTGGATGTCTACGTGCCCGGCTGCCCGCCCCGCCCGGAAGGGCTCATCTACGGCATCCAGCTGCTGCAGAAGAAGATCAAGGGCGAGAGCTTCCTCGATCCCGATCTGCGCCAGGAGCACATGGTCGGACCCGAGGGGCTCTTCCTGCCGGCCCGCAAGATCGACGAAGTCTCGGAGCCGTTCGGCAACTCGGTCCACCAGACGAGGTCTGCATGAACGCAGTCCATGCTGACCGAATCCCGAGCGAAGTGAGGGAGCCCCGTGGGTGAAGCGACAGTAAGCCCCTCCGTCGCGGCTCTCCGGACCCGCTTCGGTGGCGCGATCCTCCGGCACCAGGTCTCCTGCGGCGACACCATCGTCTACGTCCCGGCCGCGCGGGCGCACGAAATCCTCGCCTGGCTCAAGGACGACCCCGGTCAGCGCTTCAACTACCTGACCGATATCACCGCCGTGGAATACCGCGACGCGGAGCGGCCGCTCGAGGTGGTCTGGCAGCTCCGCTCCCTCGCGCGGAAGGCGGATCTTCGCCTCAAGGTCGAGCTTGACAAAACCGCGCCCCTGGTCGTCGATTCGGTGTTCGATCTCTGGAAAGGCGCCGACTGGCTGGAGCGGGAGGTGTTCGACATGTTCGGCATCAGCTTCACCGGCCATCCCGATCTGCGCCGGATCCTGATGTGGGAGACCTACGCCGAGGGCTTTCCGCTGCGGAAGGACTTCCCGCTCCGGGGCCACTTCAGCCGCGCGGAGCAGACCCGTCAGGCGCTGGCCGCCAATCCCGAAGCCCATTACTCGCTGGAAGAGCTGTCCATCGCTGCCGCCTACGATGAGCTCCCCGCCGACATGAAGGACCGGCTCGCGCACGGCGAGCGCGGGAGAGTCAAGTGAGCACGCGAACCCTGGAAGTCTCGCTCGGCACCGCGACCCTGGACCCCCTGGGCAACGTCATCACCGCTCCGCTTGGCGTCCAGCTCCCCGCGTATCCTGCGCCGCAGGACGATCTCGGCGGCGAGCACATGCTGATCAATATCGGCCCGCAGCACCCCGCCACTCACGGCGTGCTGCGGCTGGTCGTCGAGCTGGATGGCGAGACCGTCATCCGGGTGGTGCCGCACATCGGCTATCTCCACTCCGGCTTCGAGAAGCTGGGCGAGTACCGGCACTACAACCAGATCATCCCGCTCACCGACCGGACCGACTACCTGTCGCCGATGGCGAACAATGTCTGCCTCGCGCTCGCGGCGGAGAAGCTGATGGGCATCACGATCACCGAGCGCTGCGCCGTGCTCCGGGTGATCGCCTGCGAGATGAGCCGCATCATCTCCCACATCGTCTGGCTCGGCACCACCGGCATCGACCTCGGCGCCTTCACCCCGTTCCTCTGGTCGTTCTACCAGCGGGAGCGGATCTACAACCTGCAGGAAGCGTGGACCGGGGCCCGCCTGACCACGAGCATGACGCGGATCGGCGGCCTGATGGCCGACATCCCCGATGGCTTCGAGACGGGGCTGCGCGACTTCTGCCGCACCTTCCCCAAGGTGCTTCAGGAAGTCGATACGATGTTCACCCGCAACGCGATCTGGTGCGGCCGGACCCAGGGCGTGGGGCCGCTCAGCGCCGAGGACGCGATCAACTACTCGCTCTCGGGACCGATGCTCAGGGCGAGCGGGGTGGACTACGACGTGCGGAAGGACCGGCCCTATCTGGGCTACGAGACCTACGACTTCGACGTACCCGTCGGTGAACATGGCGACATCTACGACCGCTATCGGGTGCGGCTCGAGGAGATGACCCAGTCGACCCGGATCCTGGAGCAGGCGCTGGACCGGCTCGAGCGGCTGCGGGGTGCGCCGATCAACGTCGCCGACCCCCGGCTCATCCTGCCGCCCAAGTCCCGGGCGATGAGCGACATGGAAGCGATGATCTTCCACTTCAAGCAGGTCATGGAGGGGGTCCGCGCTCCGGTCGGTGAGGCATACCTCGGCGTCGAGAACCCCAAGGGTGAGCTGGGCTACTACTTCGTCTCCGATGGCAGTGCCAAGCCGGTGCGCTGGCGGATCCGCCCTCCCTCGTTCCTCAACCTCGCCGTCTTGCCCAAACTGTGCGAAGGCGTACTGCTCTCCGACGTCATCGCCATCAACGCCTCGATCGACATCGTGATGGGAGAGATTGACCGATGAGCGCCACGGAGCTCGACTATCGCCCGGTTTTTGTCGGCGAGGGGAAAGCGAAGCTGGAGGCGCTCTTCCCCAAGTATCCCACCCGGATGTCCTGCCTCCTGCCGGCACTCTGGCTGGTCCAGGAAGCCCGGGGCTGGATCTCCGATCCCGCGATCGCGGAAGTCGCCGACGCGCTCGAGCTGACGCCGGCCTACGTGAAGGGCGTGGTGTCGTTCTACACGATGTACCACCGGCATCCGGTCGGTCGCCACTTCATCCAGGTATGCACCACGTCGCCCTGCAACATCTGTGGCGCCGAAGATGTGGTGAAGGCCCTGCTGCAGTACACCGGCTGCGGCGAGCTGGGCAACACCAGCCCGGATGGGCGCTTCACGATCATCGAGGTCGAATGCCTCGGCGCCTGCGGCTTCGCCACGCCGGTGCTGATCAATGACGACTTCATCGAAGGGGTGACGCCCGAGCGTGTGGCCGGCATCCTCCAGGGGTACAAGTAATGGGCTTTCCGCATCCCAGTCACCCGAAGGAAACGCCCGTCCTCTCGAGGTATTTCGGGGACGCCGGCGCGCGCACCTTCGAGGGCTGGATCAAGCGCGGCGGTTACGAGGGCCTGAAGAAGGCGCTCGGCATGACCCGCGAGCAGGTGATCGAAGAGGTGAAGGCCTCGGGGTTGCGCGGCCGGGGCGGCGCCGGCTTTCCCACCGGCCTGAAGTGGTCGTTCATGCCGAAGGAAGTCACCAAGCCGCACTACCTCGTCTGCAACGCCGACGAGTCGGAGCCCGGCACCTTCAAGGACCGCGAAATCCTGCGGTGGACGCCGCACCAGCTGATCGAGGGCTGCGCCATCGGTGCGCATGCCATCGGGGCGGAGCGGATCTACATCTACGTGCGCGGCGAGTTCACCCAGGAGCACAAGATCCTCAGCGTGGCGGTCGAGGACGCGTACACGAACGGCGCCCTCGGCGGCAACGTCTTCGGCTCCGGGCGACGCATTGACGTGGTGATCCATCGCGGGGCGGGGGCGTACATCTGCGGTGAAGAGACCGCGATGATGAACTCCATCGAGGGCAAGCGCGGCAATCCGCGGATCAAGCCGCCATTCCCCGCCGTCGCCGGCCTCTGGGCTTCGCCCACGACGATCAACAACGTGGAAACGCTGGCCGCCACGGTGCACATTCTCCAGCGCGGCGCCGAGTGGTACAAGGGGCTCTCCCTTGGGAATCCGAAAAGCACCGGCACCAAGCTTATCTCGGTCTGCGGCCATGTGCAGCGACCGGGCAACTACGAGATCACGATGGGCACCTCCATGACCGACCTCATCTTCGAGATGGCGGGCGGGATGCGGCCCGGGCGGACGCTCAAGGCGGTGATTCCCGGCGGCTCGTCGGTGCCGATCATGAGCGCCGCAGAGATCCAGGGCTGCCAGATGGACTATGAGGGCATCGTGGCCAAGGGCTCGATGCTCGGGTCGGGCGGGATGATCGTCATGGACGATTCCACCGACATCGTCTACCAGGTGATGCGGCTGGCCAAGTTCTACGCCCACGAATCCTGTGCCCAGTGTACCCAGTGCCGCGAGGGCACGGCATGGACCACCCGGATTCTCGAGCGGATCCTGGCGGGGCAGGGCAAGCCGGAAGACCTGGAGCTGCTGCTGGATCTGGCCGACAACATGACCGGCAAGACCATCTGTGTGCTGTCCGATTCCTGCGCCGCCCCGGTGGTGAGCGCCATCAAGAAGTTCCGCGGCGAGTTCGAGGCGTATCTCAGCCGGTCGCGGCAGCGGAGCATGGTTACAGCGTGAGCAGCCGTTAGCCGTTAGCCGTTAGCCGTTGGCTGCTCGTTCACGGGCATGCCGGCGCCAGCGACTGACTGCTAACGGCCAACGGCCAATGGCCAACGGCCTCTCTTCATGACCCCAGAACTCGTCACCGTCACCATCGACGGCACCCCGCTGCAAGTCCCCAAGGGCACCTCGATCATCGAGGCGGCCAAGCAGGCGGGCGTGCTGGTGCCGCACTACTGCTACCACCCTTCGCTGCCCTCCCCGGCGGTCTGCCGGATGTGCCTGGTGGAGGTGGAAAAGGCGCCCAAGCTCATGCCGGCGTGTGTCACCACCGTGACCGAAGGCCAGGTGGTCCACACCGACAGCGAGCAGGCACGGAAGGCGCGCACCAGCGTGCTCGAGTTCCTGCTGATCAACCACCCGCTCGACTGTCCCATCTGCGATCAGGCCGGCGAGTGCGAACTGCAGGACTATGTCTTCCAGGAGGGGCAGGGGGCGACCCGCTACAGCGACTACGCCAAGCGCTACAATCCGGTCGAGGACTTCGGGCCGGACGTGCTGTACGTGGCCAACCGCTGCATCCTCTGCACCCGCTGCGTCCGGTTCATGGATGATGTGGCCGGGACGCCGGTGCTCAATGTCTCCGAGCGCGGCGACCGCGCCTTCATCGGGATCGACGAGCACCAGCTGCTGGACCATCCCTGGGCCGGCAACGTGGTCGATCTCTGTCCGGTCGGGTCACTCATCTCCAAGGACTTCCTGCACAAGGCGCGGGCCTGGGATCTCGACAAGACGGCCAGCGTCTGCACCGGCTGCAGCCAGGGCTGCAACGTCACGATCGACACCCGCGACAACACCGTCGTCCGCCTCCGCCCCCGCCCGAACCTCGATGTCAACCGGCACTTCATCTGCGACACCGGCCGGATGAACTATCGCTGGATGAACCGCGGTGACCGGATCGAGGCCCCGCTGGTGCTGGATGGCAACCGGCATGTCGCGACCGGCTGGGATCCCGCGCTCACCCGCCTGCGCGAGCTGGTCGAGCGCAGTACCTCGACCGTGCTCCTCGCCTCGGCGGGTGCGTCCGTGGAATCGCTTGGCATGCTCAAGTCGCTGGCCGGCTCCGGCCGGCTGACCGCGGCGGTCCGGGTTCCCCTGGCGGACGAGGAAGCTCCACTGGAAGGCGTGCCGAACCTGGCCCTCCGCCGCGAGCGCGCCCCCAACGGTGACGGCGCGACGCTGCTGGGTTACTCGACCGACTTCGCCGCGGCGGTGAAGCTGGCCGCCGGCGCGGATCTGGTGATCATCGCCGATATCGCGCTCACCGACGCCGAAGCCGCGCTGGTCGGCCGCGCATCGGCGATCGTGGTGCTCGGGACCCTGCAGGGCATGGAGCTGGCCGCGGCGCAGGTCATCCTCCCGATCACGAACGTCGCCGAGGAGAACGGCACCTTCATCAACCGCGATCTCCGGGTGCAGCGGTACAACCAGGCCCGTACCGCACCGGGCATGGCCCGTCCCGCCTGGTGGGTGTGCGCCGAAGCGGCGCCCGGGGCGGCGCCGGCGACGGCGGCGGACGCCTTTGCGATGGCCTGCGGGCAGGTTCCCGCGCTGGCCGGGATGAGCTACAAGGACCTGGGATTGAACGGGATGATTGTACCCGGACGGGCGCTGGCTGCTGTGGGAGGTGCCTGAGCCATGTCTCCCGAGATCAAGGGGCTGATTCTCGTCTCCGCCATCAAGCTCATCGTGGTCTTCACCATCACGCTGGTGGGCGTGGCGCTGCTGACACTGATGGAGCGGAAGGTGTCGGCCTGGATGCAGTACCGTCATGGCCCGAACCGGGTCGGCTTCGCCGGACTGCTGCAGCCGGCCGCGGATGGCCTCAAGAACATCATCAAGGAAGAGACCTTTCCCGGCGAAGCCAACCGGGTCCTCTTCATGCTGGCCCCGACCCTCGCCTTCATCCCCGCGCTGATGCTCGGCTCGGTGATCCACTGGGCCGCACCGCTGCAGATCGATTTCGATGATTTCGGCAGCCTGCTCGGCGGCATCCCACTGGTCGGCGGCCTGCTCCGCACCGTGGTCCATGCCCTCTTCGGGCAGATCACCTATCACGGCCTGATGCCGATGGCCGTGGCCGATCTCCCCGTCGGCTTCCTCTTCGTGCTGGCCATCAGCTCGATGGGGGTCTACGGCATCGCGCTGGCCGGCTGGTCCTCCAACAGCAAGTACTCCCTGCTCGGTGGCCTCCGGGCGACGGCGCAGATGATCTCCTACGAAGTCGCCATGGGGCTTTCGCTCGTGCCGGTGCTGATGCTCTCCGGCAATGTCGCCCTCGGCGAGATCATCAAGTCGCAGCAGCAGGGACTCTGGTACATCCTGCCGCTCTTCATCTCCTTCTTCGTCTTCCTGGTCTCCGGCTTCGCCGAGACCAACCGGCTGCCGTTCGACATGCCGGAGGCGGAGAGCGAGCTCATCGCCGGCTATCACACCGAATACTCCGCCATGAAGTTCTCGATGTTCTTCATCGCCGAGTACGCCAACATGGTCACGGTCGCCGCCATGGTGACGACGCTCTTCTTCGGCGGGTGGGACATCCCCTTCACCCATTGGGATGAGGCGCCCGGCATCGCGCAGTCGCTGGCGACGGCGCTGGTCATGTTCCTCAAGGTGTTCTGCTGGCTCTTCTTCTTCATGTGGATCCGCTGGACGCTGCCCCGCTTCCGCTACGACCAGCTCATGGCGCTCGGCTGGAAGGTGCTGCTGCCGATCGCGCTGGCGTACGTGATGGTCATCGGCGTCGCCATCTATCTGACCGAGAATGTCGCCGGACTGACCTCGCCGAAGGCGATGATGGGAGTGTTGTTCCTGCTCAATCTGGGGCTGGGCTACCTGGTGTTCGTCGTGCTCGATCGCGGGACGCTGATCGGCGGCCCGCAGTCGCGGAAGCCGGCCGCAGGCGACCTCCCGCGCGCGGCCTGAGGAGTCTATGGCAATTGGCGTGAAGGTCATGAAGCGGCCCACCAGCGACGTGAGCTACGTCCGGGCGACGCTCAAGGGGATGGCGCTCACCTTCAAGAAGATGTTCGAGCCCAAGGTGACCATGCAGTACCCCGAGGAGAAGAGCGCGCCGGAAGCCGAGCGCGGCGCCTGGACGCTCTCGCCCCGCTGGCGCGGCACCCACCGGATGCTGACCGACGAGCAGGGCCGCTCCAAGTGCGTCGCCTGCGGCCTCTGCCCCCAGATCTGCCCCGCCAACTGCATCAAGCTGGTTCCCGGCGAGGACGAGGAGGGCAACCGCTACCCGCTGATCTACGAGATCGACGAGTTCCGCTGCGTCTTCTGCGGCTACTGCCAGGAAGTCTGCCCCGAGGAGGCCATCCACGTCGGGGTGCATTACGAGAACGCGGAGTACAGCCGCGACCGGTTCGTGTACGACCTCGAACGGCTGTCGGCGCAGACCCACCCGGTCTCGACCCTCTGGGACCCCACCGACCCGAAAGGCGAGTAGATGGCGGTCCCGATCTTCTGGTTCTTCGCCGGGGTGGCGATCGTCTCTGCCCTCCTCGTCGTGCTGATGCGGAACCCCATCGCCTCGGCGTTCTGGCTCATCAACACGATGCTGTGCCTCGCCGCCATCTTCTTCATGCTCGATGCCCAGTTCATCGGCGCCGTCCAGATCCTGGTGTATGCCGGCGCGGTCATGGTGCTCTTCCTCTTCGTCATCATGCTGCTCAACCTGGGCCGCGGGGAAAGCGACTTCAAGCGCATCCCGGTCTGGTGCCTTGTTGCGGTGCTGGTGGGCATCCTGACCAGCCAGCTGGTGCCGCTGATGAGCTACAGCCGCGAGCGCCTCGCCTACGAATACACCCGGTCCCCGCTGCTGGCGGATCCGGCCATCGTCTTCGATTCCCTGGTGTCGCCGGCGCGCGCCACCCTGGAGCGCGGTGTCCCCGGCGATCTGGCCCAGCCGCTCTTCACCCAGTATATCGTCCCCTTCGAGCTGACTTCGGTCCTGCTCCTCGCCGCCATCATCGGGGCGGTGGTGCTGGCGAAACGGAGGATCTGATGTTTCTCGGACCCTCCCTCGCCGTTTCGGCAATCATCTTCTGCATTGGCGTCGCCGGCGTCCTGCTCCGGCGCAACGCGATCGTGATCTTCATGTGCGTCGAGCTCATGCTCAACGCCGTGAACCTGACGTTCATCGCGCTGGCCCAGGCCCACGGCGTGGCCGGCCAGGTGTTCGTCTTCTTTGTGATGGCAGTGGCCGCCGCCGAAGCGGCCGTCGGGCTCGCGATCATCCTGTCCATCTTCCGGCACCACAAGTCGGTGGACCTCAAGAACATCAACCTGCTCAGGGGCTGATGCACGCTTCCCTTTTGCCTGTCAGCCTGGTCCTCGGGTTGCCGCTCCTCGGGTTCCTCGCCAACGGCGCCCTCGCCCTCTGGCGGCCACAGGCCAAGCTGGCGACATCGCTGATCGGGCCCGGTGTCCTGCTCGGCGCCTTCGCCGCGGCGGTGCTGCTGTTCCAGCGGCTCGCGCCCGGCTGGCAGGCCGACCCGGACGTGGCCCAGATCGTGACCCTGTGGAGCTGGATTCCGGTAGGAAGTCTCACCATCGACTTTGCCTTCCAGCTCGATCAGCTCTCGATGGTGATGCTGCTCATCGTCACCGGCGTCGGCAGCCTGATCCACCTGTTCAGTGTCGGCTACATGAAGTCCGACCCGGGCTACGCCCGCTACTTCGCCTACCTCAATCTGTTCATCGCCTTCATGCTGGTGCTGGTGCTCGGGGCCAGCTTCCCGATGATGTTCATCGGGTGGGAAGGGGTGGGGCTCTGCTCCTACCTGCTGATCGGATTCTGGTTTACCGAGAAGGCCAATGCCGACGCCGGCAAGAAGGCCTTCATCGTCAACCGCATAGGCGATTTCGGTTTCCTCATTGCCATGTTCCTGATGTGGGGTGCGTTCGGCAGCCTGAGCTATGCGGATGTCTTCGGCCGGGCCCAGGAAGTTCTCCCGGCCGGCGGCGCACTGGTCACCGCCATCACGCTCTTCCTGTTCCTTGGCTGCGCCGGCAAGTCGGCCCAGATCCCGCTCTATACCTGGCTGCCGGACGCGATGGCTGGTCCCACCCCGGTTTCGGCGCTGATCCACGCCGCGACGATGGTCACCGCCGGCGTCTACCTGGTCGCCCGGTCCAATCTGCTCTTCGCCCTGGCCCCGACCAGCCAGACCGTCGTGGCCGGGGTGGGCGCCCTGACGGCGCTCTTCGCCGCGACGATCGGCCTGCGGCAATACGACATCAAGAAGGTGCTGGCCTACTCCACCGTCTCCCAGCTCGGCTACATGTTCCTGGGTGTGGGCACCGGGGCGATCACCGCCGGCGTCTTTCACCTCATGACCCACGCCTTCTTCAAGGCACTGCTCTTCCTCGGCTCCGGCAGTGTGATTCACGCCATGCACCATGCGTATCACGCCACCCACAGTCATGACGACGCGCAGGACATGCGGAACATGGGCGGGCTGGCGAAGTACATGCCCATCACCGCGACGCTGATGATCCTGGCCACGCTCGCGATCGCCGGTGTCCCGCCCTTCGCCGGCTTCTTCTCCAAGGACGAGATCCTCGCCTTCGCCTTCGGCCGCGGCGAACACGAGCCGATCTTCCGCCTCTTCTGGGCCATGGGCGCGGTCGCGGCGCTGCTGACGGCGTTCTACATGGCCCGGCTCGTCGCCATGACCTTCTTCGGCGCCAACCGCACCGGCGATGCCGAACGCTCCCACCTGCGCGAAGCGCCCTGGATCATGACCGGCCCGCTGCTGGTGCTGGGTGTGCTGAGCGTGGTCGGCGGCTGGCTCAACCTCCCCGCATTTGCCCACAGCCTGGGTGCCACGGAACGGCTCCACCACTGGCTCGAGCCCGTCACGGCAATCGGTCAGAAGGTGAGTGAACGGCTGGGAACGGCGGCGGTGCTGCCGCACGGCTCCACGGAATCGGCGCTGGTGGCGCTCGCCGTGGCGCTGGCCCTGCTCGGGCTGGCGCTGGGCTGGTTCATCACCCTCCGGCAGCCGATCGTCGACGCCCACCACGCGGCGCCGGAGACCGGCTTCTGGAAGGTGCTGCACAACAAGTACTACGTCGATGAACTGTACGACCGCGTGATCGTGGACCCGCTCACCCGCTTCTCCCGCACCTTCCTCTGGAAGACCGTGGACCAGGAAGTGATCGACGGTGCCGGCGTGAACGGCTCGGCCTGGCTCTCCCGGGCGCTCGGCTCGCTCGGCAGCCGGCTGCAGAGTGGCCAGGTGGGGGTGTACGTGGTGCTCTTCCTCGTCGGAGCGCTCTTCGTTCTGGGAGGTCTGTCGTGGCGTTGAGCTCGCAGAGTCTGGTAGGGGCGGACGCATTCGTCCGCCCACATCTCGAAACGAACGGAATGGCCTTCGCATGACCGAGTTCCTGGCCTCGATCGCCTACGATCGGTGGATTCTCGACTTCCTGCTGCTCTTCCCGCTGATCGGGGCAGGGGTGGTGGCGTTTGTGCCGGTCGCCAAGGCCAAGCAGACCACGCTCGCCCTCACCACCATCGAGTTCATTGTCTCGCTCGGACTCTGGTGGGCCTTCGACAGCGCCAACCCCGGCATGCAGTTCAGCGTCACCGCGCCATGGCTGGCGGAGTGGGGCATCTACTTCCGCGTCGGGCTCGACGGCATCTCGCTCTTCATGGTCCTGCTCTCCACCGGGATCATGCCGCTGGCCGTGCTGGCCAGCTATAGCTACATCACCGAGCGTGAGCGGCTGTACTACGCGCTGCTCCTGGTCCTGCTCACCGGCATGCTCGGCGTGTTCCTGTCCCTCGACATGTTCCTCTTCTATGTCTTCTGGGAGATGATGCTGATCCCGATGTACTTCATCATCGGGATCTGGGGCGGGAAGAACCGGCTGTATGCCACGATGAAGTTCTTCGTCTACACCATGGCGGGCTCGCTGCTCATGCTGGTGGCGATCATCGTCATGATGTTCGAGGTCTGGCGCCAGACCGGGCAGCCCTCGTTTGCCTACGACGCCTTCCTGAACGCCGCGCCGCAGATGGGCGCGCTCGCCCCCTGGCTCTTCCTCGCCTTTGCGCTCGCGTTCGCCATCAAGGTGCCGATGTTCCCGTTCCACACCTGGCTCCCCGATGCGCACGTCGAGGCCCCGACGGCGGGCAGCGTCATCCTGGCCAGCATCCTGCTGAAGATGGGCACCTACGGCTTCCTCCGGTTTGCGGTGCCGTTCTTTCCCGACGTGGCGCTGAGCCCGGTGGTGACCGCCATCGTCGTCAGCTGCGCGGTCATCGGCGTGATCTACGGCGCCCTGGTCGCGCTGGTCCAGCCCGACGTCAAGAAGCTGGTGGCTTACAGTTCCGTCAGCCACCTCGGCTTCGTGATGCTCGGCATCTGGGCCGCGACGCTGCAGAGCGTGCAGGGCGCGCTCCTGATCATGATCGGCCATGGGCTTTCGACCGGCGCGCTGTTCCTGCTCATCGGCATGCTGTATGAACGACGGCACACCCGCGAGATCGCCGACTACGGTGGCCTCGCCCGGGTCATCCCGATGTTCAGTCTCATCCTCGTCGTCACCGCCCTCGCGTCGATCGGGCTGCCCGGGCTGAACGGCTTCGTCGGAGAATTCCTGGTGCTGCTCGGCAGCTTCGGTCGCTACCCCTGGGCGACAGGCATCGCGACCACCGGCGTGATTTTCGCCGCCGCCTACCTGCTCTGGGCGCTGCAGCGGATCCTGTTCAACCGGCTCGACAAGTCGGAGAATGAGCGGTTGCACGATCTGACCCCGCGCGAACTCATCGTCGTCCTCCCGCTCGTCGCCGGCATGATCTGGCTCGGACTCTATCCCAAGCCCGTCCTCGACCGGATGGATGCGGCGGCCAAGCGCTACGTCCACCTGGTCCAGCCCGGGTTCGAACGCCCGGCCGCGACCGCGCTGGTACCGAACCTGGAGGAGCGCCCGTGATCCCGGCGATCGATACCACCACCCCCGTCGGCCTTATCCTCACGCTCCTGCCCGAGACCGTGCTGACGATCGCCACCCTCGGCGTGGTCCTGCTCATCAGTGCGCGCCATGCGGGACCGGCCGATAGTCGCCGCGCCGGCATGGCGACCCTCGTGAGCCTCGGACTCGCCGCCGTCGCCCTCGGCTGGCTGGCGTCGCGCTCCCCCGAGGATCCGGGCCTCGGCCCGATGGTCGCGCTCGACAGCTTTCGCTACCTCGGCTCCGCCCTGATCCTGCTGGTCTCCACCGGTGCGGTGCTCTCCTCCCTCGGGTATCTCGAACGGGAACGCCTGGTGGCGCCCGAGTATTACGTCCTCGTCCTGCTGGCCGTGATCGGCATGCTGTTCATGGTCAACGCCCAGGACCTGATCGTGCTGTTCCTCGGGCTCGAGACCATGTCGGTGGCGGTTTATGTGCTGGCCGGATTCAATCGCGGCAATGCCTTTTCGGCGGAGGCCGCGCTGAAGTATTTCCTGATTGGCGCCTTTGCCTCCGGCTTCCTGCTGTATGGAATCGCGCTGACCTATGGCGCCGCCGGCAGCACCAACCTCGCCCAGATCGGGGCCCAGTTCTCCCAGGGCGAGCTGAGCATGATGGCCAAGCTGGGCCTCGGGTTCCTGATCATCGGATTCGGCTTCAAGGTGGCGGCGGTGCCATTCCACATGTGGGCGCCGGATGTGTACGATGGCGCGCCCACCCCGGTGACCGCCTTCATGGCGACCGCGGTCAAGACCGCGGGCTTCATCGCCTTTACCCGGGTGCTCTACACCGGATACCAGGCGATGGCGCTGGACTGGCGTCCCGTCATTTTCGGCCTTGCGGTCGCGTCGATGGTGCTTGGCAACCTGGTGGCGCTCACCCAGAAGTCGGTCAAGCGGATGCTCGCCTACAGCTCCGTGGCCCACGCCGGGTACCTCCTCGCCGCGCTCTGGTCGGCCACCCCGCTGGGTGTGGCGGCGCTCAACTTCTATCTGCTCGGCTACGGCGTGACCAGCATCGCCGCGTTCGCCCTGCTCGGGGCGATCGGCCGCGATGGCGAGCGCGACACCACCATCACCGACCTGGCGGGACTCGGAGAGCAGCGGCCCTGGATGGCCCTGTCGCTCACCATCTGCATGCTGTCCCTCCTCGGATTCCCCGGCACGATCGGATTCATGGGTAAGTGGTTCATCCTTTCCAGCCTGGTTTCCGAACACCAGGCGATGCTCGCCGTGATCCTCGTCGTGACCAGTGTCGTCTCCGCCGGCTACTATATGCCGGTGATCCTGTCGATGTACATGCGGCCCGCCCGCGCACCACGCGTCTTCTTCGACGCCCGGCTTCCGGCCACGGCCGGGCTGGCCGTGCTGGTCGCCGTTCTGCTGGTCATCGTCCTGGGCGTCTGGCCCGTGCCCGCTCTGCATCTGGCCAGCGACGCCGCGACGTCGCTGGCCCAGTCGGCCGGTCAGACGGTCGCCGGCAACTGATCACCTCGGGGCGGACCACCCCCCGCTCCTCCCATCCCTGCCATGAACGTTCCTCGTTCCATCTTCCGCCAGTACGATATTCGCGGCGTGGTCGGTCGTGAGCTGACACCGGCGCTGGCCCGCGCGCTCGGCCGCGCCTACGCCACACTCGGCTGGCAGCGGCTCGGCCGCGCTCCGGTACTCGCCGTGGGGCAGGACAATCGGCCGTCCGGGATGGCGCTGGCCAGCGCGGTGCGCGCCGGTATCGCGGAAACCGGTGGCACGGCCGTGGATGTCGGGCAGCTCCCGACCCCCGCGCTGTACTTCGCAGTGCATGCACTCGCGGCCGATGGCGGCATGCAGGTGACCGGGTCGCACAACCCGCCGGAGTTCAACGGCTTCAAGATGGTGCTCGCCGGGGAGACGCTGCACAGCGACGATATCCAGCAGTTGTACGAGATCATCTCGCTCGAACGCTGGTACGCTCCCGACGTTGCCGGCGGCGAGAGTGCCGACTATTCGATCCTCGGGCGCTACCGCGCCGCCATCATCGCGCATCATCTCCTGCGCCGCCCGGTCCGGGTCGTGGTCGACTGCGGCAACGGCGTCGGCAGCCTCATCGCCGTCGCCACGCTGGAGGGGCTGGGCGCCGAGGTGATTCCGCTCTTCTGTGAATCGGATGGATCGTTTCCCAACCACCATCCCGACCCGACCGTCCTGGAAAACCTGCGCGACCTCCAGGCCGCCGTCCGGCGCACCGGCGCGGAGCTGGGGATCGCCTTTGACGGCGACGCCGATCGCATCGGTGCCGTCGACGAGACCGGCCAGGTCATCTTTGGCGACCAGCTGCTCGTGCTCTACGGCCGCGACGCGGTCCGCCGCTTCGGGCCTGGAGTTCCCGTCATCTTCGACGTGAAGTGCTCCGAGCTGCTCCCCGCCGCGCTGCGTGAGGCGGGAGCCGTGCCCGAGATGTGGAAGACCGGCCACTCCCTCATCAAGGCGCGGATGAAGGCGCTCAAGGCGCCGCTGGCGGGAGAGATGAGCGGCCACATGTTTTTCGGTGGCGACTGGTACGGATTCGACGATGCGCTGTTCGGGGCCGCTCGCCTGCTGGAGATCGTCGCGGCCGGACCCGGCGGCCTCGCCGTCCTGCTGGCCGATCTCCCCCGGACGTTCACCACACCGGAAATCCGCTTTGACTGCCCCGAGGAGCGGAAATTCCCCCTGGTGGAACGGGCCTCGAAGCATTTCGCCGCCAAGTACCCCGTCAACACCATCGATGGTGTGCGCATGACCTTCGCCCATGGCTGGGGCCTCGTCCGCGCCAGCAACACCCAGCCGGTCCTCGTCCTCCGCTTTGAAGCCACCAGCGAGGCCGATCTCGCGGCCTATCAGGCGGAGGTGATGGGGTGGCTGGCGCACGCAATGGGGAAGCAGCCGTAAGCCATCAGCCGTCAGACAAGTGCAGTTGCTGATGGCTGACGGCTGACAACTGACGGCTCCTCTCACAGCTCAATCCTTCCAGCATTACCTTCCTCCCCCATGTCCCCCCGGGCTGTACGCATCACCGTCGCCGTCCTCAGCATTGTGGTGCTGCTCTTCGCCGGCCGCTGGGCGGCGGGACTCGCAGCCGATCAATGGTGGGCCGAGCGGCTCTCCCCCGCTGCCGCACGATTCGTCACCGACTGGGCCATCATGCGCCTGGCGGTCGAAGCGCTCGGCGTCATCACCGCCTGCAGCTGGTTCATCGGGCATCTCCTGATCGTCCACCGTGCCATCGGTTCGGTCCAGTTGCACCGCCGGCTGGGCAATCTCGAAATCCGCGAAGCCGTCAACATGGAGCTGCTGGTCGCCCTCAGCATCGGCGGGGGCATGCTGCTCGGCCTGTTCGCGGGGCGCGGCGTCGGGGCATGGACGCCGGATCTCGTGCTCGCCTGGAGCGGGCTTGCGGTCGGAGAGGTGGATCCCCTCCTCAGCCGCGACCTCGGCTTCTACCTCGCCCGGCTGCCCGCCTGGCGCCTGCTCCACGGCCACCTGATCCTGCTCATCAGCCTGGCATTCATCGGTGCGGCGACCCTCTATCTCGTGATCGGTGCCCTCCGCTGGTCGGATCGCCGACTCGCGATCAACGACCATGCCCGCCGCCACCTCGGTGGCCTGCTCGTGGTATTCGCCCTCGTGCTGGCCTGGGGCTATCTGCTGGAGCCGCTTGAACTCGTGGGGGGCGTCATCGGCTCCGTGCACGGCGGGCTCTTCCCCTTTCGTGAAGGCGTCAGCAGTGCCCTGACGGGGATCGCGCTCACCGCCGCGCTGCTCTCGCTCTGGTGGGCCGTCAACGGGCGCCACACCCTCCTGCTCTCCATCTGGATCGTACTCGGCGCAGCGTCGCTCCTCGGGCACCATGTCATTCCGGCGCTCATCGGGGGCGACCGGGTTTCCCCGCTCGACCCGGCGATGCGTCGCCATCTCGATCAGCTCGCCTACGGGATCACGGGGCTGAAGGACTCGATCCTGCTCCCGAGCGGGCAGCCACCGACGCCGCCGGATCCGTTGGGGCTCTGGCAGCCAACGCTCACCGTTGAGGCCACCCGGTCCGACTCGGGGCAGGTGGTTTCCGCGGATCGCGCGCTCGTGCCCATGGGCCGGAGCCTCCGACCGGCGTGGCTGGTGATTCGGGACCGTGGCAAGCGCGGCGCGGGCATCACGGTCGTGCTGGACGATCGCGCCACCCTTGCCGGCGAGCCGCTGATCTACGCCGAAGCCGAGAGCCTCCATTCCACCGCCGGAGTACCGGTACTGAATCTCTCGCCTCACGCCGTCTGGCCCGGTGGGAGGCCGGCGGTCATGGACTCGGCTCAGGGGGGCGTGCAGATCGGCTCCGGCCTTCGGCGCCTGGCGCTGGCGTGGACGCTGCAGAGTGGCGACCTCCTGGGGACCGGCACTGGCGGGAAGCAGCTGTTCTGGCACCTCGATCCCGTCGATCGCCTGCAGCAGCTCGCGCCGTTCGCTGTGTGGGGCGTCCCGGCGCCTCGGATGGTGGGCGGCGAACTTGTCTGGGTCGTCGACGGCTATCTCGCCAGCTCGCTCTTTGCGGGGTCAACCAGGGTGGGGTGGCGTGACCGGTGGATCGGCGGCCTGCGGGCCGGGTTCGTCGGGGTGATCCACGCCGAGACCGGCGTCACTTCCGTATACCTCCGGCACACCGCCGACCAGGTGGCTGAGACGTGGCGGGAGCTGTTCCCCGGGATGGTCCAGCCGGCCAGCGCCATCCCGGCGGAGATCCTGCGCGCCTTGCCATATCCGGTGGAATTGCTGGAAGTCCAGTTGCGGGTCATGAGCCACCCGCACTGGAACCTTGGCCGGCTCTCCGATCGAGCCGAGGAGGTGAAGGCCTCCGGTCCGGCCGTGGACGCGCTGTGGAAGAGCGACACCACCGGGCTCACCCAGGTGGTGCCTTTCGAGCGGGCCGACGGTCGGATGATCAGCGCGATCCTCGAGGCTCACATGGCCGATGGCCGAGAGGCCGTGACCGTCTACCGTGTGGACAGCCTCCTCGCGCTGCCGGATCCGTCCACGCTGCAAACCCGCTGGGGCCGGATCCCCACCTTTCAGCAGCTCAAGGACTCGGTCGAGAAGACCGGCGCCCGACTGGAAGCGGGGCCGGTACAATTCTGGCCGACGAATACTGGACTCGGCGCCTACCAGATTCACTTCGCTCGGCATGATGCCGCACCGCCCGCCGTGGCCTGGATCAGTCTCGCACTCGGTGATCGACGCGGGGCCGGCCACGATCTGGAGGAGGCATGGCAGAACTACCTCGGCCTCTCGGCCCCCATTATCTCCGCGACCGAACGAGGCACCGTTCTCTTCGAAATCAGGCGGCACCTTGTGGCGGCGGATGCCGCCCTGCGGCGAGGCGACCTGGAGATGTTCGGCCGCCAGTGGGAAGCGATCAAGCGGCTGGTCGGAACTCCCTAAGTCATAGCCTTGCTTTCGGTTAGCAGGAACCTTACCTTCCGCGCCGCTTGCCCCCGACGGTTCGGTCTTGTCGAGCGCAGCCCGACCTCCTTCTGGATGAGGCACCTGTGAATCTCCATGAGTATCAGGGCCGCGTGCTGTTCCGCGCGGCCGGCATCCCGATGCCGGACGGCGATGTCGCCTCCACCCCATCCGAGGCCGAGTCGATCGCGCGCCGGGTCGGCGGCACCGTGGTCGTGAAGGCCCAGGTCCACGCCGGTGGCCGCGGAAAGGCTGGCGGCGTGAAGCTCGCCAAGTCGCCCGCGGAGGCGGCCGAGGCGGCCGGGAAAATCCTGGGGATGACCATCAAGGGCCTGGTGGTGCAGAAGGTCCTCGTGGTCCCGGCGGCGGATATCGCCCAGGAGGCCTATGTCGGCCTGATCATGGACCGCGCCAGCCAGCGCCCGGTCTTCATGGTGAGCCCGGCGGGCGGGATTGATATCGAGGAGGTCGCGGAGAAGACGCCGGAGAAGATCCTGCGTCTGGCCGTGGACCCCCGCTACGGCCTGCTGCCGCACCAGGCGCTCACCCTGGCGCTCTTCCTGTACAAGGACATCGGCCAGGCGCGCGCGGCCGCGAAGATCATGGAGCAGCTATACGCCGTCTTCACCGCCAACGGCTGTTCGCTCGCCGAGATCAACCCGCTGGTGACGACCCCCGAGGGACGGATCATCGCCCTCGACGCGAAAGTGTCGATCGACGACAACGAGCTGGATCGTCGCCCCGACCTCGCGCTGCTGCGGGACGAGACCGCCGAGGAGCCCAGCGAGGTGCAGGCGCGGCGGGCCAACCTCACGTTCATCAAGCTGTCCGGCGATGTCGGCTGCGTGGTGAACGGCGCCGGCCTCGCGATGGCGACGATGGACCTCGTCAAGTACTACGGTGGGGAACCGGCCAATTTCCTCGACATCGGCGGCTCGTCCAACCCGGACAAGGTCGTCAACGCGCTGCGTATCATCACCAGCGATCCCGAGGTCAAGGCGATCCTGTTCAATATCTTCGGCGGCATCACCCGGACCGACGACGTGGCGAACGGCATCAAGACCGCGCTGGCCCAGTTCCCGGTGAAGGTGCCGATCGTGGTGCGCCTGACCGGCACCAACGAAGTCGAGGCGGTGAAGATTCTGCAGGGGATCGGCATGAAGGCGCTGAGCGACATGGACCAGGCGGTGCAGCAGGTGGTCGCCCTGGCGAAAGAGGCGGCATGAGCATCTTCGTCGACCAGACCACCCGACTGGTGGTCCAGGGCATCACCGGCCGGGACGGATCATTCCATTCGAAACAGATGCTGGAGTATGGCACCCAGCTCGTGGCCGGCGTCACGCCGGGCAAGGGCGGACTGCGCTTTGAGGGCAGGGTCCCGATCTTCAATACCGTTGCAGAAGCGGTTCGGGAGACGGGCGCCAACACCTCGGTCATCTACGTCCCACCGGTGGGCGCGGCCGGCGCGATCTACGAGGCCGCGGATACGGGCCTCGGCCTCATCGTCTGCATTACCGAAGGCGTGCCAGTGATGGACATGACCCGGGTGCTTCCCTACGTGCGGGAGCGGGGCGCCCGGCTGATCGGTCCCAACTGTCCCGGCCTGATCACGCCCGGCACCGCGAAGGTCGGGATCATCCCGGGCAATATCTGCCTGCCGGGCAGGGTGGGGCTGGTCTCCCGCAGCGGCACGCTCACCTACGAAGTGGTGAATCATCTCACCCGCAATGGCATTGGCCAGTCGACCTGTGTCGGCATCGGCGGCGATCCGCTCAACGGCACCTCATTCATCGACTGCCTGCGCGCCTTCCAGGATGATCTTGGCACCGACGCGATCGTCATGATGGGTGAGATCGGCGGGACCGATGAACAGGACGCCGCGGACTTCGTGCGAACCTATGTGCGGAAGCCCGTGGTCGGCTTCATCGCCGGCCAGACCGCTCCTCCGGGGCGGCGGATGGGTCACGCCGGCGCGATCATCTCCGGTGCGGCGGGGACCGCCGCGGAGAAGATCGCCGCCTTCGAGGCGGCGAAGATCCGCGTGATGAAGCGCCCCATCGATGTGGTGGAGCTGGTCCAATCCGTCGTGAAGTAGCGCCATGATCCTCCGGTCGTTCCGGGGGACGGCACCTGGCCCAAGGAGAATTGAAGCGTGGCACAGCACCTGACTCTCGGCATGCTCAAGCCCGACGCGATCGCCAGCGGCAAGGCGGGGCTCATTATCGCCCACCTGCAGCAGGAGGGGTTCGTCCTGCGCGCCACCCGCCTCGTGCGCCTCACACCGGCGCAGGCGGGCGCGTTCTACGAAGTCCACCAGGGCAGGCCGTTCTACACCGACCTCGTCGCCTTCATGACCAGCGGGCCCTGCCTGCCGATGGCGCTGCAGCGGGACGATGCCGTGTCCCACCTCCGTGGCGTCATCGGCGCCACCGATCCGGCGGAAGCAGCGGCGGGCACGGTCCGGAAGCTGTACGCCGAGTCGAAGGGCAAGAATGCGATCCACGCCTCCGACAGCGATGAAAACGCCGCTCGCGAGGTTGCCTTCTTCTTTACCGAGGGCGAACGGGCCGGACTCTGGGGCTAATTCAACTCCATTCTCTTGACCCAACTCGTTGTCCCTGCTAGTTTTCGCGGCTATGCTTCGGGTCGATATCCGTTCGCTGGACCGCGGTCCGGTAGAGACGGCTGGTGTGCTGCCAGCCGACGATCCGGCGTTGGCTGGGCTGGAACTCGACCTTGATGGACCGGTGACCGTCTCCGGCAAGCTATCCGAAACCGGTGACAACGAGTATTTCTGGCAGGGGCACATCACTGGCCGGGTACGATCCTCCTGTCGGCGCTGTCTGCATGATCTGGTGGTACCCCTCGACACGAACGTCGAGGTGCTGTTCAGCGCCAATCCGGAACTCGAGGACGATCCCTCGGCCTATCCGCTGCCAGCGCTGCTGACTCATGTGGATCTCCGGCCTGCGGTGCGCGAAGAACTCGCGCTCGCGGTGACGGCCTATCCCCTCTGCCGCGAGGACTGCGCCGGGCTCTGTGCCGGGTGTGGAGCGGAATTGAACGCCGGGCCGTGCCACTGTGGCGCCCCGGCCGAACCTGACTGAGGCTTGTCATGGCCGTCCCGAAGCGTAAAGTCTCCAAGTCCCGCAAGCGCCTGCGTCGTGGCCACGATAAAGCCGTGGTCATGGCGCACCAGGGCTGTCCGCGGTGCAGCTCCCCCAAGCTGCCACACCGGGTCTGTCCGACCTGTGGGTACTATCGCGGAAAGAAGATGATCGAGGTTGAGGACGCCTGAGCGTGATCCGCATCGCTCTCGACGCCATGGGGGGAGACAACGCCCCGCGGGCCGAAGTCGAGGGTGCGGGCCGGGCGCTGGCAGAACTGCCACCCGGTTTCCTCATCCAGCTGGTGGGACGTCAGGACGCCATTGAGGCGGAACTGGCCCTCCACCCGGAGATCGATCGTTCCCGGATCGAGGTGCATCACGCCCCCGATGTGATCGGGATGGATGAGAAGCCCCTCGCCGCGGTCCGCAAGAAGCCCCGTTCGAGCGTGGCCATCGGGCTCGGGCTCCAGAAGCGCGGGGCCTCCGATGCCTTCGTCTCCGCCGGGAACACCGGCGCGGTCCTGGTGGCCTCGACACTCGCCCTCGGCCTGCACGACGGAGTCGACCGCGCCGCCCTCGCCGCGCTCTTCCCCTCCGCCGATCTTCCCGTCCTGGTGCTCGACGCCGGCGCGACCGTCGATTGCTCCCCCCGCGAGCTGCTCGGTTTTGCCTGGCTGGGCACGATCTACATGCGGGATGTGCTCGATCGGCAGGAGCCGACGGTCGGCCTGCTGAACGTCGGGGAAGAGGAAGAGAAGGGCAACGCCGCCGCCAAGGAGGCCCATCAGCTCCTGCGTCAGGCGGTCGGGCTGAACTACCTCGGGAACATCGAGGGTCGCGACATCGTCGCGGGGCACCCTCGCTTCGGCCAGATCGACATCGTGGTCTGTGATGGCTTCGTGGGCAATATCGTGCTGAAGTTCTACGAGTCGGTGGGCAAGCTCTTCGTCCGTCTGGCCAAGACCAGGGCGCCCGGCGTCCTCGAGCGTCCGGACATCCGCCAGATCCTGCACCACCTGGACTACAGCGAATACGGCGGCGCCCCGCTCCTGGGCGTGAAGGGGGTCTCGGTGGTCTGCCACGGCGCATCATCGCCCAACGCCTTCAAGCACGGCATTCGGATCGCGCACCAGTCGGTGGTCCGCGATCTCAGCGCGCACATCGGCACCAAGTTCGCCAGGCGCGACGCGGAGCCGCAGGGCTGATGCGGCGACCGTTCGCCCGCCTCTCCGGGCTGGGGGTCTACCTGCCTACCCGCGTGGTGACGAACCAGGACTTCGCCGAGCGGCTGGAAACCTCCGATCAGTGGATCGTCGAGCGCACCGGTATCCGCGAGCGCCGCTTCGCCGCCGCGGGTGAGACTGTGGCCACGATGGCCCGCGACGCAGCCGGCCCGGCGCTCGCGCAGGCGGGATTGTCCCCGATGGACCTCGGCGCGATCATCGTCGCCACCGCCACGCCGGACCGGACCCTTCCCTCGACCGCGTGCTATCTCCAGGCCATGCTCGGGGCAGAACAGGCGGCCGCGTTCGACATCGCGGCCGCCTGTTCCGGGTTCATCTACGGCTTGACCGTCGCGGAGGGACTGCTTGCGAGCGGACAGGCGGAGCATGTGCTCGTGGTCGGGGGCGAGAAACTCAGCAGCATCACCGACGACCAGGATCGCTCCACCGCCATTCTCTTCGGCGACGGCGTCGGCGCTGTGGTACTCTCCGCGACGACCAGCGGCGACCGCGGCATCCTCGCCAGCTTCATCAAGTCCGACGGGCGACTCGCCCCGCTGCTCTACATCCCGAGCGGCGGGACGCTGGATCCGATCAGTGAAAAGGTGGTGCGGGAGCGGACCCACTACATGAAGATGGCCGGCCGCGAGGTGTTCAAGCACGCGGTGCTCACCATGGCGGAGGCGTGCGACGAGGCCATTCGCCGAGCCGGCGTCCGCATGGAGGAAATCGATCTGCTGGTACCGCACCAGGCCAACATCCGGATCATCGATGCCTTGGCGCGCCATGCATCGATCCCGATGGAGAAGGTCATCGTCACCGTCGATCGCTATGGCAACACCTCGGCCGCGTCGATCCCCATGGCGCTGGGCCATGCCGTCTCGAGCGGTCAGCTCACCCCGGGCAAGCTGGTCCTGCTCGTCGCCTTTGGTGCCGGCTTTACCTGGGGCAGTGCGGTGATCCGGTGGTGACGGTCCTGATGTGCCCGGGTCAGGGGGCACAGAAGGTCGGCATGGGCAAGGATCTCGCCGAGCGTTTTCCGGCGGCGAGGGACGCGTTCGCGCGGATCGATGACACGCTGGGCGTCTCGCTGTCCCGGATCATGTGGGAAGGGCCGGAGAGCGAGCTCATCCTGACCCACAACACCCAGCCGGCCATTCTGGCCCATTCGGCGGCCGTCTGGGCTGTGGTCGCTCAGCGGCTCGCCCCCACGATGCGGGCGGGAGCGGGACACAGCCTGGGCGAATACAGCGCCTACGTCGCGGCAGGCGCCCTCACGCCCGAGGCGGCTGCGGGCCTGGTGCGGCGTCGAGGCGAGCTGATGCTGGAGGCGGGGACCCGGCGCCCCGGCGCCATGGCCGCAGTCCTGGGGCTGGCGACGGGCGAGGTTGAGGCGGCGTGTCACGAGGCCTCCACCGCCACGGAAGTGGCCGTCGCGGCCAACCTCAATACCCCGGACCAGACCGTTCTGTCGGGGGACCCGGCGGCGGTCGAGCGGGCTGGCGAAGGGTGCAAGGCCCGGGGAGCGAAGCGAGTGGTTCCGCTGAAGGTGAGCGGCGCGTTTCACTCTCCGCTCATGCAGCCGGCAGTGGCAGGACTGACGGAGGCGCTGGCGCGGGCACCGTTCCGCGACCCCGCCGTGCCGATCATCGCGAACGCGACGGCGGAGCCGGTCTCGCGCGCCGCCGACGCCACCCGGCTGCTCGCCGCCCAGCTCACGGCCCCGGTGCGCTGGGTCGCCTGCATGGAGCGAGCGGCAGCAACGGTCCCGGGCGCGACCTTCGTCGAGATCGGTCCGGGAAATGTCCTGAGCGGCCTGGTGAAGCGTATCGTTCCCGGCGCCACGACCCTGACGCTCGGCACTGCGGATGAAGTGGAAAAGTTCATGCTGACGGCTGATGGCTGACGGTTGATGGCTCCAACGATCGATCTCACCGGCAAGACGGCCTTCGTCACCGGCTCGACCCGCGGAATCGGGCATGCGGTGGCCGTGGCGCTGTATCAGGCGGGGGCCCGGGTCGCGATTGTCGGCCGTGATGCCGGCAAGGCGGGGGCGGTTGCGGCGACGCTGGGCGAGCGCGCGTTCGGCGTGGCCTGCGATGTCTCGGACGGGAAGCAGATTGAATCCGCCATCGCCGCCGCCGAGCTGGCCCTGGGGCCGGTGGACATCCTGGTCAACAATGCCGGCATCACCCGCGACAATCTGCTGCTGCGGATGACCGAGGCGGAGTGGGATGAAGTCCTCGCCGCGAATCTCAAGGGGGCCTTCCTGACGACGAAGGCCGTGTTGAAGGGGATGATGAAACGTCGCAGCGGGCGGATCATCAACGTGAGCAGCATCATCGGGCTCACGGGCAACAAGGGTCAGGCCAACTATGCCGCCAGCAAGGCGGGCCTGATCGGCTTCACCAAGTCGGTCGCGAAGGAGTACGGCAGCCGGGGTATTCTGGTCAACGCGATCGCCCCCGGGTTTATCGAGACGGACATGACGAGCGGCCTGCCGGAGGAAGCCCGGAAGGCGATGCTCGCAGGGATCACGCTGGGACGGCTGGGGCGGCCGGAGGACGTGGCAGGGGCGGTCCTCTTTCTGGCCTCCGACCTGGCGGGCTACATTACCGGACAGGTGCTCGTGGTCGACGGCGGCTTTGCCGGCTGACGGGCACACCTTTTCACCTCCCTCTTCCGAGGATTGTCATGAGTAACGTCGAAGATCGGGTCAAGGACATCATCGTCGAGGAACTGGGCGTCGAGCGGGAGAAGCTCACCGCCGAAGCCAGTTTCATGGAAGACCTCGGCGCGGACAGCCTCGACACCGTCGAGCTGGTCATGGCCTTCGAGAAGGAGTTCGACATCGACATCCCCGACGAGGAGGCTGAAAAGCTCCGCACGGTCGGCGATGCGCTGAAGTACCTTCACGAAAAGCTGGGGAAGTAGCCCTTGGCGCACCGTGTCGTGGTCACCGGCCTGGGGCTGGTGACGCCTCAGGGTCTGGACGTCGAGAGCACCTGGGCCGGCCTGCTTGCAGGCCGGTCCGGGGCGGTGCCGATCACTCGCATGGACCCGTCGCGCCTCAGCGTGCGGTTCGCCTGCGAGGTCCAGAACTTCGATCCGCTGCTCTACATCGACCGCAAGGAAGCCAAGCGGTACGACCTCTTCGTCCAGTATGCCATCGCGGCCGCGCATCAGGCGGTCGTGCAGGCGGACCTCGACGGGAAAGCCGCGGATAACAACCGGGTCGGCGTCGTGATGGGCAGCGGTATCGGCGGCATGCAGACCTATGAAGACAACTGCATGGCGTACCTCACGAAGGGCCCCGATCGCGTGTCGCCCTTTTTCGTGCCGATGTTCATCCCGAACATGGCGCCCGGCCTCGTGTCGATGCGCTATGGCTTCAAGGGGCCGAATTTCGCGCCGGTCTCCGCCTGTGCCTCCTCGGCCCACGCCGTCGGCGAATCGTACCGCCTCATCCGCGACGGCATCGCCGATGCCATGGTCACCGGCGGGTCCGAGGCCTGCATCACCGGTCTGACCATCGCGGCGTTCAGCAACATGAAGGCGATGTCCACCCGCAACGACGATCCCGCCACCGCGAGCCGGCCCTTCGACCGCGATCGCGACGGCTTCGTGCTGGGCGACGGCGGGGCCGCAGTCATCCTCGAGAGCCTGCCGCACGCCGAGAAGCGCGGCGCGACCATTCTGGCCGAAGTGGTCGGCTACGGGTTGTCCGGCGACGCCTTTCACATTAGTGCTCCGGCACCGAATGGCGAAGGCGCCCAGCGCGCCATGCGCATGGCGCTGGAGATGGGCGGGATCGAGCCCAGCCGGGTCGGCTATATCAACGCCCATGGGACCTCGACGCCACTCGGCGATATCGCGGAGACCCAGGCGGTGAAGGGGGTCTTCGGAGCGCACGCCAAGTCGCTGGTATTCGGCTCGACCAAGTCGATGACCGGCCACCTGCTCGGCGGCGCCGGCGCGCTGGAGTTTGTCGTGGCACTCCTCGCCGCGATCCGGGGCGAGATCCCTCCGACGATCAACCAGTTCAATGCCGACCCGGCCTGCGATCTCTTCTGTGCGCCGAACACCGCCGTTCACCGCGATATTGACGTGGCGCTCTCGAACGCGTTCGGATTTGGCGGGCACAACGCGTCGCTCGCGGTCCGGCGGTTCGAGCCCTGACCCTGTCATCCCGAGCGCGATGACAACATGAACACCACGGCCCCCGTTGACGTCCGTCAGCGGGGGCCGCACTCTTTCACTATCGCCCAATCGCCCAATCGCCTACTCCCCCAACCACCCATGACCACCTGGCACCACCTCGGCACCCGCCCGGAAGTAGAGGCGCGCACCCCCTTCGCCATCAAGGTCGAGCGGCAGCAGATTGCCGTGTTCCTCCACGATGGCCGGGTCCGCGCAATCGGTGACCGATGCAACCACAAGGGCGGTCCGCTCTGTGAGGGACAGGTCCGCGGCGAATATGTGATGTGCCCCTGGCACGCCTGGGAGTACAGCGTGGTCACCGGGAAGGGCCCCCCAGGCTACGAGGAGGAGTCGGTCCCGGTATTCGCGGTGGAGGAGCGGGCGGACGGAATCTGGGTCGACAGCGATCCCGTGAGTCCGCGGCACCTGATCAGGCACGAGCCGCACCCCCTGACGGTGATCATTCCCCGTCCGGCCGGCGCGCCACCCCGGGTGCTCGGCATTTCAACCACCGCGATGGATGCCACCAACCCGCGGTTTTCGACCTCCGATCATCTGCTGGAGGCCGCACTGGGCCACGCCCGAACAAAACTCGGTGCCGAGACCCGGCTGGTGCGGCTGCGCGATCTCCAGTTCCGTGCCTGCGAGGGCAACTACTCCAAGGCGGCGCACGCCTGTACCTGGCCCTGCGCCATCACCGAGCGTGACCCGGAGGATCAGCTGACCGCAGTGTACGCCGGACTGGTACAGTGGTGCGATGTCGTCCTCCTCAGCACACCGATCCGCTGGGGCGTCGCCTCATCCCTCTATTTCCGGATGACCGAGCGCCTCAACTGCATCCAGAACCAGGTCACGATTCACAATCGTTGCCTCATCAACGGCAAGGTGGCGGCGTTCATCATCACCGGCGGGCAGGACAACGTCCAGGGCGTCGCTGGCCAGCTCATGACCTTCTGGGCCGAGTTGGGCTTCATCTTCCCGCAGTTTCCCTTCATCGCCCACTCGCGCGGCTGGGACGCGGAAGACATGGAGGTGAATGTCAGGCAGGTGCGGGCGAGTGAGGCACTGGGGCAGGCGGCCGCGGAGCTGGCCGAGCGGGCCGTCTCGCAGTGGCGCGGGCTGGACCAGGGCACATCGGGGGCCGTGAAGCCGATGGAGCGAAGCGGCAGGAAGGCGCAGCGGCTGTCGAACCCGCCCGGCGCCGGGTCGGAGTAACCCTGGCTACCGCACCGCGCGGGCGGGAAGCGCGGTTCCGCCGATCGCACCTAGCAGAATCACCAGTGGCGGGGGCAACCGTTCCCCGGGAAGGACCGGCACCGCGACAAATCGCGCGACCGTGGCGCGGAGCCAGTCGTATTCCGTCGCGGCGTTCGTCTGGCTGAAACTGGGATGGCCCGCGCTGTCGATCTGGTCGGACTGCTGCAGCAGCACGTATGCCCGATCGAGCACCAGCAGCAGGGAATCGGTCGTGCGAGCCGTCGCAATCGCCTCATTGCGGGGTGCCCGCACCCGCCATTCGGTTAGCTCGGAGCGATCCCACTTGCCCGCGCGGGCCAGCGCGGCGGCGCTGTCGCGGTAGGCGGCGATCACGTCAGTCTCGGCATCCCGCCACCGGGTAACGGCGGGCCGGAACGAAGCCACCGCCTGACGCACGGCGCGCAGGCTGTCCGGCGAGGTAAGCCGCGGTGGACTCATCAGCCGGTGCACGCCAAGGGCGCTGGCCGATTCTCCCAAGAGGCGTGCGACTTCCGCCCGGGCAGTCGCCGCACGGTTCGCCAGCGCGGCCGGCCCGGATTGCCATGCCTGAAGGGTTCCCGAGGAGCCGGATTGGGTACGTGCTGCCTGAGGGAGTTCCGTGCGCGAGGCGACTCTCGGGCGACTCCATGCGACATCCGAACCACCACCGCCCAGCGAGGAGGCAAGAACGACAGCGATCAGGAAGATGAACGCAGCGCCGCCGGTCGTTGCCTTGGCAATCCACGGCGGGCGGCGGCGAGCCTCGAGCTCCCGGGCGCTGACCGACACCATCTTGTAGATCGGGACTTTCCCCTCGAGCAGTACCTCGACTTCCGCGTCCGGGACGGGCAAGGCTGGCGCTCCGGTCGCCGGCCCCGCCATCCGGGAGACCTGCTCGGCTGCAGCCAGGTACTCCGGATGCGCCGAGATCGGCCGCCACTGCTGTTCCGGGGCGTGATAGACTTCAGCGTCGCCCGTGATGACACCGCTCTGGATGCCGAGCGCGAGCTCCGCGACCGAGCGGAAGGCGGTTTCCTCGCCGGAGGCGAGGCGGACACGATACATGGGGGAATGATAGCCAGCGTCCCCGGTGATGCGCGAGCGCTCAATGGGCCGGCGGGGGGCCCAACGGACCAATGCCCGCCGTGAGGCGGGGGAAGGTTGCCCGGTTGGGCCCGGGCGCCGAATCCCGCCAGGCTGCGAGGCTCTGGAGGATCTCCGATCGCAGTCGCTGGTACAGCCGCGCGGTCCGCGCCTCCTGAAAGCGCAGGCCGCTCTCGGTCCAGGAAAAGCGCCCCTGCTGGGCCACGAGCAGGCCGAACAGGCTATCCACGTTGCCGATGAGCGCCCGGGAGGCCTCGGCGGTCTCGAATGGCTCCCGGAAGGAGCCATGCCCGCCAGGGTCATCAGGCCGATACGTCTGCTCCAGCATGACCTCCCGGCCGCGGTAGACCCGCAGGATGTTTCCCGCGGCCGCGACCGTCCGCCGTGTGGCACGAACGCTGTCGAGACTGGCAAAGCGGTAGCCGGCAAAGACTCGCTGGAAATTGATGTAGTCCAGGCCAGTGTCCATCTCGTCTCGGGCGTCTGCATACGCCTCGGAATAGCTGATGGACTTCGGCCGACTGGCGCGGAGTTGAGTGGTGGTGGTACCTGGTCGGCCAGCGAGGAGGGAGTCCAGCCGGGCCGCTGCGGCCATGGGATACGGTGCGGACGGCGCCGGAAAGAGACTCAATCCGGAATCGGCCCGCGGGACAAGTACCTCGGGCAGGGCAGGGTCCATCCCCTCGCTGCGCTGGAACACGGCGCTCAACCGGGCCACGCCCCGCTTCAGTGGGGGGCCCACCATGAGGGCAGCCCCTCCGAGGCTGATGATGCCGGCGAGGCTCATCGACAACGCCAGCATGACTCGGAGCTTTCTGGCCCGGGAGTCGAATCCTGCCACCCCGGTCACGGGTACCGCCCTCGCGACGGCAACCTCGGGCCCGGACTGGCGGCTCGATTCCTCGACGACCGTTGTGAGCGAGGTTGGGGCCAATCGAGGCGGTGGCGTCGGGGACGGTCGGGCGAACTTCTTCGGGCTGTTGGGTGTCTGGGCCACCGCCCGTTCCGGAGCCTGACCCGGGCTCGTCTTGGCAAGAGGCGCGGGAAACGGTAGCGAGGGCTGCTGCCCCGAGGTAGCCGCCTTGTAATCCGGGTGCAGATTGATGGGGAGCCAGCGACTGCCGGAATTGTGGAAAACTTCTGCAGTAGGGCTGACCACGCCGCTCGCCACAGCGGTGGTCAGCTCCTTCGCTGAGCGGAATACCGCCTCCTCGCCGTTTGCCAGCCTGATCCGGTACATGCGCCTGCCAGTTTTCCGGGAGTGATCGGCCTTTAGTGTAATAGATTAGATGCCCAGCGGCGGGAGGCTACGTCACCATTTCCCGGCTATGCACTTCTCGTGTTTGCCATCGAATATGGTTTATATGCATCATTGCAAGTCACTGTAAAGTAACCATATAGCAATGCGGGCCACTTCAGAGATAAGATGAGGTTAAGTGCCATTGACTGCGGCACACGCGGTGCCTCCGCCGCGCATTTTGAGGAGCACTGGCAACTTGTACGACTACCCCCGTCTCGAGGCCCCAAGATGAGCCGTGAACCCACACCCATCCCGCCGGACCACCCCAGCCGGAGGACCTTCCTCTCTGTTGCGGCGACTGGCCTCGCTACCGCCACACTGACGGGTCAACTCGACGGGAGCGGCTCACGCAACTTTCCCACAAAAGCTGAGAAATCGGTCACCGGCGACTTCGAGCTCCTTGAGGTAGACATCGCCGACCTGCAACGAGGGATGGTCTCGGGAAAATGGACCAGCGAACGCCTCTCCGAGCTCTATCTCGAGCGAATCGCGCTGCTGGACGGGGCGGGGCCGACGCTCCGCCAGATTCTCGACCAGAACCCGGATGCCACCCGGATCGCCGCAGGGCTCGATGCCGAGCGTCGAGCGGGCAAGGTCCGAGGTCCCCTCCATGGCATACCGATCGTGCTCAAGGACAACGTCGCCACAGCGGACGGGATGACCACGACGGCGGGCTCGCTGGCCCTGGCGGGATCCCATCCAGGTCGAGAGGCCTTTCTCGCGGAACGGCTCCGGGCGGCAGGGGCGGTCCTGCTCGCCAAGACCAACATGAGTGAGTGGGCAAACTTCCGGTCGAGCCGGTCATCCAGTGGGTGGAGCAGCCGGGGTGGACAGGGCCGGAACCCCTACGCCCTCGACCGCACGCCATGCGGCTCGAGTTCGGGGACGGGTGGGGCGGTGGCCGCCAGCTTTGCCGCGGCGGGGATCGGTACCGAGACCGACGGTTCGATTACCTGTCCTGCCTCCGCCGTGGCACTGGTGGGGCTGAAACCGACCGTCGGGCTGGTGAGCCGGAGCGGGATCATCCCGATTTCGGTTACGCAGGACACCGCCGGCCCCATCGGGCGTACCGTCGCGGATGTGGCGGTACTCCTGGGCGGGATCACCGGGGTCGACCCCGCCGACGCGGCGACACGGGCGGCCGCCTCACTCGCCGGCGTGGATTTCCTCTCCTTCCTCGACGCTGATGGCTTGAAGGGCCTCCGGCTCGGCGTCACCCGGGCACACTTTACCGGCTACCACGATGGGACTGACCGGCTCTTTGCCCAGGCCATCGAAGTGCTGCGCCAGCTCGGTGCGGTGATCATCGATCCGGCCGACCTGCCGCATGCCGGTGAATACGATGCGGCGGAATACGAGGTGCTGCTGCACGAGTTCAAGAGCGGACTCAACGCCTACCTCGCGACGCTACCCGCGGGCCCCTGGCCTCGCACCCTCACCGAGATGATCGCGTTCAATGAGCGGGAGCGGGCCACCGTCATGCCCTACTTTGGACAGGAGACCTTCCTCGCCGCCGAGGCGCGCGGGCCACTCACCTCACCGGTGTACCGCCGGGCGCTGGCCAAGTGCCGCCGCCTCTCGCGGGCCGAGGGGATCGATCCCGTCATCTTGAAACACCGGCTCGATGCCCTGATCGCGCCCACCGGCAATCCTCCGTGGCCCATCGACGTCATCAACGGCGATCATTTCACCGGATCGGTCACCACGCCAGCGGCGGTCGCTGGCTATCCGCACATCACCGTGCCGATGGGCTTTGACCATGGGCTGCCGGTGGGGCTGTCGCTGTTCGGCGCGGCCTGGACCGACGCGAAGCTGCTCCGGTATGCCTTTGCCTACGAGCAGGCCACCCGGCACCGTCGTCCGCCGCAGTTCCTCACGACAGCCGAGCTGGGCGACGGCATGGCCGGGCACCGTTCGGCTGGTCCGGCGTGAGGGGTCTTCCGCGTAACACGTCTGCCGTCCTTTCTGCCGTCCTGCTGGGAACGGTGACCGCGGCCGCCGCGGCCCAATCCTCGGGCGACAGCACCGCGGCGGACACGACGAGTCGCTACCGCAACCGACTGCTCGCGTTCCCGTTCGTCTCCTACTCACCGCAGACCAAGCTGCTGTTTGGCGCGGGCGGCCGGTACCAGTTCAAGTGGCCCACCGCTCGCGCCGACAGCGGAACGCGCCCCTCCCAACTGACGGGAGGTGGCGCGTACACGACGAAGGGACAGTGGGGGGTCTCCCTCGGAGCGAGCCTGTACCTGCCGCAGAATCGCTGGTGGATCGCCGGGGGCGGCGGCGCCGGATTCTTTCCGGCAACCTATTACGGCGTTGGCCCCCGCACCAAGGTGGCGGACGGACTCCTCCTCGAGCAGCACTTCCTCGCGGCCGATATCCGGATCCTCAGGCGTCTCCGGGGTGATTTCTCCGCAGGGGTGCACTATCGGGGCGGGTCGTACACCCGTGTGAAGTGGGAGGACACCACCCGGATTCCACCCGGGCTGGCCGGAGGCGCCGGCGGTCAACTCTCCGGGGCGGGAGTGGTGGCGCAGGTCGACACCCGCAATTCCACCACCACGCCGAGGCATGGGTACTATCTGCTGGTGGATCTGCTCCGCTACGGCTCCGTGCTCGGGAGCGACTTCTCCTACACCTCGGCGGCAGTCGATGCGCGCGTCTACCTGCCGGTCCGCTACAGGAAGGATGTGATTGCGCTGGCGCTCTATGGGCAATGGAATGGCGCCGAGGTACCGCTTCAGGCGATGGCGATGCTCGGCGGGATCACCACCCAGGAGCTGATGCGCGGAGTCTATCTGGGCCGCTTCCGCGACCAGCATCAGCTGGTGGCCCAGGCGGACTATCGCGGCCACCTGAAGGGTCGGTTCGGTTACGTCGTCTACGGCTCGGCGGGCAACGTCTACGGCAGTGCCGGCACCACGCTGTTTGACGCCTTGAAGTTCACCTACGGAGCAGGGATGCGGTTCGACATCAATCCCTCCGACCCGCTGAACATCCGCGTGGACTACACCTTTACCAGCTTCGGGAGCCGGGGGCTGAGCCTGGGGGTGGGTGAGGCATTCTAGTCTGGCGGTGGGAGCGCGATGACTGCTCCGTGTACCGCCCGGAGCGCTCCGCGGCCCACCCGCCGATCAGGCCGGACTCGCGTAGGATTCGAGGTAGCCACACTACGGAATCAGCGCCCGCGGTTTCCCGATCTGGTACTCCTTCGGCGGGATGTTGCCCTGCAGGTTCTGCACGAAGTAGTCCCACCGCCGGCGGGTGATGTAGGGTGAGTCCTTGCCGTAGCCATGGCGCGCGTCAGGCAGCATGATCTGGTCGAAGTCCTTCCCCGCCCGCATCAGGGCTGCTACCACGAGTTGCGTATTGTAGGGCGGCACGTTGTCGTCCATCATCCCATGGATCAGGAAGAGCTTCCCCTTCAGGTTGCCCGCATGGGTCTGGTTCGCCTCCGCGGCGTAGGCGGCGCTGTCTGCCGCCGTCGCCATCAGCCCCTGGTAGCGCTCGCCCCAGTCATCCTCGTAGACCCGGTTGTCGTGGTTGCCGCTCTCTGCGATCCCTACATCGAAGAAGTCGGGGAAGTTGAACATCGCCGACGCGGTGGCGAAGCCGCCGCCGGAGTGGCCCCAGATCCCCACCTTCTCGATATCGATGAAGCCGTACTGCTGCGCCAGCTCCTTCATCCCCGCCACCTGATCGGGAATGGTGTTGTCGCCCATGCGCCCATAGTAGAAATCGTGGAACGCCTTGGACCGCCCCGGTGTCCCCATCCCGTCCAGCTCCACCACCACGAAGCCCAGCTCGGCGAGTGCCTGATTGTCGCCCCGCGCCGGGAAAAAGGAACGCGGCCCCACGCTGCCGGACTGCGGGCCGGGGTAGATGTGGTTGACGATCGGATACTTCCGGGCGGAATCGAGCGTCGTCGGGGTGTACAGCAGGCCGTAGATGTCGGTCACCCCGTCACGCGCCTTGACCCGCACCGGCGTCGGCGGCCGCCAGCCAGAGGCCAGCAGGCGCGAGATATCGGCGGTCTCGAGCGTCAGGACCAGCTTGCCCGCGGCATCGCGCAGCACGGTGACGGGCGGCGTGTCAGGCGTGGAATAGCTGTCGGTGAACAACTTTCCGTCCGGCGATACCGCGATCGTGTGGTTCGCCACTTCCGGCGTCAGCAGCACCAGCCCCTTGCCGTCGAAGCCGATGCGATAGAGATGCTCGAAATATGGGTCGCGCCCCTTTTCCCTGCCATTGGCGGTGAACCAGATCTGGCGCGCCTTCTCGTCGACGCGGACCAGCGCGGTGACATTCCCCTCGCCGGTGGTGATGCGATTCTTGAGCGCACCAGTCCGCAGGTCGCACAGATAAAGTTGAGTCCAGTCGTCGCGCTCCGACCACCAGATCACCTCGTTCGTGCCGGGCAGCACCCGCCAGAGGTGCTCCGACAGCGAGGCGTCGCCGATCTGGGTCGCGCTCTGCTCGTGGAGCACGTCGCGCACTGCGCCGGTACCGGCATCCGCAATGCGAAGCCAGGCGTCCTTGTGGTCGCGCGAGCTGGAAATGAAGGCGAGGTGCGAGCCGTCGGGATACCACTGCACGTCGCAGATGTTGCCCGCCTCGCAGGCGACGTGGTCGGAGACGGTGGAGCGGTGCGGATCGGGCGGCATCTGCAGCCGTACCACACGCGGGGCCGCCCCGGCGCCGCGGTCGATGATGACGCGCGAGATGCGGAAGATCACGCTGTCGCCCGGCAGCGGGTATTTCCACGACTGCAGCGTGGGCGCGCCCGGGTTGGTCCCGGCCAGCACCATGTCGCGTACGCCGCGGCCATCGTGCTGGAAGGTGGCGATGCGGCGGCTGTCGGCCGACCAGGTCACGACCGGATCATCGCCATGAACCCAGCCGGCGTTGTTGGTCGCGTAGCCAAAATCGGTGACCCCATCGGTGGTGAGCTGGGTCTCGGTCCCGGTCCGCAGGTCACGGGACCAGAGATTGAAGGCGCGGATGAACACCGCGGTGGAGCCGTCGGGCGAGGTGCTCGAGTTGGCTGGGGCCGTGGCCAGGCTGTCGCGGGGTGTGCAGGCCTGGCCGGCGCGGTCGCAGCTCCACCGCTTGCCGTTGACCGCGAAGGTGATCGACCCGCCGTCCGCCGAGAGATCGAAAGTCGGGAAGGGAAGCCGCGATGCGTTGACCGGAACACCGCTCGCCGTGGCCAGCGTCGTGGCAAGTTTCGCCTGATCAAAGGCGGGCACGCGTGTCTTCCTGACGGGGTCGACCAGGAAAAAAGCCCCGCCATCAGTCGTTGTCGCCCGATACCAGAAGCGGCCGTCGGGGAGCCAGGTCGGCTGGCCGGCGGTGCCGCTCACCAGCGGAAAGGTCGTCGGCGCGAGCATCCGTTCGGCGCGCGCGTAGTCCTCGATCGTGAACTGATATGGCCGTGGGGCCTGGCCCTGTGCCAGCAGCAGTGCGGGAAGGCTGACGAGGACGACAAGGGCGGCGACAGGGGCGACGGATCGAAGACGCATGGCGTGGTCGTTGGTCTGGGGTGCGGGTGGCGGACAGGGATGGTGGAAGACCGACATGCATTGTAACCGGATCGGCGGTCTGGGTAAGCCGCCGAGGGCGGCGGTAGGGTGACCGCGCCGCCCGCGGGTTGTCATTGCGAGGGAGCGCAGCGACCGAAGCAACCTTTGCCTGGGTTACCCGGCAGATATTGAGGAGCAGTGCTCTCCTCTCCTACGCCACCCGCACCGCCTTCCCATACCGTCCGCCCTGATCCACCGCCGCCTCGCCCATCAGCGCCAGTGTCTCCAGGTGCCGCTCCACCAGCTTCCGGTCCGCGCCGGCGAACGCCGCCGTGGCGGAGTCCGCGGTGAGCGCTCCGCGGGCAATAAGGCTGCCCAGTGCCCCAAGCTGCTCCACCGCCGTCGCCGGCCACGCCAGTTTCTCCATCGGCGGTGTCACCACCGGCTGCTCGGCGTCCGGCAGATCAAAGGCGGCGGGCGCGTCCTCCGGCGCGAAGCGGGGAATCTGGTACTCCGGCCGGAGCCACCGGATCAGCCCGCGCTTCTCCTCTTCCACCCGCTCATCATGCAACTTCACCAGCCGCTCCAGGATCTCTTCCTTTTCCATGGGCCAGGGCCAGCCATAGGCCTGGGCGACCAGCGCATCCAGCTCATCGTGCAGATCCCTGAGCACACCGCAGGCGGCCAGCTCGTGGATGGTCCGCTCCTTCGGTGTGAGCGCCTCCCCCGAGCGCAGCTTCTCCACCACGTTGTACATGCCGGTCATCGTGACCCGCTCGTCGCGGGCGAGAGCGGACTTGCGGTGATCCTCGAAATTAGTGGCGACGGTCGAGAGCCTCGCTCGGAAGTCGGAAGTCAATTCTGGAAACGGAAATGGATTGAATCGCCCTGGGTTTTCCGGAGGCTCGGTTAGTTGAGTACCGGGGCCACGAGTTCGGCCTGGGCACGGTGGTACTGCTCCTCGTACTCCGCCGGCGGGACGTAGCCCAGCGGTTCCATCAGGCGCTGACTATTGTACCACGCCACCCACTCGAGCGTGGCGTACTCGACGTCTTCGAGGCCCTTCCACGGCCCGAGATGGTAGATCGTCTCGGCCGTGTACAGCCCATGCACGGTCTCGGCGAGCGCGTTGTCGTACGCGTCGCCACGACTGCCGACCGAGGAGGCGATCCCCGCCGCGGCGAGGCGATCCGTGTAGCGAATCGCGAGATACTGCACGCCGCGGTCGCTGTGGTGGACCAGCGGGGCGTCCGTCTCCCGGTCGTAGAGCGCTTGCTCCAGGGCGTCGAGAGCCAGGTCGCTGCGGAGCGAGCTGGAGGCGCGCCACCCCACGATCCGGCGCGAGAACGCATCGGTCACAAAGGCGACGTACACGAAGCCCCGCCACGTCGCCACGTAGGTCGGGTCGGAGACCCACAACTGATTCGGGCGGGTCGCCGTGAAGTTCCGGTGGACCAGGTCCTGGGGCCGGTGCGCCGGTGGCTCCGGCACCGTCGTCGTCACGCGGCGGCCGCGCACCACCCCGCGCAGGCCCAGCGCCTTGTACAGGCGCGCGACCGTGCACCGCGCCACCACGCGCCCCTCCCGCTTGAGCTCACGCCACACCTTCTTGCCACCGTACCGTCGCCGTGTCGCGTGCCACACGCGCAGGATCTCCGTCTGCAGGGCCGCGTCGCGGTGCGCTCGGGCCGGGAGCCGCGACGGATCGCGCTCCCGGGCCTTCTGCGCGTAGTAGGTGGACGGAGCAATCGGCAGCATGGCGCAGATCGGCTCGACTCCGTGCTCCTCGCGATGGGCGTCGATGAAGCCCACCATCACGTCCCGCGGCGGTCGAGCTCCGCCTGGGCAAAATAGGCCGACGCCTTGCGCAGGATCTCGTTGGCGCGGCGCAGCTCCCGGTTTTCCCGCTCCAGGACCTTCAACCGCTGTTGCTCGTCCGTGGTCAGACCCGGGCGCTGGCCGGCATCCCGCTCACGCTGCCGCACCCACCGGCGCAAGGTTTCGGCCGTACAGCCCAACTTGCCCGCGATGGAGGTGATCGCGGCCCACTGCGACGGGTGCTCGGCCAGGTGCTCCTGCACCAGCCGCACCGCGCGCTCCTGCACCTCCGGCGAATACCGTGATGATCGTGGCATGACTCCAACCTCTCAAGGAATGGAGTCTCCGGCAATCCCGGGGCGATTCAAGCGGCACCAGTACCTGTGTCCGGGCCGCCATGGGCACGGATACGCTGTTGAGCGACTCAGTGAAGACTCAGCAGCACGACGGCAGCAGGTAAGGCCCCGGATTCACCGGATCATGGCACAGAGCCAGAGTGCAGCGGGCGCCGTGCGCCTGCCCGGCTACCCACCGCGATCGCGAGCGCCACCCCGATCAGCAGCGCCGCGATTCCAAACGTGATCTGCATGCCCATGGCCACGGCATCGGGGTGCGCCGTCGTGATGTCAGCTGTCGCCGATGCGAGCGCGAACACCGCCCCCATGACGGAGGCACCGGTGATGAGTCCGAGATTGCGCGACAGGTTGAGCAGGCCGGAAATGACGCCCCGCTGGTCCGGGCCGATATCCGCCATGACGGCGGTGTTGTTGGCCGTCTGGAACAGCGCATAACTGATCGTGATGAGCACGATGGGGCCGAGATAGCCGGGGATGCCAAGCCTTGCCGGCAGCAGGGACAGGATGAGGGCACCGGCGTCGATGCCGACCAGTCCGACGATCGTCATCCGGTGAGCGCCCACACGGTCCACAATGCGACCGGCTGGCACACCGGTCAGCGCGGCAGCGATCGGACCGACCGACAGGACGAGTCCGACAACGGCCGGGTCGAGCCCGAGTCCTCGCGAGAGATAGAACGGACCGACCACCAGTGTCGCCATCAGCACCGTCGAGACCAGCGCGCTCATGGCGAGGCTCGCACTCAGCACGGGGTCGCGGAACAGCGCCAATCGGATCAGAGGTGACGCTGCTCTCCTCTCGGAAGCCAGAAAGAGGCCGACGCCAAGAACAGCAGCCAGCAGCAGCGCCACGTTGCGCGGACCGAAACGGCCGCGTCCGACCGTCATCGCGAGTGCGTACGCGCCGAGCGTCAGCGCAAGCAGCAGCGTTCCCCTGATGTCGAAGCCGGCCCGATCTGCCTGCGGCCCCTGGGCGTCAACCGGCAGGTAGCGATGGGCCAGAACAAGGGTCACGATTCCCAGCGGTACGTTCACGAGGAAGATGGCTCGCCAGCCGAGCCCGGCGATCAGGACGCCACCGAGCGATGGACCGAGGGCGGTGCCAATCGCGGACATCGATCCGAGCAGCCCCATGGCGCTACCAGTCTGCGCCTTCGGAACCATCTTCCCGACAAAGGCGATGGTGAGGGCCATCATGGTGGCCGCGCCAAGTCCCTGCGCCGCCCGGGCGGCGATCAGCAGCCCCAGCGTGGGCGCGACGCCGCACAGGACCGAGGCAATCGTGAACAGCGCAATGCCCGCCAGCAGCAGCCGTCGCTGGCCGGTGAGGTCACCCAGCCGTCCGACGCTGACGATCAGGGTGGTGATGGCGAGGAGATACGCGAGTACGATCCACTGGACGTCCTGAAAGGAGGCGTGGAACGCCTCTGCCAGCGTCGGCAGGCCGACATTGGCGATGCTGGTGCCGAGCGACGACAGCAGCATGGCCAGCGAGAGGCTGGCGAGCCCCCACCGCACCGAAGGTGTCGTTTCCGCACGTCCAGCTGCTGCCTGGTCTCGCCCTGCCATCATGGACTTCAACCTGAACCCCGTCTTCTGATGACTGCTGCAGGTGCATGCGATGACCCGCCGCTCGGACCCGCCCTTCGGGCCTCGGGCGGTTCCGCCCCTACATACGGTACGACTCCCGCAGGGAGGGACACCCCATCTGATCCGCGCTGACGACTATTGTCAGGCGCGCCAGCCCCGATGCCCGCTCGGTGGCGGGATCGCGCAGGGCTTCCGGTCCGAGCAGACCAGGCGGGGGCGCCTGTTCAGGCGGTGCCGGCTCATCGACCCGGTAGAGATGGAGAGTGCCGGCCGTACGGAGGGGAAGGGCCGCCAGATTCTGTGACCCAAGAACGTCTTGAGGGCGCCAATGACTCGCCTCTGCACTTGGTGTTGCCGTGAGCAATGAGAAGCGCGCCACAAAGCCGGAATCGGAGGGCGCCAACCATGCGATGGGCTCGGCCACGCAGGGATCGTCGAGCGGGGATGCAACGGGAGTCGCCGTGTAGGGGATGATCAGATCCGGGCCGCGGGACCACCCGGGGCGGAACTCCTTCGGACGCGTCCACCGACTTACCACAGCTCCGACGGTGATGCGCCATCGGCCGGTGGGGTAGACCGTGACGGCCACGTCCTCGTCGCCCGCCCGAACCGCGAGATGCACCTCGTCCTCGTGGGTCCATGCGCGCCACACACCCGAGCGCGGCATGGCAGCGGAGCCCAGGGCAAAGCGGAAAACCTTGTTCGCCATCGGGGAGACCTCACCATGCCAGGAGTAGCGCGCCGTCTTGCGCTCCGCGCATCACCTGTGAGGCGCGGCGCAGAACAGGGAACTGTTGGCCAAAGTGGGCTAAGTCTCAGCCCGTAGCAAGGCCGCGGTCGCGCCATGTCTGGTGCAACGTGTCATTGGCCGCTGTCGCGGGATGGTCACCTCACTATTGCCCGACCGGTGGTTCCCAGAGTTCCACCTTGTTTCCATCCGGGTCGATGACCCAGGCGAATTTCCCGTACTCTGATTCATCAAGCTTGTCGAGCACATTGCAGCCTTCCGTCTTCAGGACCGTGACCAGTGCGTGAAGATCCGCGACTCGATAGTTGACCATGAACGGTGCGGTGCTCGGAGCGAAGGTATTGCTTGTTGCGTCACCGACAGTCCAGATGGTCGTCCCTGGTGTCAGCTTGCCGTCCGCATCTGTCCATGTAAACGCGGTTCCGCCCCACGCCTGCACGTCGATTCCGAGATGCTTCTTGTACCAGGCCCTAAGTGCCACGGGATCACGTGAATTGAAGAAGATACCGCCGATGCCAGTGACTCTCTTCATATCTGTCTCCTACTCGTGAGGACGGGAGAAGGCGGGTACTCCATGGCCTTACGCTCGGCATCAGCGGTTGGCTGAGCCCGTCCACTGCATGCCTTGGATAGGCCGGGCTCATTCAGCTACTAAGTGCACCGAGGTGGATGAGCCGAGGGGTACTGGTAGGCTTCAGATCTCCGCCAGGAGAAGGAAGGCTGCCATGACGTACCACCAACTCACCAGCGCTGAAAGGTATCGGATTCTCGCGCTCCGCGGGGCGGGGTGGTGGCCCACGGCCATCGCCCGGATGCTCCGGCGCCACCCCAGCGCGTTCACCCGGAAGCGCGCGCGGAATCGCGCCGCCGACTGGGACCCTCCGATGCCAACTGGCCCTGCTTTCGGGGGAAAGGTCAACGTCGTCTGGACCATGACCGGCCGGAATAGCTTCATGGCGACGGGCGCCAACCAGGTCATGAACATGGACACGATGGTCGGGGGTGATTTCGAAAAGGGGCTGGCGCAGTTGAAGGCGATTTCGGAGGCGGCGGTTCCCGCGCCACTCGCCGCACCCACGCCATAGCGGCTCGTCATCACCTGAGCGCCTGCAGGACTCACGAACGAAGCGCAGGGCCGGGGCTTCTGTTGCTCCCGGCCCTGCGCGTTGCGTGCGACGTCCTGGTCCGGTCGGACGGTGGCGCTACTGCGTCCGTCTCCGCAGCTCCACCCGGCGATTCTTCCAGTTGCGCCCCTCGTTGTCGTTCGGATACAGAGGATTGGCCTCGCCGTAACCCTTGGTTGTCAGTCGGTCGCTCGCCACTCCCTTGGAGACGAGGTAGGCGGCCACCGCATCGGCGCGCTGCTGCGACAACACATTATTGTATTCCTTCGTCCCGATGCCGCTGGTGTGGCCCGCGACTTCGAAGCGCGTTCGGACCCACTCTGGATCGTTCAGCGCCGTCGCCACCCGGTCCAGGATTTCCTTGTCATCGGCCCGCAGATCCGCCTTGTCGAAGTCGAAGTTGATGCCTTCGAGGACCAGGGTATCACGGAGCACGATCGGTACCGGCGGTGGCTTCGGCGCGGGCACCATGATCCGCACCGTGTCCACCCGTACGCGCGCCGGCGGACAGTTGCACGGCGGCGCCATCATCGGCGTCGCGGGCGCCCGTCGACCATGCGTGAAGTAGGAAATGCCCAGCGTGACGACCGGCAGGTAGGCCGCCTTGACGTGCGGATCCTGATAAAACTCGCGGGCGATCCGCCCTTCGAGCCGGAGCGCCAGCTGGTCGGAAACCATGGAGCGCACACCCGCGCCCAGGTGCGCACCCCAGGTCGGATGGGTACGCGAATTGTTCTGGCCGCTGATGCGGGTGCCTTGCAGCCCGGCGGTGAGAAAGGGGCTGGTCTTCGCATTCAGATTGAACGTGGCCGTCACGGCGCCAAACGGCGTCAAGTACTTCACGCCCGACCCGGCCGCCAAGGCGGTGCCCAGACTGAAACCAAGATTATTGGTGAAGTTGTAGCCCAGCCGCACGACGCCGGTCGGCACGATTCTGCCCGGATCGTTCCCCTTGGTGAAACGGGGGTTCAATGGGCCGGAAGTCAGCGAGTCCAGTAGATCCTGATCGAGGACCGTCACACCGCCGCCGACACTGAACTCCCAACTCTGCACTCGATCGACGGTGGGCTGCTGCTGCGCCAGTGCCAGCACGGGAACACAGCTCGCCAGCGTGATTGCATACTTGATGATTCTCGTGCGCATGTGCTCTCCCAAGGGTCCACGTAGTCGCAGGGTCCGGCCGCCAGCCTACGGCAGTGTGATCAGGTTCGTATCCATCGTCACTCCGGCCTTCGACAGGGCTCTTCCGTTCAGGCTCGCGCCCTGCACCAGGGTGACACTCACCGCGGCGATGATATTTCCCTGGAAGGCCGTGGTCTGACCGATCGTCGCCGAGCTGCCGATCTGCCAGAACACATTCTTGGCCTGTCCCCCACCGCTCATAACCACCTGCGCGCTGGTGCCGGTGGTGAGGGCGCTGGACACCTGGAAGACCCAGACCCCGTTGGCCGGACCGGCCAGCGTGAGGATGCCGGTGAGCTGCGCCGATGAAGTGAAGCAGTACACACCGGGCGCCAGGGTCTTGCCGCCCAGATTCTGCCCCGTCAACGAGGTGCCACACGGCATCGCGGCGAGCGCGTTGTACGCCGGGGTGACATCGGCCTGGGCGGTCTTCGCCACTGCGTCATTGACGTGCGGGGTCGGTCCGCCCGGGGAAGAGATCGTGCACGGGGCGGGGAATCCGGAGACCGAGCCGGCCGGGGCCACACCGACATCGCCGGCGATATTGCTCACCCCGATGCAGCTGATGGCGGTGCTGCCGAGCACCGCGAATCTCGTCGCCGTCCCGAGGGACGGACCGCCGGCCGGTGCCGACGTCACGATCACGGACCCGAAGCCCGACACCACGCCGCTGGTCGCCCTGACCGTGTTCGAGAAGGTTCCCGTCGACGACCCGGCGGTGAACAGGCCCGAACCACTGTTGATGGTGCCGCCGCCGTTCACGATCGACCACGTCGGTGCCGGAGAGATGGGAATTACCACCCCGGCTCCATCCTGCCCGGTGGCGGTGAACTGCCGGGTCGTGCCGGCTGCCAGAGTTGCCGGGTTGGGCGAGACGGTGATCGTGGCCAACGCACCGCCGGCAGCCACCACGGTCACGGTGGCGGACCCGCTGGTGGCGCCGCTGGAGGCCAGGACGGTATTGGTGTAGGTGCCGGGTGTGGCACTCGCCGTGAAGAGGCCAGTGGTCGGATCGATGGTGCCGGCCGTGGCGTTCACCACCGACCAGGTCGGCGAGAGGGGAACGATATTGCCGCTGGCATCACGAGCCGCGGCGTCAAATTGAACGGTGCCGCCCGCGACCACGGAGATCGGGGTGGGCGAAACGGTGATCGATGCGAGCCCTCCCGCCGTCACGAAAACGGAGGCGAAACCGGTGAGTCCTCCACTGGTCGCCTCGACGGTGTTGGCGAAAATCCCGGTCGACGTGCCCGCCGTGAAGATGCCGGTGACCGGGTCAATGGTGCCGCCACCTGCGCCGACGGCCCAGGTCGGGGCCGGCAGCAGCGCCACGGCGTTGCCGTTGGCATCCTCTCCGCTGGCCAGGAACTGTTGCGTCGCACCGACAGCCAGGGCTTCCGGATTCGGTGTGACGGTAATGATCGTCAACGGACCTGATCCTGGGGTGGTGGGCCCGCTGTGCTCGCAGGCTGCGAACAGCAGTGCGCCGACTGAAGCCAGGACCGCGAATCGCGCGGTGCGCCAGGACAAATTGGGCAGTCGGAACATTCGGCCACTCCTGATTCAGGTAGTATTGACGATCAATGTTCGGGGCCGGCAGCGTGCGAGAACCGCGTCAATGCTGAAGCTTCGGGCCCAGTGCGTGAATCATCGCCACTTGTGAAGAATTGCACATCCATCGAAGGATGGAATGGTGATGTAGCTCCTTGGGTCGGCATGGCTCGGACCTGGAGGCGTTCGGATCGTCACTCCCCATGACATCCCCCCTCGAACGCCTCACATCCGCCCTGTCCGACCGCTACCGCCTCGAGCGGGAGTTCGGCGCCGGCGGCATAGCGACGGCGTACCTCGCCCAGGATCTCAAGCACGACCGGAGGGTCGCGATCAAGGTGCTGCGCCCGGAACTCGCCGCGGGCCCGGTTGAATCGGGAGAAGCAGCTCCCCATCGCCGATGCCGTGCGCATCGCCACCGAAGTCGCCGGCGCCCTCGATTACGCCCACCGCGCCACCACGTCATCCACCGCGACATCACGCCGGAGAACATCCTGCGGCACGACGGGCGCGCCCTGGTCGCCGACTTTGGCATCGCGCTCGCCGCGAGCACGGCCGGTGGCAGCCGGATGACCGAGACCGGCATGAGCCTCGGCACGCCGACCTACATGAGTCTCGAGCAGGCGATGGGGGAACGCGAATCACCGCGCGGGCGGATGGGTACGCGCTGGGGCGTGTGACCTACGGGATGCTGGTGGGCGATCCGCCCTTGCTCGGCGGCACCGCGCAGGCCATCGTGGCGAAGGTGATGACCGAGAAACCGGCGCCGCCCTCCCGGATGCGCGATACGATCCCGCCAGCGGTCGAGGACGCCATACTCACAGCGTTGGAGAAACTCCCAGCCGATCAGTTCGCCACCTCGGCGCAGTTTGCGGCGACGCGGGCGATATCGCCGAGCAGGCGACGGCGATACGGGCAGGACAAGCGGAGCCGCTTCGGGACGGTGAGCGCCACCTGCCGGTGCGGCACAGTCGCGAGCAGCGTAGTGCCCAGCCACTGTTCCCAGAGGGCGGGCCGCTTGGCGTGGCAGCTCGGGCAGAAGTACGGACACTGACACGAGAAGGCGAGCAGGTACTCGTGGGTGCAGCCGTCGCAACCGGATGCGCGCGAAGTCATGCGCATGGATCCCGCACGCCAGGAACGTGTCCGCCACATGCCGACCACGGTCATTGATCAGATCCTGACGCACCGGCGCACGCGGCCCGGCGCGCGGAGTCCCCCAGCCGGGGCGCCCCCGGCGCGCCACGCGGCGTACCGGCGGCTCACCCGCGCGCCTCCGGCCAGAGCAGAACGAGCGGGATGCCAAGCACGCCGATGACACCGGTTAGCCGGATCAGCGCATCCCAGGCGGGGCTTCCCCGCCGGGCGAAGAGCGCGCGGATTGCTTTCATACGATGACCCGGCACAGCGCCAACCCTTCGTGCGGGGCGTCCTTGAACATCCCCCAGGAGGAGGTGTGGAGACCGGCCAGCGCACCAATGAACAGGGCGAAGAGGGCCGTCATATGCGGTGCTCCGGATCGAAGGGATCGGGCAGGCGATGGGAGAACTGCCTGCCGGGGCACTGCCCGGCACGAGAGCCTCGGAGGGAGTGTCCGAGGGCAAGCTCAGGAGGAGGCGTGGCTCTGCGTGACCTCGCCAGGCCGGCTCAGGTCACACGGGCTGGAGCGACTGGATGCGCTTGTCCGCTTCGCGGACCAAGTCCTGGAGGGAGGGATCGGCGTGCCGCCACTGGGCGGCGAACCGGCGATAGTGCGGAAGTGCATTGGCAGGCTCGCCGAGCCGGTCGTACAGACGGCCCAGCTGCAGCGCAGCCGGCGCGGTCCAGAGCAGTTCCCAGGGAGAGCGCTGCGCGATCGTTGTGTACCAGGCGATGGCCTCGCGGGGCCGACCGCAGGCCTCCAGCAGCCGGGCCCGCGTGAACCGGCACTCCGCGCCCCCCGCGAACGGCGAGCCCACCGCCAGCTGATACCAGACGCCCGGCGCGGGAGCTTCGAGCAGGGCGAGCGCCTCCTCATTGCGGCCGCTCATGGCATGGACGTCGGCGTCCAGCTCCCGCAGCAGGCTCTGCACCAGGACGGCGAATTCGGCGCCGACCGGCAACTCGGAGAGCTCGCCGGTGAGCGACACCACCGGCTCACTGCGCCCCTCCCGCACGGCGAACTTCGCCAGCAGGTACAGCCGGAGATGAGGATGGATGTCGTCATGCAGGCCGAAGAACCCGGTCGGGAAGGCGCCTTCCGCAGGCGGGCTCCACAGCTCGAGGCTCGCCCTGGTCTCCTCCCAGGGAACCGCGGCGCGTGGAAAGACGGACGCCGCGACGGCGAGGGCGGCCACTTCCCTGGCCCAGGACGGTGCGGCGTCGGCCTGCCCCTCAATCATCCGCAGGCCTTCCGCGACGCGGCCCTGCGCCAGCGCGAGGTAGGCACGCCCAAGGGTGGTGATGGCCTTGAGTTCCGGGGACCGCGCAAGATCGGTGACATGCGCCGAGAAGCGCTCCGCCCGGGCGAGGTCACCGCTGAAGAGCGCCACGTCGCCGAAAACGATGAGGAGCGTGAGAGCCCGGGCGAAGCCCAGCTGCTGGACCACTGCGTCCTGGTCCTCCGCGCGGTCGAGGCACACCGCCAGCAGGGCGCGGGTGAAAAGCGTCTGCTGGCCATCCGGTGAGAGCCGCTGCGCCCGTTCCGCCAAACCGGCAAGAGTGGCGTAGTCGCCCCGCATCGCGGCGAGCCGCGCCAGCTTGATGATGGCACCCAGATGGCCCGGGTCGAGCGCCAGCGCCCGCGCGAGCGGCTCCTCGGCGTCGGCGACCGGAAGGCCGCGGTCGGTGTTGGTGTGCAGCCGGAGGTCGCCGAGCAGGTACCACCCCTCGACGTCGCCGGGCCAGCGGGCGATCACGTTCAGATACTGGAGCTCGGCCTCCCGCGCGTCGCCCTGCAGCCACGCCTGCTGCGCGAGGAAGAGTGCCCGGGTGCGATCACCAACCGAGTCCCCGAGGGCCACGGCCCGGGCCGAGGCGGCGCGAGCGGCACCGGGCTGGGCTGCGGACGCGAGCGCACCGGCGAGTCGGTAGTGGGCCGCCGCGAATCCCGGCGCCTGTTCCACCGCGTCGTTGAAGCCGCCGATCGCCTCGAGCAGGCGTCCCTCCCGGAAGGCCTTCTCCGCGCGGAGGAAGGTCTTGAGCGCGGGAATGGACGTGACACTCCGTGCCGCCGACCGGAGCAGGGCCATGCGCGTTTCCGGCACCTCGGCGGTGAGAATCTGCCGCACAATGTCGTCCACGACAGCGAAGAGGGACTGTTCGCCCGCCGCCTCGCCTTCGGCCCGGGCGATGATCTCGCCGCCCGGGACACTGCGGAGCGCGGCGGTGATCCGCAGGCGTCCGCCGGCCTCGATCACCGTCCCGTCGAGATAGCGGGTGGTGCCGAAGAAGCGGGCCAGCTCGGGGCCGGTCGCCTGCGGCTTGCGGGCCAGCTCCTGGAGGACGGCCTGGGAGTCGGTGGCGCGCAACTCGCCCGCGTCGTGCAGGGCAATGCTCAGGAGTTCCATCACCGCCTCACCCAGATACTGGCACTCGGCCGGGCCGCGCACGGTGAATGGCATGACGACGGTTGCCGCCCGCTCGGGGTCGAAGGCGGGTGTGGGCGCCTGCGGGGCGACCGCTGCCGCCGGCGCGGGTGCCGGGACCGGATGGTTTGGGGTCAGGGCAACCGGTGCCGGCGGGCAGGCGAGGGCCTGCTCCAGCAACCGCCGAAGTTCGTCGCCGGGTTCGATGCCATCCTCGAGCTCCAGTCGTCGCACGAACTCGGCATAGGCGTGTGAGGCACCCGTCCGGTCGCCATGGCGGCCCAGCAGGGTAATGAACCGGCCGACGTTGGCCTCGTCATCGGGGGCGAGGTGGAAGGCCCATCGTCCCCATTGGATGGCGACCTCAGGCGCGGTGGCGGTGGCGCCAGCGAGGCGCCAGGCCGAATGCAGCGCGATCTCGCGGAGCCGGGTCCGCTCCCCGTCCAGCCAGGCCACGGCCTCCGGCGCCCCCTGGATATAGAACCCATCGAGCAGGTCGCCGCGGTACCAGCCCAAGGCAGTGGCGTCGTCCCCAGCCTTCACCGCACCCTCGAACTCGGCGGCGTCGCAGACGCACCCGTCCGGCGCAATCCCGATTTCCTCACTTCCCCGCCCCAACAGCACCCCGTCGCCCGCCTCCTGCCGCAGGAAGTAGAGCGCGCGGCGGAGCGCGGCGCGGGCGTGTTCGGTATCGAGGTCGGGCCAGAACAAGGCAAGCAGGCTGTCCCGGCGGTGGAAGCGCTGGGGTGAGCGGAGGACGAGGTAGGTGAGGAGACCGAGCCGCTTGGGCTGCTGGAGCACCCTCGTCAGTTCGGTTCCCCCATCCCCGCTGAGTTCGAGCGAACCGAGGACCCGCAGTTGGATGAGCATGTTTCGATGGAGATGTGTGCCGACGAACGCGACCGGCTGTTCAGGTCACGCTGAGGGACACGGTGAGGATACGGCATCGCAGCAGTTTGGCAATGCCTGATTCCTCTCTCCTTCCTGGAGGCCCACATGTCCGCTTCATCCGCTTGCATGTGCCTGACGTTGGCGCTGACGCTTCTCCCGAACAATACCACGCCGGAGGCTGTTCGCCCTGTCGAGCCGACGCTCACGATGGCCGAGCTCCGGTTGCCCGTCGCCTTGGCAGAAACGCTGGCCGTGTCACTCGGAGGAGAGGGGCCGGTCATTGTGCTCCTCTCGGGTTCGATCGGCTCGGCGTACACCTGGCGCCAGGTGACCGCCGCGCTGCTCGCGGATGGGCATCGGTCCTGACCATCGATCCACTCGGCATGGGGCGATCGGCCAGGCCGCGGCAGGCCGACTATAGCCTCGAGGCGCAGGCGGAGCGGGTACGGGTCTCGCTGGATTCGATGAATGTCTCCGCCGCGGTGATTGTCGCCCATGGCGTGTCGGGGTCAATCGCGATGCGCCTCGCGCTCGCGCATCCGGATCGGGTGGGGGGGCTCGTCTCGGTCGAAGGCGGCCCCGCCGAGCGGGCCGGAAGTGCCGGCATCAAGAAAGCGCTCGCCTTTGCGCCGCTGCTGCGGCTCTTCGGCGGTCGGGGGATGATCCGGGGCAAGATCCGCAACGGGCTCCGCGACGGCTCGGGTGATCCCGGATGGGTGACAGAGGAAGTCGTGGCCCGCTATGCCGAGGGCCCCACCGCCGACCTTGGGGCGACGCTCCGCACCCTCAAGGCAATGGCCGACGCCCGGGAGCCGCTCGCGCTCGGCCCGCGGCTCGGCGCGCTCGAGCTCCCCACGATCTTCCTGCTGGGCGGGGCAATGCATACGGGGGGACCCAGCGAGCGGGAGGTCGCGTTGCTGCGCGCCTCCGTTCGGGGCGCCGAGTTCGTCCGGGTCGACGGCGCGGGCCATTACCTGCAGGAGGAGCGACCGGACGAGGTGCTGGGAGCGATCCGAACGATGGTCGCACGTGTGCGACGTCTACAATGCGCCGATGTGGGACTGGGCGGCGACGATGCAACGGCACTTCGCGTGCCTTGACCGCGAGGACGCACAGCCGCCCTGAGCGGTCGTGCCTGCCGCCTGACGCTGGCTTCTGCTGCAAGCGGACCGATGCATGCTGCGCGACACGCTGATGGCGGGTCCGCTCGTCAGCAGCACGCATCACAAGGCCGGCGGCTCCCGCAGGTTGCGTCGGAATGGCCCAACAAAGTGACGGTTCGTGTCCGAGTGGGGCGTATGCCAGGCGCTCCCGCGTCTCGGAGCGCATATGGCCGACGCAGACCGGCCGCGCGCGGTGTCTGCACTCCCCGACGCCGCCAGGCGTCGCCGCTCGTTCGGCTGGTGTCGGATCTTGCCAGCCACAGGATGTCGATTAATCTGAGAAACACATACTTAGGTATTGCCCTTAGTGTTGTTTGGTGATAGTATCTCACAGCCAGATCGTGTAATCCAACTACTCGGATGGTGCTGGAATGGTTCAATCCGCAGTCGCTGACGACGTTTTTCATGCCTTGTCCAATTCGACTCGGCGGAAAGTCCTGGAGCACCTGTCTGTCGGACCAGCCACAGTCGGCGAGCTGGCAGCACCGTTCGACATGAAACTCCCCTCGTTCGTGCAGCACCTATCGGTGCTCGAACAGAGCCGACTGGTGAAGTCGAAGAAGCGAGGGCGGGTGCGGACATATGAGATCGCACCCGAACGGTTCAAGGTCGTTGAAGACTGGCTGACCGCGCGTCGCCAGTTGTGGGAAGTTCGACTGGACCGCTTCGACGCGTACGTCAAACAACTCAAGGAAAAGGAATCGGACTTATGAGCAAGCAGTTCACCTTCAATCCGAAACTTGATTTCGCTATCGAACGGTTCATCGACGCTCCCACGCGGCTCGTCTGGGAAGCGTTGACGACACCGGAGCATCTCAAGGAGTGGTACATGCCCAAGCCATGGGGGCGTGTGTCGCGCACCGAAATGGACGTGCGACCGGGCGGCATCTTCAGCATCGACATCGTTGTGGGAGGCGGTCAGGAGTCTCCCAACCTCGGCTGTTTCCTGGACGTCATTCCGCTGCAGCGCCTTGTCTGGACCTCCATGTTGTTCCCCGGCTATCGTCCCGCTGTCTTCGACGACATTCCGATCACCGCCATCGTTACCATGGAACCGGTGGGAACCGGCACGCGCTACATCTTCACGGCGCTGCACCGGAATGAAGCGGACCTCGAGACAAACAAGGCGTCGGGCTTCTACCAGGGCACCGAGATCGCCGTCGATCAATTCGTGGAGCACGTGATCGGGATGAAGTAGTGCTGGGCGACTCGCGGCGCACGGGTCGGGCATCAACACCCAGGTTCCCGCCAACAAGCGACGCGTGATGTCGGCGTAACATGTGAGTTCGGCCGACGACGGAGCCCGCGATGTTTTGCGTGCCAGCGCACAACAGCAGCGCTCCTCTGTACCGTAGGTGCCTCTGTCCCGCATCTGCCCTGTGGTCGCCGTGGACGGGCACAATCGTGTGCGACAGCGGACGAGGCACCAACCATGCGATCGAGGGAGGGCGCGGATGGCCAGAGGTCGCAGGCTCGGGCTTCCTGCCCCTCATTGTCACTGTGGTGTTCACCCTGACTTGTGGTCGCGTTCCTGGGCGCGGCGGTGGCCGCACCTGACCCGTGGGTCCACAGGATGTTTCGATTGGAGGCCTGAGAATGGCACGCGCGATGGTCGTCAAGAAGGCGAGCGGCAAGGCGGCTGGAAAACCAGTGGCCAGCCCGGTCGGTAAGCCGAAGCCGAAGGCACGCAAACCCGGCAAACGCAAGGCCGCGCCAGTCGTCGCCCCGACGCTGCTGGTCGCCATGACGGGCAGGGCAAGCCCCGCGAAGGCCAAGGAAGGGGACGAGCCGGTGTTCGCCTACATCCGCAGCCTGCCGCAGCCGCAACGCGGCATCGCCGAACGCGTCGATGCCCTGGCGGCCAGGACGCTGCCGGCCTTGCAGCGCTCCGTGAAGTGGGGAATGGCCTGGTATGGCGTTGGCGACGGCTGGTGCTTCAACTGCGGCGGCTTCGTCGGCCACGTCAAGCTTACCTTCGGGCGTGGCACCGCACTCAAGCCCGTACCCCCGGTGACGCCGGTGGGGATGGGCAAGGACTCGCGGGGCGTGGACCTCGAATCGGTGGACGACCTCAACGAAGGCCAGGCCGCATCGTGGATGAAACAAGCCACGGCCATCCCCGGCTTCGGGGGGAAAAAGCGATGAGCCCGGCGAATGCCGGCATGTGGCTGCGCAACGAGCAAAAGGCCATGTTCGAATCAGAACACCGCGGACGCCAGTCTCGAATTGGGCCGAACGGACGCGGAGTTTCCCGCAGCTTGAACCGAGCGGCCCCGCCAGCGCCGCATCGCTCATCCCTTCGATCTCTGCCCCCAGCAGGATCCGCTCGACCGGCATCCCCACCTGCTCGCAGATGTAGCGGGTGATGACATCGTTGTCCCCCGTGAGCACCTTCACGGCGACCTGTCGGCTGCCGAGCAGCGTGAGCGCCGACTCGTCCTTCACGGCATACACCGGCTCATCCGGCGCCCCCGGCATCTCCTTGTAGGCGAGCGCGATCACCCGAAACCCCTGCGCATTGAGCCCGCGGACAATCTCCTGGCCCGCCGCGACGTCCTCCGGCGTCATCGCCCGCGCGACGCCTTCAACCTCCGCCTGGGCGCAGAGTCCGAGCATCTCCTCCACCGCGCCCTTGCAGATCAGGATGTTCAGCCCGGTCGTGTCCTCCACGATGACCGACATCCGCCGCCGCACGAAATCGAACGGGACCTCGTCGATCTTCTTGTACTTCTCGCTTGCCTTGAGCCGGTCCTCCAGCTCCTCATGGTCGAGGATCGCCTCGTCCATCAGGTTCTTGTGGCCGGTATGGTGGAAGCTGTTGAGGTAGCCGTAGTGCAGCACCGGCTCGCTCTCGTGCCCCCGCACATCGACATGCTGCTCCAGCACGATCCTTCCCTCGGTGAGCGTGCCGGCCTTGTCGGTGCACAGCACGTCCATCGCGCCCAGGTTCTGGATCGAGTGGAGCCGCTTGACGATGACCTTCTCCCGCGCCATCGCGAGCGCGCCCTTCGACAGGTTGACCGTGACGATCATCGGCAGCATCTCGGGCGTGAGCCCCACCGCCACGGCCACCGCGAACAGGAGCGCCTCCACCCAGTTCCCCCGGGCGAGTCCGTTGATCACGAACACCGTCGGCACCATGACCGGGATGAACCGGATCATCAGCCAGGTGAAGCCGTTGACCCCCTTGTCGAAGCTGGTGAGCTGCCGCTCCCCGCCGATGCTGGTGGCGAGCGCGCCGAAGTAGGTCCGCTCCCCGGTATGCACCACCACCGCCGATCCGGCACCACTCTCCACGTTCGAGCCGAGAAAACAGACGTTCGGCAGCTCGAACGGAGACGCGATCTCCGGCGGGGCAGGGCCCGCCCGCTTCTCGACCGGCATCGCCTCGCCGGTGAGCGCCGACTGGTTGAGGAACAGGTCCTTGTGGTGAGCAGCCGCACGTCCGCCGGCACCATGTCGCCGGCGCCTAACCGGATGACATCTCCCGGTACCAGTCCGCTGAGCGGGATCTCTGTCTCTTTCCCATCGCGGACTACCGTCGCCGTGCTGCTCACCATCGCCTGCAGTCGCGCGGCGGCGTTGTCGGCCCGCATCTCCTGTACAAAGCGAAGCACCACGCCCAGCACCACCATCACCAGCACGACGATTGCCGCCCGAAGATCCCCCGTGAGATAGGAGATCAGGCTCAATACCAGCAGCAGGATGATCAGGGGGTTCTTGACGTTGTCGTAGAGAAGCAGCAGCTTCGACCGCCGCTTGGTGCGCGCAATCTGGTTCGGTCCGAACTCGATCACCCGTGCCGCGACCTCGGCTTCGGTCAATCCCGCCGGCCGCGAGGCGAGCCGGGTGAGTACCGTCCCCTCGTCACAGCGCGCCCGGTCCATCAGCGCGGCGGTGATCTCCGCCTCCTTGCCGGAGTGGACCGCCGCTGGCTTCGCGACGTGCCGGGGAGGCTCTGCTGTCGCGGTCATCTCACACCGCTTTCATCTCCCGCCGCGCGAGCCAGAGGCCGGGGATCAGCGGCAGCATGAGCGTGAATCCGCGAAACAGCAGGATCGCCCCAAGCCCGGCCGTCGCCGGGACGCCCATGAGACGCAGCATCGCGAACAGCGTTGCGTCAAAGGTGCCCAGGCCGCTCGGTATCAGCGTGATCGTCGCCACAAGTGAGGCGATGACGAATCCGGCGAACAACCCGCTGAAGCTGGCCGTGGTACCGAGGGAAGCGAGGCAGGCCGCGAGCGTCGCGGTATCGAGCAGAAAGACGCCGAGCTGCATCTGCATGAATCCCTTGAGACCCGGAATGCGCATCAACCAGACGCGGACCCGTCCCCCTTCCTTCCCCCAGGAGAGCCAGAGCAGGAGGCCGATCATCCCGCCAAGAAACAGGGTGGAGAGGACCGCGAGCCACAGCATGCGGCCGCTCAGGTGGCCGCTGATCCCGAGCAGCGCCAGCGCCACCACCAGCGCCACTCCATAGGCAACGTGAAAGCTGACCATCCCGACCACCACAGCCGAAACGCTCGCTCCCTCAGGCACCCCGCGCCGCTTGAGCGCCCGCACCACCAGCATCGTCCCGCCGAGTCCCGCGGACGGGACGACCTGGTCCATGAAGAGCTTGGCGAGACCGAGGGGAATGAGCTGCCAGATCGAGTTGTGAATACCCTGACGGGCCAGCACCCGTTGCCACACGCCGGCCGCGCATACGTACGTGCCCGCCTGCAGCACCAGCACCAGCAGGAGCCAGCCGGGCTGTGCGCGTTTCACGAGGTCTGCGAACTTGATTCCCTCATCCCGCCGCACCACGACGACCACTACCGCCGCCAGCACCACGAGGCCGCTCGCCACGGCGAACCACCGCCGCCGATGGCTGGGCGCCGCCTTTGCTTCCGTTCCCTGTCACTCGGACTTGGCCTTGTTCATCGAGCGCTTATCGCCCCTCCCGAAAGACGAAAACGCCCGATCCCTAAAAGGGAACGAGCGCCTTACCACGGCCTGGCATCACCCGGTTGCCGTCTCCGGGGCCCCGAAGGGCTATGTATCTGCTGCGACAACCGTAACCGGGGGGCCTCCTGCGGCGCAAGTCCCGACCCCAGACCTCCCCTATATAGAGGAAAGGGCGGGCAAGGCCGATCCTGTCCCCGAAATCCTTCTCCACGTCGCTTCTCACGTCTCCCAGGGCAACGCGATATTGTGGCAGGAGGGCTGACGATGGTCCCGTGATGTTCTTGGCAGACGCATTCTGACAGGCAAGGACTTCCTGTTCCGCCTGTGTCAGTTGCGACGAAAGGCATCGCAACTGCCGTGGTCACAATACTGAGTAGACAATCGATGTCGTCGGTCCGTGCTGTGACGCACTCTGCCTGCTTTTGTGCATCCGTCTTGACGTCATCCGCGTCACTGCGCGACGGCAGCCGGGTGAGGGTGGCCTGGTGTCCGACGAGCATTGCGGTCCGCCACCTGACAGCTGTCGACCGGGCGGCCGGGGAGCAAGCGGAGGAGGGCCAGGAGAGCTGGTCTGGTCAACTGGTGGGGGGGCGGGTCAGCACATGACGCCCGGCAGCGTACCGCGACGACCGCGGCGCGCCGCCGGGCTGGGACAGCCTCCAGCACGATCGCTATTGCACCACGATTTCGCCGGTCATCGCATTGCCGTGAACACTGCAGTCGTATTCGTAGTCTCCCGCGACGGTGAACACGATCGTGTACACCTTGCCGTTGCCGGTCTTGGTCGAGGAACTGGTGAAGGTGGGGTCTCCCGGGACAGCCGGATCCGATTCGATGCTATGCGACGTGCTGCCAGTGTTGGTCCAGACCCAGCTCACAGTATCGCCAACCGCAATGGTATCTACCGCGGGATTGACGGTGGCATTCCGGGTACTGGTGAACGAAATATTCTGGACCTTGACCTGAAGCCCGGGGATCGGGTTCGATGAATCGGTGCTGCTGGAGCATGCCGCGATGGCGAGGGTGGAGAGAATACTGATCAGCGGGTGACGGAACAGCATGAGGCAGCCTCCTGGCGGACGACTGGGAAGGAACAGGCACGACGTGCAGCCCGACCAAGAGACGGCACGAGCCGGTGGTCTGTTCCCGTTCCGTTGTGAACGGTGCCTTGAGCCGGGATTGCCGCCAGAAAGCGCCCGGGGAATATTCCTGCCGCTCACGCTGTCGTAGGGTTGTTCGCTGCATCGCGCACGCCCATGTCGATTACCCAGACTGATCGCATGACGCTGACCGCTTCACTCGTGTCACGGCAGACCCGGTTCGAGGTGCTGGTGTTCCCTCACCTCGACCGCCTGGTTGCTTTCGCCGCTCGGCAGATTGGCAACACTGCCGACGCCGAGGATGCGGTGCAGGAGGCATGTATCCGGGCGTGGCAGGGATTCGACCAGCTGCGAGACGAGGGGCGGGTCCGCTCCTGGCTGTACCAGATCCTCCGCACCACCGTGTGCGACCTGCGGGAGCGGGAGGGACGGCGGCAGCGACTGGCGCCGATGGAGCCACTGTCGCACGATGACGTGCCGATGGGAGAAGAGGCGGGACCACTGGAGCACCTGATCCGCGCCCTTTCCAGGGAGCAGATCGACCAGCTGCTGGAGGCGATACCGGCGGAATTCGCGCTCGCCATTCAGCTGCATGATCTCGAGGGCTTCGGCTACCAGGAGATCGCCGAGCTGACGGGCACCCCGATCGGCACGGTGATGAGCCGGATCTACCGCGGCAGGAAACAGATGGCCGGTATCATTGCAACCAACTCCGCGAGCTGGGCGACCGCTGAGCGGCGGCTCACCACCTTCGGGGCACTCGCACAGAAGCGCAAGGCATGACTGACATGGATGGTCTGGGGTTCGAATCGGAGCCGGACGGATTCGCTTCGCTGGTCGGCGCCTACCTCGATGAGGAGCTGCCGGAAGAGGAGCGGGAAGCGGTTGCCCGCCACCTGCGTAACTGCGCGCCCTGCCGGCGCGAGCTGCGGCTGCAGACGGCGATCCGTGATCGGCTCGTGCTGGAGGCACCGCCGCGCGCCAGCGCCACACTGCGGGACCGGGTACGCGCGAGCCTGGACTCGGTCCCTGCGACAGCCACACCCGCCGGGGCGCCACCCCGGCGTCGCTCGATTCGACCGATCATCGCCTGGGCGGGATGGGGTCTCGCTGCTGCGCTGGCGGCGCTGCTCGTGAGCCGCAGCCGCAGCGCGCCTGCCGCCGGCATGTCCATGTCGATGGGTAAGACAGTACCGGTCCTGGTCGACAGCGTTCCGACCGCGGTCGTCGACTCGGTGCTGGCCAACTTCCGCCTGGTCGCGGCCTCCGACCTGCCGGGCGCGCAGGTGCTGTCCAGCGTAGTCGGCCGAGTCCCGTTCGGTGTCCCGGCGCTCACCGCACCGCATATGCGATTCATCGGCGCATGGACCACCACCATCGAAGGACAGCCGGTCGCCGTACTGGCGTATCGGTGCCACGACCGGCTGGTGGTGCAGTATGTCGTGTCGGAACAGCAGTTCTTCCGCGTGGCGCGGATCCGCGAGGCGATCGCTCGCGCCGGCATTTATGCGGCGGGGCGGGACGGCGTGCACGCCGTGGCCTGGCCTGGTCCCGACAATGGTTCACTGCTGGTGGGCGCCTTCTCCGCCGCCGACCTCGCCGCGATGCGGAGCTGATCCCCCGGCTCCAGCGCGCATCTCGCCGCGTTTCAATTCAGACCACGATCACCGCACCACGACCGTACCCTTCATGAATGGGTGAAGGGTGCAGGTGAAGCCGTAGGTCCCCGGCCGGTCGAACTGGCGAGATCACACTGCCTCGGCGGCGATGACGATAGAAGTGGCCCCGGTAATCTGAACAGGGGGGATCAGTGGACAAGCGGGCTCCCCGGGCGAGATTACGCCCACAGCCAAGGAGCTCCTGATGTCGAAACGTCCCCGCCGGAACCATGCCCCCGCCTTCAAGGCCAAGGTGGCCCTCGCCGCCATCCGGGCGGAAGGCACGCTCGCCGAACTGGCGAAGCGCTTTGATGTCCACCCCGGCCAGATCACGGCGTGGAAGGACCAGGTCCTGGCGAGTCTCGCCGATGTCTTTGCGGAGGGCGGCCGGCGCACCGAGCCGCCAGTCGATGTGAAGACGCTGCACGCAAAGATTGGTGCGCTGGCGCTGGAGAATGATTGTTTAGAACACGCGCTCGGCACGGCCGGCCTGCTGAGCGCCACGCGATGATCGACCGGACCCATGCTCTGCCGCTCACGCGGCAGGCGGCGGCGCTGGGGATCAGCCGGGGCGCGGTCTACGACGCGCCGCGTCCGGCCTCGGTCCTCGATCTCGCCCTGATGCGGCAGATGGGGATCGCGGCGATCGCCCCGCAGCCGGGCACCAGCCGCCGGCACCGCGCCCACCCGGTGTTTCCGTACCTGCTGCGCCACCGCACGATCACCCAGCCGAACGAGGTCTGGGCAATGGACATCACCTATATCCCGATGGCGCACGGGTTCGTGTACCTCGCCGCGGTGCTGGACTGGGCGAGCCGCCGGGTGCTCAGCTGGCGGGTCTCGATCACGCTCGACAGCGCCTTCTGCGTCGCGGCCGTGGAGGAGGCGATCGCCCGCTACGGCTGCCCCACGATCGTCAATACCGACCAGGGTGCGCAGTTTACGAGTAGCGCCTTCACCGGCCTGCTCCTCGATCACGGTATCCGCATCAGCATGGATGGGCGCGGCTGCTGGCGCGACACCATCGTCGGCGAGCGGCTCTGGCGCTCGCTCACGTACGAAGAGGTCTACCTGCACGGGTACGACTCCGTGGCGGCCGCAACGGCGGGGATCGGGCGCTACTGTACGCTGTACAACACCCGGCGTCCTCACTCGAGCTTGGCCGACCGCACGCCCGACGAGGCCTACTTCCACCCGCTGCCGCTCGCCGAGGCCGCATGACCCCGCTCGCCGATCCACTGATCGCGCCCGGTTTCACTGGACAGAAAAGCGGAGCCACTTCTCCAGGTACTTGGTACTGATAGTCAGGGTACCGGCTACAAGCTCGGCGCACAGGCTGATCTCTCTTTGCTAGTGGTCGGATTGACCTACGGTCAGGTTGAGACCTCGATGGCTTGGGGCGCGCTCGATGGTCCGAACTTCCGTTCCCCGGGAACCGACCGGCTCTCTATCGGCGTGGAAACGCCAGAGCTCTCACCGATTCCTCTTAGGCCACAACTGACAGCGGAGCTTGACTTCGACCGCGGTGCGACCGAGGACTTATGGATGCGGGGCAGCATCGCGCTGTCGCTCGTGCGGGGAAACGTTGAGGCACTCGTCGGGGGAGCCCTATCAACCTATCAGCGCTCTCGAAGCTACGCGGAAGTCGGCGTTCTGGTCGGCTTCGACCGTCTAAGTCTGGGCTTTGGCCTCAGATTCGGAGCCGACCCGGTTCCGGGCGACTCATACTCCTTCGGCGGGGAAGTCCACGCGAAGTAGCCCCAAGCCACTGTTCGATCTCCTACTTTCCTACAACGCCCTTGCGACGAACGCATCCGGTAAACGGTTGGCTTCGACGCGGGCACTTTCGCGGAGAACATGACGGCGGGGTGCGGCTTCATCGCCCAGGTCGCGTCCTCGGCGCTGCGCTGTTCTTTGGTGCAGCGATGGCGCTCCAGTTCCTGTTTCAGTCGTTTCTGCTCGGCGTGCCGTATCAGGTTTTCTTGCTGCTGCCATACCTGCTCACGCTGCTGGTGCTCGCCGGGGTGGTGGGGAAGGTGAAGGCACCGGCGGACCTGGGGCGGTAGCTCGCACCAGAGGAAGAAGCGCGCGCTGCTATTCGGCCGGTGGTGTCGCGCCGAGCGCCATCTCCGCCCGTGTCTTCGCAATCAGGTCCCGCACCCGGTCCCGCAGTGCGGGCACGTCGGCGATCGTGAGGCCGTTCGTTTCGATCGGTTCGAGTACCCGTACCTCCGCCCGCGCCGGATTCACCCGCCAGTCGTGCTTGCGGAGCGCCGTACTGGTTCCGCACACCACCAGCGGCAGAATCGGGACTCCCGCGTCGATGGCCAAACGGAACGCCCCGTCCTTGAACGGCAGCAACTGGCCATCTACCGAGCGGGTTCCCTCCGGGAAGAACATGACCGACACTCGTTGAGCCAGAATGGTGCGACACCGCCGCATCGCTTCGACCGCACTCCGCCGGTCTCCCCGCAGTACCGGAATGTCACCGGCGAGCCACATGTCCCACCCCATGATCGGAATCTTCATCAGCTCCACCTTGGAAAACCACTTCATTTCCCACGGCAGGTGACTGATCAGGAGGATGTCGACGAAAGACTCGTGGTTGGCGACCACCACGTAGGGGCGTCGCGGGTCTGTCGGCGGCGTGCCACTGACCCGGAAGTCCCACAGTGGATTGAGCGCGGTCATCACGACCGCGATCTTGCGGAAGAAGAGCCCGATCCAATAGCGCCCTGGATCAAAGGGCGCCGTCACCAGGCGGAGAATTACCATCAGGGGGAACCAGAGCAGCAGACATGCCCCGAGGACGCTCCAGATCCAGATGGAAACCAGTGAAATCCAGAAACGTGACATGGCGGAGGGAGGGAACGCAGTGCTCATTCGTGCACGTGCTCTTCGGGGACCTGATCATCCCACAGCGCAAAGACATTGCCGTCCGGGTCCGCAATCATCGCCATGACCCCGAAGGACTGCCGGGTCGGCTCCGTCAGAAAGCGCACGCCACGCTGGTGCAGATGTTCGCAATAGCTCAGGATGCCGTCGATCTGGAAGGTGATCCCGGTATGCCGGCCGACGAGCGCCTTCGCATCTGGATGCACCGCGGGGTGGATGCCCAGGTTCATCGCTCCGCCGACAAATTCGGCGCCGAAGGAGCCCTCTCGAATCAGCGGTAGCTCCAGATCATCCCGGTAGAAGCGCTTTGCGCGATCGATATCCGTCACGAAGATGGCGATCGAATGCAGTGTCGGTGGCATGGCGGGAAGTTAGAGTGGGCCGGGGGAAGGGAGAAGGGAGATTAGGCGATTGGGCGATTGGGCGATTGGAGTCAGTCGATATTTCCGGAGAGGCTCCGCCACGCCGCCTTCCAGTTGCGACGCATGCGCTCGAGTCCTGGGCGCGACAACGGTGTGTCGCCGAACCGTCGCTCGAATTCCGCCTCATCCATGCTCTCGAAGAATGCCGCACCTGCGTCGTCGAAGGTCTCGCGCGGCCGGAACTCCGCAATGGTGCTCGGTGAGGCAAAACGCTCATTCCAGGGACAGACCTCGTTGCAGATATCGCAGCCGAATGCCCAGCCACCCAGATTATCCCCGACCTCTGGCGGGATCGGTCCCTTCTGCTCGATGGTCACATACGAGATGCACCGTGTTGCATCGAGCAGGCGTGGCTCGACAAACGCTCCCGTCGGACAGGCGTCGAGGCAGCGGGTGCAGCTGCCGCAGTGATCGGTCTCGAACGGCTGATCGATGGGCAGTTCGAGATCGGTCAGGACCGACCCGATGAAGAACCACGACCCGACGCCGGGACGGATCAACATCGTGTTCTTGCCGATCCAGCCGAGGCCCGCTCGCTGGGCGAGCTCACGCTCCGCAATCGGTCCGGTGTCCACATAGGGGCGAGCTGTCGCTGCGCCGTTCTTCCGAAGGAACTCAGCCAGTTGCTCGAGCCGCCGGAAGGTCACCCGATGGTAGTCCTCCCCCTGGGCATACCGGGCGATTGTTGGTAGTTTGGCGGCTTGCTGATCGGAGGGCTCGTCCGAGTCGCTGTGACGACCAGCCGAGCCTCCTTGGGTGGCATTCCCGTAGTAGTAGTTATCTAGAACAACTACCGCTCTCCTTGCGGTTTGGTCGGCGAGCTGGGGGTTTTTCCGCTTTTTCGCCTGCCGGTGCAGGTAACGCATGTTTCCGGCGAATCCTCCGGCAAGCCAGCGGGTCAGCTCCTCGGCATGGGGCAGCGGCTCCAGCGTGGTGATGCCGCACGCCAGAAAGCCGAGGCGGGACGCCTCGGCCTTGATGCGCGCGGCCAGAGTCGGCATCGATGTCAGCCCGGGAGGGTCTTCTG
>ENA-ORBV01000637-ORBV01000637.1-microbial-mat-metagenome-genome-assembly--contig:-NODE-637-length-79915-cov-9.107881_pt1 | contig 79915 bp, 63 predicted proteins | sample MGYA00237777_ERZ505514 | MGnify/ENA primary metagenome ERZ505514 (study PRJEB26160, sample SAMN06269048) | microbial mat metagenome | isolation source: Oligotrophic lake microbial mat | place...
ATCGCTGATTCCTGACAGGTGAGTGGCGGAGTACCGCCATTCACCTGCCAGGAATTCTGTCAAGAGAAGAAAAGGGGTGTGGCGACCAAGTGTGCTGGCCTGGGCGGCCAAGTGTGCTGGCCTTCGCGGCCAAGTGTGCTTGCGTTGGCGACCAAGTGTGCTGGCCTGGGCGGCCAAGTGTGCTTGCGTTGGCGGCCAAGTGTGCTGGCCTTGGCGACCAAGTGAGCTGGCCTTGGCGGCCAAGTGTGCTGGCCTTGGCGGCCAAGTGTGCTTGCGTTGGCGACCAAGTGTGCTGGCCTGGGCGGCCAAGTGCGGCTCGATGCCGGGATGGAAGCTTTCGTTCCGGTGAAGCTGGGCGTGGCGGCCAAGTGTGGCTCGGGATGGTGATGTCGATTCGGTGACGTGGTTTCGCAGGACTGCGAACCGCGCGACAATTCCTGTTGGGTGCATCTGTCGAGCTCTCGTGATGCGGGGCACGCGCTCCAGAGCGTCAACTCCGCGTATCAGTTGCGCGAATTCATGGAGCGGCTTGCGCTGCAATTCATGCCTCTGGATGCGTGCGCCAGAGAGCGTTCACTGACATTCGACGCACAGTGCGGATACGTGCGCAGTGAATGCGTGCAGCGCAATCCTCTCGGACGCGCCTGCTGTACGGCGCAGGCTGAACGTGACGAGCGCAGTGTCAATCGTGAGTCGTAATCGTGTATGCACACGCGCGATCGTGCACAGGCATTCCTCTCGTCTACCCCTGGAAAACAAGGCCTTTTCGCCTCTTCTGTGGTTGTAGTCGAGTTTGCAGTGCGCGCTAGGATCGACTCGGACGCGCGCATCCACCTGGCACATCGAGGATGAGCGCTTCGCGTCCAGCGATCTTCGCCGCCGGTCGGCGTGGGTGAGTGCTTCGGCGACGGTACGGGCAGCGCCTGCCCGTGCGGCAACAGCGGCGGAGCAGGCCGCGGATGTGCGAGTTCGACCATCGCGACAGGTGCACGTCTCTCGGGCGTCGGCGTAGCCTCGGTCGCGGCCGACACGGTCACGCTCGTGTGCGACGGCATGACGGGTCCGGGATTGTTCTTCCAATCGAACGGGCTGCTCGGCCCGATCAACTTCAACGACGGTCTCTTGTGCGCCGGCGTCGGCATCTTGCGGCTCGGCGTCGTGTTCCCGACGGCCGGCACCGCGAACTATCCGGGCGGGTTGACGCCCAATCCGCTCACCTTGGGCGGCGGACCGATCTTCGCGGGTGATGTGAAGCACTACCAGTGCTGGTACCGCGACGCGAACGTCTTCTGCGCGACGACGGGGCACAACATGTCGAGCGGAGTCGCCGTGACCTGGACGCCTTGATATGGATGGACCTCGCGTCCTTCTCGCTGATCTCCTGCAACCGCTCGTCGCCGTGACCTGGACGCCCTGACATGGATCGACCTGTCAACTCCCGTTGACGGGTTTTTCCGCTGCTCGTCGAGTCGAGGCCTAGTTCGGAGTGGTTCCGAGCTGGGCCTCGATTTCATGAATGCGTTCATCTCTGCCGAGCCTGCGACCCTGCTGGAAGGCGCGCGCGTGAGCCGTAGACTCTCTGCGTGCGAGTCGTTTGCTTGGCCCTGGTCTGGATCGCGTGCAGCGCGAGTGCGTGCTCGAAACGCACGGTGGCGACCACGCGATTCGGTGACGACTCGATCTCGTCGTCGCGCACGTACGTCGACGGCGTTCTCGACGGTCCGTTCCAGTTGTTCCACCCGGGCGGGCAAGCGCACGTCGAATGCTCGTACGTGGACGGATTGCGAGAGGGCCGATTTTCAGCGTGGTTTCCGAACGGCGCGCGCGTCGCGACCGGTTCGTACGCACGCGGACTGCGCGTCGGCGAATGGAGCGAATGGACCGTGGACGGATTGCCGCTCACGAGCGGCTCGTACACGGCCGGTGACAAGGACGGCGTGTGGATCCTCTACGACGATCTCGGGCGCGCGCAGTACGAGGACACTTGGAAGTGCGGCACGCGTCTGTCCCGCGCGACCCGCTGAGTCGGATGCCGCGGGTCCGTGGGCCGCTCGCGCTCAATCACCGAGCAGAACCTGTCCCACGCCGCCGTTCGAGAAAAGGCGCACCGGCGCGAGAGGACTCGTCCACGCGATGTGCGAGGACACGCCGTTTTGAATGCGCGTCGCGAGCAGCCGACCACTGCCGCTCCATCCGATCGCTGCACCGAACAGGGCCGGGCCGCCGGACAACGTTTGGATCGCACCGCTCAAGCTGTCGACGCGCTTCAAGGTCTCGCCGACCGCAGTCTTCTCGACGAAGGCAGTCCATCCGTCCGAACGCGCGCGCAGCCCCGAGTACGTCGTCCCGTTCGTCGACGACGCGACGAGGATCGGCGCTGAATTGAACGCGCTGTCAGTGCGGTACAACGAGTGCACACCGTTGTCGCGCCGTACGGCGAACACAGCACCGGGCCCGCCGAAATCGATGTCGAGCAAATCCTTCAGCGGTGCAAGCACCAACTGCAAGCCCGGCTGTCCGTCGCGCCACACGTAGATCTGGCCCTGCTGTCCGGCGTCGTCGTGGATGACGATGCCCGAACGATCGGGAAGGAACACCGCCCGCCCCGGTTTCAGGACTGGAGCGACCGTGAACGGCGCGGTTGCTTGCCCCGAAGTCTGCGTGAGATTGCTGATCTGCGGCGCGCTCGCAGGCGCGAGGTCGGCGGCGAACAGATCGAGTTTTCCCGGGGGGCCGCCGGGATTCTGCTCACCGACGGCGAAGAGCAATCGACTCGGTCCGCGAAAGGCGAAGAGCGCGACTTCGTCCAACGTGTCGAGGAAGTTCGCGTCGGCAGAGAGTTGCAGCGCTGGGGTCGGAACGCCGACTGCACGCGAGACCATGCACTCGTGCGTTACGCCGATCGACGTGCGCCACGCGCACCACACTCCGTCGTCGGACACGGCGAGCCATGGCCCCGACGCGCCGTCCGCCGCACTTCCGGCGGGACCCACGACGCCCGGCGTGACGGTCGCGCGTCGTGCGTCGCCACTCGCGCCGGCGCTGTAGACGTGCAAGGCATCGAACGCGGTGCCTGCGGTGAAAACGACGTGGCTCGTGTCGTTGCTCTGCACCAACTGTCCGCTGAACCAAGTCGGAGGGAGATCGGCTCCGAATGGAATGAACGCGGCGTCGAGCGCGCTCGCGCGATCGAAGCGCAAGACGCCGAAGTTCGTCACTGCGAACCCGCTGGCAAAACCGAGCGCGAGACTCGACGGGTAGATGCGTGCAGGCGGAAGGTTCGCCGTGCGATCGACGATCGACGGCGTGTCGATGGTGGCGATCTCGAACAGATTGCCGCCCGCTTCACCTTGCGTCGCGGCGAGGAACGACGCGCCGTCGGGTGCGACGGCAATCGAAGACAGAAACGGATTGCGACCCGCGCCGGTTCCGACGCCTGCGCGCTCGAACAAGATGCGCGGTCGCCCGGTCGGCGCAATCAACAGGTACCCGTACGACGCGCTGCCGTCGGCCGCAGCGCGAGCGAAGTGGTAGAGCGAGCCGATCCCGTGTTGCAGGCGCAGACGACTCGCGCCCGCGACGTCGGTGAAACGGCGCGGGCGCGTGGGTGAAAATTCGTCGAGCTCGGTGCGCCCGGCGAAGTCGAAGGGGATCCAAGCCAAGTTCGCGAACTCGACCGGGCTCGCGACGTGGACTCCGCTGGCCGCGTCGTAGAGCGCGATCGATCCGACACCGCCCCCCGCGCCTTCGAAGACGGCGACGCGCTCTTGTGCCGTAGCGCTCCAAGCGAGGAGGAGGACGGCACAGGGAGTGAATTGGATCGTGTTCATGAGGAGCTCGCTCGCTGGATGGAACCCACTCGACAAAGTATGTGCCTCTTTGAGCGCCCGAAAAACGCATTCCGGGGCGAGGTTGGGGGCCCTGTACACGGCGTCGGAGGCTCTGGGGACCGGACCGGCCGTCCACACTTTGGAATTCCATCCATACTCTGGATGCGCTGCCCGCAAACTCTGGTCATGAAGACGAGTCCCCATCCAGCCCAGCGGCTCCCGGACGGTTACGCGCTCATTCGCGAACTGACCCGCGGATCGAGTGCCCGAACGGTTCACGCGCGCGGCCCGAGCGGCGAGGTCGTCTTGCGCATTGCACGCGACGCACTCGCGGCGGGGGAGAGCGATCAGGAATTGCGCGTGCTGGCCGCACTGCGCGGACCCGGGCTCGCCGAGCTCGAGGACCACGGCACGATCGACGAGTACACGACCTTCGTGGCGCGACGCTACGTCGCAGGTGTCGATCTCGCCACGTACGCCCTGAGCTTCTCTTCGAGCGGCGACGCGCGCGCGAAGACGTTGGCTGCGATCGTCGCGCGACTGTGCGAACCGCTCGCGCAACTCCACGACGCCGGTTTCGTGCACGCTGATTTGAAACCCGAGAACGTCATCGTGGATGCGAAGGGCTCACCGACTTTGACGGACTTCGGTCTGTCTCGCGTGCTCGGGGCAGCCGCGCCGGAACGTGCGCCGTCGGGTTCGCTGTACTCGGTCGCGCCCGAAGTCTTGCTGGGCGGGCCTGCGACGCCGCGCTCGGATGTGTTCGCGCTCGGCATGTTGCTCGCACGCCTCTTGGTCGTGAAGCACGCGACACCGGCTCGTTTCTACGCGCATTTTCCCGCGCGCGACGCGCTCAGCGCGCTCGAGATCACGGCTGAAGACCTGCCGCTCTGGTCGCGCGACCTGATCGTCACGATGCTCGAGCGCGAACCCGAGCGACGTCCGCAACACGCTGCATCCGTCGGCGCGGCGTTGTGTGCGCGTCTCGGAATTCAGTCGCACGCGTTCTCGACACGGGCACACTTGGAATGGCCCGTGCGACTCGGACGCGGCGCGTTCATCGAGGACGCAACGACGCGTTTGTCGCAGCAACCGGCGCCTTTCACTTGCGAGTGGTGGGTGCTCCCCGCATACGAGGACGTCGAGCGCGTGGCCGAAGATGCACGGCTCGCAGCGGGATTGGCGGGCGTGAAGACCACGCGCGTCGACGTGACTCCAGAAGCTTTGATCTCCTCGCTCGAGCTCGACCGGGCGGTGTGCGCTTGGAACGATCGTTCACGCGAGCGCTGCGTGTTCCGATCCATCGCGACGGACGCCGCGGGAGAGCGCGTCCTCGAACACTGGGCCCGCACGGCGTCGCAGGCAGCCGAGCGCGGTGAACCCGCACCGCGCGCACTGATCGTGTGCGCAACCGCTGCGCCCTCGAGCGCAAGCACGGCCTTCGTCGTCCGCGCGGTTCCGAGCGCATCCGAGGGCGATGTGATCGCCTTCTTGGAGCGAGAACTCGACGAACCGCGCGCCGAGCGCATCGCCGAGGTCGCGCACTGGATCCACACCGAGACGCACGGTGCAGCGGCAGTGCTGCGCGCGCGCTTCCAAGCCCTCGTCGCAGCCGGCTTCGTCGTCGTCGGTGACGCGAAGTTGCGTCTCCTGCCCGGTGAACTGCCGCGGCAGAGTGCGCGCGGCGAGAAGAGTTCGGCGCTGGCGAACCTGTCCGTCGACGCGCGACTGCTCGCTGCGGCTCTCGCCGCATTCGACGAACCGATCGCACTCGAGCGCGCGATCGCTGTTCTGGATCTCGAATCCGAACGTGCGACGCGAGCGGCAGCCGAATTGTTCGCGATGGATCGTGTACGACGCGACGCGGGCCACGTCTCGCTCCGCGACATCGAGGATCTGCGCGCGCTCGCGATCGATCCAGCGCGCATGCGTGCTTTGTCCGCAGCCGTCGTGGCGGACTTCACGAGCCGCGGGGCCGACGCGTTCAGTCTCTTGCCGCACCGTTGGCGCGCGAGCGTCGGGCCTGAGCGTGCGCAGGTCGTCGACGAGTGCGTGCAGTTCCTGAGGCGCACGCTCGAGCAAGGCGCCGTCGAGCGCGCGCTGGATTTCGCTGCACGATTGGCGCGTGCAGCACGAGCTGTCGATCAGGCGCTCGAGCCGATCCTCGTCGGCGAGAGCGCTGTGGCGTGGGTCGCAGCGGGTGTGGCCGACCGAGCGTTGGCCGCAGCAGAAGAGCTCGAGACGACGGAAAGTTCCGAGATCCGCGCGCTCGCAGCCCGAATTCGGGGAGCCGCTGCGTTGCAACGCGCGGAGTACGACGAGGCTCTGGCCTTCTTGTCGCTGGCCGAAACGCTCGATTCACGCTCGACAGGAACGATTGCGATCGCGCGTGCGCGCATCCTCTTCGACGCACGACGCGACGACGAGCTCGAACGCCTCGTCGAAGCGACGCTGAATGGCACTTCCGCGAGCGAACGCGAGCGCGGCAACTTGACGACGCTCCTCGCGATGAGTCGTGCACGGCGCGGCGACGTCGACGAAGCGCGCCGATTGCTCAGCGAAGTTTCGCACGCGGGGGCGCTCGCGTCGGATCCGTTGCGTGAGGCGGCGGTCGCGTTGAACGCCAGCACGCTGGAGCGGCGCCGCGGCGACAGCGCAGCTGCACTGGAACTCGTTTCGATCGGCGCTGCCGCCTACGAGTCGATCGGATTCCTGCCTGGAATCGCGCAAGCGCGCGTGTTGAAGGGCGGACTCTTCCGGGACCAGGGACGTTTGATCGAGGCCCAAGACGCGCTCGAAAACGCGGCGCTCGTGCGCCAACGTCTCGCGGATCATGCCGGAGCCGCAGCTGCGCGAGGCATGTTCGGTCTCGTGCTCGCAGACCGCGGCCATGTGCACGCCGCGATCACCGAATTGGAGCGCGCGTCGATCGAACTGAAGGGTCTGTCGCGCCAGGTGGACGCTGCGTTGCTCGACGCCCGAGTCGAGGAGTTGCGCGCGCGCATCGGCAAGCCCGCATCCGCCAGTGAGCGCGCACGCAAGCAGGCTCGCGGCAACGCCCTCGACGCCGATCCGCGCGCACTGCTGTCGCGCGCGCGAGCCGCTTGGTTGCGCCGCGATCTCGAGAGTGCGAGCAGTCTGGCGTCGCGGGCGCTCAATTTGGCGCGCAGTCTGCATCAAGGCGTGATCGAGCGCGAGTGCGAGACGGTCGTGCGCGAAATCGAATCCAAGCCGCGCGCACGCACGCTCGCGTCGATCGAAGGCGACGAGCGTGTCCTCGCTCTGCTCGGCGGTCTCGGCGAAACAGCCGACTTGCGCGAGTTGGGAGAGAGTCTGGCGCGCGTGGGTCGCGACGACCGTGCAGCACGCATCTATTTCGCACTGGCCGGCCGAGCCAAGAATGCAACGGACGCGCGTCGTGATCTCGCGATCGCCGAAGCCCTGTTCCGCACTTGCGCAGCCGGACTTCTGCCGGGCGAGGCCGAGGCTGCCAAGAGACACCTGCTCGGTATGCCCGATCCTTTCCCGCTCGACTTCACGACGCTCGCGACGCACTCAACCGACGACGAGGACTTCTCCATGGACATCTTGGCTCTGCTCGAAATCAACCGCCGACTCGTCGCGCAGGAGGCGTTGCCCGATCTCCTGGGAGCGATCGTCGACAGTGCGCTGCACGTCACCGGCGCCGAGCGCGGGTTCGTCGTGCTGGAGGAGGACGGCGAGATCGCGATTCAAACGGCGCTCGATTCGCGACGCGGCGACATCGCGGCGCCTGAAGTCGAACTCAGCCACAGCATCGTGCGCCAAGCACTCGCCGGAGCAGGCGTGCTGCGTTTCTCGAACGCGGTCGAGGATCCTGAGCTCGCCAAACGAGCGTCGGTCGTCGCGCTCGATTTGCGCTCGATCCTGTGCGCGCCTTTCGACATCGACGGCGGTTCGCGCGGCGTCGTGTACGTCGATCACCGCTTGAAAACAGGAGCTTTCGACGAGCGCGCCGAACGGTTGCTCGGCCTGCTCGCGGATCAAGCCGCGCTCGCCGTTCGACAAGTGCGTCGCGTGGCCGAGATCAAGCGCCTCAATCGCGAACTCGAACGCGAAGTCGTGATCAAGGAATCGGACTTGCGCGCGGCGCACGATGCACTGCGCGCAGCATCCATCGTCCCGCCTGCATCAGGACTCGTCGGCGAATCCGCGCCGATGCGAGCCGTTCACGAATGGATCGCGAAGGCTGCTCCGAGCAAGTTGCCCGTGCTCGTCACGGGCGCCAGCGGAACGGGCAAGGAGCTGGCCGCGCGCGCGCTCCACGCGCAGAGTGCGCGCGCCGGCGGACCGTTCGTCGCCGAAAACTGTGCGGCGCTACCGGCGACACTGATCGAGGCCGAATTGTTCGGATACAAAAAGGGGGCCTTCACCGGCGCCGACTCCGATCGAGTGGGACTCTTCGAGCGCGCCAGCGGCGGAACCTTGTTCCTCGACGAGATCGGCGAACTGCCGCTGGAATTGCAGGCCAAATTGCTGCGCGTGCTCGAGACGGGAGAAGTGCGTCGGCTCGGCGATTCGCGAGTGCAGAAGACCGACGTGCGTCTCGTGGCCGCGACGAATCGTGATCTCGACCAGCTCGTGCGCGAGAATCGTTTCCGCGCCGATCTCCTCTACCGCATGGATGCGCTGCGCGTGTCGATGCCGACTCTCGACGAACGCGTCGAGGACATCCCGCGGCTCGTCGACCACTTCTTGCGGCTCGAGGAAGCGAAGGGAGGCGTGAAACGGCGCATCGCTCCGGCCGTCTCGAAGCGCCTGTGTTCGCGAGCTTGGCCGGGCAACGTGCGCGAACTCTCCAACGAAGTCGCGCGCTTGTGCGTGCTTTCGAGCGGCGACATCACCGACGCGGAACTGGTGCGCGTGCCGCGAGCGACGGGCGAAACGCAGCCTGTGAGACTCGGCGGACGCACGCTCGCCGATCTGGAACGCGAAGCTATTCGCGCAGCGATCGCGGATGCTGGCGGCGACAAGACCAAGGCGGCCGAGATGCTCGGCATTTCGCGCGCGAAGGTCTACCAGCGCGTGAAGGAATGGCGCGACGAAGACCCGAGCAGCGCTACTTCAACTTCTTGAGTAGGTCGCCGACGCCCTTGACCTCGTCGATCACGTCTTTCGCCTTCGATTTGAGCGCGTCGACCTGACGCTCCAAGTTCTGAGCGATCTCCTTCGGCAACTTCGACGAGCCCTCGTTCAAGGTCGACGTCAAGAGCGCGTCGACGAGCGTGCCCGTCAGCGCTGACACGAGTTCCGTCGTGCTGCCGTCACTGCGAAAATCGCGCAGCTCGATCAGCGGCACGGTCACACCGGCTGAACTTTCGGACAGGCCCGGTACGTGGACCGCGGCCTTCACGTTGCGGACGACGATGTGCTTCACGAGGAGTGAGCGCTTCTTCTCGTTCGGATCGCTCGGCGCCTTCTTCTCGCTGCCTCCACGCGCGCTGATGTGATCGAGGATCGAGCCGAAATTCGTCTGGCCGTCCTTGTGCTCCAAGTTGATGGTCACGTCGTCGATCGCGATCTGATCGATCACCATCGCGTCGGAGAAGATCGAGCTCTGATTCCAGGCCGCGTGTGTGCGGCCGAAGCGCACGAACGGTTCGGCGCGAAACTGCGGGGGGTTGTCGATCGCGAAACCGGTCAGATCGAGTTTGGACGAGCCCAGCTCGACGCTGGCCGACTCCAGGTGCACGGGCACGCCGGCTGCCGCCGTTCCGCCCTTTTCGACGGCACCTTTAACGAGGACGTCGATGAAGTAGAGCGCCAAACCGAACGCGACTGCGAGCAGGGCGACGACGCCGATCAGGACGCGCAACAGGATCTTCACGGGCTTTCTCATGGCGGCCGAAGATAGGCGGTCGCACACGCCGATCAAAGCGCTGCTCGATTCTGCTCGTGATAGCGGGTGGTCGCGCCCACGGACCCGCAGGCTTTCGATCGAGGAGCGCGCCGCGTTGTCGAATCACAGCGCACAGATCTCCCGCAGCAGAGCGCTCCCTGAACAGAGCGCTCCCTGAACAGAGCGCTCCCTGAACAGAGCGCTCCGCGATCAGGCTGGCGCGCCCGCGCGTGCAGTCGCCCCGTGTCGAACACGCAACCAGCAGGCGCTCACGCCGACTGGCGTCCCTTCGATTCGCGCTCAGTCGCAGAAATCGACGTGCAGCGCGTGCGTGATGCCGTAATTGAACGACGCGCCCGGATCGCGGAAGAGCACTTGGTAGTTCAGTGCCGTGCCCACCATGATCGGCAGGACCGGAATAGAAAACTGCGCGGCCCCCGTGAGGTCGAGCTGGAAGCTGCCGACGCGCGTGATCGTGCCGCCCAAGTACAGCGTGCCGCCGTTGAAAGGCGTGACACTCGCTGATACGGGGCTCGAATTCAGGATGCCGGTCGCATCCGGCCGCGCGTTCGAGATCGCGATCTTGAAGTTGTTGATCGCGAGGCTCGGCTCGCCCGTCCAACCGAGCTTCGGAGTGCCGCCCATGCTCAAGGTCTTCGAGACACCGTAGGGGATCGGCTTCGCGCAAGTCGTCGCACCGAAGTTGATGTTCGCAGTGCGCTTCTGAACCGGCGCGCTCTTGCCTTGCGCGACCCACGCGTTGTACGCAGTGAGTCCCGCGCCGTTCGTCGTGTTCGTGTCGCGCAGGAACTCCATGTACTCGCGCGAAGACGTCTGGTGGAAGGTCGTGACGACAGCGCGCACCGCACCGGGCGGGATCGCGTAGTAGGTGTCGTCCCAGTACTGCTCTTCGGCGTACGTCGCGCCGACGGGGCTCGCCTGCACGCGACCGAACGCGTAGTTCGTGAAGCCGCGCGGCGGGATGCGGTTGTCCGAGAGGATCGTGTTGTTGAGCACGAAGTGGAACGACTCGCCAGCAGGCAAACCCGTCAGCGCAGCTTGGTTCGCGTCGAGGCCGTATTTGCCCTCGTACACCTTCGTGTTCGCGCTCGTGAGCGTCGCGCCCACCGTGTCGTACGCGCCGCGTTCTGCGACGAGCGCATCGGCGACGTCGAAGAACTTGACGTTGATCCACATACGCCGCCCTTCGGCGTAACCGCTGGGGAGCTTGTGACCGGTTTCATTGACGATGCGCACGCCGAGCTGATTGCTGGTCGTCCACACGTCCAGCTTCGAAGCCTTCTGATGGTTCTCCAGCGTGCGCGCGTTCGAGGCTGCGACAGAACTCGCACTGAGCCCCGTCTCGCTGTCGGGGTACGACGCGCGCACCGCGTTCAACACCCACGAATTCACGCCCGTGAAGTGGTGCAACGGCATGTCCGGACGCGTCGGCGGGCCGAGCACCGGTTGGCACGCGACGCCCGTGGTCGTCGGCATGTGGCAGTCTTGGCAGCTCGACACTGCGGTGTCGTTGCCGCCGAAGCGACCGAGCGGGTACTCGGCGTCGATCGTTTCGATCGGACCGCGCGCGTATTGGCTCGCAGACCATTCGCTGTACGTGCGCTCGATCGGGAATTGTTGTCGCTTGTCGTGGGTCGGGTGCTGCGCGTTCGTCGCGTTGAATGCGTACGACTGATCGGCCTGGCGCGTCGTCAAGTGATTCGACAACTCGTGGCACGTCCCGCACAGTTGCGACTCGCGGTGGTGCGGCGACTGCGCCCATTCGTGCAAGAAAAATGTCGGGCCCAAATCGAACGGACCGCGGCGCACGTCGTCGGGATCGATGATGTACTGACCGTTGTTCTGGGTCGGCGGCACTTGGGTGAGCGCGGCCAAGATCGCCGCGTCGGAGGGCGGATTCTGTCCGGGTGTGTAGACCGGATCGACGAGGCGGTGACAGACGTGACAGGTCACGCCGTCGAAGTCGCCGAGGGCCTCGTTGAGCGCCGAGCCGTCGGTCGGGGTGCTGCGACCGTCGAGCCAAGCCGCCGGTGCGTGGCAGCGCAGACAGTACTCACCCGCGCCGACCGCATCTTGATTGGCGATCGCGAGTGCGGCGTAGAAGACCGGGTCGCGACCCGCTTGTCCCATCATGCTCGCGGCCCAGAGCGTGAACGGCTCCTTCGTCGGATCGTAGCCGCTGTGGCAACCCGTGCAGGCGGACGACTCCAGGATCGTCTGCGTCACCGTCAACGGTTGCGTCCCCGGTTGCTTGAAGTCCTCCAGCGTGGTCGGGAGCGGAAGCCCTGACTGCGGCGCTGCGATTGCGGCGAGCGCGACGACGCTCGCTGCGCAGAGCGAGAGGATGAACGTGCGCACGGGTGCTCGATCGAGTTGGTTCATGCCGACGTGGTGCGATTCGAAGCGATGCAGACGAGCGAGAAAGTCTGCGATCCGGAGTGGGAGAGAGGCGTTTGGAACGCTTGGGAACGATCCGCTGCGCGGGAGCGATTCCTTTAATCCTCTACCGAAACCCGCGTTTGGTCAAGGCGGATCGCGCGCGAAATAGAGCGAAAAACAAGCCCGAAAGTGCTTGGACGGCAGCACGCCGCAAAAAGTTCGCACGCAGACCGCAACCGAAGGCAGGTTCGCGAAGTCTGGTCCTTGTGGGGTGGAAATGGCTTCCGCCCCGTCACCAAACGTCCAGGGACAGATGAGTCTTCTCATGCACAAAATCACTCGTGCCGCGGCGTTCGCCTCGGTCTTCTCGTTCGCTCTCGCGTCGGCCGCTACCGCGCAAGGTCGCTTCCCGTTCGAAGCGCAGGGCGCGGTCTGGAATCCGGCGGCCAAGCGCGCCTGGATGAGCCTCGCTCAGCTCGAAGCACGCGCGCGAAATGTCGGCTCAACGGCCGATCTGCTGGTCGGCGGGGGACAGAACGGCCAGGCGGTCATCACGGAATTCATGAAGGACCCGGCCGCCGTCGTCGACACGCGCGGCGAGTGGATCGAGATCAAGAACAACCTCGCGTGGCGGCTCAATCTGGAGGGCTGGACGATCACCGACAACGCCGGCAATGCACACGTGATCGACCGCGGCGGTCAGGGGTTGTGGTTCTTTCGAGGCGAGCGGCTCGTGCTCGGCAACAACGCGGATGTGACGCTCAACGGCGGCGTCGTGATCGACTACGTGTGGACGAATTTCTCGCTCACGAACACGTCCGATCAGATCGTGCTCTTGGATACGACCGGAGCGGTCGTCGATCGCGTCGATTACACGTCGACGGCACCGTGGCCGAGTGCGAGTGGCAAGGCCATCGCGCTGCGCGGAGGCGTGGAGGATGTGCTTGCGAACGATGATGGTGCCAGTTGGTGTTTGGCGAGCACGGTGTTGAATGCGGGGACGACGGATACGGGGACGCCGCACGCGATGAATGATTGCCCGTGACGGCGCCGTCGCGGCGAATTCGCCGCGGCCAGCCCGTCGCGGCGAATTCGCCGCGACCAGCCAGCAGAGGATTCCGTGCCGGTCCCAAGTTGCGCCTCGCTGGCGTGGCGCGTCCGCCCCGGTCAAGGCCCACATGTATGTGAGGCTCGTGATCTCGATTGGGTGGGGATCCAACCTTATGTCTGCAAATCGACTCCGGCCGCGCGACATAGTGTCGCGCGGCCGGAATCGAGCGAGGTCACAGGCTTGTGGGCCTTGACCGGGGCGGGCGCGTCAGGCCAGCGAGGCGCAACTTGGGACCGGCACGGAATCCTCTGCTGGCTGGTCGCGGCGAATTCGCCGCGACGGGCTGGTCGCGGCGAATTCGCCGCGACGACCTCACAGCCCCCAAGTCAACGACACCCCGTTCGACGTATTGAACGTCGACGCGGTGCAGAACACGGCCGCATCGCGATACCAGCACTGGTAGTGCTTCAGGCTACCCGGCGCGATCGGACCGCCGCCGACGCTGATGGGATTGGGCGTCAAGCCGCCCGGGAACGAGGCCGAGCCCGCCGTCGGGAAGACCACGCCCAAGCGCGTGATGCCGACCGAAGCGCACAACATGCCGTCACCGAAGGGGATCGGGGAGCCGGCGATACCGTTGGCTTGGAAGAACAAGCCCGGGCCGGGGATGTCGCTCGCCGTCAGGACGAGCGTGTCCGAGCCGACCGACGCCACGCCGCTCGAAGCGAGGAGCGCACCGTTCGCGAACGAAGAGTTCGCGCAGCCGCGACCGGCCGCACCGTTGTTGCCGCACGCGACACAGGTGGTGCCGACCGCGTCACCCGAGCAGAAGGAGGTCGACGGCGTGCTCGCGTTGCCCGCGAGGAAGCGGATGCCGCGGAACGCCGTGTTCATCGGCGCCGTGGCGATCGTCGTGAAGAGCGCGCTCGCGCCCGTGTCGACCACAGTGACGATGCTGTTCGCGTTCGACTGCGTGGTCGTCGCGTACAGCGTGACCGTGCCCGCGACGTTCGAGGCGGTCAGACCGCGACAGCCGACGCCCACGGCCGGCTGCAACGTGTACTGCAACGTCCAGGTGCCCAGAACGTCGGTCCACTTTTGGATTCCACCCACAGCCGTGCGGTCGTCGGCGAGGTAGATCGTGGCCGCGTCGGCGAAGTAGAAGTCGTACGAGCTCGGGCCGGTCGCCGACGGAAACCCGTTCAAGAGCGTGGTCGGGTTGGCGATCGTCGTGGGCAGACCGATGCCGATGGCCGAGACGCCGAAGTACGAACCCGACGCGCTCGTGCAGTACAGCTGCCCGGAGGCGATGTCGGTGACGCGCGTGTTCGTCAGCACGAGATTGGCCATGATCGAGGTCGTTGCGCCCAGCGTCGAGCCGTAGCGGATGCCGTTGCCCATGCTCGACGTTCCGCTGGTCCAAAATTGCGCGCCGTTGTCGCTGCAAGCGCTGCGGATGTTCCCGCCCGAGTACGCGTCACCGAGCGCAGTCGTGGTGTCGATCGTTCCCGCCAGGTCGACGCGTGCGACGACGCGCGGCACGACCGAGCTCGCCGAGGACGTGATCGAACCGATGCTGCCCGGTGCCGCACCGTAGCCGCCCAAGAACAAGAAGCTCGAGCTGCCCGCTCCGGAGACCGTGAGGAAGCCCTCCGATGTGGATGTGCCCGAGTTCGTGAAGGCCTGATTCCCTAGGACCGGTGCGATCGGCATGGCGAGGGTGGTCACCGGTGCGCCGCCGACCGTGAACTCCTCGAGGAACGTGGCCGTCGAAGAATTCGTCAGCACCGCAGTACCGTCGCCGATACGCACGACGACGAGGTTGCCGACCGTGAACGGCAACGAGGCTTGCGCGATTCCGGCGAGAGCTGCGAAGGCCGCTAGGCCCGCGAAGCGAGAGAGGGGAGAGGTGTGCTTCATGTGGATCCTGAGTGTGTGCCCCGAGAGAGTTCGATGCCGTTCGCGTGGGGCGGACGAGCGGCCGAGTATGGTTTCGAGAAGGGAGCGTGCACGATCGCAGAAACGCGCACGATGGGTCGTCCCATGCGTCAGAGGACCCGAACCGCGCTCCACCGCCTGGGTCGGCAGAGCTTCGGGAATCTCTCGTCTTCATTATCCAGCACCCAGGAGGACTGACAACCCCGTTGTCGGCGAAAGCGCCCCCGCGCGCGCCCTTTTTGGACGTCGTCACCCGTCCTTGTGGTTCCCTTGACGCGCGCCGGCGCTTTTCGGCCGCTACCATGGCGGAATGACGCTCCCGCACACTGCCACGCCCCACAAAAAAACACTCGAGACCGATCGCGCCGTCTGGGACGCGGTGGAGTTGGAGCGCGGTAGGCAGGAGACCCAGCTCGAACTCATCGCGTCCGAGAATCACGCCTCGCGCGAGGTCATGGCTGCGATGGGCACGGTGCTCACGAACAAGTACGCCGAGGGCTACCCGGCGAAGCGCTACTACGGTGGTTGCGAGTACGTCGACATCGTCGAGAACATCGCGCGCGAGCGTGCGCAACAGTTGTTCGGCGCCGCTGCGTCGAACGTGCAACCGCACAGCGGCACGCAGGCCAACCAAGCGGCGTTCTTGGCGCTGTTGAAGCCGGGTGAGCGCGTGCTCGCCATGTCGCTCGATCACGGCGGTCACCTGAGCCACGGACACCCGAAGAACTTCTCGGGCATCTTCTACGAGTTCCACAGTTACGGCGTCGAGAAAGACAGCGAGCGCGTCGACATGAATCGTGTGCGCGACGCGGCCTTGAAGGCGCAGCCGAAAGTGATCATCGCCGGATTCTCCGCGTACTCGCGCGTGCTCGACTTCAAAGCGTTCGCCGACATCGCGCGCGACGTCGGAGCCAAACTCGTCGTCGACATGGCGCATGTCGCGGGGCTCGTCGCGGCGAAGGTCTACCCCTCTCCCGTCGGTCACGCCGACGTCGTGACGATGACGACGCACAAGACGTTGCGCGGACCGCGCGGCGGATTGATCGTGTGCGGTGAAGAACAGATCAAGGCCATCAACAGCGCTGCGTTTCCCGGCAGTCAAGGCGGCCCGCTGATGCACGTGATCGCAGCCAAGGCGATCGCGCTGCGCGAGGCAGCACAACCGAGCTTCGTCGCCTACCAGAAACAAGTCGTCGAAAATGCGCGCGCGCTCGCGGCGACGCTGCAGTCACGCGGCTTGCGCATCGTGTCGGGCGGCACCGACAACCACCTCATGCTCGTCGACGTCACACCGATGAAAACCACGGGAAAAGAGGCCGAAAACGCGCTCCACAAGGTCGACCTGACCTGCAACAAGAACTTGATTCCATACGATCAGAATCCGCCGATGAAAGCGTCGGGCATCCGCCTCGGCACGGCCGCGATCACGACGCGCGGCTTGAAGAGTGAGCACATGCAGTTGCTCGGCAACTGGATCGCCGACGTGCTCGCGCATCCGAACGACGAGAAGATCGCGAAGCGTGTGCAAGCCGAAGTGCGCGAGTTGACGGCGCGCTTTCCGATCTACCCCGAGGGGCCTTGAGCGCATCGTTGCGCACTTTCGACGCGTACCTCTTCGATCTCGACGGCACGCTCATCGATTCGATCGAGCTCATTTTCAGGAGCTACGAGCACACGTTTCGAGAGCACAGGATGCCCGTGATCGATCGCGCCCGGATCCTCGCGCACCTCGGGCGCACACTGACCGACAGTTTCGGCGACTTCGCATCGGACGCGAGCGCCATTCCGGACCTCGTGGCGACCTACCGTGAATTCAATCTCGCGCACCACGACGCTCTCGTGAAGCCTTACGCCGGCGCGCATGAACTCGTGGACGTGTTGCGCGCGAGCGGTCGCAAGGTCGGCATCGTGACGAGCAAGAAGCGCGAGACGGCGCGCCGCGGTCTCGCCGTGTGCGGCTTCGACGTAGCCTTCGACGTGTTCGTCGGCATGGAGGACAGCGCGCGTCACAAGCCGGATCCAGAACCGCTGGAGCGCGCGCTCGAACGGCTCTGCATGCAGCCCGCCGACGCGTGCTACGTCGGCGATTCGCCCCACGACGCGGCTGCGGGAAATGCTGCCGGCGTCCACTTTTTCGCGGCGGGTTGGGGCCCGTTTGCGCGAGCGCATTTCGCGACCGTTTCGATCGCAGGCTGGCTCGAGCATCCGCGCGAATTACTCGAGCGCGCGCTCTCTCAGCCCGTGCGCGAGTAGCCGAGCGACTTCACGATTTCGAGAATCTCCGACCAATTCGGGAACTTGCGCTGCGTGTTGCGCTTGTACGCGTCGATCGCGTGGATGAATTCGAGCACATCCGGAGTCATCTCGTCGGGGCGCACGGCGCCGGCCTTCTTCACGTCCTCGCTCGAGTCCAGTTCGCCGTTCGCGTCGAGTTTGCGCGGCTTCGTCGTCGGCTTCTTGTTCTTGGTGGCGCCCATCGTGAGTTCGTTTTCGCTGGTCGGTCGTGCGGGGGGAAGGCGGGAGAGACAGCTCTCCCGTGCTCGTTCCACAATCGACGCGCGCCTCAGCGAATCTGGAATCGAAATCAACCGCGCGCGGTCGAGGCCCGCGTTCGCACGCCGCCTTTTTCCAGAGCGGCCGTCACGTGCGCAGCATCGACGGGCGTGATCACGCCGACTTCCGTGACGATACCCGTGATGAAACGCGCGGGCGTCACGTCGAACGCCGGGTTGTAGACCTTGACGCCTTCAGGCACGGTGCGCACACCGAAGCCGTTTGTGATCTCGCTCGCCGGGCGTTCCTCGATCGGGATCAGGGAACCGTCGGCGATGTCCGGATCGAAAGTCGACAGCGGCGCGACGACGTAGAACGGGATCTTGTGTTCGCGCGCCAAGACGGCGACCGAGTACGTGCCGATCTTGTTGCACGTATCGCCGTTCCGCGCGATGCGATCGGCCCCGACGAAGACCATGTCGATTTTCTTTTCGAACATCACGCGTCCGGCCATGTTGTCCGTGATCACCGTCACGTCGACGCCGGCAGCGTGTAGTTCGAAGGCCGTCAAGCGCGCGCCTTGGAGCAGCGGCCGCGTTTCGTCCGCGAAGACCCGCACTTGTTTTCCCGCTGCTTTCGCCGTGTAGATCGGGGCCAGAGCCGTTCCCATGCCGCCCGTGGCGAGCGCTCCGGCGTTGCAGTGCGTCAAGATCGTGGCACCGTCCCCGATGAGGGCCGCGCCGAATTCACCCAGGGTGCGACAGGTCGCTGCATCGTGTTCGTGAATCGCGAGCGCCTCCTCGAAGAGTCCGTGCACGAGCGCCGGGCCGTCGAAACCGCGCGCCAGATCGCGATCCGCCCGCGTCTTCATCTTCGACAGCGCCCAGAACAAATTGACAGCCGTCGGTCGAGCCTTCGCCAGTGTCGCTGCGGCTTCGCGCGCACAACCGACGACGTTCTCGCGGCTCGTGTCGGTGAGACTCTGCACGCCGAGCACGACGCCGTACGCGGCCGCGACGCCGATGGCCGGCGCACCGCGGACCGCGAGGCGGTAGATCGCGTCGCGCATCTCGTCGACCGTGCGCACGGCGAGCCACACGGTCTCGCCCGGTAGCCGTGTTTGCTCGAGCAGTTCGACGTGACCCGGGAGAGATCCGACCCAGCGCAGCGTTTCGATGTTCATGGGTGTTGACTCCGCGGCTCCGACTCTCGAGCCCAGAAGCATACGGCAGTCGATCGGTCGGGCCTCGTCTCGGGAACTGTTTTCCGCCTGAAACCATGCGGGTTTCCTCACATTCGAGACCGAGTGGATTCGATAGACCGCCTGCCCCCATGATGCTTCTCCGCATTGCGCCCCGTCGTCGCCATGGATCGACCCGCGGTTTCACGCTCGTCGAGGCCGTCGTCGCCGCGACGGTCCTCGTGATCGGCGTGCTCGGATACGTCGCATCCGTCACGACGGGGAATCGGCTGATGCTGCAGAACCGCGAAACGCGGCGCGCCTACACGGCAGCGCAAACGGTGTTCGCCGAGATGCAGTCGCAATCGATCGAGGACGTCTTCGCGAACTACAACTCGACGACGAGCGACGACCCTGCCGGTGCGACGCGGTCGCCCGGCAATCGCTTCACCGCCGCCGGTGTCGGAGTGTGCGCCAGCGGTTCCACGGACGGCGCCGGAGCGGTGCGCTTTCCTTCCAAGGATGGGACGACCTTGCGCGAAGACATAGTCGACGCGGCTCTCGGGATGCCGCGCGACCTCGACGGAGACGGTGTGATTTCGAGTGGACCGCTCACGAAGCCGCCACTGATCCTGCCGGTCGAGGTGACCGTCAAGTGGCAGTCGTCCGGAGGCGAGCGGGAGGTCACGGTGCGCAAATTCTTGTTCGGGAACGCGAACTCGTGATCGTTTCGCGCTATAAATCCAGCGGTTTCACGCTGATCGAGATGGCGCTGACCACGGTCGTGTTCGGCACGATCGCCTCGGCGACGATGTTGGCGACTCTCTCCGCGCAATCGAATTCCGACGCGGCGATGTCGCAGAGTCACCTCGAACAACGTGTCGCTCGAGCGCTCGACTTGGCCGTCGACGAGTTCGCCACCGCAGGAGCTGCGGCCCTCTCGCCGACGTGCGCTGCTCCGCTCGGCAGCGATCGACTGACGTATCGTCGACCGACCGGGATCGTGGCTGGCGCAGTCGCTTGGGACACGGCCTCGAGCCTCGTCTTCGAGAACGGCGCCGACGACTCGAACAACGGCGTCGACGACGACGGCGACGGTTGGATCGACGAAGGCCGCGTCGTGCTCGTGCGCAACGCCGGTCTACCGAGCGAGACGCGCACGATCATCGCAGTCGACGTTCCCGAGCTCGCTACGGCCGAGATCGCGAACGGTGTCGACGACGATGGCAACGGCTTGATCGACGAGAAAGGCCTCTCGTTCCGGCTCACGGTCCGCACCCTGCAGATCACGCTCGCGATGGTCGGCTTCGATCGACGCGGTCGCCGCATCACGAGCGCTCAGAGCATTTCCATCGAACTGCGGAATTGACCATGCGCATGCTCCTCCCGCAGCAAGGTCGACGTCATGGGCGCGAAGGCTTCGCGCTCTACATGTCGGTGCTCACCGCCGTCGCGATGGCGGGGATGTCGATGGCGATCGTCACGGTCGGCATCGGCGCGCGTCGCCAAGGTCGCATGACCGAGATGCGCGCACGCGCGCTGTCTGCGGCCGAGGCTGCGGTGGGGGACGCGTACGTGCAAATCGCGAGCAGTGCCGCGATCGACATCGGCAGCGTGAATGCGCCGCGCACGTACTCGGACGACGCGTACTACGGCAGTGTCGTGCAGAACGCGGACAAGACGTACACGATCACCGGCGTGGGTTGGAGCCGCAACGCGCGACGTGCACTCGAAGTCATCGTCGATCCAGGGCACGGCGGCGTCTTCCAGAGCGCCATCTTCGCCGGCAACAAGTCGAACGATCCCACTTACGTGATGAAGTTCGGCGGCAAGGGAGCGCAGGCCGACGTCGTGACCGGCGACGTCTACAGCGGCGGTTCGATCTTGTTCAAGGACGCAGCCAAGGTGGCCGGCGTTCCGCGCGCCAAGACGGCGGTCACGACGACCGCGACGACGATCGTCGGTGTCGCGGGCGGAACTCCGGCCGCAGCGGAAACCGGCATCACGCAGCCGATCCCCGACATTGCCGCGATGCACTACGAGTCGTCACACGACGTCAACGTCGCCCAGCAATTCACGACCTCGACCTATCACTCGAACAAGGCCGGCGGAAAGGCGTGGGAGTTGCCTAAGTCGAATCCGGCCCACATTTTCCGGATGAATCCGAACGATCGCACGGCGAACACGAGTGCGACGGTGAAGGACGACTACTTCCTCGAAGACCCCTACGAGACCGTGCGCAGCGACTCCAAATCCGACGGAAGCGACCCCTACGTCGTAACCCTCGGTAAGACGTCCGACGGCGGGCCGTCCGGCAACAAGAAGGTCTACTACATCGACGGCAACCTCTGGCTGCACAACACGAAGACGATGTCGATGCGCATCGAAGCGGCGGAAGCTTCGGGCATGCAGGTCACGTTCGTCGTCAAGGGCAACATCTACATCTCCGACAACTTGTTCTTGAAGAGCAAGGTCAAGGACGGGATCGCTTTCATCGCGATGAAAGATGCGTCGGTCGCCGACAGCGGCAACGTCTACTTCGGCGATCCGAGCTTCGGCACGCTCGAACACATGGAAGCGTTCCTCTACGCGGAGAACAGCTTCTACGACAACAATTTGAGCGCGACCGGTTCCGCGAAGGTCGACCTCCTCGGGAACATGACCGCGGGCGAAAAGGTCGCGATCAATCGCGATTCCGGCGCTCAGCACAGTCGTCTGCGCGTCACCTTCGACGACCGCGTCGCCAACGGGTCGCTCGATCTCCCCGGTCTGCCGAAGTCCTCCGGCGCCACTGCATCCCCGACCATCCGTGTTTGGCGTGAAATAGGAGTCCCCTGATCATGATCCAGTCCGCACTGCTGTTGCTCGCGACCAGTTTCAGTCCCGCCTACGCGACGGAAGACAGCGGAACCACGCGTCTTCCCGTGTACGCCGTGCAACGCTTCGACTCGCAATGGGTCTTGCGCGCCAACGAAGTGCTGAACGAAAAACGCCTGCGCGGCCGCGTTTTGGAAGACGTCGCCGCCGAACTCGCCGGCTTCGGCCCGAGCGCCATCCAGGCTTACTTCGCGATCCTCGCCGGCACCGTCGACGGTCCGACCGCAGAGGGCGCGTCGCGTCCGAGTCCTGACGCGATCGATCCGAACGCGGTGCTCTTCGCCGCCCTCGGTCGCATGAATCCCCGCGAAGTCGCCGCACACGTCGCGGCCGCCGCGAGCGGGGAAGCTTCGATCGACGTGCGACTCGTGGCCATGCGCGTTTTGGAGTGCGTCGGTGCGAACGGCGGTTTCGACGCGTGGGCGCAGATCCTCGACGGCGTGCTACCGGAGCAGTTTTCCCGCGCGTACGTGCAAGGTCCCTGCGAACGCGCGCTAGCCGCTGTCGTCTCGCGCGACGGCTCGTCGATCTCGGGCTTGAAAACTCGACTGCAGAAGCTCGCCCCCGCACTGCAACCGCTCGTCTTGCGCGCGCTCGCTGCTTCTCGCCGACCGCAAGCTGTCGGCGTTCTGACCGCGTTCCTCGGACAGTCGCACGACCTGGATCTCGTCGTCCTGTCCTGCGTCGGCCGCCTCGTCGAAGAGGCGCTCGGCGATCTGCCCGAAGAGGACCTGACGTGGATCCGCCCGTTCGCCGAAGACACGGATTGGCGCGTTCGTCGCGAGGCCATGCTCGTCCTCGGTCGCGTCAGCGATTGGCGCAGTCATGCCGTCATCACGCGGGCGCTCGCTGACGAACAACGACTCGTGCAACAAGCGGCGCACTGGGCTTTGGCGCGCATGACGCGCGCCGATTTCGCCTTCGACGCCGGCGCTTGGTCGACGTGGTTCGAGCACGAGATCGTGTGGTACGAACTCAACGGACCGCGCTTCGAGCGCGCGATCGCCTCGCAGGATCCGGCCGACGTCCTGGAGGGTGTCCGCGAATTGGCCGGTCACACGCTTTTCCGCCACGACGCAGCGCGGACGATCGCGACACTGCTCGCGAGCCCACAGAGCGATCTCGTCGCGCAAGTGTGCCTCGTGTTGCACAACTTGCGCAGTCCGGCGGCGTGTCCCGCGTTGCTCGCGGCCCTCGAGAGCGTGGACGCTTCGATCCGCGAGGCTGCGCGCGCGACGTTGGCTGTGATAACGGGACTCGAGCTCGCACCGGATCCGGTCGCGTGGAAGCGCGCGCTCGTCGGCACGTGAACTGCGGCGCCGCGCCAGCTCAGCGGCTCGCGAGTTTCTTCTGCAAGGCCGCGTCCTTCTCGAGGACCTTCTGGGCTTGATTCGCGCGGTGCGCTGCGACGCGCTTCGCGAGCGACGGATCGCTCAGCGCCAAGATGCGCGCCGCCATCAGCGCCGCATTCACCGGTCCGCCGAGACCTGCACCGAGTGCCGCGACCGGGATTCCACCCGGCATCTGCACGGTGGAGAGCAGCGCGTCGAGTCCGCCGAGCGGCGGATTGTCGAGCGGGATGCCCAGCACGGGCAGATCCGTGTGCGCGGCGACGACGCCGGCCAAGTGAGCCGCTCCGCCGGCGGCACAGATGAACGTCTTCACGCCGCGCGCGGGGGCTCTGCTCACGAACTCGATCACCTGCGCCGGGGTGCGATGCGCCGACAAGACGCGCGCTTCGAAGGGGATCTCGAGCGCGCGCAAGGTGTCGAAGCACGGCTCGAGGCGCGGCAGATCCGAATCCGATCCCATCAAGATTGCGACACTCATGCGATCACTCCGTTGAGCTTGCTCACGCGACCACTCCGTTGAGCTTGCTCACGCGACCACTCCGTTGAGCTTGCTCACGCGACCACTCCATCGGGCGTCTTGCCCGTGATCTTCTCGCACACTTCGAAGTAGCGCTCGGCCACTTTCGCCATCACCTTCGGATCCATGGTCGGGGGCGGCGGTTCCTTGTTCCACGGCTGTTCTTCCAGCCAATCGCGCAGGATCTGTTTGTCGTAGCTGGGCGGATTCGTGCCCGGTTTCCACGCATCGGCCGGCCAAAAACGCGAGCTGTCGGGCGTCAGCGCCTCGTCGATCAGGATCAACTTGCCGTTCAACGTGCCGAACTCGAACTTCGTGTCGGCGAGCAAGATTCCGAGCGGTTCGAGCGTGCGCGTGCCGCGCTTGAACAATTCGAGCGCAGCTGCGTGAGCCGGATCGAAGATCGCGGGTCCGACGCGCGCGCGCGCCTCGTCGGGTGAGAGCGGCAGATCGTGGTGCTCGTCCTTCGTCGTCGGAGTGAGGATCGGTTTCTCGAGCTTGCTCGAGAGTTCGAGTCCGGCACGCAGCGGAATGCCGCACACCGATTGCTTCTTCTGGTACTCCTTGAAACCCGATCCCGCGAGGTAGCCGCGCACGACCCATTCGACCGTCGTCGGTTGCGCGCGCTTCACGATCATGATCCGGCCGCGCAGACGGTCCTTCCAACGCGCGTCGAGTCCGGGCACGTCGTCGACCTTCGTCGATACGAGGTGGTTTTGGATCACGTCGCGCGTGTGCTCGAACCACCAGGCGCTGATGGCGGTCAACACCACGCCTTTGCGCGGGATGCCTTCGTTCATCACCACGTCGAACGCCGATACGCGGTCGGTCGTCACGAAGAGCAGATGTTCGGCGTCGATCTCGTAGATGTCGCGCACTTTGCCGGAGGCGATGCGCTTCAACGTGTGGGGCCGGTCGTCGCGGCCCAGGTAGGCGTCGTTTTTCATGGGATGGGTGGGCGGAGTATGCCGGTCTTCGCGCAGCGCTACAATCGCGCGCTGTGCAGAGCGCCAACGATGCAGCGTGGATCGGATTTCGTTCTGATTCTGTCTTCTCGGGGCGCGTGCACGTACCCGGTTCGAAGTCGATCGCACAGCGTTTCGTCATCCAAGCGGCGCTCGCATCGGGCACGACGAGGCTCACGCGCCTGCCCGACGGAGATGACGTTGCCGCCGCGGTGAAGCTCGTTCAGGTTGCGGGCGCAACGGTCGAGCGACTGGCGCCTGCAGCGCTCTCGATCACGGGCCGACCGCCGGGACCGCACCGCGGTTGGAAAGCTGAAACTGCGCTTTTTGCCGGAGAATCGGGCACATTGGCGCGCCTCGCGACAGCCGTGTCCGGTTTCTGCGCGCTCGCCGGTCACCGCACCGAAGTGCGGGTCGGTGGAACGCTCGCGCACAGACACAGCCGCGCCCTGATCGAGGCTTTGCGCTCTGCCGGAGTGCGCATCGAGTCCGCGGACGGCGCGACCTGGCCTGCGCTCGTCACGCCCATAGGTCCGCCGAATCAAGTCGTGCTGCGCGAGCCGCGCTCCAGTCAAGAAGTGAGCGCGCTCCTGATCGCGCTCGCCGCGTACCCAGACGCGCTCGAACTCCGCGTCGAAGGTGCGATCCCGAGTCGGCCGTACCTGTCCATGACGATCGCGGCACTGGCGCCCTTCGGAGTGCGCGTCACGAGCGAGCGCGCCGCGCACGCGGGAATCGAGCGCTTCGAGGTTCACGGACCACTCCGCGCGCCCAGCGATCCGATCGCGATCGAACCCGATGCGTCGGCGGCAGCTGTCGCGCTCGCCGCCGGTGTGTTGTCAAAGGGCAACGTGCATGTCACAGGTCTACACGCCGATTCGAGCCAAGGCGACGTGCGTATCGTCGAGCACTTGCGCGCGTTCGGTGCAGACGCAGGTTTCGACGACGAGGGCATGTTTGCTCGCGGTTGTGTGACGCGCGCGGCGGACGTCGACCTCGAGAACGAACCCGACCTGGCGCCGGTCGTCGCAGCGCTCGCGGCGTGCGCAGTGCTGGCTGGACACGGCCCGTCGCGCATCAGCGGACTCGGCACTTTGCCAGGCAAAGAGAGTTCGCGCATCGACGTGCTCGCCGCGGGTCTCGACGCGATCGGGATCGCGGCCCGAGCGAGCGCCGATGCACTGCACGTGCAGCGTGCAGGCGGGGCGCACGATCTCTCCCGCCCGCTGGACCCGCACCACGATCACCGCATGGCTTTCGCGTTCGCGCTGTTCGGCTTGTGTGTGGAGGGTGTTCGCGTGGCGACACCGGAGTGCGTCGCCAAATCCTGGCCCTCGTTCTGGACCGACATGGAACGCGCCGGGGCGCGACTCGAGCGCCAGAAAGTTGGCTGACAAAACGTTTCCTCGCGTAACCTGGGCGGTACTGCTGGCACTCGTTCCCTCTTTCACCCTCGGATTTCAACCATGCACAAGCACTCTCTCTGCGCGGCCGCAGTCGCGCTCGCATTCACATCCCTCGCCTCGGCGCAGGTCATCACGCCGCTCGTCCTGGAAGGCGACAGCATCCCGGGTATCGGTCTCGTGACCGGCCTCGAGAGCATCGCCATCACCGACACGGGCGAGTGGCTCGTCGAACTCGACACCGACAACATCGACACGACCATCGACGGCGTGATGCTCAAGAACGGCGTGCTTGTCCAACGTGAAGGATCCGCCGTCCCCGCTCCCTTCGGCGCGCTCCACAACGAGTTCACGTCGCGCTCGATGCGCAACAACGGCGACGCGGCGCACATCTGGACATTGACGAACACGCCGGGTGGTACGACCGACAACTCCGCCGTGTACGTCAACTCCACGCTCGTGTTCTCGAAGGGCTCGACGCCGCTCGCGCCCGGGTGGGGTGCCGGCACCGTGCACAACGGACTCTCGTGGGCGTCGCTGAACTCGAGCAACCAATTGCTCGTGCGTGGCTTCGCGACCGATCCCGTGTCCACGCCGACGAACGATTGGTTTGCCTCGATCATGCAACTGGACGCGGCCTTCGCGCCGGTGTCCGAATTCGTGTTCGTGCGCGCGGGCGACGTTCTGCCGCTGCAGACGCTGACGGTGAACACAGTGCGCAGCGGACAAGACTCGGGCTTCGTCAACGCATCCGGCCAAGCCATCTACGGCTGCGATCTCGATACGGGCTCGCCGCCCAGCGACGCCGTCGTGTACCTGTGGAACGGCACGAGCAATGTGCTGCTCGCGCAGGAGGCCCTGGCTTCACCCGTCGCCGTCGGCTGTGGGGCGATCTCCTCGCGCCCGAGTTGGCGATCAACGACGCGGGTGACTACCTGATCAAGGACCTGCTCAACGCTCCGACGGCCACGGACGGGATCATCGCCAAGAATGGCGCGAAGTTCGTGCAAGAAGGCGACAACCTGCCGGCGATCGGCGCGTTCCTGTTGACGACGTTCGGCAACACGCCCGTCTCGCTCACCGCCGCGGGCAACGTGCTTTGGTACGGAGACTGGGACAACCCGACGACCACGGTCGACACGGGCATCTTCCTCGATCAGACGCTGCTCGTGCAGAAGGGCGTCACCCCGGTGATGGGCTCGACGCTCACCGCGATCGGCAACGTCGGCAGCAGCGCGACCGCCGGCCAGAACGGTTCGCTGTACATCAGCCCGAACGGCCGCTACGTGATCTTCACCGCCCGCGTCGGAGCACCCGTCAACAAGCGCGGCATCTTCTTGCTCGACATCACGCTCGGCGTCACCGCGAGCTGCTTCGGCGACGGTTCGGGTACGGCTTGCCCGTGTGGTAACGCCGGCAGCACCGGCAACGGCTGCGCGAACTCGGCCTTCGCGTCGGGAGCCAAACTCGCGACTTCGGGCGTTCCCTCGATCGCCTCGGACACGCTCGTGCTGACCGCGTCGGACGTGCCCGGACCGGGTCTCTTCTTCCAAGGTACGTCGGCGTTCGCCGGCGGCTCGGGCATTACCTTCGGCGACGGCCTCTTGTGCGCCGGCGGCACGATCACGCGCATGGGCGTCGTGTTCCCGACGGGATCGACGGCTTCGTATCCGGGCGGCTTGACGCCGAATCCGGTGAGCATCGCCGGTGCGACGGCGGTCGGCGACGTGCGCAACTACCAGTGCTGGTACCGCGACTCGGCGGTGTTCTGCTCGCCTGAGACGTACAACCTCACGAACCTCGTGACGTTGACCTGGATGAACTGAACTCCGCGCAGTTCGATTCGAATCGGAAATCTCCCTCGGGCACGCTCGCCGCGCTCGGGGGAGAATTCGTTTTGCGCCCGCCGCGTGCGCGAAACTCTGGATTCGAACGCGGCGCGCGAGCTAATCTCCATGGATGAGCGCGCAGCGCACGAACGAATCGACAGCGGTCCCGCGCGGACCGGTTCTGATAACGGGTGGAGCCGGATACATCGGCAGTCACACCACGCGCCTCTTCCGTGAGCGCGGCGTCGAGACCATCGTTCTCGACAATCTGTCGACGGGCCATCGCGCCGCGATCGAAGGTCCGTTCGAAGACGTGGACCTGGGCGATCGTGAGGCGTTGCTCGCCGTTCTCGCGAAACACAAGCCGACGGCCGTCGTGCACTTCGCGGCCAAGACCTACGTCGGCGAGTCGGTGGAAAATCCCTCGATTTACTATCGCGAGAACGTGATTCACACGTGGAACTTGCTCGAAGCGATGCGCGCGGCGGAAGTGCGCTCGATCGTGTTCTCGTCCACGTGCGCGACGTACGGCGATCCGGTCGAAGTGCCCATGACCGAAGCGCACCGGCAGCATCCGATCTCGCCGTACGGACGCACGAAGCTGCACATGGAGCACATGATGAGCGACTTCGCCGTGGCGTACGGCCTCGAGTTCGCGGCCCTGCGCTACTTCAATGCGGCTGGCGCGCATCCGCAGGGCGACATCGGCGAAGTGCACGTGCCGGAGACGCATTTGATCCCGCTCGTGCTGCAAGTTGCGCTCGGTCAGCGGCGCGACATCGCGATTTTCGGCGACGACTACCCCACGCGGGACGGAACGTGCATCCGCGACTACGTGCACGTTTCGGATCTGGCCGATGCTCACCTGCGCGCGCTCGTGAAGTTGCAGGCCGGGGAGCGCGATCTGCGTGTCAATCTCGGGACGGGCCAGGGCTACACCGTCCGTGAAGTGATCGAGTGCGCACGCAAGATCACCGGACACGCTATCCCATCCCGCGTGGCGCCGCGGCGGCCGGGCGACCCGCCGACCTTGGTCAGCGGAGGTTCGCGCGCGCGCGACGTGCTCGGTTGGGTGCCCGCGCGTGCGGAGCTCGCGACGATCGTCGCCGACGCGTGGAAGTTCCACCGCGCTCATCCCGCCGGCTACACGCGCTGAACGCGCGCCACTCGGGAACGCGTCGTCGAAGTGCACGACGAGATATCGAGTAGCGGAAGCGCTCGCTCGGAGTGAGCGAACACGCTGCACATCTGCATCATCGCAGATTGCGTACGCGAACTTTTCTCGGGGATTCAAAACGTTCTCACCGCGAAGACGCTCTCTACACCTGGCGCGAGTGTGTGACACACCGGCCTCGAATCCAGAGAGAGAGACACGCACGCGATGAGCCACACCTTGTTGGACGAGTACGCTCGCCTCCTGACCACCGACACCCGCGCCTGTGCGAACTTGTTCGCGAGCGACGCCGAGTTTTCGACGCACGTCGGCTCACACCGACTGACCTTCAAAGGTCGCGAAGACATCGGCCGCTTCTTGCGCCACGTCCCGTGCCAGATCGCGTTCCGCGCGGCCCACTGCGTGGCCGACGCTGGCGGCTTCAGCGGATCGCTGCGTCTCTCGGCCGCTGATCTGCGTCCGCGACAGCAGCGGGTGCGGTATTTCGTCGAGGGCGGCCGCATCACGCGCTTCGAAGTCTTGCACGGTCACCTCGCTCCCGAGTCGCGCGCCTCTTGAACGGCCGTCGGGCGGGTGTCAGGGTGCGCGTGCACTCGACATGGCACCTCGTCCGAAGAAGAGCGGCAAAGCGCGCCTCCTGCGCCTCGCCGTGATCCTCGCCGCCAACGCGGCGTGTGTGTTTCTGCTCTGGAAGATCGCCTTCACCGCGCGTGGAGCCGAACCGGCCGAGCCCACAGCACCGGCGCGTCCGGTGGTGGCGAATGCCTCAGCGGCAAATGTCTCGGCGGCGACGCCCCGCGCGAGCACGCGCGAAGCCAAGGAACTCGAGGGCCGCGTCCGCGCGTGCATCCAGGCCGGACTGCGCGACGCCGTTGCGACGGGCAAGGGACGCGTGAGCGCGAATCAGTGCACGATCGCCGTCCATGTGCGCGAAGTCGGCGTCGGAGGCGAACTCGTTTCCGTGGAAGCAGATCGAGCCATGCGCCCAGCGTCGAATTTGAAGCTCGTCACTTCGGCCGCCGCTTTGGTGTTGTTCGGTGCCGACGGAAAATTCGAAACCGTCTTCGAGAGCGCCAGCCCGATCGCAGCCGGAGTCCTGCAGGGCGACCTCGTCGTTCACGCCGGTGGCGATCCGTTGTTCGATCACGAAGGCGGCGGCGACGTGACGCGCTTCTTCGCACCCGTCGCCGATCAATTGAAGCGCGCCGGGATCACGCGCGTCGCCGGCGCACTCGTGCTCGACGAGGGCACGTTCGAAGCTCCGGCGCCGGCACCGGGCTGGCCGGCGAAGAACCAACATTGGCAGGAATTCTGTGCGCTCTCAGGCGGCTTTTCGGCGAACGCCGGTTGCCTGACGACGGTGGTCGAGAGCGACCCAAACGGCCGATCTGCGAGCGTCGAGCTCTGGCCGCGTGGACACGGACTTTCGTCGAAGCTCAATGTTTCAACCGGCAGTCCGCGCTCGAGACTCGACGTGCGCGTCGGCGTCGCCGGCGGCGTCGCGCGTGTCGAAGGCTCGATCCCGAAGGACGTGTCGCGTTGGGAAGATCGTTTCGCCGCACCCGATCCGGTCGCATTGTTCGGAAACGCGGCGCGCACAGCGCTGGCGAATCAAGGCGTCTCGATCGACGGTGGAATCGTGCGCGAACGGCGCGGACCCTCGCCGACTTCGCGCGCGCTCGCGAAGATAACGACGCCGATCGTCGACGTGCTCACGCCGATCAACACGTGGTCGAACAACGCGTGCGCCGATCAACTGTTCTTGACGATGGGTCGCTGGCAGATCGGTCAAGGCACGCGCGCTGGCGGTCGCGCGGCGACGGCGCTCGCGCTGGAGCGACTCGGACTCGACACGCGTGAGTTCGTGCAGGTCGACGGCTCGGGATTGTCGCGCGACAACCGCATCAGCGCGCGACAGATATCCGGACTGGTCGACGCCGTGTTGACCGGCGAGGCCCGCGCCGCGAAAGCGTTCCGCCAGTCTCTCGCCGTCGGCGGCGAGACGGGGACGCTCGACAAACGCATGAGCGCTCTCGAAGGGCGCGTGCACGCGAAGACCGGTTTCATCGGCGGCGTCAGCGCCTTGTCAGGCTACATCGAAACGGCCGACGGTCGCGAACTCGCCTTCTCGATCCTCGTCGAATACCCGAACGTCGAGGGGCTCAACAAAAATTGTTGGAAGCCGATGGAGGACGCGATCTGCGAAGTCCTCGCGGCTGGCGCGCGTGGCTGAGCGCGAGTTCACGCCTCGCGAGTTGGAGCCGTGGCTCGCGATCGCCGTCGCGGCAGCAAACGACGCGGGTGCTGTCTTGCTGGAGCAGTTCGATCACCTCGAGCGTTCCGCGATCCGCTCGAAGTCGAGCGCGCGCGATCTCGTGACCGCGGCCGACCTCGCCGCCGAGCGCAAGATCGTCGAGCGCTTGCGGCGCGAGTGCCCGGATCATGCGATCGAGGCCGAGGAAGAGACGCGCGACGCGCTCGATCGGCGCCTGCGTTGGTTCGTCGATCCGCTCGACGGCACGGTGAATTTCGTGCACGGAATCCCGGTGTTTTCGGTGTCGATCGCGCTGTACGACGGAGCGACACCGTTGGTCGCCGTCGTCCACGTCCCGAAGCTCGGGGAGACGTTCACCGCACAGCGCGGCGGGGGTGCCTTCGTGAACGGCAAGCGGTTGCACGTCTCCGCTGCAGAGAGTTTGCCGGAGTCCGTGCTCGCGACGGGGTTCCCGTACCGACGCAATGAGCTCGCGAACAACAACGTCGCCAACTTCGACGCACTGATCCTCGCGATCCGCGGCATACGGCGCATGGGATCCGCAGCTGTCGACCTCGCGTTCGTCGCGGCCGGGCGCTTCGACGGCTATTGGGAACTGCATCTGTCGCCGCACGATCTCGCGGCCGGAGCCTTGCTCGTGCGCGAAGCCGGCGGCGTCGTCACGGACGTTCACGGCGGCGACGATTGGTTGCGCGCGGGTCACGTCGTCGCGAGTGGACCGAAAATCGCGCTCGAATTGCGCTCACGCTTGCGCGCGTGAATCGCGGCGCGTGATCCGCGCGTACAGCTCTTGACCGATGCCGACGAACGAGCGGTGATTGAGCGGGAACTCGAGCAAGACGTGCGCGTACGAGAGCGCGAACAGCCAGCGTGCTCCCAAGTCGAAATTCTTCGCGTAGAGAGCGACGGACGCAATCCACAAGATCACCGCTCCGGCGAGCAAGCGTCGGTCGACCTTGGCCCAACCGATGATCGACGTCTTCGAGAACCAGTTCAGATAGTGGTACGTGTAGGCGAACGCGATCAAGCGCTGGATCGCGATGCCGCCGGGTGATCTGAACAGGTCCGCGGCACTCCCGAAGCGCGAGGATCCGTCGACGTGAGCGACTGTTCCGAGGTCGAACAAGCGCGCCAATTCCGCATTCAATGTACGGAAGCCTCCGCTGTAGCTCTCGCTCACGTACGACGAAACAGCCGAGCCTGTCGTCGCCGGTGCGAACAGCGCGATCGCAAAACAAGCGAAAAGCAGAACGACGCCGACGTAGCCCGTGACGCTCTTCGATTTCAGCGCGCCGAACAGCATGAACGCGCCGGTGAAGAGCGACACGTGCAAGATCGTCGTCGTGAAGAGCGAGAACAGGAACCACTCGCGCGCGGTGACGTCGGCGAAGGTCAGCAGGCCGACGAGCAGCACGCCCGCGGCAATGAAGCGCAGGGTGGCGTTCCCGATCGTCACGAAGAGGAGCGCGCTCGCGAAGGCCAAGAAGGCGAAGAATTGCGAGTACTGCGCCAGTCCCTCGATCGCGAATGATCCGACGACGAACTTCGCCGAGAACACCGCCGCGACCACGATGACCGTGAGCCACCACCAATCACGCTTGCCGTTGGCGAAGAAGTCGCGCTTCTTCAGCCACGTGAGTTCGGTCAGGTAGTGCAGCGGCCCCAAGACCGCGTAACTGAACAGGAAGAGCTCGAACGGAAGGGCGAACGCGAGCGCCAGCGAGAGGAGCATCAGACCGATCTGGAGGCGGTCGACCTGGAGCGGCGTCACGATTCCACGAGCGTACTCGGACAGAGCTCCACTCGGCTACGTCGCAGAGCACACGAATTCGAACGCGCGCCGGTCTTCCCTAGTCGCACAGGTCGCGGATATGCTCTCAAGGCTAATTGTCGTGCGCCGATTGCGGGCGGAACCCAGGCGGGGGAGCCCTGAGTGCGCGCACTTGGCTGCGTTTTTTTTGGGGAAGAGACCGCGTCGTTCGCATGAACCAGGGCCAAATTCGAATCCGCAAGGCGCGCCAGAACAACCTGGCCGGCGTCGACGTGGACATCCCGCGCAATCGCCTCGTGGCGGTCACCGGGGTTTCGGGATCGGGCAAGAGTTCGCTGGCTTTCGACACCTTGTTCCGCGAAGGGCAACGGCGCTTTCTCGAGACCCTGTCGGCCTACGCGCGGCAGTTCCTCGGCAACATGGAGAAGCCGGACGTCGAGAGCGTCGAAGGTCTGTCGCCGGCGATCGCCGTCGATCAGAAATCGATCTCACGCGGAGCGCGCTCCACCGTCGGCACGCTGACCGAGATCGTCGATCACTTGCGCGTGCTCTTCGCGCGCGCCGGACGACCGCACTGCCCGGCGTGCAAACTGCCGGTGCGCTCGCAGACGCCCGAAGAAGTCGTGCAGATCGTCTTGCGCGAAGCCAGCGGTCGCTCGGCAACGCTGATGGCGCCGCTCATCCGCGACCGCAAGGGTTCGCACAAACAACTGTTCGACGATCTGCGCAAGCAAGGTTTCGTGCGCGCGCGCGTCGACGGCGTCGTGCATCGCATCGAGGACGTACCTGAGCTCGAGCGCTACGTGCGTCACACGATCGAAGTCGTCGTCGACCGCGTGAAACCCGAGGCCGACAAAGTGTCGCGATTGCGCGAGGCCGTCGAGCTCGCGCTCGAACGCGGCAAGGGCGACATGGTGCTCGGCATCGACGGCGAAGAGGACCGCACGTTCTCGACGTCGCGCACGTGTCCGGGTTGCGGTGGTGAAACGCCGCCGCTCGAACCGCGCCTTTTCTCGTTCAATTCGCCGCACGGCGCGTGCCTCGATTGTCAGGGGCTCGGCCAACGCATGGTCGTGACCGAGCGAGCGATCGTGAAGGACGCTGCGCTCACGCTGCGCCAAGGTTGTCTGACGGTCACGCGTGCTTCGGGCGGTGCGTTGTTGATGCCGCACGTCGACTTCGGCTTTCTCGACTCGGTCGCCGTCGCGCACGATTTCGATCTCGACACGCCGTGGAAGGATCTGCCGCGCGCGGCGCAAAAGGTCGTCTTGTTCGGAACGGGCGAAGAGCGCTTCGAGGACGAGAACAAGTGGGCGGGGAAGAAGTTCTCAGGGTCAGTGAAGTGGAAGCGCAAGTTCGCGGGCGTGATCCCCGCGATCGAAGCGGCCGTCAAGGAAGGCAAGCACAAGAGTCAAGTCGCGCGTTTCCTCTCGTATCAGCCGTGCACGTCGTGCAACGGCAGTCGTCTGAAGCCGGCCGCGAACGCGGTGTTGCTCGGTAGTGCGACTTTCGCCGAAGTGACGCGCACACCGATCGCCGAGCTGAAAGAGAAGTTGGCGTCGCTCGATCTCACGACGCGCGAGCAACGCATCGCGCGCGACCTCTTGGTCGAGATTCGCCGACGCGTCGATTTCCTGCTGGAAGTCGGCCTTTCGTATCTGACGCTCGATCGCGCGGCTGATTCGCTCTCGGGCGGCGAAGCGCAGCGCATCCGGCTCGCAGCGCAACTCGGAGCCGGATTGCAAGGCGTCTTGTACGTGCTCGACGAACCTTCGATCGGATTGCACGCGCGCGATCACGGCCGTTTGCTCGGGGCGTTGCGACGTCTGCGCGACGCGGGCAACACGGTCGTCGTGGTCGAGCACGACGAAGCCACGCTGCGCGCCGCCGATTGGCTCGTCGACGTCGGTCCGGGCGCGGGTCGCCACGGCGGCCGCATCACGGCGCAAGGTCCGCCGGGTGAGATCGAGAAGAGCGACACGCCGACCGGGCGTTTGTTGCGCGGCGAGATCGCGCTCGCGATGCCGACGTCGCGCCGCCGCGGCAACGGTCACGTGTTGCGCGTCGAAGGTGCACGCGGCTTCAACCTGAAGAACGTGACGGTGAGTTTTCCGCTCGGCACGTTGACCGCCGTCACGGGCGTGTCGGGTTCGGGCAAGTCGACGCTCGTCAATCGCATCGTCGAACGTGCCGTGCGCAGACACTTGGGGCTCGAAGCACCGATGCCCGAAGCGCACGACCGCGTCACCGGCCTCGAGCACATCCAAGATCTCGTCACGATCGACGCGGCTCCGATCGGTCGCACTCCGCGCTCGAATCCGGGCACGTACATCGGCGTCCTCGACTTCATCCGCGATCTGTTCGCGTCGATGCCCGAAGCCAAGATGCGCGGCTACACGAAGTCGCGCTTCTCGTTCAACGTCGTCGGCGGACGCTGCGAAGCGTGCGGCGGCGCAGGAGCGAAGTACGTCGAGTTGCAGTTCTTGGCGCCGGTCACCGTGCCGTGCGAGGAGTGCGGCGGACATCGCTTCCAAGTCGAAACGCTCGACGTGAAGTACAAAGAGCACTCGATCGCCGACGTGCTCGCGCTGACCGCCGAGGACGCGCTCGTGCTCTTCGCCGATCACCCCAAGATCGCGCGTCCGTTGTCGATCATGGTCGAAGTCGGCCTCGGTTACCTGACGCTGGGCCAACCGTCGACGACGATCTCCGGTGGCGAAGCGCAGCGCCTCAAGCTCACGGCCGAGCTGCAAAAACGGCCTAAAGGGCACACTTTGTACGTGCTCGACGAACCGACGACGGGCCTGCACATGCAGGACGTCGCGCGCCTCGTCGCGGCATTGCAGAAGCTCGTCGACATGGGGCACACGGTGCTCGTGATCGAACACAATCTCGATCTCGTGCTCGCGGCCGATCACGTGCTCGACCTCGGCCCTGAGGGCGGCGAACACGGCGGAGAATTGCTCGCGTACGGAACGCCCGAAGAACTCGAAAAGGTCGTGCGTTCGCACACCGGCATCGCGCTCGAAGCGTTTCGCACGCATCGCACGGCGCCGCTCGCGACCGAGCTCGACGACGTCGCGGTCGAACCGGCGACGCACTTGACCGTGCACGGCGCGAAGACGCACAACCTGAAGGACGTCTCCGTGTCGATCCCGCGTGACGCTCTGACGGTCGTCACCGGGCCCAGCGGTTCGGGCAAGAGTTCGCTCGCGCTCGACACGATCTACACCGAGGGACGCCGACGCTTCGTCGAATCGCTCTCGACGTACGCTCGTCAATTCCTCGGCACGAAAGATCGTCCGCCGGTCGAGCGCATCGAAGGCTTGGGTCCGTCCGTCGCCGTCGAAGCGCGCACGTCCAGTGGGCATCCGCGCTCCACCGTCGCGACGACGACGGAGATCCACGATCACCTGCGCGTCCTGTGGTCGCGCACCGGAGTGCGCCGCTGTCCCGAACACGGCGAGAAGCTCGAACGATCCGACGCGTCTCGTATCGCTCGGCGCATGATCGCCGACGCACCCGGCGAAACGGCGTGGGTGTGTGCACCGATCTACGGCGCGCATCGTGCGGTGCCGGACGAGCTCGCCGCCGATTTGATCGAGCGCACGATCGCGTGGCGCGCCGCCGGTTTCGTGCGCGTGCTCGTCGACGGTATCGAGCAGCGTCTCGACGAAGATAAGCTCGAGATCGCGCCGAAGAACACGCTCGATCTCGTGATCGACCGCTTGAAACTGGATGCTTCGGGGCGCGCACGCATCGCGGAATCGGTCGAGCAAGCCGAAGCGACGTCGGGCGGCATGGTCGCGCTCGTCGTGCGCGGGCCCGACAAGAAGGCCGGAACGCGGCGCGTGTATTCGACGCACGGCGCGTGTCCGATGTGCGGATTCCACATCGAGGGTGAGCTCGAACCACGGCATTTCTCGTTCAACACGCACGTCGGCGCGTGTCAGGAATGCGACGGCCTCGGCGAGAAGGTCACCGCCGACGCGGAACTCCTGTTCGAACACCCCGGCCTGTCGATCGAAGACGGCGCGCTGCATCAGAAGCTCGGGCGCTACCTCGCCAAGGGCAAGGGCTACTACGAGATGTTGCTGCGCACGGTGGCGAAGTCGCACAAGATCGATCTCACGAAGCCGTGGGTTGCGTACACCGACGAACAGCGGGCGCTCGTCGCGTACGGCGTCGGCGCGAAGAAGAGCTACAAAGTCGAGATCGAACGCTCGACGCAGCACGCCGAGATCGAAGAGACGTTCGTCGCCGGTTGGCCGGGTCTGTGCGGTCACATCGACGCCTGGCGCGCGAAAACCGAAGACGCCGAATGGGCTGCGATCCTCGAGACGGTGATGACGCGGCGCGTCTGCGCCGCGTGCGCTGGTGAAAGGCTGCGTCCTGAAGTGCGCGCGGTCACGATCGGGAAGATGCGCCTGCCTGAATACTTGAAGATCTCGGTCGACGATGCGCTGGCGTGGATCGTCGACGTCGAGGCCAAGGGTGAGCTCGAAGACAGCGTCGCACCCGTCGTCGTCGAGGTGCGCTCGCGTCTAGGTTTGCTCGAACGTGTGGGGCTCGGCTACCTGACGCTCGATCGACACACGTCGACGCTGTCGGGCGGCGAAGCGCGTCGCGTGCGCTTGTCGGCGAGCCTCGGTTCGCAACTCGTCGGCGTGTGTTACGTGCTCGACGAACCGACCGTCGGCCTGCATCCGGCCGACGTGTCGAAGTTGACGGACGCGCTGCTCGATCTGCGCGAGCGCGGCAACACCGTCATTGTCGTCGAGCACGATCCCAGTCTGATGGCGCGCGCCGATTGGATCGTCGACATGGGTCCGGGTGCCGGAATTCATGGCGGTTCCGTCGTCGTTTCGGGCACGCCGGCTGAGGTGCGCGCGCACAAGACTTCCATGACCGGTGCCGCGATGCGCGGCGACATCGTGCTCGCGCGGCCGCCTGTCGACAGAGTCGCTGAGGCTCGGCGCGAGACGGTCAAGATCGTCGGCGCGAAGACGCACAACTTGAAGAACGTCGACTTCGAGTTCGCGTTCGGCGAGATCACTGGCGTGTGCGGGCCGTCGGGTTCGGGCAAGAGCACGCTCGTCCTCGACACGCTCGTGCCGGCGTTGTCGGGCGAAGGTCCGGCCGGTCGTTGGAAGCGCCTCATCGGAGCACCCGGCGGATCGCTGCGCACCGTCGTCGTCGATGCCAGCCCGATCGGACGCACGCCGGCCAGCATTCCGGCGACGTACACCGGCGTGATGGAACCGATCCGCGAGTTGTTCGCGCGCGCGCCCGAAGCGCAAGTGCGCGGTTTCGACGCGGGACGCTTCTCGTTCAACAGTCCGAAAGGCCGCTGCCCGGCGTGCGAAGGTCGCGGCGCGACGAAAGTCGAGATGCAATTCCTCGCCGACCTGTGGCTCGTGTGCGAGGAATGCGACGGCAAGCGCTACGCCAAAGAGGTGCTCGAAGTGCGCTGGCGCGGCAAGAACATCGCCGAAGCGCTCGACATGACGACGGACGAGGCGATCGAGTTCTTCGCGCATCAGCCGAAGATCACGCTCGTCCTCGACACGCTCAAAGACGTCGGCCTCGGTTACATGCGTCTAGGGCAGAGCTCGACGACGCTGTCGGGTGGCGAAGCCCAACGCGTCAAGCTCGCGTCGGAATTGTTCCGCGCCGAAGCCTCCGCGCGCGGCGTCGTGATCCTCGACGAACCGAGCACCGGACTGTCGACGGGCGACGTCGTTCATCTCGTCAACGTGTTCGATCGCTTGGCGCGCCGCGGCAACGCCGTCGTCGTCATCGAACACCACACCGGGCTCCTCGCGACTTGCGACATATTGGTGGAGCTCGGACCGACCGGGGGCGACGGCGGGGGACGCATCGTCACCATCGGGACGCCGCGCGAACTCGCCGCGAATCCAGCCTCGATCACGGGGCCGTGGTTGTTCATCGACGAACCCGCCACCAAGAAGGAACCCTCGAAAGCGCGCACGAAGAAGAAGGTGGTCGGATGATGCGTCCCGACAACCCGCTCATCGTGCAGAGCGATCGTTCGCTGATGCTGCACACGGTCAGCACGCAGTTCGACGCGAACGGTCGCGCGATGAAGGACGACTTGGGGCGTCCGATGACGATCGAGCATCCACGTTACACCGAGGCGCGCGATCAGTTGGCGCTGTTCGCCGAGCTCGAAAAGAGCCCCGATTACCTGCACACATACCGCATCACGCCTGTTTCGATCTGGAATGCGGCTGCGATGGGCGTCACGGCCGAGCGCATCGAAGCGATCCTCGAAGATCTGTCGTGTGTGCCGATTCCGAAGAACGTGCTCACTGAGGTGCGCGGCTGGCTCGAGAAGTACGGCCTCTTGCGCATCGAGAAGCGCCACGACGGCGACAGCGGTTTCGAGTTGGTCTCGGACTCGAAATCGGCGCTGCAAGACGTGCTCGGATTCCGCGAGATCCGCAACTTGTTGAAGGTCGACGCGAACGGTCGCGTGTTCTTGACCGAGCTCGAGCGCGGCACGATCAAGCAGGCGTTGATCAAGATCGGTTATCCGGTCGACGATCGCGGCGGCTACCTCGACGGTGATCCGCTCACGATCGAGCTGCGCACCGCCACGCGCGGCGGCAATCCGTTCGGCTTGCGCCCGTATCAATCCGAAGCCGCGCGCATGTTCTACGCCGGTGGATCCGTGTTGGGCGGCAGCGGCGTCGTCGTTCTGCCGTGCGGCGCGGGCAAGACCGTCGTCGGCATGGCGGTCATGAATCTGATCGGCACGAAGACGTTGATCCTCACGACGAACACGGTTGCGGTGCGGCAGTGGCGCGAGGAATTGCTCGACAAGACCGCGCTGCGCCCCGAAGACGTCGGCGAGTACACGGGTGACGGCAAGGTCGTGGCGCCCGTCACGATTTCGACGTACCAGATGCTCACTTGGCGTCGCACCAAGACGAGCGAGTTCGAGCACTTTGCGATCTTCTCCAAGGAAAATTGGGGCCTCGTCATCTACGACGAAGTCCACTTGCTGCCTGCGCCGATTTTTCGCGTCACTGCCGAGCTGCAGGCGCGTCGGCGGTTGGGGTTGACCGCGACGCTGGTGCGCGAGGACGGCAAGGAAGACGAGGTGTTCTGCTTGATCGGGCCGAAGCGCTACGACGTGCCGTGGAAAGTGCTCGAGCAAAAGGGCTTCATAGCCGCCGCGACGTGCGTCGAGGTGCGCGTGCCGCTCGACCACAACTTTCGCGGGCAATATTCACTCGCCGACGCTCGCGGCAAATTCCGCGTCGCGTCCGAGAATCCGGCCAAGATCCTCGTGATCGATCAATTGATCGCGAAGCATCCCGATGCGCACGTACTCATCATCGGGCAGTACATCGATCAGTTGAACGCGCTCGCGCGGCACCTGAAAGCACCGCTCATCACGGGAAAAACACCGACTTCCGAGCGCGAAAAACTGTACTCCGCATTCAAGTCGGGCGAGATCAAGCTGTTGATCGTGTCCAAAGTCGGCAATTTCGCGATCGACCTGCCCGACGCGAACGTCGCGATCCAAATCTCGGGCACGTTCGGTTCGCGACAGGAAGAAGCCCAACGCCTGGGTCGCATCTTGCGCCCGAAAACCGACGGCTCGGCTGCCGTCTTCTACTCGATCGTCACGCTCGGCTCGCGCGACCAAGAATTCGCGCAACGGCGGCAGCTGTTCCTGACCGAGCAAGGGTATACCTACGAGATTCTGGAAGCCGGCGCGATCGCGCCGATCGACTCAGCCAAAGCGCGATGAGCCCTGCGAGCAACGACAACAAGCCCGGGTCCAACGGCCACGGTCACGGATCCACTGGACACGGATCCAATGAGCGCGGATCCAGTGGAACTGGATCCAATGAGCGCGGATCCAGTGGAACTGGATCCAATGAGCGCGGATCCAGTGGAACTGGATCCAATGAGCGCAACTCCAGTGGAACTGGATCCAATGAGCGCAACTCCGATGGACACGTTCCCACTGGAGGAGGTGCTGCCGCCGGGAATGGGGCCGGAGGCGCCGCACCGGCGGACAAGGCGCGCGCACAGCGCACACGCTCCTTCGACGCAGTGACTGCGCTCGGCAACGGCGACATCGTCGAGCTCTACCGCTTCTGGTCGGGACAACGCACGACACGCGCCAGTGAAGACCACGCCGAAATGCGGCGCCAAGTGATCGAGTGGATGTCCGACGCGTCGATCGTCGAAGCGCGCGTCGCCTCCTTGCCGCGGCGGTTGCAGTCGATCCTCGATCTACATCTCGAAGATCCACGTTACTCGTGCACGATGGCGGACCTCGTCAACGCGCGCAACTTGGCGTACATGTCGACGTACGACTTGCAAGCCAGCCTGTCCGTCCTGCAACGACACGCACTGCTCGTCGAGGGCAAAAGCCAGAGCGTTTCGTCTTACGGCGTGCGCTCCTACTGCGTGCCGCAAGACGTCGGTGACGCCGTGCTGCGTCAGAGACGCGCGCGCCGGCGCGGCATCTTCGACATCTTCACGCTGCGCGGTCACATCGATCGCATCTACGACGATCCGGCGAAGAGTTCGCGCACGCCGCCGAGCCGCATCCGCGAGATGTACAAGCTCTACGCGAACGAATCGGCGGCGGTTGCGAGAATCGAACGCCTCCCTGAAGGTCTGCGCCAACTGATCGAGAAGACCATCGTCGAGTTCGGTGGAATTCTGCCGAAGAACTTGTTCGACCGCATGGACGTCGAGGTTCCGTGGGATGGTCGCCGTTGGGGACACGCGCTCGAGGAATCGATGATCGGAACGGTCGAGCGGCTCGAGCTCGGTCGGTACGGCATTCAACACGCAGACGAAACGCTGCTCGTGTTCAACGAGGTCGCGCTGGCGTGGTTGCGGCGCAAGGCTGTCCCCGGCGATCCCGATCGGCCGCACGAGGAAGCCGGGCACGGCGTCGACCTCGTGTCGAACATGTCGCGCTTCATCTCGTTCATCATCGAACACGACGTGCGTTTCACGGTGCGCGGCGAGATCTTCAAGACGACCGAGCGCCGCATCCAAGAAGACCTGATTCCGAATCCCGGCCGCGAACTGTCGCGCACGGCGGTCCTCGGTTTCATCTACGGATTCGCGCGGCACGCGCACCTGATCGAATCGACGGGCGAGCGCACGTTCGCTCTGTCCGCTGCGGGACGCGCCTGGGAACCGCACGATCTCGAAGCGAAACTGCGCTCGCTGCTCGAGTACTGCATCGAAGAGCGCGACCTGCCCGGCGAGTACTACCACCAAGTGCGCATGCGTCGGATCTTGATGCGCCTCTTGAAGCGCGTCGAACCGCTGGTCTGGTACGACCTGATGTACGTGCCGTTTCTCGCGCGCAACACCTACATCTGCTCGCTCGACGATCTCGCCGTCGACGATTTCTTCGCGTCGCGTTTCCAATCCGGCCAATACACGCCGATGGACGACATCCAGCGACTCGCGTGGAGTCTCGTGTCGTGGGTGCGACAGCGGCTGTACTTGCTCGGCATCGTCGACCTCGGCTACGACAAGAGTGGGCGCCCGGTGGCGATGCGCTTGACCCGCACCGGCGCGCGCTTGCTCGGAGTGATGGAGGGCACACCGGAGGGCGCCCGTGCCGGAGTCGGCAGCCTCGTCGTCACCCCTGACTTCGAAGTCGTGCTGTTTCCGACCGGCGACGACGGCGAGTTGATCCACGACCTCGACCGTTTCTGCGTGCGCGAGAGCCAAGGCAGCGTGCTGCATTTCCGCGTGAACGATCGCTCGATCCAGCGCGCGCTGTCCGAGGGTATGTACTTGCGCCGCATCGTGACGACGCTCGAACAACATTCGCGCACGCCCGTGCCGCAGAACGTTTTGTATTCGATCCGCGACTGGGCCGTGCGCGCGGGCGTGATGCACATGTCGGACGATTTCGTCGTGACGGGCGAGGACGGCGACGCGATGACACGTTTCCGCGCGGATCCCGGCGTGCGACCGCTCGTGCGCGAGGCTCTCGACGAAAAGCGCGTGCGGCTCGTTTCCAATTCGACGCTGCGGCGCACGCAGTCGCTCTTGCGCGAACTCGGCTACCTCGTCGAAATCGACGAGTGAGTGGCGATGCGTTCTCCGCCGCGGCTCTTGCTGCTCACGCCAGGTGACGTCGCCGACGCGGACGGACAGCGCGTCGTGCAGCTCGTGAAAGCATGCGTGGGAGTCGGTCTTGGCGGCGTCGTGCTGCGCGAGCCGCAGTGGTGCGATCGAGTCACCCTCGCCGTCGCGCGACGACTGCGCACGATCCTCGGCGACGGTTGGCTGTGCCTTCACGATCGCGTACATCTCGTCGAGGCCGCACGAGCGGACGCAGTTCACCTGGGCTGGCGCTCGCTCGCTCCGCGCGCCGCCCGAGATCTGCTCCCGAGTGACGTAGGCATCGGATATTCGAGCCACGTCGATGACGATCCGCGCACGTTCGAAGGGTGCGACTACCTCGTGTTCGGTCCCGTGCGCGACACGCCTTCGAAGCGCGGCGTGCGCGCGGCCACGGGCTTCGACGCTCTCGCGCACAGGGTGAAGTCCACGACGCAACCCGTTTGGGCGCTGGGTGGCATGCGTCCCGAGGACGCTCCGGAAGCCCGCGCGAGCGGCGCTTTCGGGCTGGCGGTCCTGGGTGGAATCGCGCACGCAGCAGATCCGGCGTCGGCGTGCGCGCGCTACCTCGCGTCCATGGGCGGGACCTGATGATCCGGGTCCAGAGGCGAAGCGATCCCGCGCGAAGCACAGCAGCGAGAGCGATCTCGTCGCCGACGCTTCCCTGGCGCCAGTGTGCGCCGAATCAAGATGGCCACGCTGCCGTCGGTACGTCGTCGGCTAGGCGTGCCGTTCGATTCACGCACGACGATGCGCGCTCAAGGAACCACCGCTCTTGGTCAGGAGTGAAAAGCGTCGCAGCGGCGAGACGATAAGATCACGCGCCCCATGGCTTGGAGCGAAGACAACTTGCACCGGTGGTTTGCGACGTGGCGCCGACCGAGCGTGCTCGCCGGCAGCCGTGGCCACGATGCGGCCGTACTGCGCCCATTCGACGGACGCGAGGTCGTGTGCGTCGATCAATGCGTCGAAGGCGTGCATTTCGAGCCCGACGCGAGCCTGCGAGCCGTGGGCCGCAAATCCGCGTGTCGTTCGCTGTCCGATCTCGCAGCGACGGCGTCGAAACCCAGGGCGCTGCTGCTCACGATCTCGGCACCGCGCGAGCGCACCGAGCGCGAACTGCGCGCTCTCATCGCCGGTGTGCGCTCCACTGCCGCTGAATTCGATTGCGCACTCGTCGGAGGAGATTTGTGCGCATCGCGCGGACCGCTGCATCTCTCGGTCACCGCGATCGGTAGCCTCGCGAAACGCGGCGTGCCTGTAGGCCGCGATCGTGCGCGCGCCGGCCAACGCGTCGTCGTCACCGGGGCGTTCGGCGGCAGCATCCTCGGACGGCACTTGAACATCCGCCCTCGAATTGCAGCGGGAATCGAGCTCGCCAGTTGCGGTGCGACCGCACTGATGGACGTCAGCGACGGGCTCGCGCTGGATCTCTTTCGCATTGCGCGGGCTTCGAGTGTGGCCATCGAACTCGACGCGGCGCGCATTCCGATCCATCGCGATGCGCGTCGATTGGCGCGGCGAACGAAGCGCGCGCCGCTGGACCACGCGCTGCACGACGGCGAGGATCACGAACTCGTGGCGACACTTTCCGCAAGCGATCTCGCTCGCGCACACGGATCGCTGCCGGGCCTCGTCGAGATCGGTCGCGTCGTGCGCGGCAGCGGACTCACGCTGTTCTCGGATGACGAAGTTCAGCAAGCGTGGACGCGCACGAAAGGCGGCTTCGAGCATGGACGTTGAACGGCACGCACTGGCGCTCACGACGAGCACGCCCGAGGAAACCGAAGCGCTCGGCGAACGACTCGGTCTGGCGCTCGCAGGGACGACGTTGATCGCTCTCGACGGCGACCTGGGCGCCGGGAAAACGTGTTTCGTCCGCGGACTCGCGCGTGGACTCGGTGTCGTCGAGCCCGTGTCGAGTCCGACCTACGCACTCTTGCAGAGTTACACCGGCCGTCTGCAACTTCACCACCTCGACGCTTGGATGGAGGGGCGCGAGCGCGCCTTTCTCTTGGACGGCGGACTCGAGTGGATCGCGTCGCGCGGCGTGACCGTGATCGAGTGGGCAGAGCGAGTCGGCGACTTGCTTCCGACGCCGAGAATATCCATTCGAATCGAGCGCTTGTCGGCCGACCTGCGCGTGATCCACTGCGCGCTCGTCGGTCCTGAAAGTTCCACCGGTGCGCTCGCGCACGCTCTTGCTGCTCTCGCCTGAACGCACGCACCCCCCTCGTCGAGTCGTCACCGCGCTGCCGTGGCCAGAGCCCGATTCACTCCGTATCCTCTCCAGTCCTCATGCCGATCGCCCTCCTCGTCGCCGCGCCCCTGGCGTTCGCTGTCTCGATCCAATCCAATCCAGTCCAGGTCGGTAGCGGCGCACCTCTGGCGTTGACCCTCGAAGCCGCCTACCAGATCGCGCTCGAAAACAATCTCGGCCTGAAGGTCGAGGCCGCGAACACCGAGGTCGCGCTCTACAACAGTCGTGCGACGTGGGGCGCCTTCGATTGGGTGCTCGATGCGCGCGCTGGCTATTCGGACGCCGAGTTCCAACCGCGCGACGTGTTCGGCGGATCGAGCGACAAGAGCACGGAGTTCACGTTCGATTTCACGCGCCCGTTCGCGGCGACAGGCGGCACGCTCAAGACGCACTTCGGCACGAGCGAGTCGCGGACGAACAGTGCGTTCCAAGTCGAGCCGCGCTCGACGACGGACATCATCTCGCTGCAGTACACCCAGCCGCTCATGCGCGGCGCATGGCGCGAGTACGCGACGGCTCGTCAGCGCGAAAGCGAATTCGAAGCACGGCGCGCCGATCAAAAGTTGCGGGAAACCCGTCAGAAGCTCGTGCTCGACGTGACGTTCGCGTACTGGAGCCTCGTCGCCGCGGGCGACGCGTTGGGTGTCGCCGAGTCGAGCCTCGAGTTGGCGAAGAAGCAACTCGATCAGAACCAGCGCTTGCTCGACGCGGGCACGGGCACGAGCGTCGAAGTGCTGCAAGCGGAGGCCGGCGTCGCGACCCGCGAAGAGGCGCGCTTGAAAGCCGAGGTCGACGTCAAGAAAGCGGCCGACGATCTCAAACAGCTGCTCGTGCCCGGCAAGAACGCCGAACTGTGGGACTCGGAACTCACACCGGCGACGCCACTCCCCGAGGCCAGTTCCGGCCCGCCCGTCCCGGCGTGGGGGAATGCCTTTGCCATCGCGATCGATCGACGCGCAGATCTGCGCCAACAGCGCTTGGCGATCGACAGTGCTTCCGCGCGTCACACACGCACGAAGAGCGAGCGCAAGCCGGGCCTCGACCTGGATTTGACGGCCTCGAGTCAGGGCTTCGCCGTCGAGCGCAGCGACGCACTCGAAACCACGGCCCAATTCGATTTCCCGACGTACCGTGCGGCGCTCGTCTTCAACTACGCGCTCGGCAACAACAGTGCGTCCAACCTCGAGCGCGCCGCTTGGGCCTCGGTGCGCGCGGCGCGCCTCGCGTACGACGAACTCGAGTCGAAGATTGCAGCGGAGGTGCGCGACGCAGTGCGACAAGTGACCTATCAAGCCGAAGCCGTGCGTGCCGCGGACAAGAGTTTGGAACTTGCACGTCGCCAGCTCGCTGCCGAAGAGTTGAAATTCCAGAACGAGATCTCGACCACGTTCAACATCCTCACGTTCCAGCAAGATCTGACTCAGGCCATGTCGAATGCGCGCAGGGCACGCGCCGACTACGCCAAGGCGCGTGCAACATTGGCCTCGGTCCAAGGCTTGCTTGGCGAAGTCGACGGACCTTGATGCAGAGACCTCGAACGACGACGGGCCTTGTTTTGTGTGCGCTCGCGCTCCTTTTTTCGAGCTGTGATCGCACAGGGCCGGCCTCCGCGCCGGACGCACCGCCCGGAATTGCGTCGCCGCCGAAGGTGGACCTCACCGCGGACGATCGCGTCGCCCACTTGATCGGCGGGTGCGCGAAGAGCGAACCCTTCCTCGGCGACACCAGCGACCCGATCCCGATCCTCGTCTCGAATTTGTCGTCGGGCCAAGTCGATCCCGCGCGCGCGGCGCGTGAGGAATTGGCCGCTTACGGCGAGCGCGCGATTCCCGAGTTGCGCCGCGTGTTCGACGCCTGTTTCACGGCGCCGTTCCTCTCGCAACGAGTGCAAAACGTCGTCGACGTGTTGGGCTTGATGCGCACTCACGCCGGACGCGAGATGCTCTTGAAAGCGGTTTCGCATCCCGTCGAGACCGTGCGCAAAGCGGCGGCGCGTGCGCTGCAAAATCACGCGCGAGCGGAAGACTACGACGTCTTGCTCGTGGGCCTCGCGACTTCAGGCAACGACAGCCAAGGCGATTTCGCGATTGCACTGATCGCGGCCGATCGTCCGCGCGTCGAGCGCCAACTCGTCGAGTGGATCGAGGGCGGAGAATCGAAGTCACTCGTCGATCTGCTCGGCACGCACTTGTGCACGACACACGACCGCGAAGTCACCGAGATGTGGGCCCGAGTCCTCCCGCAGACGAACGGCAAATTGCGCGTGTACTTGCTCGCGGCCATCGCCAACCGGCCCGACGAAAACGCGCTCGCGGAGCTGCGCGATTGGCTCTACGACACGACGAAACCGGCGCGACGGCAACTCGTCGCGGCTGCGCTCGCCCGCGTCGGGATGTCGCGCGAGCTGGCCCCGCTCGTGACGCGCGTCGACCCCGACGAAGCGTTGCGCAAGTGCGCGGTCGAATCGGTCGCGTCCGCAGAATTCGACGACGAGGCGCGCGCCGTGTTGAAGGACGCTCTTGCCGACGGGAATGCCGAGGTGCGCGAGATCGCGCTCGGTGCGTTGTGTGCACACGAAGATCCGGACGCGCTCGATGCAGCGTTCGAATTCTTGAAGGCCTCGCGCTTGGAGTTCGAGTGCGCACTCAAGGCGCTGCGCGCACCGATGCTCAAGAACGAGGCGCTGGCGCGGCGCGCGTTCGAAACACTCACGCAGTTGCACAAGGGAGAACTCGGGCGCGGACTCGTCGACGAACGCACGCTGGTTCGGGCGATCGGGCAGGTGCCGCTCGTCGACGCCGCGCGCTACGTGATGGAGTTCGGCGAACGCCAGACCGGCGTCATCCAGGGGTTGAGTGCGTTCCGTTGGTACGCGCAAGCAGCCGGCAACACGGGCTCCGCGGGGCTCGCCTATTTGCGCGAGCGCTGGGCGACCGAACCCGACGCGTCGCGCCGCATGGACCTGATCATGGCGGGCTCCTTCGAGAAGAGCGATCCCGTGCGCGCCTTCCTCGTCGACGTGCTGGAGAGTGCGCGCTCGACGCCGATCGAAGTGCTGTACGCGGCCGATCGATTGGCCCGGCTCGGTCCGATGGAGTTCGCGGCTCCCATCTTGAAACGTGCGGCGCTGAAGGTGAACGATCGCCACGCGCGCCCGGCGATCAACTGTCTGTTGTGGGCTTGGTACGGCGCGAAGGCGTGAACGCCGAGAAGCAACGAGTGGGCTGTAACGGCTGATTCGCCAGCATGATTGGTCTTCATTCGTGGTCGGGCAAGAAGCGACGACGACCGCGTATCCCTGCGATACGCCGAGGAGGAGCGACGCCGCCCGGCGACGAAGGAGGGCGGAGCCTGCTGCTAGCGAATCAGCCGTTACAGTCCACTAGCCCTGAAACAAGCGCTTCGAGTCGGATCGACGACGACCCACGAATCGCAAGCAGCCCGTCGGAGGCAGTGTTCGGCAGTCGCGTCGCGTTCAACGCCGATACGTGATCGACAGCCAGTCGCTGTCGATGTCGTCCGCCTCGGGCGCGCCGTTGGGGCCGGCGAAGAGGCCGTCCTCGTTCGCGAAACCGAGCAATCCGCGCTGCGGCGTCCATACGAACGCTCCTCGACCCGTCGTGCCGTGGCTCCACGGCCACGCGCGCACCATCGGCTCGCCTTGCTGCATCATCGAGATGTCGAACAGGTAGCCGTGGCGGCGCACGCAGCCGTTGGCCAGGAATTCGACGTCTTCGAGTCGACGTCGCAGCGACCCGTCGTGCGAGACGAGCGTGGCCAGGTCGTAGCGCCCAGCCGCCATTCCTGCGGGCGCCGGTTGCGCGCCGATCAAGCGCAGCGTGCGCATCGCGTCCAGTTCGTTCTCCCGCAGAGCGAAACCCCGCAGGCGGGGGATCGACACGAGCACGACGACCAACATGATCGCGCCGATGGTCGCGTAGTCGAGCCAACGCGTGCGTTCGACCACATTGGCGCCAGCGCTGGTCGCGTTCGAACTCACGGCATCACTCGTCGTCACGGTAAGCTCCACTCCATCGTGCAGCGTCCCTCCGTTCAAGGCCTTTCCAACGCGCTGCGCTCCGTCTCGATCGAGATCGCGAAACGCTTGGCGAAGCAGGGATTCAGGACTTGGATCGTCGGCGGTGCCGTGCGCGACCTGGCGCTCTCGTGCGCGATCAAAGACGTCGATCTCGTGTCGGCCGCGCCGCCCGAGGTGATCGAGCGCGAGTTCCTGCGCACCATTCCGATCGGACGAGAGTTCGGCACGATGGTCATCCACGTCGACGGAATCGATGTCGAGCACACGACGTTTCGCACCGAAGATGCGTACACGGACGCACGTCGTCCCGACTCGATCGGCTTCGGTTCGACACCGGAGGAGGACGCGACGCGGCGCGATTTCCGCTGCAATGCGTTGTACCTCGACCCGCTCAGCGATGAAGTCCGCGACCCCACGGGCGGTCTCGCCGATCTCGCCGCACGGCGCCTGACTTGCGTCGGCGATCCAGCGCGACGTTTCGCCGAGGACGGACTGCGCATCGTGCGCTTGGCGCGTTTCAGCGGGCAACTCGGGCTCGCGCCGACGCCGGAGACGATCGCAGCGGCACGTGCGACGCTGTCTGCGTTGCGCGGTGTGAGTCGCGAGCGTTTGCGCGTCGAATTCGAGCACATGCTGACGCGTGGGGGAGTCGTACACGCCCTCGAGATCCTGTTCGAAACGGGGGCCGCCGAGCGCGTCCTCCCCGGCACCGGCGACGTCGCGTGGCTCGCCTCGGCGCGGGCGTTGTTCGCGCACTTGCCGTCGCCTCCGGGCATCGAGATCGGGTTCGCGACGTTGTTCGACGGCGTCGGATCGCGTCCGGCAGTGGGGCTCTCCGAAGCCGACCTGAGTTCCGATTCAGTCGCGAGCCGCGCATGTCCGCCCAATCCAGTTGCGACTGCGTTCGCGCGGGCGAGCGCACAGTTGGAGAGTCTGCGCCCTTCGAAGAGTCTGCTCGAGCACGTGCGTTCGGCCTGGACCATCACCTCCGCGATGGAAGCGCACCAGGGGCCGTCGCGTGCGCAACGCGTGCGCTGGATGCGGCGCGCGAGTTTCGAAACAGCTCTCGCGCTGGCACTCGCGCGTGCGCAAGCCGGTGGTTTCGACACGGCCTCCCTCGCAGAATTGCACGTCGAACGCGCGTCGCTCGAGGAGCATCATCTCCGGCCGGAACCGCTCGTCGTCGCGAGCGATCTCGCGGAGCGCGGATTCATGCCTGGACCTCTGTACGGGATCGTGCTCTTCGAGGCCGAGACCGAGCAACTCGACGGCCGCTTGCAGTCACGCATCGAAGCCATGGCTTGGCTCGCGCGTCGCCTTCAAGACGGCGGGAATGACCGCCGCAAAGCGTGAGCGAGCGGATATCCGGCGAGGATCGCGAGTGCTGCGATCCACGCATCGGGGACGTCGAAACGCGCGCGCAGCAACGCGACGATCGCCGCGCACACGAGCAAGCGCCGCAGGCACAGTCCCATCGCGCGCTCGACCAGCCCGCGCGTCCACGTCGTCGTCGCGTAGGCGGTGCGCCACAAACCGAACGCAGCGGTCACTGCGAGCGTGAGAACGACAGCGCGCTCCGGTCGAACGACTTCGGGCACGGCGAGAAAGGCGAACAGCACGAGTCCGATCACGTTCAACCAAACGCTCGGCCGGCGCGCGAGCGGAGCACCGTCTTCCTTGTCTTCCATCCGCCCCAGCCGCGACACGGCGAAGACGTACGAGCCGTAGACGAGGCACGGTGCATACGTCGCGAAGCGTGCCGTCTCGTCGCCAGCGACGAAGTAGATGCCCGCGCCGAGATTGAGCGCTCGACACGCGGCGAGCAACAGCGGCCCGACGATCGCACCGCGGCCGATCCAGTCGTACGTGAGGGCTAAAAGTGCCAAAATCCCGTACCAAACGGCACAACGGGGCGCGGCGAGCGCCGCGAGCGCCACTCCGGCGACAACGAGGGCGAGACCCACAGCGAGCGCTCGTCCGCTCGCGATCTCACCCGCGGGCAGCGGCCGCGTCGGTCGCGTCACGGCGTCGTGCGCGCGATCGTTCCAATCGTTCAGCGCGAGTGCGCCGTGGTAGACGCACAGCGACGCCGGCACGAGCCACCATGCGCGAGCGTCGCTCGGAAATCGTCCGCCGCTCGCGAACACGAGTCCGGCGACGACGTCCGCTGCCGCCGACGGTGCGAGCGAGATACGGATGAGTCGGCCAAAACCCAACAGACTCACGCGCTCACATGATCCAGCGCTTGATGTCGTTGAACGTCACGTACACCATCAAGGAGACGATGAGGACCATGCCGACCATCTGACTGTGCCCGAGCACGCGCTCCGATACCGGCGACCCTTTGATCTTCTCGACCAACAGGAAGAACAAGTGCCCTCCGTCGAGCACGGGAATCGGCAGGACGTTCAAGAACGCCAAGTTCATCGAGAGCATGCACAGGAAAAACAGGAGCTTCGGCAGACCGTCCGACGCCCAACTGTGCGACACGACTCCGATGGTGATGATGCCGCCGATGTTCTTGCTCGACACGTGGCCGAGCAGAATGCGCTTCAAAGTCAGCCACGATTCGACGGCGAACTTCCACGACGCGCCGAATCCGACGCGAGCTGCTTCGAGTGGACCCGACGCTTGATAGATGTACGTCGCGTCGAGCGGCGCGAACCCGTAACTCGGCTGAGCGAGCGGCCGCGGCGTCACGGACAGAGACAGTTTCTCGAGGGATCCTTCCGCGCCGACGCGCTCGACTTCCAACGTGACCGTGTCGCCGGACTTCGTCTGCTTGTTCGCGTCGAGGATGTCTTGGTAGCGCGCGATTGCGGTACCGCCCAGTTTCACGATGCGGTCGCCCGAGCGGAGCCCGGCTGCTTCCGCGGCCGAGCCGGCCACGACGACGACACGCGATTCGTCGTCGTTCGCGAGCGCGATCTCGCTCTGGAACCTCGCAGCGTCAGCGCTTTTCAGCGCGAATTCAGGCAATTCCAAGGCCTTGCCGTCGCGCAAGACCTGCACGCGAGCGCGCCCGTCTTCGGCCGCTGCTCGGAAGAGCGGGTAGGCGTCGAAGCGGTCCCACAACGGCTTCCCGTCGATCGTGAGCACCCGATCGCCGATCCTCAATCCCGAAGCATTCGCGAGCGCGCTCGAGCGCACGGCCTTCACGAGTTGGAAGCACGGATGTAGGCCGAGCAGCCGCGGTCCGTCTGCGCTCTCCACCGGCACGACTTCGACGTTCGCAGTCGTTCCGTCGGCGCGTTTCACGACGAGCGCGACCGGACCACCGTCGACCATCACGGAAGACAGCTGCTCGTCCAAGCGCTGATCCGGCAGTCCACCGACGACGGATTGCACGCGATCACCCGTCGCGAGCCCGGCCTTCTCGGCCGGTGAACCGCGCGCGACGTGGATCGATCCGTCGGGGTCGGCGCTGTTTTGGATACCGAGCGAATAGATCCCCATCTCTTCGTCGTAATGTGGCACGAGTCGCACCGAGCGCGGCGTATCGGTACCGGGATCGAGCACGACGAGGTCGGTGTGATCGGGTGCGCCGAGCGCGACCTTCATGGCGATGTCACCGAACGACTTCACGTCGCCGTCGTTCACCGCGAGGACACGCGTGCCGGGCAAAATGCCAGCGTTCCACGCCGGTCCGCCGGGCGCGACGTCGCCGATGATGGGACTCGGCATCGGCACACCGACCATCAAGATGATCGGAAACACGACGAGCGCGAAGACCACGTTCATGATCACGCCGCCCGAGAAGATCAGAAAACGCGCGCCGACGCTCTTCGACGGCAACTCGTCGGGGCCGGCAGGGCGACCGGGCGCGACCTCTTCGCCGGCCATCTTGACGTAACCGCCGAGCGGAACGGCAGAGAGTTGGTACGTGGTCGGCCCGCGTTTCCACCCGAAAATCTTCGGGCCGAAGCCGAGCGAGAAGGTCTCGACGCGCACGCCGCACCAGCGCGCGGCGAGGAAGTGCCCCAGCTCGTGCACGAAGATCACGAGACCGATACCGAGCGCGACCATCGCGTACAGGCGGAACTCGACGAAGAAGTTTTCCATCAGGTCAGTGTTTTCGAGCGGTCGGCCTTGGTGACTGGAGGATCTCGGCCCGCGCCATTGCGCGCGCCGTTTCATCGGAGCGCAAGAGCTCGTCGATCGAGTCCGCGCGGCCGCTGCGCCGGTCCAGGACGGAACGGTGGATGCGGGCCATGTCCATGAATCGAATCTCGCCTGCGAGGAAGGCTTCGACCGCGATTTCATCGGCCGCGTTGAGCACGCAGCCGGCATCGCCGCCTTCTTCGATGCAGCGGAATCCGAGCGCGAGGGCGGGGAAGCGCGCTTGGTCGGGCGCTTCGAAGGTCAGCGAGCGGAAGGTCTCGAAATCGAAGCCCCGCAGCGCACTCGGCGCGCGCGTCGGATGGTGCAGCGCGTAATGGATCGGTCCCTTCATGTCGGGCGGACCCATCTGCGCGATCACCGAGCCGTCGACGAATTCGACCATCGAGTGCACGACCGACTGCGGGTGGATCACGACTTCGATCTGATCGACTCCGAGTCCGAACAGATGATGCAGCTCGATCACTTCGAGCGCCTTGTTCATCAGCGTGGCCGAGCCGATCGTGATGCGCGGGCCCATGTTCCAATTGGGATGTTTGAGCGCGCTCGCGGGCGTCGCGTCGTCCATCTCGGAACGCGTGGCCGCGCGGAACGGTCCGCCGGACGCCGTCAACAGAATGCGTCGCACGCGCCCGATGTCCTCGCCGCGCAGACACTGAAACACGGCCGAATGTTCGGAGTCGACGGGCACGATCTCGGCGCCGTTCTCGCGCGCGATGCGCATCAAGTGCGCGCCGGCGAGCACGAGCGATTCCTTGTTGGCGAGCGCGAGCTTCTTGCCGCGCTCCAGCACTGCGACGGACGGCCGCAAGCCGGCTGCGCCGACCACGCCGTGCAACGCGATGTCGTACTCCGTCTCGCGCGCGATCTCGACGAGCGCATCGGCACCGCCGAACACGTGCACGCCCGGCGGCAAGTGCTCGCGAATCGCGGCGGCAGCCTCGGGGTCGGTGAGCGCGACGAAGGGGACTTCGAATTCGAGCGCTTGCTCGAGCAGGAGCTCCCACGAACGCTGCGCGGCGAGTCCGGCGACCGTGTGTGCGCCCCCCAGCTCACGCAAGAGATCCAGCGTCTGCGTGCCGATCGAGCCGGTGGCACCTAGAAGGAGCAAGGAGGGCATGCTGCGATTTCGAACCGTCTTTCGAGCCGGGCGCGACGGAGTTCGCGCCTGGCGGCGATCCTCGACCGTTGCGCACGATCCAAGTTCGCCCGTAGCCTAAGGGACGCGCGTCCCCGAAGGAATCCTCGGAAGCGACTGGAAGCCTCGTGTGGCATCGTCAAACCCACCACTGTCCGCTCTGCGCCGCACGCCTCGTCCCTGCGTTCGTGGAGGGGCGTGAGCGCACGCGCTGCCCGGCCTGTGCCTTCGTCCATTTCGAAAACCCCGCGTCGGCCGCCGCCGGTGTCGTGATCGACGAGCACGAGCGTGTGCTCTTGGTGCGCCGCGCGATCGAACCTTACATGGGCTCGTGGGCGCTGCCGGCCGGCTACCAAGAGATCGACGAGGATCCGCGCCAGACCGTCGTGCGCGAAATCAAGGAGGAGAGCGGCATCGACGTCGAGGCGTGCGAGCTCTTGGACTTGCTCTTCGTCGCGGCTCCGGCGCGCAAACCGGCCAACCTGGCCGTGTACTTGTGTCGTCCGCTGGGCGGGGTTCTCGTGCCCGGACACGACGCCGTCGAGGCGGCTTGGTTCGATCTCGCGGCCCTGCCGGAGGACCTGGCGTTCGAGAACGGCCCGCGCATCCTGTTCGGGCTGCGCGCGCGCGCCGGCAAATGGTTTCGGTGATCCTGGAGCGCACCGTATGCTCGCTTCACCATGAGCCAAACTCCGACCCGTTACGCCGCAGCCGGCGTCGACATCGAGAAGAAATACGAGGCCGTCGAGCGCGCGACTGCGGCGATCCGGCGCACGTTCACGGCCGGAGTCGTCGGTGACGTCGGCCTTTTCGGAGGGCTGTTCGATCCAGCCCGCGTCGGCTGGAACGATGCCCTGCTCGTCGCGAGCACAGACGGCGTCGGCACGAAGGTCGAAGTCGCGCGGATGTGCAACGTGTTCGACACGGTCGGACGCGATCTCGTCAACCACTGCATCAACGACATTCTCGTCCAAGGCGCGTGGCCGCTCTTCTTCCTCGACTACATCGCCGTCGGGAAGATGGACCCCGCGATGGCGAGCGATCTGATCAGCGGCTGCGCCGAGGCGTGCCGCGAGAACGGACTCGCGCTGCTCGGTGGCGAGACGGCCGAGATGCCCGGTACGTACCAACCGGGAGCATTCGATCTCGCCGGCACGATCGTCGGAGCGGTGAAGCGCGAGTCGCTGCTGGACGGTTCGCGCGTCGCAGCTGGACAAATTCTGCTCGGACTGACTTCGTCGGGACTGCACACGAACGGGTTTTCGCTGGCGCGGCACATCCTTTTCGACACGTTGAAGCTCTCCGTCGACGACCGCCCCAGCGAACTCGGCAGCGTCAGCGTGCGCGACGCACTCCTCGCCGTGCACAAGCCGTATTTGAAGCCGTTGTGGGGCCTGTTGGAGCAGAAGAAGATCGCCGCGATGGCGCACATCACCGGCGGGGGACTGGTCGACAACGTGCCGCGCGTGCTCGGACGTTGCGACGCCGTCATCGACCGCGCGAGCTGGACCATTCCGCCGCTGTTCAAGTACTTGTGTGACACAGGGCGCGTCGACGAGCGCGAGCGCTACCAGGTGTTCAACATGGGGATCGGCATGGTGCTCTTCGTCGAAGCGAGCGACGTCGCAGCCGTGCGTGCGCACCTCACCGCGCACGGGGAAACTTCATTCGAGATCGGTCGCGTCGAAGCCGCCCTCGGCACCGAAGGAGTCGTCCGCTGGGCGCGCTGACGATCGCACTGGTCGCACTCCTCGGGCTCCAGGCGCGTGACGATCGAGCGGGTCCGTGGCCGGATCTTTTCGTGCGCTTGAATCGTCTCGAAACGCTGTCGCCGGCTGCGCGCGAGTTCGACGTCGAGTTCAACGCACTCCGCGCGACGGCGGAACAACGCGAGCGCGCCGGCTTGAAGGCGAAGAACAGCATCGAGAAATTCCGTGCGCGCACGTTGCTCTACCACTTGCAACGCCTGCGCCGCCTGCCCGGTGAATGGGCGACGGAGCCGGACGTGGTCCTCGATTGGTTGCCCTTCGAAGCTTGGTACGCGACGCGCGCGTTGCGACCGGGGATGTATCGCGTCGTGACTTCGGTCGCTGCTCTGGACGACACGCCGCAGTTGGATCCGGAGCGCACTGCGTGGGCTCTGCGACTCTACGACGAAGAACGCCTGAAGCTCGATCTGGATCTGTCCCTGCGCATCGCCGTCGGACTCTACCGCCGCGATCCGACGGCACCGAACGTCGAACGTCTGGCTCGAGTCCGATTATGGCGCGGCGACGGCGATGCGGCCCTAGGCGTGCTCGGCGAGGCCATCGCGGCTCACGACGACACGGCGTCCCTCGCGCAGCTGCACACAGCGCGCGCACGAACGGCGGACGCGCTCGCGCTCCGACGCACGGCCCTCTCCGATTACGGCGCCGCTCTGGCTTTCGCGAGTGTCGAAGCCGCGCGCGACCTGTGCGCGTCGGCCCTGCTGGCCGGGGAGCGCGCGAAGACACGGTTTCTAGCGGATGTCGTCCTGCGCAGCGCACCCGGCGATGAGGAGGCCTTGATCCAGCGTGCTCTGGCCCAATTGCCGGCTCCCGAACCTCTGGAGGAGCGTACGACTGGAGCTAGTGAGAACGCTACTCTGGGCGCCGACACGCCCACACGTCGAAACCCCGCCACCTCGGAATACTAGCTGTCTCATGTCCAAACGAATTTTCTTGTTCGGTGCCCTGAGCCTGTTTTGCGCCGCTCCCTTGGTCGCCGTCGCGACACCGCTTTTCGAAGAGACGTTCAAAGCCAGCGACCTCGAAGGTCTGGGGAAGCTGATGGCGAGCTACATCAAGGCGCGCAGCGACAACGAAGGTCTGGGCAAGGCCGAAGAGAACCTGGTCAAGGAAATCGCGCGGCACGAGAAGCGGCTGAAAAAGAGTCCGCTCGCCTTCTCCTCCGAGATGGGCAAAGCGTTGTGGGACTCGTACGACTACGAGAAGAATCAGAAGGTCAAGAAGGGCAAGGTCGATTCCATCGAGATGCCTGGGTACTGGGATCCGAAAGCGAAGTTCGGGTACGCGATCTGGACGCCGGTCAAGTACGACGCGAAGAAGGCCTACCCGCTCCTCTTGTGCATTCCCGACAAGGGCGAACGTCCGGTCGATCACATCACCGAGAAGTGGGTCGATCAGCAGATCCGCGAAGGCGCGCTCATCGCAGCCGTACAGATGCCCGCCGACGACAAGGCCTGGCTCGAGAGCGGCAGTCAATCGAAAGAAGGCGGCACCGGAAATGTGCTCTCGACCTTGCGACACGTCTCGACCAACTACGCCGTCGATTTCGATCGCATCTACATCGTCGGTCGCGGGCTGGGGGTCGAGACGGCGTGCACGCTGGCCGCGCGCTACCTCGATCGCTTCGCCGGCGTGATCGGACGCAGCGGTGACGCGCCCAAGGACCTGCCGGTCGAGAACTTGAAGAACCAGGCGCTCTTTTTCGCCGGTGCCGGCGCTCACGCGACTGATCTCGAAGAGCGCCTGAAGAAGCTCGGTTACACGAATTTCTCGCGCAAGGACGATGCGAACGAACTCGACATCTGGACGTGGGTGCAAGCCCATCCGCGCGTCTCGCATCCGACCGAGGTGATCTTGTACCCGGCCGATCCGGCGCCGCTGAGCTCGGCGTGGTTGCTCGTCGAGCCGACGGACTCGACCGGAACCGTGTTCATCAAGGCCAAGATCGACAAACCCACGAACACGGTGACGGTCGAGGGTGAAGGCGTGAAGATCTTCTTCCTCTTCTTCAACGACGAGATCGTCGATCTCGACCGGCCGATCAAGGTCATCGCGAACGGACTCGACGTCACGCGTTCGTACTCGCGCAACTTGCCGCGCATGCTCGATTTCATCTACGGCGCGCGCAGTGATCCGGGCCGCGTGTACGTGTGCAATCAGCGCTTCGACCTGCCGCCGAAGCCGAAGGTCGTACCGCCCAAGGCCGGCGGCGACCCCAAGTGAAGTAGTGGCGAGAAGCTCCCTCGTCCTCGCGATCGCGTTCCTCGCGGGTGCCTCGACGATGGCCGTCGAATTGGCCGCCGTGCGCGTGCAGAGCCCCTGGTTCGGCGCGAGCACGGCAGTGTGGACGAACGTGATCGGCGTCGTGTTGCTCGCGCTGTCGATCGGATACTTGATCGGGGCCAGAGCGTCGCGCAGCGCCCAGCCCCAGCGCGCGCTGGGAGTCACGCTTTCTCTGAGTGCGATCGCGTGCGCACTCGTTCCAGTCGCGAGCGGCCCGATCGCACGTATCTTCCTGCCGCCGCACTTGACGTTGGAACAAGCCGGCACGCTCACGGGGTGGGGAAGTCTCGCCGCGAGCGTGTGTCTGTTCTTGCCGGCAGCCACGGCGCTGGGTTGCACGGCTCCGCTCGCGACCGAAATCCTCGCGCGCGGCGGACGAGCGTCGGCTGGTAGCGCGGGTGGACGCGTGTTGTGCGCTTCGACTCTGGGGAGCCTCCTCGGCACGTTCGCGACGACGTACTCCCTCGTCCCGAACTTGGGCACGACGCGCACTTTTCTCGCGGCCGGAATCGTGCTCGGGGCGCTGGCGTTGCTCGCTTTTTTCGCGCTCGGACGCGGCAGCGCACGCAACGCCGTGGCGCTTGTCGCCCTGATTCTTCCGTGCGCACTGTGGTCGGTCGCGGCACGCTTGCCCGACTTGACGGAGGGCGACGTGCTGCTCGCCTCACGCGAGTCGACGTACCAGAGCGTGCGCATCGTCGAGCGCACGGAAGACGGCTCGCGCCTGCGCCATCTCCAAGTGAACGAGAGCTTCGACTCGTTCCAATCGGTGTGGAGCGAACGGCCGGGCTTTCTTCCCGACGGGCACTACTACAACCTGTTCGCGTTTCCGTTGTGGTGGTCGCGCGACATCACCACGTGGCGCGTCGGCGTCGTGGGCTTGGGCGGTGGAACCGCGTGGCGCGTGCTCGACGGAGCGAAACCAACGGGTGTCGAGCTCTCGCTCGTCGGTGCGGAGATCGATCCCGCCGTCGTCGCGTTGGCGCGCGAGTGGATGGATCTGTCCGATCAGGGTGGCCGCTGTCGCGTGCTCTCGGGAATCGACGGACGCGCACTCGTCGCGAAGACGCACGCCGGATTCGAGCTCCTGATCCTCGACGCGTACGCGAATCAGACCGAGATTCCGCCGCACCTCTCGAGCGTCGAGTTCTTCGAAGCGTGCCGAGCGAGTTTGGTCGAGCGCGGTTGGCTCGTCGCGAACGTCGGTGGTTTCGGATTCGACGATCCGGTCGTGACGTCCGTGGGGGAGACGCTCGCCACAGCCTTCGGCACGCGCGTCTTGGCGGTCTTGGTCCCGTACTCGCGCAATGTGGCGCTGTTCGCGCGTCGCGGGAGCGAACCGATCGATCCGCTGGTCGTGCCGCCCAAGAGCGGCGTGGCAGAAGTCGACCGCCAACTCGCGGCAGCGACGTTGCCCGGACTCTCGCATTGGTTCGCCCCGACGAGCGGCGTGGTGCTCACGGACGATCTCAATCCGATCCAAACCAGGCAGCACGAATCGATCGAGCGCGCGGCGCGGCGAGGTTTAGAGTGATCGCGAGTTGGCTGCTCGTGCTGGCGCCTCAAACGGCGCTCGAAACGGCGGTTCAGCGCACCAACGCTGGCGATTTCAGGAGCGCGTGGAGTGCCGCGAGCTCCGCCGTCGATCCGCTCGAGCGAGCTCAGGCCAAGGTCTTCGTGCGCCAACACGCCGGCGATCTGGCCGGAGCGCTCGATGAGGCCCAACTCGGCACGCGAGCCGCACTCGAGGATCCTTGGCTCGCCGAGCGCACGCTCGCGATCGCGGTCAGCCTCTCGCGCGCGAAGGCCGCGGCGAACGCGCTGTCGCAACTCGATGCACTTCTGCTCGATCCGAACGTGCCCAATCGCGGCGCTTACCTCGAGGCCGCGTCGCGCGTGCGCAGTCGAGTCGATGCGCTGTCGACCGGCGCTCGTGCGCGCGACACAGCCGAATCACGTGCGCGTTTCGTCGTGCTCGGATTCAGCGTGACCGCCCTGTGCGCGCTGGTGTTCCTCGCGCGCAAGGCTTGAGATCGCGTCCGCGTTCTCGGCGCGTCAGAGGATGTCGAGCACGCCCGCGTTCCCGATCGGATCGAAGAGCGTGCTCGGCGGAATCCAGTAATTCGAATCCGAGGCGAAGAGCACGTTCCACGGCAGGGGACGCGCATCGGCGATCAGACCGAGCGCCACGATCGAAAAGGCGCGCGAACCGTTCGTGCGCGTCGTATCGAGAGCGACCGCGAGGAGCGGTTCGATCGCGCGCGAATCCCCGACCCATCCGAGTGCCGTCGCGATCGCGCCTTGCGCCGACATGCCTTGCGCTTCCTTCAACAGCTCGATGAGTTCCAAGCTGACCGTCTTGTCGCCGAGCAAGCCGAGGCCGATCGAGACTTCGCGCAAGAGTCCCGGTCGGTAGCGCGCGACACGCACGAGCTTGCGCAGTGGTTCGACGCCGGCGCGCACGCGCGCCATGCCCAGCGCGACCGCAGCGTACGAACGCACTTGGTCGTCGCGCGTGTCGTCGAGCAGATCGAGCAGCGGTTTCGACACTTCACCACCGACGAGGCCCAGACCGATCGCGTACGCACCCGCTTCGACGGGACTCGGGTGCAGGACGAGCGCGTTCGCGAGTGCCGTGCGCACCTCGATCGACGCTGCGTCGCCGCGTTGGACGATGTCGTGCTCCAGGATGCCGAGCGCGAGACCGACCCACGGTCGCTCGGGCGTCGAGCCGCGCGCGAGTTCGGCGAGCAGGAATGCGCGTGTTTCTTGGAGTGTTTTCGCGTCCCCATCGTGCTCGCCACGCCGCGCGGCGATGCGCGCCAAGGCGATCAAAGACAGTCGTCTCGCCAAGCGATCCCCGGCGCCGATCTGACTTCTCAGTGCAGCGCGCGCAGCGACGTCGATCGCTTCGTCGTCTGCGTCGGCGATCAGCCCGAGTGCGGTCACGGCACTCTGACGCATCGAAGCGCCCACTTCCGGACGCGCGGTGAGTTCGTTCACGAGTGTGCTGACGACGCTCGCCCTCAACGCCGGTTCGTCCTGGGCGAGACGCGCGATCGGCACCGCAGCGTAAGCGCGTACGAATTCCGAAACCTTCGGATCGTCGAGAAGGCGCATCAAGCCCGCGACTACGCCGGAGCGAGAAGCCGACGCGGGCGCGTCCTCGTCCTGAGCCTCGATCGGATCGATGGGGACGATTCCGAGCGCGATCGCGCAGGCGACCGACACGTCTCGCGATGATGCCTGCGCCTGCGCGGCCATCGCGCTGACGAGGTGATGCACGACGAAACGTCGCACGTCGACGTTCTTCGAGTTGTGACCGATCAATCCCAATGCGTACGCCGCGAAGGCGCGCGTGCGCGTCGGCACTTCCTCGCGACCGCAGAGCTTGCGGCCGCTGCTCGTGTCGTCGAGCAGTTCCACGAGTGTGCCCGCAGCCGATCCGTCGGCGAGGACGCCGAGCGCGAGTGCTGCCGACTCGGATATCTCCTGATTCGCGCTGGCGACGCGCTCGCGTAACGCCTGCACGACGAGCGCGACGTCGCCGCTCCCGATCTTCGCCGTTGCGAGCAGACCGGCCGACGCGATGTCGGGGCCGTTGTCCGCCGCCAGCAAACCGAGCAGCGTCGGCACGATGCGCGAGTGAATGATGTCAGCCGACGGACGTCCGGGACTGGCCGAAACCTTGCCGTCGGGACCGAGGAAGAACGTGTCGGTGCCCGTGACGAGATCACCCTCGGAGAGAGCGCGCTTGAGCTGGAGGTACTGATCGCGATTGAGCGCCCACCACTGCTGCCAAGCTGCGAGATCACCGCCGGCGTCGGCGGCTCCACCCGTCGACGGCCCCGGAGTGCCGCCGCCCGGACCTCCAGGCGTCGACGGTCCGCTCGGTCCACCGGGGCCAGTCGTCGTGCCTGGACCACGGTACGTGCCGCCGTGCGACCAAGCGCTCACGACGAGCGTCGCCACAGCCAAGATTGCAGACAAGGATCGAAACATCATTGCGCACCTCTGCGCGCCGAAAGACGCGCACACACTGCCGGCCCAATTGGAAGCTACACCCCCTGACCGCTCCTGTCACGGCGGAGCGAGACGATCGCGGGCTGCTCAAGTGCACGACGACACCGGCTCGTGCACTTGAATGCCGCATGGTCGGAGTGTTGGAGCAGCGCATGGGAAGCGTGCGAGGAAACACAGCCGCCCGCGTGGAATGAACCTCGCGGGCGGCCGTGGTGCGAACTCGGTCGAGTTCGAAAGGGGAACGATCAGAGGATGTCGAGGATCCCCGTGCCGTTCTCACCCGTCAGGGTGGTCGTGTTCGCACGGTAGTTGATGTTCGTGGAGATCTTCGAGTTCCACGGCAGCAATTCCTTGTCGGCCACGATGCCGAGCGCGACCGCTGCGAAACCGCGGGCGGTGGCCGTGATGTCGGGCTTCCTCAGCATCGCGACGAGCGGGTCGATCGAGCGCGAATCGCCGATGAATCCGAGCGCCGAGGCCAGCGAGGCTTGCGAGGCGAGGCTCTTAGCTTCGCCGAGCATCGTGATCAGTTCCGGCACCAAATCCTTGTCGCCGAGAAGGCCGAGGCCGATCGCGGCTTGCTTCAAGAGGTCAGGCTTGAACTTGGATTCACGCACGACCGTTTGGATGTCGGGCAGCGCTTCGCGCGAGCCGATCAAACCGAGCGACACACACAGGTGCCCCTTCGCGAAAATGTCCGACGTGTCCTTCATCTTGGCGAGCACGAGCGACTTCGCTTCCATGTCCTTCGCCACGCCGAGGCCGATCGCGTACGCGCCGACTTCGTTGGGGGACTTGGCGTCCTTGAAGACTTCGCGCAACGTTTCCTTGGCGGCCGACGATTGCGTTTGAGCGTCGTCGAGGAGTCCGCGCTCCATCACGCCGATCGCGATGCCGGCCCACGGCTTCAGGTGGCTCTTGCCGTCCTTGAGGGTCTTGAGCAGCATCGTGCGTGTTTCACCGCGAGACTTCTCGAAGTCCTCGCCCTTGCCGCGTCCGCCGACTTGGCCGAGCGCGATCATGGCGAAGTTGCGCGACTGGATGTCGCCTTCTTCGACGAACTTGGTGAGCGATTCGCGGATGCTCTCGTTCACCTTGTCGGAACCCGAGTCACCCATCTGACCGAGTGCGAGCACGCAGCTTTGGTGCACTTCCTGGTGCTTTTCCTTGGCGAACTTGCCGAGTTGCTCGACGAGCAACTTGGCGATGTCTTCGCGGATGTCCGCCGGAGCGCCCGACATCAAACGTGCCATCGCGGTCGGAACGTGACTGCGCACGATGTAGTGTTGGTTCGTGTCCTGGAAGAAGCGCTTCAGGTACTTGAGCTGCGTCTGACGCGACGCCGAGTTGTCGCTCTTCGCGTCCGGCGACTCGCTCTTGTCGACGTCGATCGGCACGAGGCCGAGCGAGATGACGGCCGCAACCTTGATGTCGCGGGTCGAGGTGTCCGGGCGCGAGAGGATTTCGATGAGCGTGCGCGCGATCTCTTGGCGCACTTCGTTCTTCGGCGTGCGGTTGCCGATGAGGCCGAGGCCGTACGTCGCGAACGCGCGCGAGCGGTACTTGACTTCGGTGGCACCGACGAGCTTGCGACCGTCTTCGTCGTCGAGCGCGAGGTGCGCGAGCGTCTTGACGGAGGCTTCGTTGGCGAGGATGCCGAGCGAGACCGCAGCGGTCTCCGCGATCTCTTGGTTCGCGTCGGTCAGGAACTTGGCGATGATCGGTTCGAACTCAGAAGAGCCGTCTTCGCCGTTCTTGACGTCGCCGATCTTGCCCAGCGCGATGAGGGCGCCGGTGACGATGTCGTTGGAGCGTTCTTTCTCGAGCGCTTCCTTGAGCGCCGGAACGATCTTGGTGCGGATGGACTCCTCAGAAGGCTTGAGCGCGTTCTTGCCCTGATCCTGGGTGCCCTGCCCGAGCCAGAAACCGTCGCTGCCGGAGGCGGGACCGCCGTCGTAGATCGCGGCCTTGAGCTGGAGGTACTGGTCCTTGTTGAATCCCCACCAGAAGTCCCAGGTGGAGAGGTCCGGACCGGAAGGTGCGCCACCCGTGCTCGGGCCCGCGCTGCGGCCGCCCGTGCCAGCACCCGTCGAAGGACCCGAAGCCGGACCTGCCGGACCGCTGGGGCCCGAGGGGCCGCCGGTCGAAGGACCGCTTGGGCCAGGGGTCGTCGGGCCGGTGCCACCGCCGCCGCCGCCGCCACCACCAGGCGGGACCGTGTCGCCCGGGCCGCGGTAGGTTCCGCCATGGCCCGTGGAGATGTCTTGCAGGCACAGGCTGCCTAGCGCGAGTAGAGATCCGAGAACGATCAGTTTCTTCATTGGAAACCCGAGGGTTTGAGTGCGGAAGGTGCGCGGCGAACGCCGAGGTGCCCTTTGTAAGCAAGGTGCATGCCTTGGAGGTTTCGGCTGCCGTATCCTAGGCATCTTTGCCGCAGGGTTGCTCAAAAAGTGAGACCGGTTGGTTGAGTTTCTCGGGGAGGTCACGGCAGCTATTCGAGTCGCGTTCCCAGTCCGTAACGTGTGTTGACGCCAGGAGTCACCGTTGCGGAAGCGAGCCGGACCCAGCTTGCGCACCGATCGAGTCGCTCGGGTGTCGGTAGATTCTGTTCGATCGGATCAAGGAGCGCTCGTGTGGCGCCAAGTCGCGAGCTCGCAAGAGATCCGAGTGGGCTGAGAGGTTGCTGAAAACCCGTTGTCGAAGTCCCGACGCCAGCTCTCCATTCGTGCATGTCATAACGTACATTATCAGACGTTGTATTTGGATCCAGGGCCCCCGCTGTAGGTTTTGAACACATCGAGCCGGCCGCCGTCTCGGTTCGTTTTGAACGCCGCCTGGCCCGATCCAACCATGAACCTACGCCTCATCGCCACGCTCGCGCTCGTCTGCCTCGCCGGTTGCAAGACTCGCTCGGACGACACGCGTCAGACGACAGGACCCGAACTCGCCGCCGCTGTCCGCAGCGAACTGGACTTGCCGGTCAGCGAACCTCCGCACACGAACCTCAAAGCGAATTGGAAAGAGCGCATCGAAGAACGTTACGCATTCATCGAACTCGTCGGCAGTTACACCGAAACGGGTCAGGCCCTCGGCGGCATCTTCCAGATGCTCGCGTCGCAGGACATCGAGCCGACCGGCGCGCCGTTCGCATTGTTCTACGACGACCCGGGTCACACGGCTGTTTCGGCATTGCGTTCGCGCGCCTGCGTTCCGATCCCGCTCGGTGCCGAAGTGGCTGCGCCGTACCAAGTCGACACGCTGCCTTCCACGATGGTCGTCTACGCCTACGTCGGCGGCGCGTATGGCGAAGTGCCGCGCGCCTACCCGGGGTTGTACGCCTACATGAAGAAGCTGGGCTGGAAGGAAGCGGGTCCGATCCGCGAGAGCTATCTGGTCTCGCCGACGTCGGTGAAGGATTTTTCGAAGCTCGTGACGGAAGTGCAGATCCCGGCGCAGTCGACGCGCTGATCGCGCGGACAAGTCAGGCGACAACGAGTCGCTCGGGGCGAGAGAGTCAGACGGTTGGGGCTGCCGTCGCTCGGGGCGAGAGAGTCAGGCGGTTGGCACTACCGTCGCTCGGGGCGAGAGAGTCAGGCGGTTGGCACTACCGTCGCTCGGCGTACTGGAGTCAGGCGGTTGGCACTACCGTCGCTCGGGGCGAGAGAGTCGGACGGTTGGCACTGCCTCTGCTTGCTGGAGTCATTCGGTTACGAATGACTCTGCTCGAGCCCCCGCGCCTCCGGCGGATAGCAGCAGTACACCGCAATCCTCCCATCCGCATGACGATGCGCGCGCAGGCGATCTCCGACCGCGAGCCAGGTCGTGAGATCGTCGTCGACCGCGACTTCGTGCTCCACGTGCTTGCGATCGCGCACGCGCAACGTTCCGCGATCCACCGTCAGCACTTCGAACAACTCGCCCTCACTCTTTTCCGTCGAACGAGTGCGACGCCGATTCGCTTCGACGATCCGCGGCAAACTCGAGCGCAATCCGCCAGCCATCGCGTCGTAGATCGGACGCAACGCGAGTTCCTGCGTTTCGTCCGACCACTGACAAAAGGTACCCAGCGCCGCCAACGTCGAACGAGCATCGTCCGCATTCTTCAGTTCGTCACTCTCGGGCAACCACCAGGCCGCATAACTGAGCAAATCGCGCTCGGACAAATTCTCGAATACGCCGATCTGGTGCGCATAGCGACCGAAGCTCTCGATCGGGCGCAACTCCGCCGCTCGCGCTGCTCCTTGTGTCTGTTCCGTCTCCCATAAGAACTCGGTGATCATCGCGCCCACGACGCCGGGGAAATCCGGCGCCGCATCCAGATCCTCGTCACTCGCCTCGTCGTCGATCGCGAGTTCGGTTTCCAAATCTGCGAACACTTGGTCGAGCGGCGTTCCCGACTTGCGTTTTTCCTCGAACGCTGCGACAGCTTGCGCCACATCCCGCGTGCGTCGCACCGGCGCGCTCGGCGGCGCAGTCGGTTTCACGCTCGCACCGACGCCGGCACCGCGCTCGGCCAACGCTTCCCACGCGAACAACAACGCGCGTCGCGCGGCCTCGAGATCGACTTCGCTGTCGAACGCGAGATTGTCGAGCATCGGCGCGAGCGCACCATCGACACCGATGCGCAACGTCTCGGGCGCGAACGGAGTCTCGGCCAACTCCTCGAACCAAGCCTCGATCTCGTCGCGCTCGACACCGGAGTTCAACAGGAAAGCCCGCGCTTCTCCGATCGGATCAGCCGGAGCACCGCTCGCGCCCGCCGCGAAGAACATGCGCTCGAGCTCGCGCTGACTCACACGAACCATTCCGCGCCGCGACGAGCGCGCGCGTTCCATGTCCGAACGCAGCGCGCGGACCAATTCGGGGTTCCTGTGATGGAGAGCCGCCGATGACAGCAGGTAAGCCCCGTCGAGCGCCGGGAACAGACGACCCGCGATCAAGTCCCCCGCTCGAATCTCGACGCCGGACGGTGGCGGCAGCACCGGGAATTCGCCTTGGCTCGACAGATCGGAGAGCCACAGAACACTGTCGTCGCCGATGCTCGCCACTTCGAACATGCCGGCGAAGGAATGCATCAGCGCGTGCTGCTCCATCTCGTCGTCGAAGCCCGCGGCTTCACCCAGACGCTCGATCAAGTGCTCGATTCCGAGACGATCCCAAGCCGGATTCACGCGCTCGAACAGGAACCACTCGAGGTGTCGGCGCCGCGCCGCATCGTTGCGATCGATGACGCGATCGTCGTGGCGCGCCGGGAAGAATTCGCGGCGGCTGGAGAGGAAATCGGCCTGAAGGTCAGGCTCGGCACGCATGCGCCGCTCGAGGTTCGAGAAGCGCGTTTCGAGCGGATTTGCGAGGGGTTCCATCGTGTTTTCGGGGCGCGAGTGTAGCTTGCGCTCGCACGAATTTCAGGGGGTCGGCGAGACAACCCACGCAGCGTTGAACGGCTCGCGCGCATGCGCTCCAATCGCGACGTCATGCAATCCCAAAGCTACGCGTTCCTGGCGGCCGTCGAATTCAGATGGCTCGACATCCTCGGCCTCGCACTCGTCCTGTACTTCCTCGTCATCGGCGCGCGGCGCGGGATGTGGTGGCAGATCGTGCGCTTGATGGGAATCGTGGCGACCGTCGCCGTCGCGCGCGCCGCGGCTCCGCGCATCGCACCGCGTTTCGCCGAAGCGTTCCCCGATCTCTCCGTGCGCGTCGCGGGCGGCATCGTGTGGACGATCGTGATCTTGCTCGGACTGTTGGTCGTCGCGCTCGTGGGACGCCTCGGCAAGGAAAGTTTGGAAGCGGCGCAACTGGGCACGATCGATCGCGTCGGAGGGGCGCTCGCTGGAGCGTTGACCGGCGTGCTCGTGCACGCCGCGATCGTTCTGTGTCTGTGCCAAGTCGGCGCTGCTGATTGGTCCGTTGCGCAAGTGCGCGGAACCACCAGTCAGCGCTTGGTCGACTCGGTCGGCAGGAAGTTGCCGTTGTTCCTCGACGCACAGGCACGCGAGACGCTCGAGCCGTGGTTCTCGCGACCCGTCGCTGCGCGCTGAACGCACCGGCGTGCAGTGCTGTACAGCGGCCGACGATCAGCCGCGTCGAACACTCTCGACCCACGCGAGTCGTTCACGCAGCCGCGGCTCGAGCGCTTTGTGCACCGTGATCGAGCTCGCCTCACACGAAGCGCACGCGCCGCGCAAACGCACGATCACGACTCCGCCGTCGATGCCGACCAAGCTCACGTCGCCGCCGTCGGCTTTGAACATCGCACGCATCTCGTCGATCACGGCTGTCACCTCGGCGATGCGCAGCGGGTCGCCGTAGGCCGGTTCGGGCTCGGTGTCGTCGGCGAAACCGGCGAGCAAACGCTTGAGCCAACTCATGAATCCGTCTCGAAGAATCGTGCGGGCATCACGAGCGTACTCGTCGTCGCGTCGGATTCGAATGCGATGTCGGCGGAGAGAGCCTGCAGTTCCTGCGCGCAGCGCTCGATCTCGGCACACGGCGGAACGCGGCACGCAAGGCGCACGTGATTCGAATGCACGTCGAACACGAAGGTGAGCTCTGCCGCTTCCTGCGCCGACAGGGATCGCCCTCGCGCAGCGGCGAAAACGAACCGCGCCGACGCCCACGTGGCCAATCGACCGCGGTCGGGTGCATCGATCCGCACGCGCGGCAGCGGTGTGGCGTTCGCGGCGAGATCGCGCTGCTCGTGGCGCAGCGCGCGCTTCACGAAAGCCAGCAGCACATCGAGACCGTCGCGGCGCGCGCGATCGTGCAGGATGTCCGCTCCCGCTCCGAAGGCGACCATGCCGAGCACGAAACCCAAATCCTCGACTTCGTTCGTCGTCTCGGGCAGTCCGTCGAGCACGCGCGCCGGCGCACCGCTCTCGGAGAGCATCGCGTTCAACACTTTCAAGTACTGCGTGGTGTTCGCGATGTCGTGCAAGATCACCGCGACGAGCGCGCGTGACAACGGGTCCACGTCGCGCGGAGGTGTTGGTGCCGAGGCGGGGACTTGAACCCCGACTCCAGTGAAGGAAATGGATTTTGAATCCATCGCGTCTGCCATTTCGCCACCCCGGCACTGAGGGGCGAGTAGGTTAGTCGGTCAGCGCTCGAACGCGAAGCGTAGGCCGTGAAAAAAACGTGCGACCACGGATCACGACGCACGCTCGCCCTTTTCCAGCGCGATCGCCAAGCCGCGTTCGACTCCCACGGCCGTGGCGACGTACGCGAGCGCCAGCTGGATGCCGTCCGCGAATCCTTCCGGTCCGCTCATGTCGTGGCGCAGCGTGTACGTCTCCCCCACGGCACCGAAAACGACGAGTTGATGCGCGTAGAGGCCCGGCAAACGCACGGAATGAATCGGCACCTCGGCGAGCTTGGAACCTGCGACCGCGCGCATCCTCTCCGCGGTGTCGAGCGCTGTGCCGGAGGGCGCGTCGCGTTTCTTCTCGTGGTGCATTTCGATGATCTCGCAACGCTCGAACGCGCGAGCCGCGGCGAGTGCGGCTTCTTGCAGGAGACACATGCCGAGCGAGAAGTTCGGCACGATCAGGCCACCGAGCGCACGTGAGCGCGCTAGAAGATCGAGTTCGAGCGTCTCCGCGATGCCGACGCCGGACGTGCCGATCAACGGGCGCACGCCCAGCTCCAAGAGCTTCTTTCCATGAGCGAAACCTAGGCCCGCACGCGTGACATCGAGCGCCACACTCGGCCGAGTTTCCGTGATGACGGCGGCGAGATCGTGGTCGCGATCGATGCGCGCCACGACCTCGAACTGCGCACTCCGCGCCAGCAACTCGCACGCGAAACGGCCCATGCGTCCGCTCGCTCCGACGATCGCGACACGCGTCTTCACAAGTCCACGTCGTTCCGTGCAAGCCGCAAGATTTCCAGGCACAGATCGCGGAACGACAAACCGCCTTCGCGCGCCGCGAGCGGCAACAGCGAGCGGTCCGTCATCCCCGGCAGCGTGTTGATCTCCAGCACGATCGGATCCCCTTCCGCCTCGTGCTCGTTGCGCGGGATCATGAAGTCGATGCGCGCGTAGCCGTCGCAATGCGCCGCGCGAAATGCGCGCAGAGCGAGCTCTTGGATGCGCTTCGACGTCGTCGATGAGATCGTGCGCGGCGGGCAGAACTCTTGCGCGCCGTCGGCGTTGTACTTCTCCGCGTAGTCGAAAAAGCGCCCGTCCTTCGGCACGATTTCGACCGGGGTCAGGACGCGCAGCGCGCCGCCCTGCCGGCCGAGGACGCCGCACGTCGCCTCTGCACCGACGATGCGCGCTTCGACGAGCGCCGCGTCTCCGGTGGCGAGTACACGTGCGATCGCGTCGGGTAGCCCCGATGCTTCTTCGACTAGAAACGTCGCGACGGACGAACCACCACGATCGGGCTTCACGGCGAAGCCCTGCACGCCGAGCCGCGTCGCACGCTCGAGCAGCGCGTTCCGATTCTCGCGCCAGACGTGCGCTTCGACGACGAGCGCAGGCGCGACGGCGAGACCGGCGGCCCTGAGCACTTCGCGCGTCCAAGTCTTGCTCATACACAACGCCGAAGCTCCGACGCCGGAACCCGTGTGCACGCGCCCCAAGGAGCGCAACAGACCTTGAATCGTGCCGTCTTCGCCGGCTCCGCCGTGCAACGCGAGAAACCACAGGGCCTCGCGCGGCGTCCGTTCGAGGACCGTCAGGGCGTCGTGCGTTTCTCCGCCGATCGTCCAGCGTCCGTCCGCTTCGATCTCGATCTCTTGGACGCGCAGAGGACCGCGGCCGTCGTTCTCGAGCAACGCTTTCACGATGGCTGCTCCGGTTTTCAGCGAGACCGCGCGCTCGCTCGAGGTGCCGCCCATCAGCACGCACACACTCGCGCGCTCCAATTGCGTTGCGGACGATGACGTCACGACCACAAGTGTCCCCGTTCACTCTCGATCGGTCGAGCCGGTGCGCGCTGTGCGAAAGTCTCGGCGTCCTCGGCGAGTACCGGATCGATCTCGACGGGATGCACTCCGTACTCGTCGGGCGGCGGCAAGGGACGATTCGCGCGTCGCACCCAATCGGCGTGCAGGCTGCACTGCGCGGCGCGCGCTGTCTGAGCCGAGTCTTCGCCGGACTTGTTCTTCACTGGGCTGAACTCACACGCTCGATCGACTTCGAGCGTCACGCTGCGCTCGACGAACGCGAGAGCGTCGAAGACGAAGGTCTCGAATTTGAATCCATCGACGCGCGTCGGTTGGCCCGCGGAATCGATCACGTTCATCGACTTCGCCGCGGTGTGCCACGGCAAGCGCAGTCCGCCGCGCGTCAGTTCTTCGACGAATGAGCGCTCGATCGTGTGCACGGCGATGTTGCCGGCGCCGAAGACCAGCTCACCGCGTTCGTTGCGTGCTTCGCGCAGGAGAGACGGCAAATCCGAGTACTCGACGCACGACAACTTGCCGTCGACGCGGCCTAGAACACCCACTTTTTCGGCGGCGTCGCGCTTGCTCACGACCTTGCTCGACATCTGCGCGCCGTTCTCGGCGTGCAGTCCGATGAACAGCGGATCGAACGGCAGTGCGAGCGGATTGTCGACTTGGAAATAGCTGAACGTCTCGACGCCGCGCGCACGCGCATGCGCCAGCGCGCCCGACTCCGCGAGTGCCGCGAGCGTTCCGCCGTGGCCGTTGGGCGCCAAGAACACTTCGTCTTTCGCGGACATCAACACGCGTCCGGCTCGATCGAGCGCGGGCAAAATCGCTTGGGTGAAGAAGAAGACGTCATTGGGATCGAGGCCGAACCACTCGCGCTCCGCGAAGAACGCACGCGTCGCCGTGTCGTTGCCGACCGAAGTCATCACGTACCACATCGGCCTGGCGCCGAAGCGCTCGCGAGCGGCGATCATCCGGCGTGCGAATATCTCGAACAGCGTGCGCCCGCTGACCGGCGCCACAGGAAAGGCACCTTTGGGTCCGTCGTAGCCCAGGCGCGAGGCCTGTCCACCAGCGACGAGCAGCGCGGCGACGCTGCCCGAGCGCAAGCGCGCGACACCGCGTGCGCGAGCGCGTTCGACCCCACGGGCGTCGAGCGCCAGGCGCGCCAAACTGCATACGTCCGGCGGTTCGAAGCGGTGCGCTCCGTGCGGCGGCGTGGGATCACGGGCCAGTGCTCCCAGCGCCGCGACCTGCGTCAGGTCGATCTGGAGCAAGCATGCGACCAGTCGCGATCGAGCGCTCGCATCGAGTTCCGACCAGAACTGAAAAACGTGTCCTTGCCCGGCGCGCTCCCAATCGGCACGCAGACGGGCTTCGCTCTCGATCGTGGTCAAGGGTGGCGCGCGCTTCGGCGTGGCTCAGCGCTTCGTTTCGAGCGAATCCGCAGACAGCGTCTCGAGAATCTGCTCGAGCAAGTGCTGCTGCGCGGCGACGCGCTTTTCGAGCAGGACTTGGCGCTTGACGATCTTCTCGACGACGGGCGGGAGGATCGCGTCACGCACGTAGTTGTTGATCATGTTGATGATCTCGGCGCGGCTGGCGTCTGGGACTTTGCTGAAGTGGTAGTGGTACTTCGACTTCAGCACGTCCTCGGCGAGGTGGAGACACTCACTGGAGATCTCTTCGGCGCTCTTTTTGTCGTGCTCCGCGTGGAAGACGTCGACCTTGTACTTGTGGAGGATCTGCTGGAACTTCCGCTGCACGGGAGACTCCGATTCGATGGGGTTTTACAGGGAGGAACGAGGCTCGATCGATCGTAACCGAGGCGCCGTGAAACGAGTAGAGGCGTCTCGCACGAGTCAGGTCGGAATCGCGCTCGTGCAGTTGCCGATCAACTCACTTTGCCGATGCAGATCGACACGTTGTGACCGCCGAATCCGAGAGAATTCGAGAGCACGTTTTCGACTTTCAGTTCGCGGGCGCTGCCCGGGATGTAGTCGAGATCACACTCGGGGTCGGGCGTCGTCAAGTTGCGCGTCGGGTGCACTTTACCGTGGTGAACGGACAGCGCAGAGACGACGAGTTCGACGGCCGAACTTCCGCCGAGCAAGTGACCGATCATCGATTTCGTCGAGGAAATGGCCAGTTTCTTGGCGTGGTCGCCGAAAGCAGTCTTGATCGCGCGCGTCTCGATCGCGTCGTTGTAGGGAGTGCTCGTGCCATGCGCGTTGATGTACTGGAACGCCGTCGGTGCGAGCTTCGCGTGCCGCATCGCTTCCGCCATCGCGCGCGCCGGACCGCGCCCATCTTCTTTGGGCGCCGTGATGTGATAGGCGTCGTCGGTCGAGCCGTAGCCCTTGACTTCGGCGTAGATCTTCGCGCCGCGCTTCTGCGCGCGCTCGTACTCCTCGAAGACGAGGATGCCTGCACCTTCGCCCATCACGAAGCCGTCACGATCTTTGTCGAACGGGCGAGACGCGGCGCCCGGATCGTCGTTGCGCTGGCTGAGCGCCTTCATGTTGCCGAAGCCCGCGAGCGAGAGCGGCGTCGTCGCCGATTCCGCTCCGCCCGTGACGACGACGTCGGCATCGCCCCACTGGATCGCGCGCCACGCCATACCCATCGAGTGTCCCGACGATGCACACGCGGACGACGTGGTGAAGCACGTGCCGAGCAAGCCGTGACGGATCGCGACTTGTCCGCTGACGGCGTTGGCCATGATCTTCGGGATGAAGTGCGGGCTCACGCGTCGCGCGCCGCGCTCCATCATCTCGGTGTGTTGCAATTCGATCCCGGTGATGCCGCCGATGCCGGTGCCGATGATCGAACCGAAGCGTTCGCGGGTAGGCTCGTCGATCTTGTCCATCTCCAGTCCCGCATCGCGCAACGCTTCGTCCGATGCGAGCAGGGCCCACATCGAGAACAGGTCGTACTTGCGCAAGTCCGGCACCGAAAAATGCGGCGTCAGATCGAGGTTCACGCTGGCCGCGAAGTGCACGACGTGATCCTTCGAATCGAACCGCGTGATGGGCCCCACGCCGTTTTCACCGCGCAGGAGCCTCGCCCACGTCGTCTCGACTTCATTGCCGAGGGCGTTGATGGTCCCCAAGCCTGTGATCACGACTCTACGCATCGGTTCTCGATTCGGTGGCGAGCCTCACGCTTCGAGTCGCCCGCAGCAATCCCTGCCGCAGCGAAGCGAAAACGTGTGCGAGCGCTCTCTAGGACTTCGAAGTGATGTACTCGATCGCGTTGCCGACGGTTTGGATCTTCTCCGCGTCTTCGTCGGGGATGGAGATCTCGAATTCGTCTTCGAGCTCCATGACGAGCTCGACTGTGTCGAGCGAATCGGCGCCCAAGTCGTTGATGAACGACGTTGCGTGCGAAACCTTGTCAGGCGTCGTGCCCATTTGGTCGCACACGATTTTGATCACACGTTCTTCGATCGAAGGTTTGGTCACTTCCACGGCTCCTTGCAGTCCTTGTGCGCCATTGCGCGTTGGGTGTTCGTTGGTCTTCGTGAGTCGAGTCTAACGACGGCGATTCAGCGCGTTCGCTGCGGACGACATCCGCACGTCGGCGCGCCCGGCTTTCACAATGGATTCAGCATTCACAGCGTCAAGCCCCCGTCGACGACAAGGGTGATGCCGGTCACGTAATCACCGCCGGGACCGACGAGGAATTCGACGGTCCGCGCGATGTCTTCGGGTTCGCCGATGCGTCCGAGCGGAATCTCGTTCCGCAACGCTTCGGCAGCCTTGGGGTCGATCGCCGACGTCATGTCGGTCGCGATGTAGCCCGGCGCGATGCAATTCACGCGCACGCCACGGCCCGCGAGTTCCTTCGCCATGGACTTCGTCAGTCCCACGACGCCGGCCTTGCTGGCGGCGTAGTTTGCTTGTCCCGCGTTTCCGGTCAAGCCCACGACCGAGCCGATGTTCACGACTCGCCCGCCTTTCTTCATGAGCGCTCGCGCGGAGGCCTTCATGAAGTTCCATGTGCCCTTCAGGTTGACGTCGACGACGCGGTCGAAGTCTTCCTCGGTCATGCGCAGAAGCAACTGGTCTTTGGTCACCCCGGCGTTGTTCACCAGGATGTCGAGACCGCCCAGTTCCTTTTGAATTTGGTCGACGAGGCTCGCGACCGCAGCGGTCGAGGCGACGTCGACGCCGTAGGCCGCCGCGCCCTCGGTCAGGGCGGAGCAGCGGCTCGCGGTCTCAGAAGCGCGCTCAGCCGTCGTCGCGATGCACGCGACCTTGGCCCCGCGCGCGGCGAGACGGACAGCGATCGCTTGACCGATGCCGCGCGAAGCGCCGGTCACGATGGCGACACGGCCTTCGAGGAAGCGTTCGGGATTTTGCAAGGGCGTCAAAGTGGATGCGGACGTGAGGTGGACCACGTCGCTTGGTGGGGCGGACTATACCGGTGCTGGGAGGGCCCTTCAACGCCGCTTGCACAGCACCGAAATCCCCTCGAAAAGGCCTTTTTCACGAGGCCAGGAACGCGGTGACGTCCTCCGGTTTAGCTGCGGGCTTCACGCGCGCGGTCTCGTCGATCTTGCTCATGATGCCGGCGAGGACGGTGCCCGGTGCCGGTTCGAGGAAGTCGTGGATCCCGCGCGCGAGCGCGAAACGCATGCTCTTTTCCCAGAGAACCGGTGCACAAACTTGGGAACCGAGCTGTGCGCGGATCTGCTCGACGTCGTCGGTTGCAACGGCGGTCACGTTCGAGACGAAGGGCACGCGCGGAACCGAGATCAGGATCTCGCGCAGCGCAACCTTCAACCGTTCGGCTGCGGGCCGCATGCATTCGGAATGGAATCCGCCGGCTACCACCAGGCGGCGAGTGCGGCGGATGCCATGATCTTTCGCGGCGGCTTCGAGCGCGTCGAGCGCTTTCAGTTCGCCCGACACGATCACTTGGCCGGGAGCATTCAGGTTCGCGACTTGGCAGATGCCGTGCGCGGCGCCGACTTGCGCGACAGTCAAGGCTTGCTCTTCAGTGGCCCCCATCAAGCTGACCATCGAACTCGGGAATTGCAGGCTCGCGTCCTGCATCGCTTCGCCGCGCAGACGGACGAGGCGCAGACCATCTTCGAACGAGATCGAGCCAGCGCACCACAGCGCCGTGTACTCACCCAGCGAAAGTCCCGCGACGAGAGGGATTTTCGCGCGATCGAGTCCGCGTGATTCGAGCACGCGCACGACGGCGACGCTCGTCGCGAAGATGCCCGGCTGCGCGATGTCCGTGCGATTCACTTCGTCGCCCGCATTCCAAATCGCATTCGTGAGCGAGAAACCGAGCACTTCGTCCGCGCGCTGAAACGTCTCGCGCGCCACTGGAAAGGCGTCGGCGAAATCGCGCCCCATGCCCGGCGCTTGGGCACCTTGGCCCGGAAACAAGAGTGCGGGATGCATGCGTGCTCACCAGCGCAACAGCGCGCCGCCCCACGTCAGACCCGCACCGAACGCGACGAGCACGACGAGCTTGCCCTTTTCCATCCGTCCGGCGCGCACGGCCTCGTCGAGCGCGACAGGCACGGACGCAGCCGACGTGTTGCCGATGCGATCGATGTTGACCACGACCTTGTCGGAGTTCCAACCGAGTCGCTCGAGAGCGCCGTCGATGATGCGTTGATTGACTTGATGCGGAACGACGACCGCGACATCGTCGTAGCTGTGGCCTTCGAGCATGTCTGCGATCGTCTCGGCCATCTTGTGCACGGCGAAGCGGTACGTTTCGCGGCCAGCCACGCGGATGTAGTGATCGCCGTTGTCGATCGTCGCGTGCGTCGGCGGCAAGCGCGAACCGCCGCCCGTCATGTGGATGAACTTGTAGCCCGTGCCGTCCGCGCCGAGCGAGCTCTTCAACACTTCGCCTTGCTTGCAGTCGTCGTGCGGCATGAAAACCGCAGCGCCAGCCGCGTCCCCGAAGAGGATGCACGACGTGCGATCCTTGAAGTCGACGAAGCGCGAAAGCGATTCCGCGCCGATCGCGAGCACACGTTTCGCTCTGCCCGAAGCGACGAAGGCTTCGGCCGTGTTCATCGCGGTCAAGAATCCGGTGCACGCCGCGTTGACGTCGAATGCGCCGGCTTTCGTGGCGCCCAGAGCTTGCTGCACGAGCACCGAACAAGCCGGCAAGAGATGGTCGGGCGTCAGCGTCCCGACGATGATCAGGTCGAGGTCCTTGGGATCGACGCTCGCCGCCTCGCACGCGCGACGCCCGGCCAAGGTCGCGAGATCGGAGGTGGCTTGCTCCGGCGCATTGAAATGGCGCGAGCGAATCCCGGTACGCTGGACGATCCACTCGTCAGACGTGTCGACGAGGGCTTCGAAGAACGAGTTCGGGACGACTCGTTCAGGGACGTACGACCCTGTGCCGGCCAGACCGACCCGAACGCGTGAGGGCATGCTGCTAGTGGTTCCCATGATCTTCGAGGGAGAGGCAACCCCCGCGAATGGGGCGGAGCCTAGCGGACAGGCGCATGCCGTTCGAGTCCCCGCTTCCGAGGTCGCACCCGCGCAGTCCGGTCGGGCTTCGCCCTCAGCGCACCGAACCGCCGGCGCCCGCTTTTTGGAGGCCGCTGACGATGTGCGCGTTGACGTCTGCGTCGAGGGCACGTGCACCCAGCGACAGCGCGTTCGCGACCGCGTTCTCGTCGCTGCGCCCGTGGCCGATGATCACGACGCCGTTCACGCCGAGCAACAAGGCACCGCCGTACTCGGAATAATCGATGCGCTTTTTCACGCGCGCGAGCGCAGCAGCTGGAACTTGAATGCCTTGCGCGGCGACTTCGCCGACCGTCATCTTGAGCATGAAGCCAGCGAACTCTTCGAGCAGCTTCAAGACGACGTTGCCGGTGAAACCGTCGGTGACGACGACTTCGGCGCGATTTTGGAAGAGGTCGTTGCCCTCCAAGTTGCCGACGAACTCCAGGTTCGACTCCTTGAGCAACTTCCACGCAGCCTTGTGCGTGTCGGTGCCTTTGCCTTCTTCTTCGCCGATGTTGAGCAGGCCGACGCGCGGCGTCTTCTGACCGAGCACGTCGTGGCTGAACACGCTGCCCATCACGCCGAATTGATACAGATGCTCAGGCTTGGGCGACACCAACGCGCCCATGTCGATGAACGTGAGTGGCGCGCCGGTCAACTCGACCGTGACCGCGATGCCGGGGCGCAGAACACCCGGCAAAGTGCCCAGTCCGAGCGTTGCAGCTCCGACGACGGCGCCGGTGTTGCCCATGCTGACGGCAGCACCTGCTGCACCCATCTTCGTTGCGCCGATCATGACCGCGATCGACGAGTCGCGCTTCGCCCGCAGAGCCACTTCAGGCGACTCTCCCATCCCGATCACTTGGCTCGCATGCTGGATCGCGAAGCCCGGATCGCCGCCGAATTCTTCCAACTTCGAGCGGATGGTCGCTTCGTCGCCGACCAGCAGGATGCGCTGTGGCGACATCTTCCATTTACCCGACGGTGCAACCGCCGTGAGTGCTCCGCGCAAAATCGCGTCGGGAGCCTTGTCTCCGCCCATCACATCGAGGGCAATGCGCGCGTCCTTCATATCCCCTCCTACTGCTGCGGGACAGATCGCGAGTGCTTCACTCGCGGCCACGAGAGACGACTAGAACTCTTCCTTCTGCAGAACGGCCGTGCCCTTTTGGCCGCCCTTGTCGAAGCCGTAGTGGCCGCAGTTGTCGCACACGCGGTGCGGCCTGACGGCAGCGCCGCAACGAGCGCAATGGTTCAGACCGGTCGCCTTCAGTGCGTCGTGCGAACGACGGATGGCGGTGCGGTGCTTGGAGTGACGGCGCTTGGGATTCGGCATGACTTCTTGAGGGTTCGCGGAAGTTGGAGGGCGAGAATACTAGTCAGGAGCCCCCCAACCTGTCAACGCATGCAAACGGCGAACGCAATAGGAGTTGAAACAGCCTCCCACCCACAGGCCGCACTGCGCCAAGTCCATCGGCAACGCAACAGCCGCACCCAACACGAGCCACCCAACCCACACTGCCGTCACGCCTCGCGTCACCCAACCGCCGCTCCGCATCCCGAGCCACTCAGCACACTCCGCCGCCATACCCCGCATCCCCCAACATCCGCTCCACATCCCGAGCAACTCAGCACACTCCGCCGCCACGCCCCTTTTCTTCTCTTGACAGAAATCGTGGGAGGCGAATGGCTGTACTCAGCCACTCGCCTCCCACGATTCAGCGATGCGAAGCACGCTCTGTGTAGACCTTGGGTTGCAGCTGCCTTCGCGCTGCCCCTCTCCCTCGCGCTCCCACACCCTGTCTCTTAT
>ENA-ORBV01000638-ORBV01000638.1-microbial-mat-metagenome-genome-assembly--contig:-NODE-638-length-79839-cov-23.053584_pt1 | contig 79839 bp, 82 predicted proteins | sample MGYA00237777_ERZ505514 | MGnify/ENA primary metagenome ERZ505514 (study PRJEB26160, sample SAMN06269048) | microbial mat metagenome | isolation source: Oligotrophic lake microbial mat | place...
CTGGTGGTCGGCTGCATCCCGGTATGGGAGGGCAAGGTCCTGTTGTGCCGCCGCGCAATCGAGCCGCGCTACGGCTTCTGGACCCTGCCAGCAGGTTTCATGGAAAACGGCGAATCCACTGCCGAGGGTGCGGCGCGCGAGACCGTTGAAGAGGCGGGCGCCCGGGTGCACGACCTGCAGGCCTTCGCGCTGATCGACGTACCCTATGTGCACCAGGTGCACCTGTACTTCATCGCCAAGCTGACCGACCTGGACTTTTCTTCGGGCGAAGAAAGCCTGGAAACCCGACTCTATGCCGAGAACGAAATCCCCTGGGACGATCTGTCATTTCGCACCGTGATCGAAACCCTGAAGCATTTCTTTGCCGACCGCGCGCGCGGCGCCTTCGGGTTTCACCGCGAAACCCTGGCTTACCCGCCACGCCCGTAGGCGGTTCGTACCGGCTGCAAGTGCGGCACCTGGCGGGCAAACAGATCGCCCAGGAAGTCGGCGAAAACGCGCAGCCGCGCCGACAAGTGGCGACTTGCCCAGTAAAGGGCCGATAGCGGCAGCGTTGGCGTCTGCCAGTCCACGAGAATTGGCGTGAGTTTTCCATCGCGAATGGCCGGCGCAACGCCCGTCTCAAGCATATTGACGATGCCCGCGCCATCGATCGCCAGATCGATCAGGGCTTGCGGATTATTCAAATGCAGGCCGCCAGCGGGCGCGTGAACATACTCCTGCCCGTTGGTCAACCAGGCCGGTGCAGCAGCATCACCAACGCGGCTTTCGGGCGGCGTTTTTTTTGTCGTATGCTTCGCCTTTTGGCGCCATTCCGTGCGCTACTGCCTGCGGGCAATCGAAAGCATGCAATGCTCCCCCAACCTGCCTTGATCATCCGCCACCTGGCACTGACGCTTGCATGGCTGGTCGCTGCCAGCGCTAGCGCGCTGGCGCAAACCAACCTGGTTGACAGCGAAGGCCGCCCCGCCGGGGCAATGGAAGCCCCGTACATCACCACCCCCGAAGCCGTGGTCAAGGCCATGCTCGACCTGGCGGGCGTAGGCCCGAAAGACGTGGTGTTCGATTTGGGCTGCGGTGATGGGCGCATCGTCATCACAGCGGCGCGCGATCGCGGCGCGCGCGGTGTCGGCGTCGAGATCGATTACGACCTGGTCGACCGCGCCCGAGTCGCCGCGCGCCAGGCCGGCGTGGCAGACCGGGTGCGCATCGAACGTGGCGACCTGTTCGACCTCGATTTGCGGGAGGCAACGGTGGTCATGCTCTACCTGGGTGAAGACCTCAACACCCGCTTGTGGCCCAAACTCAAGCGCGACCTGAAGCCGGGTACCCGCGTTGTGTCACATCGCTTTATCATTCGCGGTGTGCCACCGGAGCGCACGGTCGAGGCGCACGGTGTGCAACTGCATTTCTGGAAAATCCCATAAAACCTGGAGGAAAGTAATGATTCACCCGCACGCGGCCAGCCAGGCCTGGATTCGCACTACAGCCATTGCATTAGCCTTTACTCTTTGCGCCAGCTTAGCCCAGGCACAAACAAAGCCGGCGACGACCTTCGAGCCGGTGGTAGGACAAGCCGGGAAGGACGTGATCTGGGTGCCAACGCCGCCGATCCTGATCGAACGCATGCTGCGCATGGCACAAGCGACCGCGAACGATACGGTAATCGATCTGGGTTCCGGTGACGGCCGCATTGCGATCACCGCCGCGCGTGACTTTGGCGCCCGCAGTTTCGGACTGGAGTTCAATCCGGACATGGTTGCATTGAGCCGTCGCGAAGCGGAAAAAGCCGGGCTTGCCGCGCGCGCCACGTTCCAGGAAGCGGATATCTACAAGACCGACTTCTCGAACGCCACCGTACTCACCATGTACCTGTTGCCCAACATCAATCTCGACCTGCGCCCCACCATACTGCGCATGAAGCCGGGCACGCGCGTGGTGTCGCACCAGTTCAACATGGGCGATTGGTCGCCCGACGATACGGCCGACTTTTCCGGCCGCATGGCTTACATGTGGATGGTGCCCGCGAGGCTGGGCGGCAAATGGGCTGTCGACGTGGCGGGCAGCCAACCGGCCGGCGGCTACACCCTGGCAATCAAGCAGGAGTATCAACGGATTTCCGGCTCTGCCGGCCCCGGCCCGACCACGCTGGGCTTGCGCGATGCGGTTTTGAATGGCGACCGTGTGCGCTTTGGCTTTGTCGATGACAGTGGCCGCCTGCGCGAATTCACCGGCATCGTCAATGGCGAGAGCATCAGCGGAGAGATGCGCGCCGAAGGTGCCAACCCGGTCCGCTTCAGCGCCAGGCGCACTGGTGACTGAGCCATGAAGATTGATAACCCAGCCGGCGCCGATACGCCGGCGCGCGTCCTCTCGGTCAAGGACGTCATCATGTTGACCGTCGGTGTGGTGGTTGGCGCAGGTATTTTCAAAGCCCCTTCGCTGGTGGCGGGCGCTGTCAGCAGCGAGACCATGTTCATCTGCGCCTGGCTTTTGGGGGGGGCGATCACCATGATTGGCGCCCTGACCTATGCCGAACTGGCGTCCACCTTCCCCAGCGCGGGAGGCGACTACCACTTTCTCAACCTCGCGTACGGCAGGCGCCTGGCATTCCTCTTCGCCTGGGCACGCGCCACGGTCATCACCACCGGATCGATCGCGCTCTTGGCATTTGTTTTCGGCGATTACTGTGCGCAATTGCTGCCGATCGGCCCGCACTCGACCGCGATCTACGCCTGCCTTGTGGTGCTGGTGTTGTCGACCATCCATTGGGTCAGCACCCACGCGTCCAGCGTCACGCAGAACTGGCTCACCACTCTCGAAGTGAGCGGCCTGGTGTTGGTCGCGGTCGCCGGGTTCATGGCACCGTCGGCACCGGCCTTGCCCTTGGCCGCAGCGAGCACCGGCGAAGCTGCATTCGGCTTCGCCATGGTCATGGTGCTGTTGACATTCGGTGGCTGGAACGAAGCGGCCTATTTGTCGGCGGAACTGTCGAGCGACAAACGCGGCATCGCCCGCGCGTTGATCATCAGCATCCTGGTGGTCACGGTACTGTACCTGGTGGTCAACCTGGCCTATCTCAATGCGCTGGGCTTGGCGGGCATGGCCAAGTCCGGGGCAGTCGCGGCCGACGTTCTCAAGGTGGCTTTCGGCGACTGGGGCGCGCGGCTGATGAGTGTGATCGTCGCCATCGCCACCCTGACCTCGATCAACTCCACCTTGATCGTCGGCGCGCGCTCGACTTATGCCGCAGGCCGCGACTGGCCGGCGCTCAAGTTTCTCGGCGCCTGGAGCGCCCAGGGCAGCACACCGCGCCATGCGCTGATGGTGCAGACGGTGATTGCGCTGGCGCTCATCGTTTTGGGCGCGGCCACCCGCAAGGGCTTCGAAACCATGGTCGACTACACCGCTCCGGTGTTCTGGTTTTTCTTCCTGCTGGCCGGTCTGTCATTGTTCGTGCTGCGCGCCAAATCACCGGATATCGAGCGCCCGTTCAAAGTGCCGCTTTATCCGGTGCTGCCCGCACTTTTTTGCGTAGCCTGCGCCTGGCTGCTTTACTCAAGCCTTGCATATGTCAAGACCGGCGCGATGGTCGGGGTCGGATTGCTGGCTATGGGGGCAGTGGTGTCGCTGTTTCTTGGCGGTAGGCGTAGTCCTCGCTGAAAGGCCGTAAGCTGAAAGGCCGTAAGCTGAAAGGCCGTAAACTGAAAGGCGGTTGAAATACGCACCCGATGACCGTATTGAACGCAATGGTGCAACGCGCCACCACCTTGACAGCCTCGAACTTCGGGGGATTCAAAGGGGGTCTACCCCCTTTTTCAACAGCCTGCCAACGCAAGTGACTGCCAGACCGGGCGTGCATTCCTGACGTGCCTGGTCACCGGCCATTTGGTTTGTCGAACATCGCCAACTAGTTTGCACCATCGCACAGCCCTCGCCCTGAACCCCATGAATCGTCGTGACTTTGTCCGAGTCTGCAGCGCCAGTGCGGGCTTCCCGCTGGTAGCCGAGGCGATCGGAGCGGCCCCCGCGGTCGTCAGGACCTATGGCCGTGCGCGTCTCCATGACGCCGCCGGCGCGCCACTGCGTGCGGGGTCGTTGGCAATCCACCGCAATTACGTATTCTTTTACCCATTCCAGGCCACCCCGTGCTTTCTGCTCAATCTCGGCAAGCCCGTGCCACCTGCACAGATTAAAACCAGCAGCCGGGATTACGCCTGGCCTGGCGGGGTCGGCGCCAATCGCTCGCTGGTTGCCTATTCCGCGATCTGCTCGCACCAGTTCACCTACCCCACGAAGGACATCAGCTTCATCAGTTTTCGCGCCGGCAAATCCGGCGCCAACCGGCATGCCGACGTGATCCACTGTTGTTCCGAGCATTCGCAGTATGACCCCGCCAACGGCGCACGTGTACTCGCCGGGCCCGCACCTCGACCGCTGGCCGCGATCATGCTTGAGCATGATGCGAAAACCGATGGTCTGTATGCCACCGGAACCATAGGATCCGAGGTGTTTGACGACTTCTTTCGCAAATACGAATTCAAGCTCGCGATGGAGCTTGGCGGCAATGCGCGCAAGGAAATCGGCGACAACTGCCGCGTCATCGAACTCGACAGTTACTGCCGGCAGCAAGTACGTTGTTAGGAAAACGCTGAACAAGTCGCTGGAATTCGAATCTGCGAACTAAGAGTCGTTTCCATTCAACGTCTTGCGGGAGCGAACTTTTGCGCCTACGGAATGCGGATTCTCGAACGAAGTACCTTTTTGATTCAACATCTTGCAAGAGCGACTTTCCCGACCTACGGAATGCGGATTCTCGAACGAAGTACCTTTTTGATTCAACATCTTGCAAGACCGACTTTCCCGACCTACGGACTTGTTCAGTGTTTCCCTTATGAAAACGCTGAACAAGTCCCTGGAATGCGGATTCTCGAACGAAGTACCTTTTTGATTCAACATCTTGCAAGAGCGACTTTCCCGACCTACGGACTTGTTCAGTGTTTCCTTCGGTGCGCTCTGCCCGCGTTGCATGCAGTCGCCGAATTGGTCGGGCTTGTCGTGCATCACATTCGACCATGCGCAGCACAGGTATAGACCATGATCCCCTGGCTAGATCCCGGTTCGGCATTTCCGCCGGCGTCTCGCGCGCTGCGCGAACCAAACGGCCTGCTGGCAGCCGGCGCCGACCTCTCGCCCGGACGCCTGCTGGATGCCTACCGGCAAGGCATCTTTCCCTGGTACTCGAACGGGCAGCCGATCCTGTGGTGGAGCCCGGACCCGCGCATGGTCATGTTTCCGGCGGAATTCACGCCACGCCGCTCGCTCGCCAAGACCTTGCGCAACAAGAATTACCAAGTCCGCTGCGACTCGGCATTTGAATCCGTCATGCGCGAGTGCGGTGACAAGCCTCGCGCGGGTCAGGACGGCACCTGGATCACCGACGAGATCGTGCATGGATATTGCGCATTGCATGCCGCCGGACACGCGCATTCGATAGAGACCTGGATCGATGGCCGGCTGGCAGGCGGCCTTTACGGCGTTGCGATCGGCCGTGCGTTCTACGGCGAATCGATGTTCTCGCATGTCACCGACGCCTCCAAGATCGCGTTCGCGCATCTGGCCGATTTCCTGCGCGAAGCGGGTTGTGGCATCATTGATTGCCAAATGCAAACCAGCCATCTCGCCTCGCTCGGTGCCCGCGAAATCCCGCGCGCCGAGTTCACTTCCCGCTTGCGCGCCCTGACTTCTGAGGCGCCGATGACCGGCTGGTCATCGCTCGCGCGCCGCTTTGGCGTGGAGCATGCGGCGTGACCAAGCTTAACGAGCTGCCGTTCTCGGTCCTGCAGTTCTACTCGACCGCGCCCTACCCCTGCAGCTATATCAATGGGCGCCTGGCGCGCTCGCAGGTGGCCACGCCCTCACACCTGATCAATGCCGACGCCTATTCGGAACTGGTACGCGCCGGGTTTCGGCGCAGCGGCATCTTCACCTACCGCCCACATTGCGACGGCTGCCGCGAATGCGTGCCGGTGCGGGTGCCGGTCGCCACCTTCGAACCAAGCCGCTCGCAGGTGCGCGCCTGGAAAAAGCATGGACACTTGCGGCCTTCGGTCACCGGCCTGGGTTACCTGGCGGAGCACTACGCGCTCTACCTGCGTTACCAGGCAAGCAGGCACGCCGGCGGCGGCATGGACCAGGACAGCCGCGACCAGTACGCGCATTTCCTTCTGCAGAGCCGCATCAACAGCCGCCTGATCGCGTTTCGTGATCCGGTCGAAGGCGTGGCCACCGAGGAAGGGCCGTTGAAGCTGGTGTCGATCATCGACATCCTCAACGACGGCTTGTCTTCGGTCTACACCTTCTACGATCCGGATGACCTGAAAGCCAGCTTCGGCACCTTCGGCGTCATGTGGCAGATCGACCAGTGCAAGCGCCTCGGATTGCCCTACCTCTACCTGGGTTACTGGATCCGCAGCAGCCGCAAGATGGCCTACAAGGCGAATTTCGCGCCGATCGAAGGCCTGATCGATGGCGTCTGGCAGACCGTTGCCTGACAGCGGCTCGGGCCAGCCCAGCCACACTGTCACGCGGCGCCGCATGCCATTGGCGTCGCAGCCAAAACCTCATCAAGTAAAATCGCAACAGGCCCCATCGTGTTCGATGCAGTAATCGCCACCCAACCCTTCCGGGAACTCCCCACATCATGAGCAAACAATACGAACCCATAACCCCGCGCAAGACCGCATTCCTGGGCCTGGGCGTCATGGGCTTTCCCATGGCCGGTCACTTGAAGCAGGCAGGGCACTCTGTGGTGGTCTACAACCGGTCGGCGGCCAAGGCCGCCGACTGGGCCACCCGGCATGTGGGCAGCCATGCCGCCACACCGCGCGAGGCTGCGCGCGACTGCGATATCGTCGCCTGCTGCGTGGGCAATGATGACGATTTGCGTGCGGTGGTGCTGGGCGAGAACGGCGCCTTTGCCGGCATGAAAAAGGGCGCGGTGTTGGTCGACCACACCACGGCCTCGGCCAACGTGGCGCGCGAACTCGCCGCCGCGGCCGCCAGGCTCGGGCTGCGCTTCATCGACGCACCGGTGTCCGGCGGCCAGGCTGGTGCCGAGAATGGCATGCTGACCATCATGTGCGGTGGCGATGCAGCCACGTTCGACGAAATCAAGCCGGTCATCATGGCCTACGGACGCATCGCGCAATGCCTGGGGCCGGTAGGCGCGGGGCAGTTGGCCAAGATGGTCAACCAGATCTGCATCGCCGGACTGGTGCAGGGCCTGTCGGAGGGGGTGAATTTCGGCATCGCCGCCGGACTGGACATGAAACAGGTGCTCGAGGTCATTTCCAAAGGCGCTGCCGGCTCGTGGCAGATGGAAAACCGCGGCAAGACCATGGTTGACGACAAATTCGATTTCGGATTCGCTGTCGACTGGATGCGCAAGGACCTGGGGCTGTGCATCGATGAGGCCAGGCGCAACGGCGCAGCGCTGCCGGTGACCGCGCTGGTCGACCAGTTCTACGGCGACGTCCAGCAAATGGGCGGCCGGCGTTTCGATACATCGAGCCTGATCAAGCGGCTGCGCAAGTAAGCGCCAAGCCGTGCGAGTCCTGCCACGCGACCCGATGCGCGCTGGCCGCCGGTTGATCCGCCGGCGAGCGCGGCTCCTTCCAACCGAACTGCCGACGCCATGAATCACGACCTTGCCATCACCGACATCAAGGCCTATGCGACATCGTTCCCTCTGCCGAAGGATGGCAACGTGCGCCTGGGAATCGGTCGCGCCATCAAGAAGGACGCCGTGGTGGTCAAGGTCACGACCGCCGGCGGGCTCATAGGGTGGGGTGAATCACACCACGCACGCGCGCCCTCGACCATCGCCAAACTGATCGAGACCACTTTGAAGATGCTGGTGGTCGGCGAGAACGCCGCCGATGTGCAAGGCATTTGGCAGAAAATCTACATCAAGCAACTGGCCAGCCACGGTCTGGGTGCAGGCACCGCGATGGCGATGAGTGGTATCGACATGGCCTTGTGGGACATTCGTGGCAAGGCCACAGGCTGGCCACTTTACAAACTCCTGGGCGGCGCCTGCAAGCCGATTGCCGCCTATGCAGGCGGCATTTCCCTGGGATTTCAGGACCCCGCGGCCCTGATCGAGGAAGCGCAGCTGCATGTCGCCGCCGGCTACAAGGCAGTCAAGCTGCGGCTGGGCGACAACCCGAAAGACGACCTGGCGCGGGTGGCAGCCATCCGCCGTGCGTTTGGCGACGACCTGGTGATCCTCACCGACGCCAACATCGGTTACTCGGTCGCCAACGCGCGTGAGGTCATGCCGGGGCTGGACGCCAACGGCGTGGCCTGGCTCGAGGAGCCGTTCCCCGCGCACGACTATCGCAGCTACCGCGAAGCAAAGGCCTTCGGCCGGGTGCCGCTGGCGGCCGGTGAAAACCACTACACGCGCTTCGAGTTCTCGCGCCTGATCGACGAAGGTATCGTCACCATCCTGCAGCCCGACCTGTCGAAAACCGGCGGCGTCACCGAAGTGATGAAAATCGCCGCGATGGCTTCAGCCCACAAGTTGCCGGTGCATCCGCACACCTCGATGACCGGCCTCAACATGGCGGCCTCAGTCCACGTGCTGGCGGCACTCGACCAGCCTGGCTATTTCGAAGGTGATGTCTCGAAGAACAACCTGTTTCGCGATGTGATGGTGAGTCCCTTGCCCTACCTGGTTGACAGCGCCGGCAATGTGCGTCCGCTTGAGGCTGCGGGTCTGGGCCTGGAAGTGGATGAGGATTTCCTGATCCGGCACCCGGTGATCGAAGGCCCGAGCTACGTTTAGCCGATCAAAAAACAACAGAGGAGAGCAATGAAAACCATCCTGAAGCACGTTCTGACTATCGCCATTCTGGCGGCAATCGCCCCCTTGGCCGCGTTCGCCCAGGGCTTCCCGTCCAAGCCGATCAAGGTGGTCGTGCCATTTCCACCTGGCGCTTTCAACGACACCCTGGGCCGCACCCTGGCGCAGGAGTTTTCCAAGGGCTTCGCGCCCGGCTCGCAGGTCGACAACAAGCCCGGCGCCGGCACCGTGATCGGCACCGATTTCGTCGCCAAATCCGTCGCGGATGGCCACACAATCCTGGTGGTTGCCTTCCCGTTTGCGTTGCTCAACAGCCTGCACGCGCAAGCGAAGATCGACGTCACCCGCGATTTTGCGGCCTTGGCCTGGGTTGGCTCGACGCCCAACCTCCTGGTGGTGAACCCGAACTCCCCCTACAAGTCGGTCAGGGACTTGGTGGCAGCGGCCAAAGCCGAACCCGGCAAGATTGCTTACGCCTCCACCGGCAACGGCACCTCGAACCACCTGTCGATGGAATTGTTCAAGGTGATGTCGGGCACCAACCTGACGCACATTCCCTACAAGGGCAGTGCGCCGGCGGTCACCGACCTGATCGGCGGCCAGGTGCAGGCGCTGTTCGACAACGTGCCCAACGTGATACAGCATGTCAAGGCCGGGCGCCTGCGCGCGCTTGCCATCACCACGCCCAGGCGCGTGGCTGCCTTGCCCGAGATTCCGACGGTGGATGAAGCCGGCGTGCCCGGCTACCAGGTCTCTGTCTGGTTTGGCGTGGTCGCGCCTGCCGCGACCCCGAAGGATGTGGTGGCCCGGCTCAATGCCGAGATCAATCGGGTGATCGGCTTGCCCGAGGTCAAGGAGCGTTTCAGCCAGTCCGGCATCGAGATCGTGGGCGGCAGCCCGGAGGTATTCGAGCGCCAGATCCGCGAACAGGTGGCAACCTGGGGCAAAGTAGTGAAGGAAGCCAACATCAAGTCCGACTGAAAGAGAATTGGCGCCCTGCTGCCGCCACACGTCTCCTGCGGCCAGGGATCGCCGGGGGGCGCCGATCAGGCCAGGGTCGAGTCCCGCACGCCCTGAGCCAGCGCCTTGATGCGATCGTTTTCGGCACGGCGGCGCGCGATTTCGGCGGGAGCGAGACGTTCCACGTTCATGAAATCCAGGCGCCAGTCTGCGGGGCCACTCCAGCGCAAAGGATTTTGCACCGTGGTGCGCGGCGCCACCGCGCTCTCCAGCACGGCCAGGGCAAGTTCCAGGGTGGCATCGCAAGCTGACTCATCGAAGGGCAAACCCGCCGCATTGCCGAGCGGAAAATCACTGAACAGGAAGCGCGGCACCCCGCACAACTCCACGATATCGCGCGCAGCACCGATGATGATGGTGGGGATGCCGTTGGCTTCAAGGTGGCGCGCGGTGAGGCTCATGGTCTGGTGGCATACCGGGCAATTCGGCACCAGCACGGCGGCGTCGACCAAGTCGGCGCGGCACAAGGCCAACACGTCCGCGCAATCGACCTCCAGCGTGTGGCGCTGGCTGCGGTTGGTCGGTACCCCGATGAAGCGCGGCGCGACCGCGCCAATGCGTCCTGCCGCAGCCGCCCGACGCAGCGCCGGCAACGGAAACCAGGTGTTGGCGTCATCCACCGCCTGCGCGCGATCGATCCCCACATGCGATATGCGCAAATCGTGGTCGAGCGCGCAGTCGCCTGAATAAACCTTGAAGAACTTGGCTGCCGCGTTGTAGGGAGAACGCACACCCTGATCGCCCTTGTCCGCCTGATAAGGCGCCGCAGTGGTCAAGAGAGCCACCCGGCTTTGCGCAAGCGCTTTTTCCAGACGCGCAAACGGCACCTTGCTGTACTGCGCATAGCGGTACGGATTGCCGTAACCCAGCATGCCATACCACTGGTGGGTACGTGCGATGTAGGCAATCGGCTGATCCCATTCAGGCGCGAAATTCAGTTCAAGGTCGGTCGCGGTCATCGGTGTTATCGGTGGTGGTCGCTCGAAGCCCTATTCTCGCACCACAGACAGCGACCGCGGGCGCTTCAGGGCGCGGGCCAATTGCATGGCGGCGATCGACTACGGCGATGACCCGACCCGGACGGTAAAATTGCATGCGGTCCTTAACCTAGGCGCCATTCATGTCTGCCGACAACAGCAATCCCGAAGCACACGCCGGAAATTTCCTGCGCAGCATCATCGACGCCGACCTGAGCCGGGGCACCTACGCGCAACGGGGCTGGGGCGGCGCCCCCGGGGCGGCGCGGACGCACGCCGACGCATCTGTCGATGCGGCGCGGATTCGTACCCGCTTTCCGCCCGAACCCAACGGCTATCTGCATGTGGGCCACGCCAAGAGCATCTGCCTCAACTTCGGCCTGGCGCGCGATTACGGCGGCGTGTGCCACATGCGGTTCGACGACACCAATCCTGAAAAGGAAGAGCAGGAATACGTCGATTCGATTCTCGACGCGGTCAAATGGCTGGGCTTTGGCTGGGATGCCTTCGGGCAATCGCATCTGTATTTCGCCAGCGACTATTTCGGTTTCATGGCCACCGCAGCCGAGGCCCTGATCAATGCCGGCCATGCCTATGTGGACGAACAAAGCGCCGATCAGATGCGCAGCATGCGCGGCACCCTAACCGAAGCAGGCCGCGACAGCCCGTATCGCGCGCGAACGGCCGCCGATTCGCTGGCACGTTTTCGTGAAATGCGTGCCGCACAACATGCCGATGGCAGCATGGTGCTGCGCGCGAAGATCGACATGGCCTCGCCCAACATCAACCTGCGCGATCCGGCCATCTACCGGATTCGCAAAGCCACGCATCATCGCACCGGCGATCAATGGTGCGTCTACCCGATGTACGCCTTTGCGCATCCGATCGAGGACGCACTGGAACGTGTTACCCACTCGATCTGCACCCTGGAATTCGAAGACCAGCGCCCTTTCTACGACTGGGTGCTGGCACGCCTGGCCGATTGCGGGTTGCTGGCGCGCCCGCTACCGCGCCAGTACGAGTTCGCCCGCCTGAATCTCACCTACGTGATGACCAGCAAACGGCGCCTGAAGAGCCTGGTGGACGAGGGCATCGTGCAGGGTTGGGACGACCCGCGCATGCCTACCATCGTCGGGCTGCGACGCCGCGGCTACACGCCCGAGGCGATCCAGCTGTTTTGCGAGCGCATCGGCGTTTCCAAGGCGGATTCATGGATCGATTACTCGACCCTCGAAATCGCGCTACGCGATGATCTCGATCCGAAAGCGGCGCGCGCCATGGCGGTGCTCGCCCCCTTGAAGCTGAAGCTGACGAATTGGGCCCACGTGTTCGGCAGCACGGATCATATCGAAGACTGCAGCGCGCCGGTCCATCCGCATCTGCCGCAACGCGGGCAACGGAATTTCAAGCTTGGTCAGGAAGTCTGGATTGAAAACGAGGATTTCGCCGAGGTTGCCCCCAAGGGCTTCTTTCGCCTGTTTCCCGGCAACAAGGTGCGACTCAAGTACGGTTACGTCATCGAATGCACCGGCTGCGAAAAAAACGAGTCGGGCAAGGTTGAAGCGGTGTTGGCCAGGGTAGTCGCCGATACCAAAAGCGGCACGCCCGGATCAGGCAGCATCAAGGTCAAGGGCGTCATCACCTGGGTTAGCGTGCAGGATGCCTTGGCTGCTGAAGTCAGGCTTTACGAGCGGCTCTTCAGCGACCCGCAACCGGACGCCGGCGGCAAGGATTTCAAGGCCAGCCTGAATCCGCACAGCCTGAAAACGGTCATGGCTTATCTTGAACCCTCAATGGCAAGCGCGCTGCCCGACCAGCGCTTCCAGTTCGAGCGGCACGGCTATTTTGTTGCAGACCGCGTGGATCACAGCGCGGCCAGGCCAGTGTTCAACCGCATCACCACGCTCAAGGATTCGTACACGAAGTAGGGCGCATCCTGAATATTGCGTGACGCAACCGGCGCGCCTGTCACGCCGCATCCATAACCAGGGAGCGCATGCGGCGCGCATGCTTCTGCCTCCGATGTGCGACCCGCAGTCGGTTGGCAGCGCCGACGTCCTGCTGGTGGAGTCGACCTTTGGGAATCGCCTGCACAAGACCCTGCAAGACACCGAGGAGGAACTTGTCGCCGAGGTCACCGAAACGTTCGCGCGTGGCGGCAATTTGGTGATTCCGGCTTTCGTGGTGGGGCGCACCCAGGAAGTCATTCACGTGCTGGCCGACCTGGTACGCCGCGCGCGCCTGCCCAAACTCACCGTGTTTGTCGATTCGCCGATGGCAACTGCCGCCTCTGCGGCGACGTCGAAATTCTCGCGCCTGCTCGACGACGAGGCGCACTTGGTGAGTGACTCGATGATGCGGCACAAGACACATTTCAACCTGCGATTCACCGCAACAGTGCGTGAGTCGATGGCGCTCATCCAGATCGCCGGCGGCGCGGTTGATCATCGCCGCCTCCGGCATGTGTAACGCCGGCCGCATCCTGCACCATCTGGCGCAAAACCTGCCGCGCCGGCAGTCGGCAGTGCTGATCACGGGTTTTCAGGCGCAGGGCACACTCGGGCGGCGCCTGGTGGACGGCGCCGGTGAAATCCGCCTGTTCGGCCAACGGGTGCCGGTCAAAGCCCGGCTCTACACCATCGGCGGCCTGTCCGCGCACGCCGACCGCGCCGGCCTGCTAGCCTGGCTGGGGGCGTTCAAGAGACCACCCGGCCAGACCTTCGTGGTACATGGCGAGCATGCGAACGGCATTGCATTTGCCGAAACGATCCGCACAACGCTCAATTGGCCCCATGTGACAGTGCCGTTGCGCGGCGACGTGCATCTGTTCGCCTAAAATCGCGCGAGCGATTCCCATGCGAAAAAAAGGCCGCTCGCAAGCGGCCCTTTCTTCAGCAACAACGACTTGTCAGACCCGCTTGATCTTTTCCAGCATCTTGAAAGTAGCTTTCGGGGCGCCGGCAAACATGCGCTTGAAAACCTTGGAAAGGCAACGACGCTCAAGCGTGTTGCGGCGGGTGCGTTTGCGTTCGGCCATGATTAATTGTCGTCCGTTGATTCGGGAAAGTAGCGATTATAGCCGGTTCGATCGGCCGCAGGCGCGATATCGGTACGACATCCAACCGCAAGTATTGGCTGCAGAGCGCCAGCAAGGTGCAAGTCAATGTGCCGCTCAACGCTGGCGCGTACACCGGCGTGGAGCGCACTGGCCATCCACCAAGCCCAGCGCTATCCGCGCGGAGGGCCGGGGATGAGCAAATACGCAGCGCTGGAGTGGCGTGCGCTGCTGCGTAAACTCGATCGCCAATCGCGCGCTTGTCGCAACTGAGATCGGATTTCTGGCGTTCCGGCACCGAGAGCCAGCATTTTTTTCAAGAATCCCGCAAATTCCTGCGCACCTTTTTGCCATTCGTGCGTTCTAAAGGCAATGGCGCGCCTTGCGCCATTGAAAACGCGCCATGGAGCCCGCCGTGAAACCAAAGTATCCCGCAAGCCCTGCTGTTCAAGCAGGCGCCCGCCGCCTGTCGCTCAGGTTTTTCGTTTTCGCGCTCGCCACCAGCATGTTCTGCGGCACGGCCTGGGCACAGGAAGCGCCCGACGTCATCATCAAACGCGCGGTCGCCGAAGTTGCCGCCGCCATCGATGCCGACCGTGACATTGCCTCGGGCAATCGTCAAAAAATCATCGCGTTGGTCGAAACCCGGGTTTTCCCGCACATGAATCTGCAGAGCATGACACGCACGGCTACCGGCCGCCATTGGCCGCGTGCCACGCCCGAGCAGCAACAAGCGCTGATACGCGAATTTTCCCGGCTGCTGACCAACACCTATGCCGGCGCGTTTGCCAACTATCAGCCCGACACGGTGATCGAGTACCGGCCACTGCGCATGCAGACAGGCGACACCGACGTCGTGGTGCGTTCGCTGGTGAAATCCAAGGGCGGTGAGCCGATGCAACTCGACTACTACCTGGAGCGCAGCGACGGCACCTGGAAAGTGGTCGATATCAACGTGCTGGGCGCGCGCCTGATCGAGACCTACAAGAACCAGTTCAACGGCGTCATCGTAGCCGACGGTATTGAAGGCCTGATCAAGGTTCTGAGTGCAAGAAACCGCGCGATCGAAGCGCGCAACAAGGCCTGAACACCGCGCTCGCACCTGCCACTGTCGCCACCTACATGCGGATGAAGTGCTCGCGGTAATACTTGAGTTCTGCGATCGACTCGTAGATGTCGGCCAGCGCTTCATGCTTGCCGTGCTTGGTAAGCCCCTTGACCAGCTCCGGCTTCCAGCGCTTGACCAGTTCCTTCAAGGTCGAGACATCGAGATTGCGGTAATGGAACCAGCTCTCGAGTTCGGGCATGCCGCGCGCCATGAAACGCCGGTCCTGGCAGATCGAGTTTCCGCACATTGGCGAGGCGCTTTTTGGCACGTGCAGTTTGAGAAAGTCAAGCATGCGCAGTTCGATCGCACGCTCGTCAAGCGTCGATGCCTTGACCTTGTCGATCAGTCCGGATTTGGCGTGCGTCGACTTGTTCCAGTTGTCCATGCCGGCCAGTACGGCATCGGCCTGATGTACCACCAGCACCGGCGCCTCGGCCACGATATTGAGGTTGGAATCGGTGATCACGATCGCCACCTCGATGATGCGGTCAGATTCCGGCACCAGGCCGGTCATCTCCATGTCGATCCAGATCAGGTTGTTTTGGTCTTGAGCCATCGGCTTTGCGCGATAATGAAAGTCCGCTCGATTGTCGCACACCGCTTCCGGGTTTCCCTCGATGCACGCTCTGACTTTGCTGTTTCTCGGCGCCGCGCTGGCCTCGCTGGCCCTTGCCTTGTGGCTGGCGCGCCGCCATGCCGCACATGTGCTGGCGCATCGCGGCCGAGTGCCTGCCGAATTCGCCGGCAGCATTGATCTGGCGGCCCACCAGCGTGCCGCCGATTACACCGTGGCACGCACCCGCTTGGGCATGTTGGAGGCGGCGGTCGATAGCGCCCTGCTGCTTGCGCTCACTGTGGGCGGCGGGCTGCAGTTGATCGCGCTCGCGCTTGGCGCCATGCCTGCCGGCTATGCGCGCGAACTGGCGCTGGTGGCGGCGGTGGCCGCCGTGCTGGGCGTGGCAGGACTGCCATTTACCTGGCATCGCACCTTCGGCATCGAAGCCCGTTTCGGTTTCAACCAGATGACACGCCAACTGTTTGTAGCCGACGCGATCAAGGGCGTGTTGCTGGGTGCGGCACTCGGCGCCCCGCTGGTGCTGGCGATCCTCTGGTTCATCAACAGCGCCGGCGACTGGTGGTGGCTGTATGCCTGGCTTGCCTATTGCGCCTTTCAGTTGCTGGTGCTGTTTCTGTTTCCCACCGTAATCATGCCGCTTTTCAACAAATTCACGCCGCTTGAAGAAGGCAGGCTCAAATCGGCCATCGAATCCCTGCTGGCGCGCTGCGGCTTTCGTGCTGGTGGCCTGTTCGTGATGGATGGATCGAAGCGCTCGCGCCACAGCAATGCCTTCTTTTCGGGTTTCGGCGCGGCCAAGCGCATCGTGCTGTTCGACACGTTGATCCAGAAACTGGCGCAAAACGAGATCGAAGCGGTGTTGGCACACGAGCTCGGACACTTTCGTCACAAGCACATCATCAAGCGCATCGCCTTGGCATTCTTCGTGAGCCTGGGCTTTTTCGCTTTGCTGGGTTTCCTCATGGATCGGACTTGGTTCTTCGCCGCACTGGGCGTCGACAGCGCCAGCCCGGCGATGGCACTGATCCTGCTCGCGCTTGCGTTGCCGGTGTTCACCTTCATGCTGACCCCGCTTCTGAGCCTTTCGTCACGCAAGCATGAATTCGAGGCAGACGCCTATGCGGCACGGCAAACATCGGCTGCCGACCTGATCGCCGCGCTGACCAAGATCTACAACGACAACGCCGCCACCCTGACGCCCGACCCGATGCACTCTGCCTTCTATGATTCGCACCCACCTGCCTTCATTCGGATTGGTCGTCTCAAGGGGCTGTCGCCTTGATCGAAGGCGCAAAGGCTGCGGCCCTCTGGCACACACCGAAGCGCACGGCGCAGACATGCTGACGACCGCGCAATACGTATCGTGAGCGACGCCAACGGCACGGTCATCGCGGTCTTCGGACGCCGCTACGAAGTGGAGACCGACGCCGGCCTGCATCTGGATTGCGTTGCGCGCGGCAAGAAACGCGAAGCAGCATGTGGTGATCGTGTCACGGTGCAGGCAACCGGTCCCGCGCAAGGCGTGATCAATGCCATCCTGCCGCGCACCAGCTACCTTGAGCGGGCTGACGCATACAAACACAAGGCGATCGCTGCCAACGCGGATCAGTTGCTGGTGCTGGTGGCGGTGGATCCCTGGTTCTCCGACGAGTTTGTCACCCGCGTGCTGCTGCTGGCACATGGTGCCGGGATCGAGACACTGATCGCCCTCAACAAGACCGATCTGCCAGGAGTCGACACGGCACGTGAACGCGTGGCGGTGTTCGCGCGTGCCGGCCACAGGGTGATCGAAGTCGCTGTCAAACCGCGTCCTGGAGCTGCCGAAACGAGCGCTGCGCCACGCGGGGCGACCACCCTGCGGGCACACTTGCATGGTCATGCCACCGTGCTGGCCGGACAATCGGGCATGGGCAAGTCGTCCCTGGTCAACGCCCTGGTACCAGGCGCCGCCGCGGTCACCGGCGAAATTTCGCTGGCATTGGGTGCCGGCCGCCATACCACCACATTCTCGCGGCGCTATCGGATCGACCCGCAATCGACGCTGATCGATTGTCCCGGCATGCAGGAGGTGGGGATTCACAATCTCGACGTCGCCACCCTCACCGCCGGCTTTGCCGATTTCACGCCGTTTCTGGGTGACTGCCGCTTTGCCAACTGCCGCCATGACCGCGAGCCCGGCTGCGGCCTCTCCGCAGCCCTTGCCGCAGGCCGCGTGGACGCGCGGCGCCACGAGCTTTTCTGCAAATTCCGCGGCGAAATCGGAGCATGATCCGCCTGACCCGCGCACGCCACCTGATCGAGGCCACGCACCTCAAGAACCTGCTCGACTCGGCCGGTATCGCGAGTTTCCTGCGTAACGAAAACCTGGTGCGCCTGGCTGGTGAACTGCCGTTCGACCAGTGCTGGCCGGAGATCTGGATTGAAGATCGGCGCGATCTCGAGCGTGCCCGCGCGTTGCTAGCCGACCTGCAGCGCGACAACTGGGGCCAGGGCCCGGCCTGGACCTGCCCGGAGTGCGAAGAATGGCTGGATGGCCAGTTCACCGCCTGCTGGCGCTGCGGCCGCCAGCGGCCCCTTGCCTGAGCCAAAGAGCGATAGAGCCAAGGCCCCTGGCGCTGTTGGCAAAAACGGCACAAGGCCAATCTCAGCGCCGCCAAAAGTCTGGCCATAAACGGTCCTGCACCGCAGTGGTATCTTCAAGATACCCAATAGGCAATTGCCAGCAGAATCAGCAGCAATAGCCACAGTACCAGCGCCCGCCAAACCAGACCCACCGTGCTGGAAAGAAATCCGGCGTCTGCCTCGTCGCCGCTACCAATCTCGGCACGCTCGTCGATAGTAAGCCCGGCCGGAGTCACGCCTTCCTTGAGAGGCTTGCCGAGCGTAACGCCGATGGCGCCGGCGCCGGAGGCCAGCACGATGCCCAGTTCCGGATCGCGCCATTTGTGCGCCTGGTTGCGCCAGCAATACACCGCGTCCTCGAAGTTTCCGACAATTGCAAACCCTGTTGCCGTCAGGCGCAAGGGCAGCCAGTCGATCAGGCTGAATGCACGCTTGGCGAAATCGCCAAAACCGGCCGGCTTCTCCGCCCAGCGCTGCCGCAGCGCCAGCGCGAGGCGGTAGAAGACGGCGCCGGTCGGCCCGGGTAGGAAGGCAAACCAGAAAAGCACGCCGAAAACGTGGCGGTGCGAAGCTGAAAACGCTTCCTCGATCGCCACGCGCGCCACTTCCACCGTGTTCAGATCATCAGCCGGCCGGCCGCGCCATTCGCGGGTCAGGCGCCGTGCACGCGGCAAATCGCCGTCGATCAGCGCACGATGAATATCGGTGAAATGATGGCTGAACTGGCGAAAGCCCATGGTCAGGTAGAGCACCGCGACATTCCATGCCCAGGCAAGAAGTACATGCACATGATAGAGGAGCATATAGATCGCAAGCGTCGCGGCCAGCGTGGGCAGTATCGCGATGAACCAGGCGGCCTTGCCGTGACTGCGCTGACCGGCGTTGACGTGGTGCTCCAGGAATTCCAGCGCGCCATCAAGCACATGCGCCAACCTGGCTCTGTTGTCCAGGGGGCGGACCTGTTCGAGCAACAGCGCGGCGATCAGGGCGAGCACAGTCATGACTAGTCGAAGATAGCACAGCCACGCGCTAGAATCGATCAGCGCGCACAGCGACCGGGACAGGTCTTCATCGCCTCGGCTGACCCCACTGCGGCTTTTGGCTCAAGCACTTTCCGAAGGCAGCTCCCCGCAAGCGGTCTGCAGAACCCGTCCGCACCGCTTCCCCAATACTTGAAAACTCCTGATGCAGATAACCCCGCCCTTCGGCTATGGCGAAATCGTGCCGCTCGAAAAGCACCACAAGGTACTGTTGCCGGCAGCAGGCGGGGGCGCGGTACCGGATTTCGCCAAGCGCATCAACGCCATGGCGATCTCGTTTTCCGAATTCGCCGTCGCGCAGCGCGACTACCCGATTGTTTTCACCAGCATCGACACGGGCGCGAGCTTCGCCCCGGTGGCGGTTTTGGGTCTTGCCGACGGCCAAAACCTGTTTGTCGACGAGACAGATCGTTGGCTTGATACGCACTATGTGCCGGCGTTCGTGCGCCGCTATCCCTTTTGCATTTCCAGGATTTATGCCGACGGAGTGGTCCGCGACGAACGCCTGGTGTGTGTCGAGAAGTCCTATATCGACGCCGGCGGCATCACCTTGTTTGACGACCAGGGGCGGCCAAGCCCCGCATGGGTGGCACGCGAAAGCCTGCTGTCCGAGTACGAGAAAGATCTCGACCTGACCGCGCAGATGTGCGCGTTTTTCAAGAGTCTCGACCTGTTCGCTCCCTTCACCATGCAGGTGGGCGGCGGCAACGCGCCCGGCCTTACGCTACAAGGCATGTATTGCATCGACGAAGCAAAGTTCGCGGGTTTAAGCGCGGCCAATCACAAAGCGCTGGCCACGCGCGGAATGGCGGCTCGGGCATACGCTCACCTGTTCTCGCTGGGCAATTTTGCGCGCCTTGTAGACCGCGCGGTCGCGCTGGAAGCGCGCCTGAAAATTGCTAGGCGCGCATGAAGTGATAAAAATTGCGCAGCATCGCCGCGGTCGCGCCCCAGATGAAATGACGGCCGTAGGGCATGGCGTAGAAATGGCGCGTCCTGCCCTCCCACGGGCGACTGCGCTTTTGATGATTGGCCGGATCCAGAATGAACTCCAGTGGCACCTCGAAGGCCTCCGCCACTTCGTTGGGATCGGGAGCGAGCTTGAACGGCGGGTGGATCAGGGCCACCACAGGCGTCACTGCATAGCGTGACACGGTGCAATATTGGGGTAGCCGGCCGATAACCTCGACGCGATCACGCGTCAGGCCGATTTCCTCGGCTGCTTCGCGCAACGCAGTATCGACCGCGTCGGCATCGGCCTCCTCGGCACGTCCGCCGGGAAAACTGATCTGACCGGCATGACTGTTGAGGTGCGAGGTGCGCTGCGTGAGCAACAGCGACAGGCTGTCGGCGGCGACGATCGGTACCAGTACCGACGCCTGACGATAGCCGGCGCCGGCATCGGCGTCCATGCCCTCAAACTGCTGGTCGCCCATCATCTCGCGCCGCCACTCGCGCTCCTCTGCAAAGCGCGCGCGCAGCGTTGCTGCGGATAATCCGCGTATCGGCAGAAGGCCCGCGTTAAAGCGCGCAGGATCGATCGTCTCGATGGCAGCCGCTTCCTCCGTGGTGATGGAATTGCGCGTATCTGGCGAAACTGACATGCGAAATGAGCGAAAACACCGTCGCGACATCGAGGGTGTCAGTTTACCTCGACGATTGCCCGCCTGGCCATGCGCTCTGGTTAAACCATGCGCGGGTTCGCAAGGAACAGGAACCACTCTTGCATTGCATTGATCTTTTTCAAGACCGCCGTTTGCGAGTCCGCGATAGCGCGGCTCATTTAACGTTCTACCTAAAACACGGTGCGGCGACGGTAGTACTCGGCCGCGCGCAATGTCGCCATCTTCATGGTCGCGATGAGCATGAAACGCGGCGCACCACCGTCCGGCGCAGCGACATGCCGCAATTCGACTTCGGAGTGACAGGTGCGGCACGAGGCCAGCCAGTTACCGGCGAACCGGTAGGGCGCTCCAAGTGGCGCGGTGCCACACATCGGGCAGGTCAGGTCGCTCATGCGGAGGCTCCATCAGGCGTAGTCGAAACAGTTTTCAATTGCGGGAATTATTGGCCTTCGGCTTGCGCCACGCGCGTGCGAATATGCACACTTCACAATTGTTCACCGATGCACGCGGCTTCGCTTCATATGTCAGCGACCGGCCTGCGCAGATCACCTTCCTGCTGGGCCGACAAACCGGCAACGCCTTTGATCCTGTAGCCCGCGCCGCTGCCGGCACCCCCATCAAGCAATTCGATCTCCGTCTCGAACAGGCAAGTCACACACAGGGCATACCAGACGCCGCCTACCAGGCGCGGCGGCTTCAATGTCGGGGAATTGCAGCTTGCGCAATCGAGTTCTTGCATCAATGCCTCCATCACGATGGGAAGCATCAATTATGTGCAAAGAAGGAACGCGCGCAAGGTGCAAAATGTCGCACTTGACTTTCTTTAACCACCTGCTACCTGATTTAACATCGCATCGGCACCAGGCAGGGCGGGGCAGCACAGCGACGTGTGCTTGATGCCACAATTGCTGCCTGCGCAATGGCTTCGGCATTTTCCGCCAGCAACGCGCTTCAACTGATAACGGAGTCACTCCATGGATCTCAAACTCGGCGACAAGGTCGCGATCGTGACCGGCGGCACTCAAGGGATTGGCAAGGCAACCGCGATGTTGCTGGCAAAGGAAGGAGCGCGCGTAGTGATCGCCGCACGCGGCCGCGAACTGCTGGACACCGTCTCTGCGGAAATTCGCGCCGCCGGCGGCCGGGTTACCGCCATCCAGGCCGATGTGAGCAAGCCCGAAGACTGCGAACGCCTGATCGCCGGCGCTATCGAAAGCTTCGGGCGCATCGACATTCTGGTCAACAACGCAGGCACATCGGCCACCGGCGAATTTGAATCAGTGACTGATGCCACATGGCAAGCGGACTTCGACCTGAAACTTTTCGGTGCGATTCGTCTGGCGCGACTGGCGATCCCGCAAATGCGCAGGCAGGGCGGCGGACGCATCATCAACATCACCAATATCGGCGCCAAGCAGCCGCGCGCGAAATCCATGCCGACCACCGTGACTCGCGCAGCCGGACTGGCCCTGACCAAGGCCCTGTCCAAGGAATTCGCCGCCGACAAGATCCTGGTCAACACAGTTTGCATCGGCCTGATCCGGGCAGGGCAGCACGAGCGCAAGGCCGCGAAGTCAGGGGTCGAGGTGGAATCCATGTATGCCGGCATGGGCAAGGATATTCCGCTTGGGCGGGTCGGGCTGGCAGAAGAGGTAGCCAACGTAATCACGTTCCTCGCCTCTGATGCCGCCAGCTATGTGACCGGTACCAGTATCAACCTCGACGGCGGCACCTCGGCGGTGTTGTAGTACGCGCGCCACAGCATCGCCCCGCGCGCAGTTGCGGCAAAACTCCACGATTGAAGCACCGCTGGCATGCAGCGGTCGAATTTGCCGCGAGCGCATTTAGCTCCAATAGGGCGGAAAGCCTGTCAGGGTGGTCTCGGCTTTGAGCAGACGCAGCATCGCCGGCCACTCCAGAACACCATATCGCATTCAAGTCAGGCAAATTGAGGGCACTGGGGGTAGGCGACCTCAAGCGCTGGCCCACTGCCTGCCGTACGAACATTGCCGAGGCGGGCGTGCCTGGCTACGAAGCGGTGAACTGGTGGGGCATCATCGCGCCGGCAGGCACGCCGCTTTGGCGACGGCATCCGCGCCGATCGTGCCGCCCGCACCCACGCGGTTCTCGACCACCACGCCGCGCGACCACAGATCGGAAAGCTTCTGGCCGAGTTGACGGGCCACCAGATCGATTCCGCCGGCGGCGCCGGTCGGCACGATCAGCCGCACCGGCCGGTTTGGAAACGCCTGCCCGTGCGCGGCATGATCCGTCGCGATGCCCGGCAGCGCTTTAGGCCGACGCCAAGCGGCCTTCCGTCCAGCTCTGCACCGCGCAGATCCGCAAATCACAAACCAGGGTCACGCATTCAAAATGGGAAACCATTGACATTTCCCCTTTTGGGAACTTATAATTCGATCCGTCATGCGTACTTTGGCAAACCCGTATGCAGTTGCTTGGCCTGCTCATGCTGGACGCTTTCAAGCGCGACCACGCGGATTCCCGCAGACCGCTGGACGCCTGGCGATCAGAGGTGGAAGCCGCAAAATGGAGCGGATCGCAGGATATCAAAAACCGATATCCGACCGCCAGCTTTCTGACCGAGAACCGGGTGATCTTCAACATCAAGGGTAATACCTACCGGTTGGTGGTGAAAGCGAGGTACCAGAACGGAATCGTCGTGATCCAATGGGTCGGGACGCATGCCGAGTATGACAAGCAGGATTCTCAAGGACGGCGCAAATGACCAAACCGGGGGAAAGGGATCTAGCCATGAAGCAACAGCAGGTGCGGGTAATCAAGTCGCAGCGCGGGTATGCGGACGCGCTTGCACGACTGTCGGCACTGATGGATGAGGAAATTGCGCCAAGTTCGAGCAAAGAAGCGGAACTGGAGCTCCTCGCGCTTGTGATCGAATCCTATGAGCGCAGCAAGGTGCCCCCGGTGATCCCGGATCCGATCGAGGCGATTTTGTTTCGCATGGATCAGCAGCAACTGGGCAAGAAAGATCTGGTGCCGTACATTGGCTCCATATCAAAGGTTTCAGAGGTGCTCGCCCGGAAACGGCCGCTCAGTCTTTCGATGATCCGCAAGCTTCATACGGGTTTGGATATCCCTGCGGAAGTGCTGATCGGTGGTTCGGACGATGAGGATGTCGATCTGTCAGTCGAGCCGCAGTACAACTATGCAAAATTTCCGTTGCAGGAAATGTGGGAGCGAGGCCTTTTCGCGGAATTTGACGGTGGTATCAAGCGAGTGCGCGAATATGCGGAAGACTTGATGCGCAAGTTCATGCGCGGCGCGTTCGGTGATGGCGCGCGTCCCGCGCTGCTCCGGGCGCCGCTCCACCAAGGTGGCTCGCGAGTTATGGATGAACACGCCCTCCTCGTATGGCGCATTTGCGTGCTGAAAAAGGCGCGGAGCTTGAAGCTTGCCGCCCAATACCGGGAAGGCGCCATCACTGACGATTGGCTGCGTGACTTGGCGAAGCTGTCCAGGTTCGAAAAAGGCCCCCGATTGGCGCAGGAATTCCTGGCCGATCATGGCATTGCATTGGTGATCGAACCGCATTACCGGAAAACCTACCTTGACGGTGCAGCAATGCTCGACGACAGCCGACCGATTGTCGCGCTGACATTGCGGCACGACCGGCTGGACAACTTCTGGTTCGCCCTGATGCATGAACTGCTACACGTGCAAAAGCACCTCAAGGCGTCTCACATATTCATTGCCGACAATCTTGACGACAAGACGCGATCGACCAAGGCGGAACACGAAGCGGACCAGGGCGCGCGCAACGCATTGATCCCTTTATCCGATTGGGAACGATCAGTCGTGAAGACTACGCACGCGCCGGAAGACGCTTCGGCACTTGCCGACAATCTCCGGATTCACGCGGCCATCGTCGCCGGCCGCGTCCGTTACGAAACCCAAAACTGGCGCGCGCTGACCGGGCTATTGAGAGCCAAGGGAGAAGTCTGGAAGAATTTTGAAGATCAACTCGGAGGGCAAAAAGCACCAACGAGTTAACAAGGTTTGGATCGGCCGAAAGCCAATCCAGACAAGGTGGGGATCGCTTGGGTAGCACAAACTACCCAAGCGAAAAACGATCTCCGACGAGACCGCTGTCGTTAGACAGGCGGAATGTCGCTGATTTCCAGCTTTGCCGTCAAGGTTGAGTCTTTTCCAACGACGTATGAGGGTTTTGGTGCCCGCTCGATACATGTACAAGTTTGCTTGGTCGCGAATTTCAGGCTGTAGCTGAAGGCCAGACACGTTCAACTCGTCACGTTGTCCGACGCGCACGTGGATCGATTTTTGCGACATCTATAGCATGGGAAGTCACCCCGGCTCGGAGCACTTGCCTGCCTTCGCAGACCAATGGCCCGCTTGCGTCCATCTGGCGCTGTGGGCCAGGAGTCGCTGGCATCATGCTCCAAGACATCACCCCCATTCAGAAGATCGTCACCGCTCACGGTGAACATCTGGGCGGCGCTCAGACGCTTTCACGCGCGACCTGCGTTCAGTGTCTCCCGTTCGCCAAGCGGTTTCTGACTGAGCGGTTAATGGACGGCTGTGAATGGTCGCTTACCTCGCCATCTCGTTGCCCACTATCGTATCGCTTGTTTGGTTCCGACTCGTCCAGCTTAGGTGTTGGAGCAGTACAAAGGTGTTGGGAACCTTGTCTTCCTTGCCGTCGATGAGTGTGTCGAAGGTCGGCTCGACATCGAAGGAGCGCACCGAGGCGCATTGCGCGGTCAGGCCGCATTCGGGTATGGCTTTTTTGTAGCGCACGATCGCCGGTTTCCACTGTGCCAGCACCGAGAATTTGGAACCCAGGGTGAGGGCGAAGAGCATCGATGCGCGTCCGGACGACACCACCGGGATATCGAGTACCGAGCGCAGCGCAAAGAGGCCGGAGTCGCTCATGGTGTCGATGCAGACGGCGTCGTAGCCTTCGTCTTGCGCGCTGACGCCAGCTTCGAAGATCGCAAGGTCCATCAATGTCCAGTCATGCGGGTTCATGAACGAGGTCGGCCCGGCCTTCACCGGCCGGTAGTGGAATTCGCTGTCGGGTTCCCGCTTCACCGCCTTCAACTGGTCGCGCCGGCGCGCGACGCCAGCCTCATCTAGGGCGAACGGGACGATCACGAGAATCTTGGGCATGGCTTCAGGTTCCGTTGTATTGGCGTTGCGCGGCCGCCATCATGGCGTCGATCATGTCGACCTTGGGCTCGAGGGGTTGCGGGAAAGCCTTGCGGCTGTGCGTGAGTTTAAGCGCGAGCGCTGCCTCGGCCAGCTTGTAGGTGAGCGGCCCTGGGTTGATGATGGGCACCGGCAGGCGTTCAGCGAGGTAGGCATGGGCCTGGTGCATTGTGGTGGAACCCAACAGGATCACGTCCGCCCCGTCTTCCTCGATACAGCGCATCGCAGTCGCGTAGAGGCGCGGAAAAATCTCATCCTCCTTGCCCGCCAGGAGGCTCTGGTTGTTGGACTGCACGTCAATGCCGCGCGCCGACGCGCAGCGATATTGCAGGCCGAGTTCTGCAATGGTTTTGCGGTAGAGGTTGCGATGACCTTCCCACATCATGAGGATCGAAAACCGCTCGCCCAGGGTTTGCGCCAGCAGCATCGAGGCACGCCCGGGGCCGATCACCGGGATCGAGAGGATCGAGCGCAGCGCCGGCAGGCCGGAGTCGCTCATGGTATCGATGCACACCGCGTCGTAGCCCTCGGCCTCGGCATTGCGGCCGGCATCGACGATGGACATGTCGGCCAGCACCGAATCGTGCTCGCTGGTGTAGTTGGTCGGCGCCGCGCGCACGGGGCGGAAGTCGAATGTGACGTCGCCGGAAAGTTTGACGGCGTCGAGCTGCGCCATGCGCAAGCGGCGGTTCTCTTCGCTCATCGGGAAGGGCACGATCACCAGCACTTTTGCCATTTGCGAGGGTTCCCCAAGACTGCTATGGATGGACGATGCCGAATCGTAACCGGGAAACCAACAAGTATCGATCGAGATAGGGGCGGTCAGGATACCTGACCGCCCCCCTCCCACACCACCCGGCATGCGGGTCCGCAACGGGCGGTTCGAGAAGTTGAGGTCATGAGAGACGAGGGACGCCAAGGCGGTCGAAAAATAGGCTATCGGCACGGCGCGGTTGAGTTCCATGCAGCTGTTGCGCCACCAAGAGCCAGAGTTGGCCGCGATACGGCGCGCTCGCTCGAGGGTGACACCCAGTGCGCATAGTTCCCGATAGATCGCACTACCCCGCCGCCATTGTTTGAGTTGCAGAGTACGCAGTCGATGGCGCAGCCATTCATCGAGTTGGCGGAACACCACTGGCTTCTGAAAGGCTGTGAAAATAATCCGTGCCTACGGCAACGAAATTATGCGCGGGACGTCATGGAGATATGAAGAGCATAGCGAGCGAGCCGACGATGAGTGATGGGGACCAGTTGTTCGATGATGTGCCGCAGCCGGAAGGGTCGGTACACAAAGCGGAGAAGACCGCGACACTTGGGCCTGCGCGCGTGGTGATGCCCAACCGGAGCCAAGTTGAATTGCGGCCGATGGATGGATCTCGAATCGCTGCTGGCACCCGGACATCGGGCGCGACTGGTGTGGTCGCGGGTCGAGCAACAGGACCTGAGCGGCATGTATGTGAGCATCAAAGTGCGCGAAGGCGGCAAAGGTCGCAGCAAGATCGCCCCGGAGATCCTGTTTGCGCTGTGGCTTTATGCGACGCTGGAAGGCGAAGGACGCGGGCGGGAGATTGCGCGGCTGGTGCTGTCGCACGACGCCTATCGCTGGATCAGCGGCGGGGTGCAAGTGAACCACCACAGCCTGACCGAGTTTCGAATCGACCATCCTCAGGAGTTCGACGACCTGCTCAACGCCAGCGTGGCGGCACTGATGAGCGCCGGCGCGGTCAAGCTCAAGCGGGTCGCGCAGGACGGCATGCGGGTGCGTGCAAGCGCCGGAGCGGCATCGTTTCGCCGCCGCGGCACGCTCGACGAATGTCTGAAGCAGGCGAGCGAGCGGGTGCAGGCGCTCAAAGAGCAGATCGACACGGACCCTGGGCAGGGGAGCCGCAGCGCGCAAGCCGCGCGCGAACGTGCCCAGCGCGAGATCGCAGCACGAGTGCAGAAAGCGCTGGAACGCCTGCCCGAACTGGAGCGCGCCAAGGTGCGCGGCGGTGGCAAGGCCGAAGAAGCCAGAGCCTCTACCACCGATGCCGACGCCAGCGTGATGAAGATGGCCGACGGCGGCTTCCGCCCGGCCTACAACACCCAGTTCGCCACCGACTGCGAAGCGCAGGTCATCGTCGGCGTCGACGTGGTCACTGCCGGCAGCGACATGGCGCAGTTCGTGCCGATGGCCGATCAGGTCGAGCAACGCTGTGGCCAAGTCCCCGAGCAATGGCTGGCCGACGGTGGCTACGTGGCAAACGAGCAGATTGAATCGGTAGATGACAGGACCGTGTTGTACGGCCCGGTGCCCGAACCGCGCGCGAAGAAGGACGAGCAGGGCAACAAGATCGAACAACCGCCGCAGGAGAAACATGCCGCAAAACCCGGTGACAGCGCGCCGCTGGCGCACTGGCGCGTCCGCATGGGCCAACCCGAAGTGCAGGCCATCTATCGCGACCGTGCGGCCACTGCCGAATGCGTCAACGCGCTGGCGCGCAATCGAGGGCTTCTAAGGATGCCGGTGTGCGGCTTGCCCAAGGTGCGCTGCGTCGCACTGCTCTATGCGCTGGCCCACAACCTGATGCGTGCGGTGGCTCTGACGCCGGAGATACTTGGCCTTGGCACAGGTACGTCCGCAATTCAGCAAAGTCCCGCATGAACAGCTAAAAAGCCGGGTGAAACCCCGGATTCGACCGAAGGCAGGCCAAGAACGTTCGTAATCGAACCTCGCAGCCTGTGCATCGAACTCGACGCCCCTTGCGTCGAGACAGTCAACGCTAAATCACGAAATCAAATCAGCCTGCGTTGCCTACCGGATTGCTCCGGACTCGATGAAACGGTCGATACTGGTTGCATCCAACCCGATACGTTCGGCCAGCACCGCGCGCGTGTGCGCACCGCGCGGCGGCGCTGCCAAGACTGCGTGGGGAGGCTCGCCTGCTGCACGGATCGGCGTGCGCGCGTAAGACGCCGTCGTGCCCCCGGCCAGGCGTGCCTCGGCCACCGCCTCGCGACTGTGGACCTGCGGATGGGCAAGCGCGTCACGCACATCGAGCACCGGCGCGCACGGCACGTCGGCCGCGGCCAGCCGCGCCAGCCAATGTTCACGCGTGTTGTCGCGCAGGGTTTCCTCAATGGCGCTTTCGAGCGCGTCGCGATTGGCCACCCGCTGCGTGTTGTCGGCGAAACGCGGATCGGCGGCAAGGTCCGGCCGCTGCAGCGCAACGGTCAGGTTGATCCAGAATTTTTCCACGCCGACCGCCGCGATCACCAGCGGCGCATCCGCCGTCATGAACGAACGGTAGGGGACCAGCTGCGGATGACCGGCGCCGTGTTGCGCCGGCACTTCACCGGTGGCGGCGCAATTGGTCACCTCGTCGCCGAGCAGCGCGATCTGCGCATCGAGCAGGCTGATTTGGAGCGCCCGCCCGCGTCCGCTGCGATTGCGCTCGACCACTGCGGCCAGGATGGCGATGGCGCCGTAGAGGCCGCCGGCGGTGTCGCCCAGGTGAAACGGAATGTGCGCCGGCCCGGTCTGCGCATGCCCGGTCAGGCTCATGCCGCCGCCCAGCGCCTGCACGATGAGGTCGTAGCCGGGGCTCTTCGCCAGCGGCCCGTCGGGGCCGAAGGCGCTGACCGAGACGCTGATGATGCCCGGATGGACAGCGGCGAGCGCCGCGTGGCCCAGGCCCAGACGATCCATCACCCCGGGGCGGTAGTTGTCGTAGACCACGTCGGCGGTCTTGACCAGGTCGAGAAATATCCCGCGTCCGGCACGTGCCTTGAGATTGATGCAGACGCTCTTCTTGTTGCGGTTGTAGCTCTGGAATTGCGCGCTCTCGCCTTCGATCTGCGCGCCCATCCGGTTGTCGCGAATCGGGTCGCCTTCGAGCGGCTCGATCTTGATCACCTCGGCGCCGAGGTCGGCCAGGATCATCGAGCCGAACGGGCCGGCGACGAACAGCGACAGGTCGAGAATGGTCAGGCCGGCGAGCAGCGGCGGCAGCGGTGCGCTCATGTCCAGCCCCAGATGCGCGCCGCGTTGGCCCACAGCACCTTGTCGAGCGCCTCCGGGCGCACCGTCAGCGCGCGCATTTCCGCCACCGGCTGCACATACCCCATCAGCGGGTAACCAGTCCCGAACAGGACCTTGTCGCGGCCGTAGGAATTGAGGAAATGCACCAGCTGCGGCGGAAAGTACTTGGGCCGGTGACCCGAGGTGTCGATGTACACGTTCGCGTGCTTCCAGGCCAGCGAAATCAGCTCGTCGGTCCAGGGGTAGCCCGCGTGCCCGGCGACGATGGTCAGCTCGGGAAAGAACAGCGCCACGTCGTCGAGGTGGGTCGGCCGGCCGACCTCGGAGCGCGCCAGCACTGCGGTGTGACCGGTCAGCACCAGCACCGGAATGCCCAGTTCGACGCACTCGGCGTAGAGTGGATAGTAGCTGCGTGCGTTCGGCGCCTCGTCGTAGAGGAACGGCAGCAGCTTGAGTGCGCGAAAGCCATGCTCGTGCACCGCGCGGCGCAGCTCGCGCACTGCGCGCATGCCGTCGCGCGGGTCGACGCTGGCACAGCCGACCAGGACCTCCGGCGCACGCGCCACCAGCCGCGCGACTGCGTCGTTGTCGACCGGACTGCCGGGGAACGCGGTGGCCGAAACCAGGATCCGCGCCACGCCGCCGGCCTGCGCTTCGGCGAGCAGGTCCTCGAGACTCAAGGACGTGCGCGAACTCAAGCCAAGGCGCGCGTACAGCGCCGCCGTCGGCGGGTGCGCGGCAAAAAACCCGGCGTCCCACCAGTTGGCCCAGATGTCGGCCACTCGCGGTATCTGCAGTTGCGCCATCGATTCAGCCCGCCTCGATTCGTGCGCGAACCGGCGCCGCGCCAAGTGTGCGCGACAGCGACCGCGCCTGTTCGCGCACCTGCCGGGCCAGGTCCACGACCCGGTGCCGGCGCAATCGCGGCAATGGTATGGACAGGTTGATCGCACCGACCGCCTCAGGCCGCGCATCGAACACCGGCGCGGCCAGCGTCATGATGCGTTCGACCAGTTCCTCGTCGGCACGGACGAAGCCCGCACTGCGCGCCGCGCCCAGCGCAGCGAGCAAGGCCTGCCGGCTGCGCAACGTGCCCGGCGCGACCCGCTCGTAGCGGTAGCCGGCCAGAAGGGCGTCACGCCGCGACGGCGCCAGAAAAGCCAGTATCGCCTTGCCGCTGGCCGACGCATGCAGGGGCGCGGTGTCGCCGATGTGAACCGCGTACATCAGCGGCTGGCCCCAGTTGTCCCGCGCGACCACCTGTACGCGCCGGCCGGCGAGCACTGCCAGCGCAGCGCTTTCGCCAACCTGAGTGGCGAGCACCAGCACCGCCTGTCCGAGGCGCGGCAGGTCGGGCTCGCGCAGATAGCTACTCGCCAGCGCGATCACGGCGGCGCCCAGCGCGTAGCCCTTGGTCTCGAGATGGAATGCCAGATAGTCCCGCTCGACCATGTTGCCCAGCAGCGCCGAAGCGCTGCTCTTGGGGATGCCGAGGGCGTCGGCGATCTCGGCATGGGCGACAGGGTGCCGCTGGCGCCCGCAGTATTCCAGGATATCCAGGGTACGGTTGAGCTTGGAGGGCATCGGGCTCGTAACTGGCACCAGACTGGCACAAATGTATTTTTCAGGCCGCATAAGGCCTTCAGTTTCTGCCATTTTCTCCTCTGGTAGGGCGTGCTGGACTCGAACCAGCGACCAAGGGATTATGAGTCCCCTGCTCTAACCAACTGAGCTAACGCCCCACACTTTGCATCGAGGGCGGATTCTAACAAGGATGAAGGGTCGGACCGTGACACACGTCTCGCCTGAGGCGATGATTCGCGTTCTTCTGTGACCCCGATCACGCGTGAAACAAAAACTTACTTGCCGTGTGCGCCGACTGCCGCGACACTCTGCGAAGGCTGTTGTGATCAACCTCGGATCGGTCTCGGAACAATCATGTTTACGCGCGTTGCAGGCAAGGTCAGCCACTCTTTGACACAGGCATTTCGCGAGGTTCAGGCCGTCTCCGGCCGTGAACGGGCGTATCTGAGCAACGAGTTCGAGCAGTTCCGTGGCCTGATGCCCTTGCTTGCTCGCACCGGTGCCAGGCAACCCCTGAGCGATGTGGAACGCGCCGCATTGCGCGCGCACCTGCGCCGCGCATCCAGCCTGTCGCCTTACTTGGTGCTTACCCTGCTGCCAGGGGCGTTGGTTACGCTGCCTCTCCTGCTGTGGTGGCGCGACCGGCGCCGAAATCGCGATTTGCGTGTGGTTGCGTGCAACACCGGGAAGACCGCGACCTGAGGTTGGGCCTGCCTGACTACAGGCCGTCGACCACCACCGAGTCGGTATCGGCAACCCGCTGTCGCAGCGCCTTATACGGCAGGTAATCCGGATCATTGATCAATGCGCGCACTGCGGCGCGGTCAGGAAAGCGGAACAGCACCAGTCGCGACGGCTGCCATTGGCCTTCAAGCACCTCATGTGCGCCGCCGCGAACCAGGTACTCGCCGCGATGCTTTGCGATCAGCGCGGGAACCGCTGCCTGGTAGGCCTCGTAAGCTGCCGGGTCGCGCAGCGTGATGTTGACGATCATGTACGCGGGCATGGGATGGATTCCTGATGCAAGTGAGCAGGACGGCAAGCATGCCCGAAATCATCCAGGCCCGCGCGTTCCGCTCGCCGCAGGACGCGATTTCAGGGCGGCGCCACCCAATGGCGCACCAGGGGCAAGTCGGGTCCCCGATGAAAACGCAGCACCATTTCCTCGCGCCTGGCGTCATCACGCGAAATGCGCCGATACTGCCGTTCGTGCTCTTCCCATGACGAAACCAGAAAAGTCTCGACAAAGCGACCTGCCTGGCCAACGTCTTCAAACACGCCCCACTGGTAGGCGCCGTCACGCAGGCGCTCGGCCGAGAGTTCGCGCAGCAGCTTGAGGAATTGCGGCGCGGCCGCGCCCTCGATCTGGTATTCGATCGACACCAGCACCGGCCCGCGCTCTGCCGATATGGCTTGATTTACGTGAGGATCCGGCCACCAGTGCATGCCAGGTGTCAGGTCGGGACCATGTGCCGGTATCGGCGCGCGCCGCGCAAGCAGCAGCCCGCCCAATCCGGCAAGGGCCGCGATGGCGAAGGCCGCGCGCACCGAGGTATGGTCCGCCACCCAGCCCCAGGTAAGGCTGCCGATGGTCATCGCGCCGGCGAATATCGCCAGATAAATTGCCATGCCGCGACCGCGCATCCAGTCTGGCAGCAGCGCCTGCGCCGCCACGTTGGCCACAGTCAGTGCCGCCAACCACGCTGCGCCTGCCAAGCCGACCACCAGCGCCGCGAGATACACGTTGCTCAAGCCGGCCAGCGCGGCGAGCACAGCCGCAGTCCCCAAAAGGCCCAGGCGAAAGGTGTTGTCCGGTGATAGTCGTGCCCGCAGCAACGGCAGGATGAGGGCGGTGATCGCGGTGCCAATGCCGATGCATGCCAGCAGGTTGCCATATAGTCCCGCACTGCCGGCGAACTCGCGCCGCACCAGTACCGGCAGCAGTGTCCAGTAGGCGCTGGCTACAAACACGAACCACGCCAGGCGCCACAGCACGCGCTTGAGCACGGGTTCATGCCGCACGAAGCGCAGGCCCGCCGCCACCGCTCCGGGAAAGCGTTCGCGGCTGCCGACGCCGGCCCGCGTGCCGGCACCTTTCCACCACACGAAGGCTGCGATCACGAACAGGTAGCCAAGCGCATTGGCGAAAAACGCAGCCGCCATGCCCAGGCCCGCCACCAGGACACCGGCGGCCGCCGGGCCCACGGCCCGTGCGAGATTCAGGCCCATGCCGTTCAAGGCCACGGCCTGTTCCAATTGCGGTCGCTCGACCAGCAGCGGCACCAGTGACTGCTGGGTCGGCTGCAGCAGGGCCGAGCCGACGCCGGTGACGAACACCGCAGCCACCAGCAGGGTCGGGGTCAGGCTTTCGGTCAGCGTCGCCACGCCAATGCCGGCGGTCACGATACCCAGCACCATGTTGACTGAAATGTTGAGATAACGCCGATTGACCATGTCCGCCAAGGCGCCTGCCGGCAATGCCAGCAGCAGCATCGGCAGGGCCGACGCTGCCTTGACCGCACCCACGGCCACGGCCGATAGCGAAAGTGAAGTCATGAGCCACGCAGCGGCCAGTTCACGCATGGCCGTCGCGACATTGCCCAGCAACGTGACGCTCCAGATCACCAGGAAAGTCGGTTGCGCAAATGGCGCCCAGAATGAGGCCAGGTGTGCGACTGTGGGAGCTCTATCGACGGATTGAGTCATGCGGACCGCCACGCAAGTCGTGACGGATGAAACTGCTGGCTCCGGGTAGTCCGACTGTTGGACTTCACGTCATTCATGCTTGGGCACTGCGTTACGAAGTCCTTGAATTCTACTGCGCCATGGCGTGAACCCGACGCTGAAAAAGGCTGTTGGCCACCAAAGCCCCCACCACCATCGCGGCGCCGGTCCACTCCTGCCAGGTGAAACGCGCCCCCTGCAGATAGCGGATCAGATAAGTTTCGATCGGCATCAGGTTCAGTAGCAGCATTGAATTGAGTGCGCCGATGCGCGCATGGCCGTAGTTCCACAGCAGAAGAGCCAGAACCACCCCGGGGATCGCCAGAAACAACACATGCGGCGTCACCGTGACCAGAGTCGGCATGTCAGGTATGCGCGCCGCGCCCGTGAGCAACGCGATCGCTGCCGCCGCGCATATCGCCAGGGTACCGAAAAAGCAGGAAAGCGTGGTGAAGCGCAGCACGCCGAATCCCGGAAAACTGCCGAGCATCAGGGTGTAGCTGATCCAGCACAGAACGCCGGACAGCACCAACAGATCGCCCAGGAGTTTGGCCTCACCAGGCTTGATGCCGTGACCGATGACCACCAGCACGACACCGGCGAATGCAACGGCGATGGCACCGATGGTGAAGTCGGGCGGCCGACGGCCGTATAGCCGCCACTGCAGTATGGCCATTAGTGACGGCTGCAAGGCGATGATGATGACCGCATGCTCTGGCAACGTGTACAGAAGGCCTACGAACACCAGCAGCGGCGAGCCGGCCATGCCGAGTACACCGGCCAGCACCAGTCGCAGCGGCTGCGGGCCGCACGAGAATGCAGTTGGGCCTTCGCGCAGAGCGAGAATGATCACCAGCACCAGACTTGCCAGCGCATAGCGGATCGCCGTCAGCGTGTAGGGGTCGAGCGCCGCGTAGGCGGCCTTGGCCACCGGCAACTGCGCGCCCCAAATCATGATCGCCGCAAACGCCGCCGCAACGCCGATACCGAACTGACTGTGGCGGCTCATCGGACCGCGGCCCGGAAGTTTAAAAAAACAGGCCCGCGCGAAGGCGGGCCTGACGATCATGGATACGCACAATCAAGTGCTGCCGTCTTCGAGAAAGCTCTTCAGCCGCTCGGACCGCGAAGGATGCCTCAGCTTGCGCAAGGCCTTGGCCTCGATCTGGCGAATCCGCTCGCGCGTGACATCAAACTGCTTGCCCACTTCCTCCAGCGTATGGTCGGTCGACATCTCGATGCCGAAGCGCATGCGCAGCACCTTCGCTTCACGCGGGGTGAGCGTATCGAGGATGTCCTTGGTGACATCGCGCAGGCTTTCGTACATCGCGGCCTCGGCCGGTGCCAGGGTATTGCCATCCTCGATGAAATCACCCAGATGCGAATCATCGTCGTCGCCGATCGGCGTTTCCATCGAGATCGGTTCCTTGCTGATCTTGAGGATCTTGCGGATCTTGTCTTCCGGCATTTCCATCTTGACCGCGAGCGTCGCCGGATCCGGCTCGATGCCGGTTTCCTGCAGAATCTGGCGCGAGATCCGATTCATCTTGTTGATGGTCTCGATCATGTGCACCGGGATGCGGATGGTGCGGGCCTGGTCGGCGATCGACCGCGTGATCGCCTGGCGAATCCACCAGGTGGCATAGGTCGAGAACTTGTAGCCGCGCCGGTATTCGAACTTGTCGACCGCCTTCATCAGGCCGATATTCCCTTCCTGGATCAGATCCAGAAATTGCAGGCCGCGGTTGGTGTACTTCTTGGCGATCGAAATCACCAGTCGCAGGTTGGCCTCGGTCATTTCGCGCTTGGCGCGGCGTGCCTTGGCCTCGCCGGTCGACATCTGCTTGTTGATCTCTTTCAGATCCTTGAGCGGAATCCCCAGCGTGTTCTGCAAGTCGATCAACTTTTGCTGGCGCTCCTGCACCGCCGGCACAAAGCGCGTCAGGGTCGCGCTGTACGGGCGTTCGGCATCGACCTCGCGCTGGACCCAGCGCTGGTTGGTCTCGTTGCCCGGGAATTCCTTGATGAAATGCACCCGCGGCATGCCGGACTTGATCACGCACAGCTCCTGAATGCCGCGCTCGTGCTGTCGCACTCGATCGACCTGGCCACGCAGCAGGTCGCACAGGCGTTCGACGATGCGCGCGGTGAAGCGCACCGACAACAGTTCGTCGGATATGGCGTTCTGGGTATCGATATACGGTTTGGTCTTGTAGCCCTTCTTGGCGACAATGCCTTTGAGCTTTTCGTGCAGATGGAAAATGCGTGAAAAGATCTCCAGCGCCTTCTGCTTCAGTTCAGCCATCAACGCGGCATTGGCCGCACTGGCGGCTTCGCCGTCATCGTCTTCCACCTCTTCAGCGGATTCGGATTCGGCCTCTTCCTCGGCCTCGGCGGCGGCCATCGCGGCCAGCGCCTCTTCACTCACATTGGGATCGATCAGGCCGTCGACCAGCTCGTCGATGCGCATCTCGTCGCGCGAAATCTTGCCGGCCATCGCGAGGATTTCCTCGATCGTGGTCGGGCAGGCGGCAATCGCCTGGATCATGTGCTTGAGACCGTCCTCGATGCGCTTGGCGATCTCGATCTCGCCTTCACGCGTGAGCAGCTCGACCGAACCCATTTCGCGCATGTACATGCGCACCGGGTCGGTGGTGCGGCCAAACTCGGAATCAAGCGACGACGCGGCGGCTTCGGCCTGCTCCTCGACATCGTCGTCATTGGCCGCGGTCGGCGCGTTCTCGTTGAGCAGCAGTGTCTCGGCGTCCGGCGCCTTGTCGTAGACCGCGATGCCCATGTCGGTAAAGGTCGTGATGATCGCTTCGATCTGCTCGGCATCGACGATATCGTCAGGCAGGTGGTCATTGATCTCCGCATAGGTCAGGAAAGAACGTTCCTTGCCCAGCTTGATCAGGGCCTTGAGCTTGTTGCGGCGCGCCTCGACATCTTCGGCGGTCGGCGCCTTCTGCAGCAGCAGCATTTCGATTCGTTCGCGGTTCCTGCGCTCCGAACGTGCGCTCTTCTTGGATGCCTTCGCCGCCTTGGCAAGCGCTTCGGCATCAAGCGCCGGGACAGCGACAGGAGGTGGCGTTTGTGCTGCGGCCCTGGATTGCTTTGCGGGTACGGAATCGATGGTCGATCCTTTTTTCGGGGGCGCCGCAGGCTTGGCGGCGCCGCCCGGTTTGGCCGCTGCGCTCACCTTGCCGCCATTGACCGGCCTGGCGGGGGCGGCAGGCTTGGCGACCTTTGGGGGTTTGGCGCCCTTGGCAGAACCGGCGTTTTTAGAAGGCCGCACAGCGTTGGCTGGCTTCATCGGAGGTTTCGCGTGTGTCTTGGCAGGATTTTTCGGTATAGGTGCCAACTTGGTTCTAGGCTTGCTGGCTGCCGTGGGCGCGCTTCTGGCGACCGGCTTTTTCGTGGACTGCGCGGCTTTGGTCATCTGTTTGGCGCGCTCAGGCGCTATCTTGATTGCGGCTTTTGAGACAGGTTTCTTGGCCATGGGTGCCTCGAAATAGGTTGAAGCGGCTCAAACCGGAGGTGCATGTCCGGGAACGAACAAGACTGCTTCCGGACAGTGCTTGGCGAAACGAATAAAGCCTTGGATCATAGCATTATTCGAACCGAAAATGATCCTCAGGCAGCGGCGGGAAGCGCTCTGGTGTCACTTTCCTGCGCCAACAGGGCCGCGAACTCGGCACGCGCCGCCGGATCTTCGGCCATCCGCGCGATCAGCTCCTCTTTGCGGCGATTGCGCCATTGGGCCAAAAGGGTTTGCAGGGCATGGCCGAACTCCGCGCGCACAATATCCGGATCCTTGTCGAATTCAAGTTCCTCGACCAGCGCGCGGCGCAGCAGGGGCTCCACCGCAGTTCCAACGAACGCTTCGGCCAGTGCCGCTGCGCGCGGGGGAACCGGTGCGGCGCAAATCGCGTCGATCACATCCAGTACCGGTGAATCCTGCGGAATCGCATATCGGTGATCCGCCACTTCGGGCAACAAGGCCAGGCTGCCGTCGCGCACCAACAAGCGCAGCAGATGCTCGTCGAGCGGTGTAATGGCAGCGCGCGCGGCGCGCCGCGGCGCGCTGCGCAATACCGACGCCTGCGCCTTGAGCTCGCACAGGCGCTCGACCTCGGAGGGCGTCATGTCGACCAGCTCGCCGATCGCCTTGACCAGCCCGAGACGCAGTCCGGGCGCGGTGACCCTTTGCAAATGCGGTTTGGCTGCGCTCACCAGCCCAGCGCGCCCTTCGGCAGTGTCCAGATCAACTTCGAGCTTGAGATGGTCCAGCAAGAAACGCGACATCGGCATCGCGCCATTCTCGAGTTGGACAAACGCATCGCGGCCGAACTCCCGAATATAGGAATCGGGGTCGTGCTCGGCCGGCAGGAAAAGAAACGAAAAACGCTTGTCGTCGGAGGTCAGCGCCAGGCTGTTCTCGAGTGCCCTCCAGGCAGCACGGCGGCCGGCACTGTCGCCATCGAAACAGAAGATCACGTGCGTGGTCTGGCGCGCCAGCTTTTGCACATGCGTCGGCGTACAGGCGGTGCCGAGCGTGGCCACCGCATATCCCACCCCATGCTGTGCCAGCGCCACCACATCCATGTAGCCTTCGACCACCAGCGCGCGCCCCGCCTCGCGAATCGCCTGTCGCGCCTCGAAGAGGCCATACAACTCACGGCCCTTTTCGAACAGCGGTGTCTCCGGCGAGTTCAGATACTTGGGTTCGCCTGCACCGATTACCCGCCCGCCAAACCCGACCAACTGACCGCGGGTGTTGCGGATGGGAAAGGTCACGCGACCACGAAAGCGATCGTAACGCCGCCCCTTTTCGCCATCGATCACCAGACCGGTTTCGGCCAATGGTTTGCCAAGGTAGTCATCTCCATATACCGCCTCGAGCGCATTCCATTCATCCGGCGCGAACCCCAGGCCAAAATGCTTGGCGACCGTACCGCTCAAACCACGCCCCTTCAAGTAGTCGATCGCAACAGGCTCGGTCTTGAGTCGGTCGCGGTAAAAACTGTTGGCTTTATCCAGCAAGGCCACCAGCGCCGCTGCATCGGGCCCGTCGCGCCGCAGATGGTCTTCGCCGCCGCGCACCTCCGGCACCGCCAGCCCCACAGATTGCGCCAGATCCCTGATCGCCTCCACATAAGAGAGCCCGGCATGTTCCATCAGGAAACCGATTGCCGAACCGTGCGCACCGCAGCCGAAGCAATGGTAGAACTGCTTGGTCGGACTGACAGTAAACGAGGGAGATTTTTCGTTGTGGAACGGGCACAGCCCCATCAGGTTGGCGCCGCCCTTCTTCAACGGGACATGCCCGCCCACCACATCGACGATATCGATGCGGTTGAGCAAATCGGCGATGAAGGTTTGCGGAATCATGGGGTCTGACGAGCAATCATTTTATGCCGAAATCCCGCTGACTCGCCGGTGGCTAACGACGATGCTCGAAGCGGCGGCCCCGTTTCGGGCACAGAAGAAAAAAGCCCCGCAGCGCGGGGCCTTTTTCGTTGCATTCTTGGCCGGCCGCGCGCGGCCAGGCTCAAGCAATCGTGCTCAGGCGTAGTTCTTCGCGACAAAATCCCAGTTGACCAGGTTCCAGAACGCCTCGACGTACTTCGGCCGCGCATTGCGATAGTCAACGTAGTAGGCATGCTCCCAAACGTCACAGGTAAGCAGGGGCTTGTCGGCGCCGGTCAGCGGTGTAGCGGCATTCGAGGTGGACGCCAGGTCGAGCGAGCCGTCGGACTTCTTCACCAGCCAGCCCCAGCCGGAACCGAAGGTCCCCACCGAAGTCTTGGTGAACTCTTCCTTGAACTTGGCGAACGATCCCCATTTCTTGTTGATCGCTTCGGCCAGCGCACCGGTCGGCTCGCCGCCGCCCTTGGGCGACAAGCCCATCCAGTAGAAGGTGTGGTTCCAAACCTGGGCTGCGTTGTTGAACATGCCGCCAGAAGATTTCCTGGTGATCTCCTCCAAACTCATGTTCTCGAACTCGGTGCCTTTGATCAAGTTGTTGAGGTTGGTGATGTAGGTCTGGTGATGCTTGCCATAGTGAAACTCCAGGGTTTCCTTCGAAATATGCGGTGCCAGCGCATCGAGCGCATAGGGCAGATCGGGTAGTTTGTGTTCCATCGTATTCTCCGTAGCAAAGAAGGCGGGTTCGGTATCTTGAAAACAGTTTCGGCTGTTGCAAATTGAATTGTAGGGCAAGGCCGGCCCGCCGCGGCAAACCCGCACTCAGTAGGGCTTTTCCACGCGCACCCGCGCAGCGCCGCGTGCCAGCGTCAGTTCGAGTCCGTCGCCGGCGAGAAGCGTCGCCGAATCGCGCACCGCGCGACCGTCAGGGGTGCGCACGACAGCGTAGCCGCGCGCCAGAATCTTCATCGGATCAAGATGCACAAGTGCGCTCCGCACAGCCGCCAGACGCTGCGTGGCTGCCTGCAATTGCGCCCGCCCGCATCGCGCATGGCGTTGTGCCAAGCCGTCCAGGCGAAGTCCCAGCGCATCCAGGGCAGGACCACGCATGAGCAGCTTAGCCAGATCGAGACGCGAGCGTGTCGCGCGGCTGGTCCGCACAGCCGCCGTCGACAGCCTTGCGCCGAGGTCGGCCAGACGACGGCGCTGGTCGGCCAGGCGCTGCCCAGGTGTCGCCAGTTCACGTGCCGCCCAGTCGAGCCGCTGGCGCCTGACCGCAATCGCCTGTTCGATCAGGTGCGAGAGGGCGCGCGCATGGCGCACCAGCTCGGCCAGCATGGCCTGACGCGAAGGCGCCGCCAACTCGGCGGCCGCCGTCGGTGTCGGCGCCCGCAGATCGGCCACAAAATCGGTGATGCTGAAATCGGTCTCGTGGCCGACCCCTGCGATCACCGGAATGGCGCTTTCGGCCACGGCACGCGCCACCACTTCTTCATTGAAAGCCCACAAATCATCGATGCTGCCGCCACCGCGACAAACGATCAGCACCTGCGTTTCAGCTCGCCGGTTGGCCGTCGCCAATGCCGCGGCGATGCGCAAGGCGGCTCCTTCGCCTTGCACCGGCGTCGGATAGACAATCACCTCGATCATCGGTGCGCGCCGCCTGAGCGTGGTGAGCACATCGCGCAGCGCTGCCGCGCCGGTCGATGTAATGACTCCAATGGCGCGCGGCAGCGCCGGCAAAGCCCGTTTGCGTTGCGCATCGAAAAGACCTTCGCGGGACAGTTTTTCCTTCAACTTCAGGAAGGCCTCGAACAAGGCGCCGGCGCCGGCGCGTACCAGTCCATCGACGTTCAGTTGGTACTCGCCGCGCGCTTCGAACAGCGTAAGCGTGGCGCGTATTTCCACCGCATCGCCGTCGCGCGGTTGCCAGTCGAGAGCGCCGGCCCGGTTCTTCCACATCGTGCAGCGTACTTGGGCGCCTGCATCCTTGAGCACGAAATACAGGTGCCCGGAAGCGGCTCGCGTGAAGTTCGACAACTCGCCACGCACAGACACTAACGGGTAGCCACGCTCGAGCAGGGCGCGCACGCCGCGATTGAGTTCGGTCACGCTCAGTGCGCGTGCACTTCCCGCTGCTTCGCGATCCACGCTGTCCGGGCGACTCAACATGGCAGCCGGTGCAGCGCCGATTTCTTGAGCAAAGCGGAAAAATCCCTTATTCGATAAATGGCATGCGCATTCAGCGAACAGGTTTTCAACAGGGTTGTCCACCGCCTTTGTGGACAACTCGCGGCCACTGCCACGCACCGCTTTCCGCTAAACTGCGCGCTGCGCCGGATGCGTGCCTGATTCAACGGCAGGCAATCATGGAAACGAATCAAGGGGGATCATTCCGTGTGGGACATTTTGAAAGAGGCAGGATGGCCGATTTATCCGTTGCTGGTTGCCTCGGTCATCGCCGTCGCGTTGATTATCGAACGCTTGATGGTGCTGCGCAAGTCGCGCATTATCCCGTCCCAACTGCTCGGCGAAGTCCTAACGCTGTACAAAGGCCGCCAGATCACGCCCGAAATCATCGGCCGCATTGAAGCCAACTCGCCGCTTGGGCGCGTTTTGGCGGCAGGCTTGCGCAACGACAAGAGTTCGCGCTATGTGATGAAGGAAGCCATCGAGGAAGCTGGCAGTTTCGCAGCCCATGAGTTGGGCCGCTTCCTCAACGGCCTGGGCACCATCGCCACCGCCGCCCCGCTGATGGGGCTGTTCGGCACGGTGGTCGGCATGATCGAGATTTTCGGCAGCCAAAGTCCTTCCGGCACCAATCCCCAGGCCTTGGCCCACGGTATTTCGGTGGCTCTCTACAACACCGGTTTCGGCATCCTGATCGCGGTTCCGGCACTGATCTTCTATCGCCATTTCCGGGCCCGCGTGGAGCACTTCGTAGTCGAGATGGAGCAGGCGGCGATCAAGCTGCTCGATATCGCCCACGGCGACCGCAAGGCCTGAGGCTCTTGCCGAGAGCATTCACACCATGAAATTCCGCATGCGTGCAACGGAAGAGCCCGAGATCAACTTCATCCCTTTGATCGATGTGCTGCTGGTGATCCTGATCTTCCTCATGATCACCACCACCTATTCCAAGTACACCGAGCTGCAGATCAACCTGCCGACCGCGGACGCGGAAAAGCAGCTGGAACGCCCCAACGAGATCAATGTGGGCATCAATGCGCAGGCGCGCTACATGATCAATGGTCAGGCCCACACTTATCGCGATACGGCCGGCCTGTCGGCGGAGTTGAAGTCGGCGGCGGCCGGCAAGAAAGACCCGGTGGTCGTCATCAGCGCCGACGCCCAGGCCACGCATCAATCGGTGATCTACGTGATGCAGGCGGCGCAAATGGCGGGGCTGGGCCAGGTCACTTTCACCACCCAGGCGGCGGCCGGCAAGTAGCCGCCGCCTGCCGGCGCCGCGGGACCGGTTTTGCAACTCGCCTCCGACTGGTGGTTGCCGCAACTGACCTGGCGCACCGCGGCGCTGCTGCCGCTGGCCTGGCTGTTCGGCGCAATGAGCGCCGCCCGTCGCGGCGCTTTCAGGCACGGCTGGCTCAAGCAGGAGCGCATGCCGGTGCCGGTGGTCATCGTCGGCAACCTTGTTCTCGGGGGAAGCGGCAAGACACCGCTTGTGATTGAACTGGTTACGCAACTACAAAGTCGCGGCATGCGGCCCGGCGTGATCTCGCGCGGCTTCGGGCGCAGCGGGCAACATGGACTTGAAGTGGGCACGAGCAGCAGCCCGGCGGACTGCGGCGATGAACCCTTGCTGATACGCCGTCGCGTCAACTGCCCGGTGTTCGTCGCGGCGCGGCGCGCGAATGCGGCACGCGCCTTGCTGGCAGCGTATCCGGATACCGACGTGATCCTGGCCGACGACGGCCTGCAGCACCTGCGTCTGGCGCGCGACTTCGAGATCGCGGTCTTCGATACGCGTGGTGCCGGCAACGGCTGCCTGTTGCCGGCCGGCCCGTTACGCGAGCCGCTGGCTCGCCTGGACAGCGTCGACGCCCGCGTCGCCAATGGCCGCAACCCGATCGCCGACAGCGGCTTCGCCATGCAGCTCCAGTTCGGCGATCTGTATCAACTTGCCGCGCCAGCGCACACTTGCCCGCTGGCACAGTTTGCCGGCAGGCATGGCGCAAACGTTGCCGCTGTGGCGGGCATCGGCAATCCGCAGCGCTTCTTCGACATGTTGCGTTCAGCCGGGCTCGATGTCGCGGAGCATCCGTTCCCCGACCATCACCCGTTCACCCGCGCGGACACCGCTTGTTTGGCCGGCTCGAAGATCGTGATGACCGAAAAGGACGCGCTAAAATGCGCCGGCTTCGACGATCCGCGCATCTGGGTTGTGCCGGTAACGGCCAAGGTCGACACAGGTTTGATCGAAGCGATACTGGAGAAACTGCGTGGACGCAAAGCTGCTTGACATTCTGGTCTGCCCGATTACGAAGGGAGCCCTGGTTTACGACCGCGAGAAGCAGGAACTGATTTCGCGCGCAGCCAGGCTTGCATACCCGATTCGCGACGGCATTCCGGTCATGCTTGAAGAGGAAGCGCGCAAGTTGACCGAAGAAGAGCTGGCTTGAGCGGCGAATGACCGCATTCGTCGCGCTGATTCCGGCGCGCCGCGCCTCCACCCGCCTGCCAGACAAGGTGCTGGCCGATTTGGCCGGCAAGCCGATGGTGGTGCATGTCGCCGACCAGGCGCGCGCCAGCGGCGCTCGCCTGGTCGTGGTCGCCACCGACGATGTTGCGGTGCGCGCCGCAGTCGAAAGCCATGGCCATACCGCGCTCATGACTCGTGCCGATCATGAGTCGGGCACCGACCGACTGGCCGAGGCCGCCACCTTGCTTGGCCTGTCCGACGACGAACTGGTGGTCAACGTACAAGGTGACGAGCCCCTGATCTCGCCGCAGTTGATCGGGGCGGTCGCCGGCGAACTGGAGCGCCGCGCCGATTGCGCGATGGCCACCGCCTGCCACGCGCTGGAAACAGCGGCCGAAATGTTCAACCCGAACATCGTCAAGGTGGTGCTCGACCGCCGCAACACCGCGCTCTACTTCAGTCGCGCAACGATACCGTGGGCACGCGACGCCTTCGGCGCCGACTTGCGCCATGCAATCCCGCCCGGCCTGCCGATTCACCGACACATGGGAATCTATGCCTATCGCGCCGGGTTCCTGAAGGCATTCCCGCTACTTGCGCCCGCCCCGATCGAACAGTTCGAGGCCTTGGAGCAGTTGCGGGCACTGTGGCACGGCCATCACATCGCGGTGCTGGTGAGCGATAGAACTGCGGTGCCGGGCGTGGATACCGCCGCCGATCTGGCACTTGTGCGCTCATTGATGGCGGGTCGGTAGCAGCAAGTTTGTTGCAAGCTCATTCCAGCTAAAATCCTGCAAATCAAAAGATTCCGGAGGCAAGGGGCATCATGAGACTCATCCTGTTGGGACCGCCGGGCGCGGGCAAGGGCACACAGGCGACGTTCATCAAGGAGCGCTTCGCCATTCCGCAGATTTCCACCGGCGACATGCTACGCGCCGCGGTCAAGGCCGGCACCCCGTTGGGACTTGCGGCCAAGAAGGTGATGGACGCTGGCGGCCTGGTATCCGACGACACCATCATTGGCCTGGTCAAGGACCGGCTCAAGGAAGCGGACTGCGCCGGCGGCTACCTGTTCGATGGCTTTCCGCGCACCATCCCGCAGGCAGACGCGATGAAGCATGCAGGCGTCGCACTGGACTACGTGCTTGAAATCGACGTTCCCGACAGCGAAATCATCTTGCGCATGAGCGGGCGGCGCGTGCATCTCGCATCGGGTCGCACCTATCACTTGAAGTTCAATCCGCCGAAGGTGCCGGGACTTGATGATGTCAGCGGCGAGCCATTGATTCAACGGGATGACGACCGCGAGGAAACCGTGACGAAGCGGCTTGAGGTCTATCACCAGCAGACCAAGGCCTTGGTGGACTATTACTCGGGCTGGTCAAAAAGCGGCGACCGGCACGCGCCGCAGTACCGCACAATCGCGGGAATCGGCGCTGTCGAGGAGATTCGCGAAAGGGCATTCGCCGCGCTCAAGTAGGGCAAGGCGTGCTCGCTGCAACCAGGGCTGGCCCGCAAGGTCCGGCCCTTTTTGCTTGATTCTGTTTCACCCGCCACGCCATTCGTGTCACAGTCATGCATACTTTCGCATCATCATTTTCCAGGAGAAACCGCATGGTCGCCCGCAACGCCTTTTATGCCCAGTCCGGTGGTGTAACCGCTGTCATCAATGCATCTGCGTGCGGCGTCATCGAGGAAGCGCGCCGCCACAAGAGCACGATCGCTCGCGTGTACGCCGGCCGCGACGGCATCATCGGTGCCCTGACCGAAGATCTGATCGACACCTCGAAGGAGTCGGCCGCGACCATCGCTGGCCTCAGATACACGCCCGGCGGCGCCTTCGGGTCATGCCGCTACAAGCTCAAGTCCTTCGAGCAGTCGGAAGCGCAGTACCGGCGCCTGATCGATGTGTTCCGCGCCCATGACATCGGCTATTTCTTCTACAACGGCGGCAATGATTCGATGGACACCTGCAACAAGGTATCAGCCATCAGCCGCAAGCTGGGCTATCCGGTGGCCTGCATCGGTGTGCCCAAGACCGTCGACAATGACCTGGTCCTCACCGACAACTGCCCCGGCTTCGGCTCCGTTGCCAAGTATGTCGCCGTCTCGATCCGCGAAGCCGGTATGGATGTGGCTTCGATGGCACGCACCTCGACCAAGGTGTTCGTGCTCGAGGTGATGGGCCGTCACGCCGGCTGGATCACTGCAGCCTGTGGTCTGGCCAGCGAGCACGCCGGCCAGCCGCCGCACATCCTGTTGCTGCCGGAAATGAAATTCGATGAGCCGAAATTCCTCGCGCGGGTTGCAGCCACGGTAAAAAAGTGGGGTTATTGCACCATTGCCGTTTCCGAGGGTTTGCGCAATGCCGATGGCAGTTTCCTGTCGGAGACCGGCCTCAAGGACGCCTTCGGCCACGCCCAACTGGGCGGCGTGGCGCCCGTGGTGGCACAACTGGTCAAGGACCGCCTGGGCTACAAGTATCACTGGGCGGTGGCCGACTACCTGCAGCGCGCCGCCCGCCACATTGCCTCGAAGACCGACGTCGAACAGGCCTATGCGGTCGGCCGCGAGGCGGTGCGCTACGCGGTCGCCGGCAAGACTGCGGTGATGGCCGCCATCAAGCGTACCTCGAACCGCCCCTACCGCTGGAAGATCGAACCGGTGCCGCTGTCGAAGGTCGCCAATCACGAAAAAATGATGCCGCGTCGTTTCATTTCCGCCGACGGCTTTCACATCACGCAAGCCTGTCGTGACTATCTTTCACCACTCATCGCGGGCAACGATACGCCGCCCTATCGCAACGGCCTGCCTGCCTATCCGGTGCTGAAAAACCAGGCGGTGAAGAGAAAACTCACCGAATCATTTACAATCTGAGAGTTTTTCGCCCCGACATTTGCGACTACAAGCAATGCGGCGAAGCCAGCCCGTTTCCAGTTAATCGGTTCAAGCGATTGAATCATCCAGTCAAGCGTCCCCAGAGGAGGAGTAGATGTCAATAGTTCTGTGGAGCGCCATCGCCTGCGGCATCATCGCGGTGATTTATGGCGTCATTTCAATCAGGTGGATTCTCTCGCTGCCGGCCGGCAACGCCCGCATGCAGGAGATAGCCGAGGCCATCCAGCTAGGTGCCCAGGCGTATTTGAGTCGGCAGTACCGCGCCATCGCGATCGTAGGGGTGGTGGTTTTCCTGATTCTGGGCCTGGTGCCGGGCCTGGGATGGATGACCGCCGCAGGCTTTCTGGTAGGCGCCGTACTGTCTGGCCTGGCAGGATTTATCGGCATGAACGTTTCGGTGCGCGCCAACGTGCGCACCGCGCAAGCGGCGACGCAGGGCTTGTCGCCGGCGTTTGACGTGGCGTTCCGCGGTGGCGCCATCACCGGCATGCTGGTAGTCGGTCTTGGCCTGATCGGTGTGGCCGGGTTCTACGCCGTGCTGCAGGGCGCGGCTCCGCACGGGCTGGGCAAGACCGTAGCCCTGGCCGACCTGTTGAAACCGATGATCGGCCTGGCCTTCGGCGCCTCGCTGATCTCGATTTTCGCGCGCCTGGGCGGCGGCATTTTCACCAAGGGCGCCGACGTCGGTGCCGATCTGGTTGGCAAGCTCGAGGCCGGCATTCCGGAAGACGACCCGCGCAACCCGGCCGTGATCGCCGACAACGTCGGCGACAACGTCGGCGATTGCGCCGGCATGGCCGCCGACCTGTTCGAGACCTATGCGGTCACCCTGATCGCCACCATGGTGCTGGGCGCCGTGATCATGAAAGGCAGCGACGCCGGCGTGCTCTACCCACTGATGCTGGGTGCGGTCTCGATCGTCGCTTCGATCATCGGCTGCTTTTTTGTCAAGTGCAAGGACGGCGGCAAGATCATGAACGCGCTGTACCGCGGCTTAGCCGTGGCCGGCGTGCTGTCGCTGATCGCCTTTTATCCCGTGACCCAATGGCTGATCCCCGACAATGCGCTGGCTGGCGAAGGCTTCGCCAATGGTGCGGTATGGCGCCTGTTCGGCGCGGCCTTTGTAGGCCTCGCGCTGACCGGGCTTTTGGTCTACATCACCGAGTACTACACCGGCACGCAGTTCTTTCCGGTGCAGTATGTGGCCGAAGCTTCGACCAAGGGGCATGCGACCAACATCATCGCCGGCATCGCCGTTTCGATGAAGTCGACCGCCTGGCCGGTGATTGTGATCTGCCTGGCGATCTATTCGGCTTTCGCGCTGGCCGGACTGTACGGCATCGCGATCGCCGCCACCTCGATGTTGTCGATGGCTGGCATCATTGTCGCGCTCGACGCCTACGGCCCGATCACCGACAACGCCGGCGGCATCGCCGAAATGAGCGAGATGCCCAAGTCGGTGCGCGATATCACCGACCCGCTGGATGCGGTGGGCAATACCACCAAGGCGGTGACCAAGGGCTATGCCATCGGATCGGCCGGTCTGGCCGCACTGGTGCTGTTCGCCGACTACACGCATGCGCTGGACGCGGTCAAGAACACCAAGACCCTGTTCGACCTGTCGGACCACAACGTGATCATTGGCCTATTCATCGGCGGCCTGATTCCCTACCTGTTCGGCGCGATGGCGATGGAAGCGGTGGGGCGCTCGGCAGGTGCCGTGGTTGAGGAAGTACGGCGCCAGTTCCGCGAGATCAAGGGCATCATGGAAGGCACTGCCAAGCCCGAGTACAGCCGTGCGGTGGACATGCTGACCACGGCGGCGATCAAGGAAATGATGCTGCCTTCACTTCTGCCGGTGCTGGTGCCGGTGCTGGTGGGCCTGACCCTCGGGCCCAAGGCCTTAGGTGGCGTGCTCATGGGCACCATCATCACCGGCCTGTTCGTGGCCATTTCCATGTGTACCGGCGGCGGCGCCTGGGACAATGCCAAGAAATACATCGAGGAGGGCAATCACGGCGGCAAGGGTTCGGACGCACACAAGGCGGCCGTGACGGGCGACACCGTGGGCGACCCCTACAAGGATACTGCCGGTCCGGCGGTCAATCCGCTGATCAAGATCATCAATATCGTCGCGCTGCTGATCGTGCCCTTGCTCTAGCAGCCTGTCGGACTTAGTGCGTCGAAAGCGAAAATCGGTCCCAGCGAGGACAGTTTTTGCCGCCTTCTTGTCCCATAGCCCAGCTATGGGACAAGAAGGCGGTGAAAATTGGACCGTTGCGGCCGATTTGCAGCCCATGATTCCCAAGTCCGAGAAGCTGCCAGGCACGACATGACCTGACACAAACGGCAGGGCGGCCCACGCAACGAGTGCGGGCCGCCCTTTTGTTTTGCAGTCTTGCAAGAATTTCCTGGCAGGCGCCGGCATACCGGCGACGCAGCCAATCCAATAATCAGCAATCGGGAAAGGATCATCATGGAAATTTCGAACAACGTCTTTCTGGTCACCGGCGGCGCGTCCGGCCTGGGCGAGGCCAGTGCGCGCATGCTCGCCGCCCATGGCGGCAAGGTGGTGATCGCTGACATGAACGCCGAACGCGGTGCGCAAGTGGCAAGCGAGATCGGCGGCCACTTCGTGAAGTGCAACGTGTCCTCTGAAGACGACGGCCGGGCTGCGGTTGCCGCCACGCTTGCGGCCTGCGGCGCCCTGCATGGCCTGATCAATTGCGCAGGCATCGGCGGCGCGGAAAAGACCGTCGGCAAGAACGGCCCGCATCGGCTCGACTTGTTCACCCGCGTCATCAATGTCAACCTGATCGGCACCTTCAACATGATTCGCCTGGCTGCCGAGCCGATGACCAAGGGGATCCCGAATGCCGGTGGCGAGCGCGGCGTGATCATCAATACCGCCTCGGTCGCGGCGTACGACGGGCAGATCGGCCAGGCCGCCTATTCGGCGTCCAAGGGCGGCATCGTCGGCATGACACTGCCGATCGCACGCGACCTGGCGCGCGACGGCATCCGCGTGGTGACTATCGCGCCAGGCCTCTTCCTCACCCCGCTCCTGATGGGCCTGCCGCCGGATGCCCAGGAGTCGCTGGGCAAACAGGTGCCGTTTCCGCCGCGCCTGGGCCGCCCCGAAGAGTATGCGGCACTGGCGCGCCACATCATCGAAAACGCCATGCTCAACGGTGAGACGATTCGCCTCGACGGTGCGATTCGCATGGCACCCAAGTAGGCAAGCGCACGTCAATGCGACCACTGACCGGGCCATGCTGCAGGCAGGCATGATGAGATTGCTCGCCACGGCACTGCTGCTGGTGGCGGGCCTGGCCGAGGCGCAGCCGCTGGGCGTCGGCCAGTTTCCGATCGGCAGCAGATTCCAGGAAAAATCCACCACCCTGGGATCGCGCTTCATGGTCTCGGCCGCCCATCCGCTGGCCAGCGATGCCGGCCTGCAAATGCTCAAGCGTGGTGGCAGCGCGGTGGATGCCGCCATCGCGGTGCAACTGGTACTGGGGCTGGTCGAACCGCACTCGTCCGGCATTGGCGGCGGCGCCTTCCTGCTCAACTACGATGCCCGCAGCGGCGCCGTTGAAGCCTATGACGGCCGCGAAACCGCACCGATGGCCGTCGGCCCGGGCTTGTTCATGACAGACGGCTTGACGCCGATGCAGTTTCGCGAAGCCCTGGTGGGCGGCCGCTCGGTCGGCGTCCCGGGCGTGTTCCGCCTCGCCGAAATGGCGCACAAGAAACATGGGCGTCTGCCGTGGCGCAAACTCTTCGAACCGGCGATTCGGCTGGCGGATCAGGGTTACCCGATTGGTCCGCAACTCGCACGCTGGCTGGCGGTCGACCAGAATCTCAAGCGCGACCCCGAAGCGCGTGCTCTCTACTTCGAGGAAGACGGGGCGTCCAAACCTGCCGGCTCGATCATTCACAATCCGGCCTACGCGGCACTGCTGCGCGACATCGCGCGCCATGGGGCCGACAGCTTCTACATGGGCGCGAGCGCACGCGCTATGGTGGCCGAAGTCAGGGCACACGGCACCAACCCCGGCAGCCTGACCGCAGAAGATCTGAAAAATTACCAGGCCAAGCTGCGCGAACCTCTGTGCTTCAACTACCGCCGTTACGAGATCTGCTCGATGCCGACGCCCTCGTCCGGCGGCATCGCGCTGGCGCAAATGCTGGGCATGCTCGAGAACACCGGCTTCGCTGCGGCCGCGCCGATGTCGGTCGAGGCGGTTCATCTGTTCTCGGAGGCAGCCAAGCTGGCGTTCGCCGATCGCAACCGCTATGTGGCGGATGCGGATTTCACCTATGTACCCGGCGGGCTCACCGACCGCGATTACCTGGCGGCACGTTCGCGCGAGATTGGCGCTGCCGCCTCCGGCGTGGCCCTGCCTGGCAGCCCGCCCGGCGTCAAGCTGTCGCGTGCCGACGATCAGTCGCCGGAACTGCCGTCGACATCGCACCTGTCGATCGTCGACGCGCGCGGCAACGCCGTCTCGATGACCACTACCATCGAAACCATCTTCGGCGCCCACCTGATGGTCAACGGTTTCATCCTCAACAACCAGTTGACCGACTTTTCCTTCGTTCCCGAGCATGACGGCAAGCCGGTGGCCAATCGGGTCGAGCCGGGAAAACGCCCGCGCAGCTCGATGTCGCCGGTGCTGGTGTTCGAACGCCGCGACGACGGCAGCCGCGGCGCGCTGAAACTGGTCGCCGGGTCACCCGGCGGCAGTGTCATCATCAGTTTCGTGGCGAAGGTACTTATTGCCAGCCTGGACTGGAACCTGCCGCTCAAGGAGGTGCTGGCATTGCCCAATTTCGGCAGTCGCAATCTGGGCGCAAAAGGCACACTGGAACTCGAGCGCTACCGCTTCCCGGCCGAAGTCGCACAGGGTTTGCGCGCACTTGGCCACGATGTGACCGAGCTATCGATTGAAAGCGGCGTGCATGCGATCGAGCGGGTGTGCAGCACGGCGCAAGCGCCGGCCCGCGTCAAATGTCAATGGGCCGGAGCGGCTGATCCGCGCCGCGACGGCCAAGCCTACGGCGAATGAAGCGCCGGCGCCTTAGCCTACCTCAGTTAAGACGCGCAGCCTGAATCGTCACCGCCGCCAGGTCGGCCGCCACCTGCGTCGCATCTTCGGCCGCCGGGCGCGCCGCCGCGTAATGCCCGAGATCGTCAACTGCGGCGCGCGGGCACTCGAGACGGGCGTAGACCCGACCGCGGTCGCGCCGCTCTTCGGGCACATCCGGCAGCAGGATCACCAACCGGTGCATCACGCAAAGGGCGCGGTCGAGAGCGCCAGCCTCAAGATGGATTCCCTTGAGATTGCGCAGCAGACGCGCCAGTATCTGGCGCGGCGTCGCAGGCTCCAGGAAATCCTCGAGCGGCAAGATCTTGGCCGCAGCCTCTCCCGCGAACTGGGCAAGGCGCTGGCGCAGGTCCTCTTCAGAAAGCAATTTGCCGCCGGCAAACGGGTCGAGCACGAGTTCCCCGCCGTTGACCCGCAACTTCACCAGAAAATGGCCGGGGAATGAAACCCCCTTGAGCTTGAGTCCCAACTGCTGACCGATTTCCAGATACAGGATCGACAGCGTGATCGGTATGCCGGTCTTGCGCGCCAGCACGTCGTTCAGGAAACTGTTGCGCGGATCGTAATACTCGTCATGGTTGCCGGCGAAACCGAGTTCGCGAAACAGGTAATTGTTGAGTGCCAGCAGCCTGTGGGTGGCGGGAAAATCGCTCGGTAGCCGTTGCGCGAGGGTCATCCCCAGGCGCTCGATGTCGGTGAGCGTGGAACGCACGTCAAGATCCGGGTAGGCATCCTGTGCGCACAGCAGCGCCGCTTCGGCCAGATTGAAGCGCACGCGCTCCGGGGCGACGGCATCGCGAAAGCGCTGCAACGGGTCCATGCTCAACTGGCAGATCTCCTGAAGTCGGCCACCCGGAAGCCCAAGAGGCCCAAGGCCGCAAAATACACCAGCGCGCCGGCGCCGACAATGCCCGCCAGCATCGACACCCGCAGCAGCGGTTGCGCCCCCATGGCCAGCCACTGCGCATCGCCCGGCGCCAGCCACCAGATCGTCAAGCCCATCAGCAGCACCGCGCAGACAAGGCGCGCAACAAATGCATTCCATCCTGGTCGCGGCAGAAAAATGCCGCGCCGTACCAGCGTACGCCACAACAACGCAGCGTTCATGCAGGCCGCCAGGCCAATCGACAGTGCCAGACCGGCATGGCCCAGCGGCCAGACAAACAGCGCGTTCATCACCTGAGTGGCGATCAAGGCCATGATGGCGATGCGCACCGGCGTGGCAATATCCTGGCGCGCATAGAAACCCGGCGCCAGCACTTTCACAAGGATCAGGCCGATCAGGCCCGCCGCATAGGCCATCAGGGCCGCGCGCGTGGCGGCCACGTCCAATGGGCCGAACGCACCATAGTGATACAGGGTGGTAACCAGCGGCGTGGCCAGCACCGCCAACCCGACCGCCGCCGGCAGGGCCAGCAGAAACGTCAGGCGCAAGCCCCAGTCAAGCAGCGCTGAATAACGTTCTTCGTCATTGTCGGCCGCCGCTTTCGCCAAACTGGGCAAGAGGATCGTACCCAAGGCCACACCCAGCATGCCGGTCGGAAATTCCATCAGGCGATCGGCGTAGTACAGCCATGACACGCTGCCGCTTTTGAGAAAGGAAGCGATGATGGTGTTGAGCAGCAGGCTGATCTGGGCCACCGACACGCCAAGCAGGGCCGGCGCCATGCCCTTGAGGATGCGCCGCACGCCGGGATGATGCCAGTCCAGGCGCAGTCGCGGCAGGTGGCCGATGCGCATCAGCGCGGGCAGTTGCAGGGCCAACTGCGCCACGCCACCCAGCAGCACCGCCCAGGCCAGCGCCATCACCGGCGGGTCCATATGCGGTGCGAGCCAGAGTGCGCAGCCGATAAAAGAAAGGTTGAGCAGTACCGGGGTGAATGCCGGTACGGAGAAGCGGCTCCAGGTATTGAGCACCGCACCGGCAAACGCGGTCAGGCCGATGAAAAGGATGTACGGAAAGGTGATGCGCAGCATGTCGACGGTGACCGCGAACTTGTCGGGCAAGGCGGCGAATCCGGGTGCGCTGACATAGATGATGAGCGGTGCACAGGCAATGCCGATGACCGAGACCACGAACAGCACCAGTGCCAGCATGCCGGCGGTGTGATCGATCAGCGCACGGGTTTCGTCGTCACCGGCGCGATGTTTGGATTCCGCCAGGATCGGTACGAAGGCCTGTGAAAACGCTCCTTCGGCGAACAAGCGGCGCAACAGATTGGGAATGCGGAACGCGACAAAGAAGGCATCGGTATAGGCGGATGCCCCAAAGGCCCGCGCGATCAGGAATTCGCGCGCCAGGCCAGTGATGCGCGACGCCAGCGTAAAGCCGCTGACCTTGGCAAGTGCACGCAGGAGATTCACCGCAACAAGTATACCGTTGCGCACGTAGGCGCCGGTGGAGCGACCAGTCGCTTGATGCGAAGCAGGGATGCGCCGGCCATGCGCCTTGCATGCCGCACAACTAACTTGCTATAATGCAAGGCTAACTGAATTCCGCAGCACGGAATCTGCAACACGATTCCCGCGACGCATTCGCGCAAATCCCATTTTTCTCCCAGGATCCTCATGGCTACAACGGCAAAAGCAAAAAAGAAAACAGTGCGCAGCGCTTCCGGCTTGAAGCGTGCTCGTCAGGGCACCAAGGAAAACGCGCGCAACTCGAGCCTGCATTCGAAGTTGCGCACAGCCATCAAGGCGGTACGCAAGGCAATTGCCGGCGGCGACAAGGCGGTTGCGGCGGCCTCTTTCAAGACCGCGCAAAAAGTGATCGATATCGTGGCCGACAAGAAAATCGTCCACAAGAACAAGGCGTCGCGCGACAAGAGCCGCCTATCGGCCGCAGTCAAAGCGCTGGCCTGACGCTCGCCTGCCGGGCGTGAAAAAAGCCGCCTTCGGGCGGCTTTTTTGTGGGCGGCGCCGATCCCGCCCTTGCCTCCCAAGTCAGCCAGGCGTCAAGCCTTGCCATCTTCGCGCGGCACCTCGCGGCCAGGCCGTACCTGCAACTCGTTGTCACGCGCGAAATTGAGCAGGAACGCATAGGCCATCGGTTCGATTTCCTTCAACTCAAGGCTCACCACCACGCACTTGATGTTGTTCGTACCGATCGGAAAGCAATACGGAGAATAGCCGAGGCGCCCGCCGCCGAACGACGACATCACGCCGGCCAGACGCTCGGCCCAGTCGCTCGGCCGAAAAACCTTGCCGTCGACGGTGATGCCCTGAATCACGAATTCGTTTGCTTCAACGGGCATTGAATGGGGCCGGGACGGATGCGCAACACGGGGGCGCCGGTGGATCGCCTGACCTGTGCGGTGCATTTGAGGCATGCACACTAGCCGCTGAACAAGTTCGTGGCATGCAAGCTATCGAACGGAGGTTCTTTTCAATTCAACGTGCTGCAGAAGCGGCTTTCTCAATCTGGGGACATCTTCAGTGTTTCCCCAGACGCCTGCGCGACCGGCGGGGGAATGTGGATTGTAGCCGATGCACTTGCACACTCTCGGGCCTTGCGGTGCTGTCGCACCACGCAAACATGCGGTGTCCTGCCGGTACAATCGCGACTTCCCGCATCACTTGCGAAGCCCTTTTCAACCATGAAATCCGTCGCCGTTTTCTGCGGCTCCAATTCCGGCCTGGACCCGGTTTACGCTGCAGTTGCCGCCAGCACCGGCAGGTTGCTCGCCGAACGCAATCTGCTGCTTGTCTATGGCGGCGGCAAGCGTGGCCTGATGGGTGCGGTCGCCGATGCCACCCTGGCCGCCGGTGGTCAAGTGCACGGCGTCATCACCGACTTTCTCAAGTCGCGCGAATTCATGCATACCGGCATCCAGCATTGTGAAGTGGTGCCCGACATGGCGCTGCGCAAGCATCGCTTTGCCGATCTTTCCGATGCTTTCCTGGTACTGGCAGGCGGCGTTGGCACACTTGAGGAAACCAGCGACATGTGGAGTCGCGCGCAACTGGGGGGCTTGCGCAAACCCATCGGTATTGTCAATACGCGCGGCTTCTACGACCCGTTGCTGGCGCTGATCGAGCGCATGATCAAGGACGGCTTTCTGCCCGAGCAGCAGAAGCAATGGCTGGTCGTAGCCGAGGAACCGGGCGCGGTGCTCGATGCGCTGGCAAGCTACCAGGTCGCGGCAAACGTGTCGAAATGGATCTGAAGCGCGCCTGAGGGATCGGCATCGCCAACCGGCCTGTGCATCCGTGGTCATCCCGGCCGGCGGCACACTAGAAACCCAAGCGGATCACAGACCATGACCATCGGCTTATCCTACCCACTCGCCCGCGCGGCGCTGTTCAAGCTCGATCCGGAAACCGCGCATGCCCTCACCATGCGCGGCCTCAATGCGCTGGCTGCGAGCGGACTATCATCGCTGCTGGCCGGGCGCATCAAGCGCGATGCGCGCACCGTCATGGGCCTGGAATTCGCCAACCCGGTAGGCCTGGCCGCCGGCGCCGACAAGAATGGCGAATGCATCGACGGCTTCGGCGCACTGGGATTCGGCTTCATCGAACTGGGCGGCGTCACGCCCAGGGCGCAACCGGGCAATCCGAAACCGCGCGTGTTCCGCCTGGTCGCCACGCGCGGCATCATCAACCGCCTGGGCTTCAACAACTTCGGCGTCGACTTTCTGGTTGAACGCCTGAAGACACATTCCTACAAGGGCGTGATCGGCATCAACCTCGGCAAGAACCTCGATACGCCGCTGGACCAGGCGGCCGACGACTATGCGGTCTGTTACCAGAAGGTGTATCCCTACGCCGGCTTTGCAACCATCAATATCTCCTCGCCCAACACCAAGAACCTGCGCCAGTTGCAAGGCGAGGACGAACTTGCGCCGATCCTGAAACGCATGAGGCGCGAGCAGAAAACGCTTGCCGATCGTCATGGCCGGATGGTGCCGCTGGTCATCAAGATCGCGCCCGACCTGGACGACATGCAAATCGAGGCGATCGCCAAGATCGCGGTATCGCAAGGCATGAACGGCATCATCGCCGCCAACACCACGATCTCGCGCGAGCAGGTCTTCGGGCAGCCGCATGCAGAGGAGACCGGCGGCCTGTCGGGCGCCCCGGTGTTCGCAGCGTCGAACCGGGTGATCCGCGCGCTGGCCGGCCATCTGGACGGCGCGCTGCCGATCATCGGCGTAGGTGGCATCATGAGCGGCGCCGATGCGCGCGCCAAGATCGAGGCCGGTGCGAGCCTGGTGCAGTTTTACAGTGGGCTGATTTATCGCGGCCCTGGCCTGGTGGCCGAAGTGGCACGCGCGTTGCGACACCGATGAGCAGCGCTCGGACCGGGGACAATTCGTGTGCGCGTTCGCCAATCGCGCCATCATGTTCCGTTGGTGTTTGCGGCGCACCTTGAAAGCAATCGACGAAAGGCTTCAATCATGATTATCAGCGGCCTGTTTCACGTAGCCATCAAGACCAACGACCTGGAAGCGACATGTGCGTTCTATTGCGATGTTCTGGGGCTCCTGGAGGTGTTCCGGCCAGACTTCGGCTATCCCGGTGCCTGGCTTGCCTGCCCCTTGCCTGGTGGCCAGGCCATCATCCATGTCTATGCCGGCGGCCCCGCGCTGGGCGCCGCAGGGCGCGCGCCGGTGGGCTCGGCGGCGATTGACCATCTTTCGCTTGCCTGTGCCGGTTATCACGAGTTTGCCGCACGCTTCCGGCTAAGCGGGCTTGCGTACCGCGAGTTTCTGGTGCCCGGCACCAGCTTGTGGCAATTGTTTGTATATGACCCGAGCGGCGTGCAGATCGAGCTGACTTTCGAGGGCAAGGCTGAAGCGGGTCCGTCGCCGGACATGTCGCCAGGCCGCGCTTACGTCGCGGGCAGCAGCTTTTTCGACGCCGCTGCCTACCCCAGGCTACGCCGGGCGCCGCCTGCCTGACTGCGCAACGCCAACCCCTGCGCGCTCAGCCCCATATAGGCACTGCACTAGTTCAGCGCGTTCTTAACCGAGGGCAGCCTCGACCGCGCGCATCGCCATCACAGTCACCAGGTGGGCGCGGTGATCGGCCTGCGCGTGCAGATCCGAATTCAGCCCTTGTTCCGGCACCTTGATGGCGGCGATCGCCTGCGGCGCAAAGCGCGCCGAGAGGGCTTTTTCCATCGCCGGCACGCGAAACACACACGGCGCGGCACCGGTCACGGCCACCCGCACGCCTGACCCCAGATCAGCGACGAACACGCCCACGATCGCATAACGCGAAGCGGGGTTCCGGAACTTCATGTAGGCCGCGCGCACGGGTACGGGAAAACTCACCTCGATAATGATCTCGCCGGCTTGAAGTGCGGTTTCGAACATGCCGGTGAAAAAGTTGTCGGCGGGAATCCGGCGGCGGTTGGTGACGACCGTCGCGCCCAGGGCCAAAAGACCGGCCGGATAATCCGCCGAGGGATCGTTGTTGGCCACCGAACCGCCGATGGTGCCCATGTTGCGCACCATGCGATCGGCGATGCCGCCGGCCAAAGACGCCAGCGCCGGAATCGCCGCCCGCACGGCAGCCGATGCCGCCACTTCGGCATGCCGGGTCATCGCGCCGATGGTAACGATGTTGCCTTCGACGCGAATACCCGACAAACCCTTGATCGCGCCCAGGTCGATGATCTCGCCGTTGTCGGCCAGGCGCAGCTTCATCGCCGCCACGAGGCTCTGGCCACCCGCCAGAAGTTTCGCCTGTGGTGCCGCGGCCAGGCTGGCGGCGGCAGCCTCGACCGTGGCCGCGCGCTGGTATTTGAATGCGTACATGTCAAGCCCCTTGGGTCAGATGCGGATTTCGATACCGGCGCTCAATTGGCCACAGCCTTCGCACCGGCCATCACCGCCTTGACGATGTTGTGATAACCGGTGCAGCGGCACAGGTTGCCGTCGAGTTGCTCGCGTACCTGTGCTTCGGTCGGTTGCGGCGTGTGCTTGACCAGATCGATCGCGCTCATCACCATGCCCGGGGTGCAGAACCCACACTGCAAGCCATGCTGCAGGCGAAACGCCTCCTGCATCGGATGCAGCGTGCCGTCGGGCGCTGCCACCCCTTCGATGGTGGTCACGCATGAACCTTCGGCCTGCATCGCCAGCATATTGCAGCTCTTGACCACCCGGCCATCAAGATGGATGGTGCAGGCGCCGCATTGGGCGGTATCGCAGCCGATGTGGGTGCCGGTCAGGCGCAGCACATCTCGAATGAAATTCACCAGCAAGGTGCGCTCCTCGACCTCGTGGCTGACAGCCTTGCCGTTGACTTGCATCGAAACCGTAAGCGACATGAGAATTCCTTTTTGGGCAGTGCCGACGCAGATTATCAGGGTCGGACCATGCTGAGTGACCAGCGAATATAACTCGAATCGGTCCGCGCCGAACGCCGATCGCCGAACTGCGGAAAACCGCGGCAATCACTCGATTCGTAGTGAACACAGGGCGCCCTCGACTGCGTCGCCGCCAGCCCGCACTCCGTGCTCAATCACCAGCGCACCGGTGCGGCCGGCATCCAAGTGGCGTGCGCATCAATCAAGGCGCACCATGCAGCCCGGCGACGGCATAATGCCGACTTTCCCATTCAGTCGGAGAACCACCTTGAAACGCTTGGCACTCACCGCGATCCTGGCCCTGCCCCTTCATTCCACCGCAATCGCGCAGACCGCTCCCGCTACGACAACCACCGCCAGCGGCCTTGCCTATCTCTCTGTCAAGGACGGTACCGGTGCAAGCCCGAAGGCGAGCGACACAGTGAAAGTGCATTACAAGGGCACCTTTACCGACGGCCGCGAATTCGACAGCTCCTACAAGCGTGGCACGCCGCTCGAATTTCCGCTCAACGGCGTGATCAAGTGCTGGACCGAAGGCGTGCAACTGATGAAGGTGGGCGGCAAGGCGCGCCTCACCTGCCCGCCCGGCATCGCCTATGGCGAACGCGGCGCCGGCGGCGTCATTCCACCCAACGCAACCCTCAACTTCGACATCGAATTGCTGGGCATCGTCGGGCGCTAGTAGCAACCTGTCTCCATGCGCACGACCTGCATCCTGCCACGATGGAGATGCGGGCTTCGACCAGCCGCAGCGCAGCGATGCCGAAAGCGCGGGACCCACGCGGGACTTGCGTTATGCGCATGGGCGCCGGAAACCCCGACAAGCCTAGTAAAGTAGCGCTTGCCCGGCGGCTTCGCGCCACCGCGATACTCGCACCCCAACACTCTCCACCAAGGTAGCTTCCCCATGCCCAACGCACTCACCAAGGATGGCATCAGCCTCTACTACGAAGAAGCGGGCGCCGGCACGCCGCTGATTTTCGTGCATGAATTCGCTGGCGACTGGCGCAGCTGGGAGGCGCAGATGCGCTTTTTCTCGCGCTATTACCGGGTCATCACCTACAGCGCGCGCGGCTTCAAGCCTTCCGCGATTCCGGCCGATCCGGCAATGTATTCGCAGGCCCATGCGCGCGACGACATCATCGCCGTGCTGGATCACCTGAAGATCGAACGCGCCCACATTGCCGGGCTGTCGATGGGCGGCTTCGCCACCCTGCACGCCGGCATCACCTATCCGGGCCGCGCCCGCTCGCTGGTGATCGCCGGTTGCGGCTATGGCGCGGCGCCGTCGGAGAAAGAAAAATTCCGGCAGGAATGCGAAGCGGCGGCGCGATTGTTCGAAACCAACGGTGCCGAAACTTCGAAGCAATATGCGATCGGCCCGACGCGGGTGCAGTATCAAAACAAGGACCCGCGCGGCTGGGCCGAGTTCGCGCAGCAATTGAGCGAGCACGATTGGCAGGGCCAGGCCAATACCATGCGCGGGGTGCAGATGAAGCGGCCGTCGCTGTGGGAGCTTGAAGGCGAGATGAAGAAGATCGGCGTGCCAACCCTGATTGTCACCGGTGACGAGGACGATCCCTGCCTGGAACCAGCCTTGCTGATGAAGCGCGCGATCGCCAGTGCCGGGCTGGTGGTGCTGCCGCAGGCCGGCCACACCATCAACCTGGAGGATCCCGAACCATTCAACCGCGCGATGCTCGACTTCTTCACCCGCGTCGATGCCGGACGCTGGGCCAGCCGCGACACCCGCTCGATCGCCTCCGGCATCATCGGCTTTCGCAAGTAAGGCGTGAACATCGACACCATGCATATCGAGACCGACGTTCTGATCATCGGCGCCGGCGGCGCCGGCATGTATGCCGCCATCGAGGCCGCGCGCCGCGGCGCGCAGGTAGTGCTGCTCGACCGCAGCCTGATCGGGCGCGGCGGCGCGACGGTGATGGCGCAGATGACAGTGGCCGCCGCAGTCGGCGAGCAAACCCCGGATCATTGGGAACACCATCTGGCAGATACCCTCAAGGCCGGGCGCGGACTGTGCGACCCGGCGCTGTCACGCCTGCTATGCGAGGAAGGCGTCGAGTGCATTCGCGAAATGGATGCTTGGGGAGTGGGCTGGGCGCGGGTTCCCGCAGCCGACGATGCGCCGCCAAAAGGCTTGCGCGCGGTGATGGCGCCGGGCCACGACCGGGCGCGCTGCGTCTATGTCGATTTCCTCAACACCGGCCCGGCGGTGTCGCGCACCTTGCGCACCCAGGTGATCCGCACCCCGGGCATTCGCCGCGTCGGCGATCTGGTCGTCACCGACCTGGCCATGCGCGAGGGCCGTTGCGCCGGCGCCATCGCCATGCATGCACCGACATCGAAAGTGGTCAGCATCGCCGCCAAGGCCACCATCGTCGCCACCGGCGGCCTGACCCGCCTGTACCGGCGCAACAGCGCCTCGGTCAACATGGGGGGCGACGGCTACGCGCTGGCCCTGCGCGCCGGGGCCGAGCTGATCGACATGGAATTCGTGCAGTTTTTTCCGATCGGCCACCTGGCACCGCGCCTGATCGGCATGGATCCGATCATGTGGGATCCGTTCCGCTACAAACTGGGCGGCCGGCTGCTCAATGGCGAGATGCAGGAATTCACCGAACGCTACGGCATGGCGGAATCGGGCACATACATCGTCACACGCGATCTCGCCACCTATGCGATCACCAAGGAAGTCGAAGCCGGGCGCGGCTCGCCGCACGGCGGCGCCTATTTGTCGTTTCAGCATTGCGACGCCGCGGAACTGCGTGCCGCGTTCGGCCCGGTGATCGCGCGCCTGGCCAAGCAGGGCATCGACCTGACGCGCGATGCCATCGAAGTCGCGCCGATCGCCCACTATCACATGGGCGGCGTCCGGGTGGACACACGGATGGCCACCGCGGTGCCCGGCCTCTACGCCGCCGGCGAAGCCGTGGGCGGTGCCAATGGCGCCAACCGCCTGTCGGGCAATGCGATCACCGAAGCGTTCGCCTTTGGCCGAGCCGCCGGGCGCAGCGCGGCCGCAGCTGTGGCCAAGCCCGGCGTCGCGCCCTGGGATGGCGCCTTGTCCGTAGCCGAAGCCGCTCTCGCCGGCGGCGTGGTGCGCACGCTGCCGTTCAACCCGGCCGAGATGCTGGTCAAGCTGCAGGCATTGATGGCCGACGATGTCGGCCCGTTTCGCACCGCTGCCGGCCTCACCCGTGCGCTCGAACAACTCAGCGCCATGCGCGCAACGCTCGGCGAATTTCCGCCGCGCGCAGGCGATTCATTCGATGCCGCACGCCTTGACTGGCTCGACTTGCGAAACATGCTGCTGGTGGCCGAAACAGTCGCCCGCGCCGCTCTGCTGCGCAACGAAAGCCGCGGCGCGCATCAGCGCGAGGATCATCCCGGACTGGAAGCGCACTGGGCGGTCAACCAGGTCGTCACGCTCAAGGCAGGCGCGCTTGGCATCACGCAGCGCCCCGTGCCGCAGGCACAGGAGGCACACGCATGAACCGGGACGGCAACACCACCCTGACCGCAACGCTGACAATCCAGCGCGGCGTACCTGGCCAAGCGGCGCGCACCGAAACGCGCGAGGTGCCGTTCGAAGCCGGGCAATCGGTGCTTGACGGTCTGCGCTGGATTCGCAGCCACGACGACGCAACGCTGGCGTTCCGCTTTTCATGCATCAACGCCAATGCCTGCAAGGAATGCATGATGCAGATCGACGGCAAGACGCAATACGCCTGCACTGCGCGCCTCGAAGCGCGCGAAATGCAGATCGCGCCACTGCCCAACAAAACATTGATCCGCGACCTGTGGACCGAAATCGCGCCGAGCGACGAACGCCTGGACTGAAGCCTGGCCGCAGCGCCGGGTTGCACCCTTTCGCACGGCTATCGCCCTGATCATCAACCCGAAGCCGGCACCAGGGGCGCTAGAATCAAGCTGCGCCTGACACCCGATACCCGGAGACGAAATGAAAAACATGATTAAGGTGACCACGCGGTTCGCCCGAGCCCTGCTACCTGCCTGCGCCCTGCTGGTGATGCTCGGCACGGCACCTGCGGCTCACGCGCAGAAATTCCCCGATAAACCGATTCGCCTGATCGTGCCGTTTCCGCCGGGCGGCGGCAATGACATTCTGGCGCGCGCACTGGCGCCGAAGCTGGCCGAGCTGTTGGGTCAGCCGGTGGTCATCGACAACCGTGCGGGCGCCGGCGGCAACATCGGCACTGAAGCGGCGGCCAAGGCCGCGCCCGACGGCTCGACCATCGTCATCGCATCCAACCAGGTCACCATCAATCCCTGGCTGATCGCCAAGCTGCCGTTCGATATCGAAAGGGATTTCGCACCGGTGGCCCAGGTAGCCTCGGTGCCGATGGTGCTGGCGGTACATCCCGCGGTGGCGGCGCAGAATGTGCGCGAACTGATCGCGCTGGCCAAAAGCGGCGCCGGCAAGCTCAACCACGCCACCCCGGGCAACGGCACGCCGCAGCACATCGCCTTCGAGGTGTTCAATCATGCCGCCGGCGTGCAGATCACGCACATCGCCTACAAGGGCACCACCCCGGCGATCGCCGATCTGCTGGGCGGCCAGGTGCAGGCGGCCATCGGCACCATGGCCTCGCTTGAGCCGCACATCAAGGCGGGCAAACTGCGCGCCCTGGCGGTCACCACCGCGAAGCGCTCGGCGGCCATGCCCAATCTGCCCACCATCGCCGAAGCCGCGCTGCCCGGCTTCGAGGTGCCGCTCTGGTATTCAATCCTGGCGCCGGCCGGCACACCGAAAGACGTGGTGGCACGCCTCTCCGCGGAGATCGCACGCACACTGGCCACCCCGGACATCCGCGACCGCTTGACCGGCCAGGGATTCGAAGTGACCTACCTCAATGCCGAGCAAATGGGCGAACTGATACGCCGCGACACCCTGCGCTGGCAAAGGTCGATCAAGGAGATCGGCTTGAAGCTTGAGCCTTGACGGCTCCCGTGTTCCCATGAGTTCGATCAACGCCGCCCTGGAAGGCATCCGGGTACTCGATTTCTCGATGGTCGGCGCCGGCCCCGCCTGCGGCATGCTGCTCGGTGACATGGGCGCTGCAGTGATCAAGATCGAGTCGCCGGCTGGAGACGTCGGGCGCAAGCTTGGCCCGCCCTGGCAGGGCGGCGAATCGGTGGTGTCGATGAGCTTCAACCGCAACAAGCGCTCGCTGGTGGTCGATCTAAAGCAGGCGGCCGGTGTCGAGATCGTGTTGCGCATGGCGGCGCAGGCCGATGTGGTGCTGGAGAGCTTTCGCCCCGGCGTGATGGAAAAACTGGGCTTGGGCTACACCACGCTGGCGGCACTTTTTCCGCGCCTGGTGTACTGCTCGGTATCGGCCTATGGCCAGAGCGGCCCATGGCGCGACAAGCCGGGCGTCGACGGCATCGTGCAGGCGGTTTCCGGCCTGATGAGCCAGGTCGGCACACCCGGCGCACCGCCGATGAAAGTGCAGATACCGGCGGCCGATGTGGTCACCGGCTTTCTCGCCACCACCGCGGTGCTGGCGGCGCTGCGCGTGCGTGACCAGCCGGGGTCCTTGCAGGGGTGCGGCCAGCACCTCGACATGAGCCTGTACAACAGCGCGCTGATGCTGCAGCAATCCGCTATCGCCTCCTACCTTTCGAGTGGCGAGGTGCCGCCGAAAAGCGGCAGCGCGGCACCTTACTCGGCCCCCAATGAAGCTTATCCGACCAAAGACGGCTGGATCATGGTCGCCGCCTATCACGACGACCGCTGGAAGGCCTTTTGCAAGGTCATCGGCGATCCGGCGATGAGCGTCATGCCGGAATTCGCCAGCAGCCCGCTGCGGGTCGCCAACCGCGATGCCCTGACCCGCGCGGTGTCCCTCAGGTTGGCGGGCAAGACCAGCGCCGAATGGCAGGTGCTGTTGGAAGCCGCCGACATCATCTGCGGTCCGATTGCCGAATACGACGCCGTGATGGCGCAGCCGCAACTGGCGCACAACGGCGCGATCGTCGAAATGGAGCATCCGCGTGCAGGCACGGTGCGGATGCCGGGCTCGGCCATCGGCGACCGCGATGCGCAGGCGCGGGTACGCCTTCCGCCCCCCATGGTCGGCGAACACAGCCGCGAGGTGCTCGCCGATTTCGGCTTTGCCAAGTCCGAGATCGAAACATTGCTTGCGGCACGCACGGTGATTCAGAATCGAGGAGATTGACCCGATGATATTCAAAGCCATCCGCCTGTTTCAGGAAGGCGGCGCGCGCGTCAGCCACATGCTCGAACAAAGCCTCGATGATCTCGACGCCGGTGAAGTGGTGATCGAGTCGCGCTATGCGGCGGTCAACTACAAGGATGCGCGCGCCGTCAGCGGCGTCGGCAACGTGATCAAACGCTTTCCGTGCGTACCGGGCATCGAGGTCTCGGGCACGGTGCTGGCATCGACCAGCCCGGCGTTCCGTGCAGGCGACGCGGTCACCGTGCAGGGCGGGCAGGAATTCGGGATTCGCCACGACGGTGCATTCGCCGAGCGGGTGCGGGTGCCGGCGGCCTGGGTGGCGCCGATTCCGGCCGGCTTCGACGCCCATGACGTGGTGGCGCTCGGCATCGGCGCCTACACCGCCGCAGTCGCGGTCGAGGAGCTGATCGCACGCGGCGTGACACCGGCACACGGCCCGATCGCCATCACCGGCGCCACCGGCGGCTGTTCCAGCTTCGCCATCGACATGCTGGCCGGGCTCGGCTATACGGTGGTGGCCAGTACCGGAAAAAGCGAAGCGGCCGGGTATCTGAAGGCCATCGGCGCCGCGGAGGTGATCGGCCGCGATGCGATTGCCACAAGCGACAAGCCGCTCGACGAGCAACGCTGGGCCGGCGCCATCGATGCGGTCGGCGGCAAGCCGCTGCAAGACCTGCTGCGCACCATGAAAAAGCGTGGCGTGGTGTGCTCGTTCGGCAATGCCGCCGGCGAATCCTTCACCAGCTCGATCTACCCGTTCATCCTGCGCTCGGTGGCGCTGGCCGGGATCAACGCCAACCACCCGCTGCCCGACCGCGGCAGCGCCTGGACGCGCATGGCGCGCGGCGGCGACCTGCGGCCGCGGCATCTCGACAAAATCTGTTTCGATATCCCGTTTTCAGGGCTGATGGACTACTGCGCGGAAGCGATCGCCGGCGGCATTCGCGGCCGCGCGGTGGTGCGCTTCGGCTAGCAACCTGTCGGACTTGGGGAACCGTCGGCCAGGCTCAGCCGGCCGCCGCTCGGTAGACCTGCTCCAGGACTTCCTCCTGCCAAGTGGTGGTGCCAAGCGAGGTCGCTGTGTGCGCCATGAAGCTGCTGCCGCTGGCGCCATGCCAGTGGCGCTCGCCGGCGCCGATCCACACCACATCGCCGGTGCGAATCGCCTGCGGCTGACCGCCCTCGACGCACACAAAACCGCTGCCTGAAGTCACCTGCAGGATCTGGCCCTGCTCGTGCGCATGCCAGTAGGTGCGCCCACCGGGTGCGAAAAACACATTGTTGACCGTCACCTTGTCGGTGGTTGGCATCACCGGATCGCCCCACACCACACCGCTGAAGGTTGAAGAACGCTGTTCGGAAACGGTGCCTTGCGCCCTTCCGTGAAACACTTTCATTTGTCGCCTCCTGTCGATAATTTCGGTTTGACCTGCACGCGGATGCCGCCCGACACATCACCAATCGCATCAACCACCCGATTGCTGACCTGATCCCCGTAGCCCAGCGCGCAAGCCAGGCCGAAGCTGGCGAGCGGCCCGGCGGAATTCAATGATGCCACCCCCAACTCGCGCACCAGTTCGAGATACAGCACCACATCCTTGGTCATCAGCCTGCTGGTCAACCCGCCTTCGATATAGTCGCCATCGACTATTTTCGGAAAGCGGGTCTGGGTGGCGTAGTTCACACCGCTGCTGCTATTGAGAACCTCGAGCAGCAGAAGCGGGTCGAGACCGGCCTTTTTGCCCGCCACCATGATTTCCGCGGTCGCCGCCAGACTTACCGCATTGAGAAAATTGTTCAGCAGTTTGGTGCTGTGGCCCGCGCCGCTCGCGCCCATGTTGAGCACCTTGGCGGAAATTGGCTTGAAGACCCATGCCACCGCCTCGATCGTCGCCGCATCGCCACCGACCATCAGCGTAAGCGTGCCCTTGTCGGCTGCCGCAGGCCCGCCCGAAATGCCGGCATCAATGAAATGCACGCCGCACGCTCGAAACAATCCGTCCAAGCGAATGCTCGAACTGGCGGCCGCAGTGCTCAAATCGATCACTGTCTGCCCTGCCCGGCAAGTGGCGAGTACACCTTCGGCACCTTCGACGACCGCCTCAATCACTTTGCTGTCCGGCAGCGAGAACAGCACCACATCGGCGAACTCCACGACCTCTTTCACCGACGCCGCCGCTCGCGCACCAGCGGCGGCGGCGCGCCCGGGCGCGGCATCGTAGCCCAGCACGTCGATACCAGCGGCAAGCATGCGCCGTGCCATCCGGCCGCCCATGTTGCCCAGCCCGATGATGCCGATCCTCGTTGTATTCATGATCACCCTCCCTCATGGCGCATGCTCCATCCGCCTGCGTCCACGGCTCATACCTTAGCGCATTTTCCGCCAGACATCTTGCGCCAGATTCTCCGGCAATTGGCGCCGCGTGTTGCGCGGCATACGGTTCGATGCTAAATTTCGCGCTCCAAAAAGGAGATGCCGATGGCGACTTTTCCCGACCCCGCATGGCTGGACGCTTACCGTGAACGGGTCAATGCCGATCCTGAAATGGAAGTCGTCGGCACCTGGTTTTCCACCTCGCTGTCGTTCACCTTTGGCGACAAGCGCTGCGTCGTGCGCGTCGAGCGCGGCAGGATCGTCGACATCAACAACGCACCGCGCTTCGATGCGCGTTCGATTTTCGGCTTTCGCGCACCGATGGCGGTGTGGGAAAAATTTGTTAGCCCGCAACCGCCTGCGCTCTACCATGATTTCTTTGCGATGCTCATGCGTGTACCTGAGTTCGTGCTCGAAGGCGATGGCCTGGTGGCGATGCAAAACGCGCGTGCGCTGCATCGCATGATGAACCTGATGCGCGGTTAGGGGAAAGACAATGCCAAAATTCGAACCGATTCTCGGCCGCTATGTGGAAGTCAGCGTCGGTGGCGCCGCCTGTCGCGTGTTTTTCGAAGAGGCCGGGCAGGGCATCCCCTTGCTCTGCCTGCATACCGCCGGCGCCGACAGCCGGCAATGGCGCCATGTGCTCAATGACCCCGAGATCACACGGCGCTTCCGGGTCATCGCCTTCGACCTGCCCTACCACGGCCGCTCGACGCCGCCGGACCGCTGGTGGTTGTCGAAGTACCGGCTCACTACCAGTCGTTATCTGGAAACCATTCGCGCATTCTGGCAAACCCTCGAACTGGAACGCCCTGTTGTGATGGGCTGCTCGATGGGCGGCGCGATCGCGCTCAAAGTAGCCGCCGATTACCAGAATGAATTGACCGGCATTGTCGGGCTCGAATCGACGGCATACGCACCCGGCCGCTACAACGACTTCCTGCACCATCCGGCGGTTCACGGCGGCGAGCTTGCCGCAACCTACACCGCCGGGCTCAACGCGCCTGCCAGCCCAGAAGTGTCCAAGCGGGAGAACTGGTGGACCTACAGCCAGGGCGGCCCCGGTGTTTATGCCGGTGACGTGCACTACTACAGCTTCGACTGGGATGCGCGCGAGGACATCAAGCGCATCGATACCGGCATATGCAAAGTGTCGTTGCTCACCGGCGAATACGACTATTCATGCACACCGGAAATGACGGAGGCGGTCGCGCGTTCAATTTCGGGATCCCGCATGACCATCATGAAAGGCATGGGGCATTTCCCGATGGTCGAGAACTACCCGATGTTCCAGCCGTTCCTGCTGCCCGAACTGGCGTTCATGGCAGGTTGAAACCACTCGCCACATTTGCCGCGTCGCTCTGCGCGGTTTCTTCGAGCGCGGCTGCGCCCCTCTCGATGGCCTGCCATTGAGAGGGAAGTCCCAGCGGCTATTTCTTCGACCAGATCGGCTTTGCCAGCGCCGAAGCCGGTGGATAGACCACCACCGGCTCGCCCTTCTGCCATTGCACGATCACCAGGTCAGCGCCTTCGCGCCGGCCCTTGTCGTCGAATTTGAGTCGCCCGCCCGGGAAAAAGCGCGCCGGGCCCTCCTTGGTATCCATCGCACGAATCGCCTCGGCTACCTTCTTGCGATCGGCAGCACCGGCCTTCTCAAGCGCATCCTTGAAAATCCACATGTCGCCATAGGTGGAGATACTGTCCTGGGTCATCCACGGCTCGCCGGTTCGCTTCTTGAAGTCGGCGATCAGCGTCTCCTGGCCCTTGGCGCCCCAGTTGGCGACGATGGTCATCACGCCTTCCATCAGGTCCTTTCCGACCAGTCGCAGCATTTCGGGCGCTCCCATGTGCGCACCATTCGAAACGACCGGCAGGCGGCTGCGGCCGAGTCCCATTTCGCTCATCTTTTCGAGTATCAGCTTGTCGTCGGGCACACTGGTGGGCAGCAGCAGCAAAAGGTCGGGCCGTGCATTGCGTACCTTTTGCACCACTGCGGTCGCGTCGGCGAGCGGCGGCGTGAAGGTTTCGTCGACAGTGAGCGTGAGGTTCAGTTTCTGCAGGCCGCCTTCACGCATGGGCTTGGCGAAACTCACCGGTGCCGCGGTGTTGTCCATCACAATGCCCACGGTCTTGAGCGGCTTGCCGGTGGCCAGCTTCGCCATTTCAAGCAACGCGGGCAACGCGCGTTCCGCCTGCGCACCGCCGGTGGGCGAGGTCTGGAACACATACTTGAAGCCACGCCCGGTGATCGCGTCGGAATAAGAGAGCGTGAGCAGCGGCAGTTCGGCCCGCTCGGTCACTTCGCTGACCGCGAGGGTGAAGGACGAGAGCCACGAGCCGGTCACACCCACCACATCGGTCTCCTGCGCGACCAAGCGCTGCGCGGCATTCTTGGCTTTCTCGGCGCTGTCGCCGGCATCGATCACCAGCACCTTCATCTGCGCGCCGCCCATCGATTTGATGCCGCCGGCACGGTTGATGTCTTCGATCGCCATGTCGGCGCCTTTCTTCATCAGCTCGCCCTGACGCGCCCAGGGGCCGGACATCGGAGCGATAACCGCCACCCGGACCTCCTTCACCTGAGACCACGCAGGCCCGACAGTGGTTGCGATGCCGGCAGCCGCCAAGGCGGCGAACATGCGCAGCAGGCTGCTGCGTTTCTGGCTTTTCATGATCAGTGTCTCCCTTGTAAGAAAGGCCATGTGGCCTCGTTCATCAACGTGCATGCCAATTCACATGCCAAGATACGCGCGCTTCACCCGCTCATCGGCTAGCAGCGTGTCGTGGGTTCCCTTGAGGATCATGCGGCCGGACTCGAGCACGTAACCATAGTCGCACGAACCCAGCGCCTCGGCAACTCGCTGCTCCACCAGCAGTACCGTCAACCCGCCTTCACGGTGAATCTCCTCGATACGGCTGAAGATCAGGTCGGCGAGCAGCGGCGACAGGCCCATCGAGGGTTCGTCGAGCAGCAGCAGACGAGGCGATGACGCCAGACCGCGTCCGATCGCGAGCATCTGTTGCTCGCCGCCGGAGAGCGTGCCGGCGGGCTGGTCGCGCCGCTCCTTGAGCACTGGAAACAGGGTGAATATCAACTCCAGATTGCGCGACCACTCGGCGCGCCCGCGCGCGGTCAGCGCACCCATCTCTATGTTCTCGAACACGCTGAGCGTGCGGAACACCTGACGCCCTTCGGGTACGTGCGCGATACCCAGGTGCGCGCGCTTGGCTGCGGACACCGACAGCAGGTCGACGCCGTCGAATGCGATCCGGCCGGAAGTCGGTCGCACAATCCCCGACACGGTCTTGAACAAGGTCGTCTTGCCGGCGCCGTTGGGGCCGACGATGGCGACGAACTGGCCCGCCTCGACCTGCAGAGACAGGTCGACCAGCGCCTTCAGGCCGCCATAGGCGACATTGAGTCCTTCAATTGTCAGCACGCGTCATCCACCGCTTTCCCAGATACGCCTCGATCACTTTCGGGTCGCGCGTGACCTCCTCGGGCTTGCCCGCAGCGAGAACGGTCCCGTGGTCTAGCACCAGCAAGCGGTCCGCCAGCCGCACCATCGCGGCCATTGTGTGTTCGATGATGACAATGGTCATGCCGGCGCTTGCCAGGGATCTGATCGTCTCCAGCACCCGTTCGATCTCCTGGGACCCGAGACCGGCGAGGGTCTCGTCGGCCAGCAGCAGCTTGGGTCGCGAAGCGATCGCGCGCGCGAGTTCCATCAGGCGCAATTCGACCGTGGTAAGTCCGCCCGCGACGGCATTCGCGCGCGCCGTCAGCCCTACACGCGCGATCGCCTCGTGCGCCGCGGCGACGGCGCGCTCGTCCACCGATTCGGCGACGAAGGCGCCCACCAGAACGTTGTCGAGCACGGTCATGCGCGAAAACGGGCGCATAATCTGAAATGTGCGGCCGATACCAAGCTTGCAGACCGCACTGGGCTTCTGGCCGACCAGCGGCTTGCCGTCGAACCACACCTCACCCGCGTCAGCCTTGATGAAGCCGTTCAGGAGGTTGAAAAGCGTGGTTTTACCGGCCCCGTTGGGGCCGATGATCCCCAGCACCTCACCCGTGCGCACCTCAAAACCCACTTCCTGGACCGCCTTGAGCCCGCCGAAGGCGCGCGACAGGTTCGCCACACGTAGCAGTACTTCGCCGCCGAGCGCCGATCGCTCCATGGGAACGGTGGCGGTCGCGACCACCTCGTGGAGCGCCGGTGGCGCGGCGGCGGCCGGCCTGCGACGCGCGAGCGCATCGCGGATTCGCGGCAACACGCCCTCGGGCGCGACCAGCATCACCAGCACGATCGCGGCACCAAACACCACGCCCTGTATGCCGGGAATCCTGTCGCCCAGTTCGGCATGCAGGATCTCGGCCAGCGGAATCAATATCACCGAGCCCAGCACCGGACCCCAAAGCGTGGCCACGCCGCCGAACAAGGTGACGATAAGCGCCTGTGCCGAAGTCAGCATGCCGAACACGGTTGGCGGGGTCACCACCAGCAGCACTACCGCGTAGAAACCGCCGGCACCGGCGGCGATCGCGCCGGACACCATGATCGCCTTCATTTTCCAGCGCAGCGCGTCGATGCCGGAGGCTTCCGCCGCCCATTCGTTCTGCTTGATCGCGGTGAGCGAGAGGCCGAACCGCGAACGCTCGATCCGGAGCGAAACGAGCATCGCCGCCACCAGCATCGCAAGCGCGATAAGCACATAGGCGCGGTGATCCGAAAACTGCATGTAGAACGCTGCGGACTCGCGCTTCATCGGCAGCGCAACCTCCTGGTAACCCAGCCATTCGAAGATATAGAGGAGGGCCAGCGGATAGGCCAGCATCGCCAGCGCGAAATAGTGCCCGCGCAGGCGGAACGTCGGGTACCCGATCAGTACGCCGGCCACCAGGCCGACCAGCATGCCGATCGGGATGCCGATCCACGGGGTGATATCGAACTTCACCAGCAACAGGGTGACGGTGTAGGCACCCAATCCGAAGAACGATGCGTGGCCAAAGGACACCAGGCCGGAGTAGCCGCTGAACACATTCCACGACACGCCCATGATCGCCCAGACCAGCACCAGCGTAAGTATCAGCTGGTAGTACTGGTTGCGAACAAGGAGTCCGACCACCAGATAGACAGCCGCGAACGCCAGGATCGCCGCCACCTGCTTGCCGGCGGCGCCTCTCATGCCCGCTCCACGTTGCGCCCGAACAGCCCCTCAGGCCGCAGCAGGACGATGAGGAGAAACACCACGAATATCGCCGCGTTCTGCAACTGCAGCGGCAGCACCAGTGTCGACAACTGCTGGATCAGCCCGATCGTCAAACCGCCCCAGAAGGCGCCGCCGATGCTGCCCATCCCGCCGAGCACCACGCCGGCGTACATGATGATCACGAACTCCAGGCCGACGTAGGGCTGGAACGGATAGTAGGTCGCGACCAGCCCGCCGGCGACGGCGGTGATCGCGCAACCGAGGCCAAACGCCACGCGGTGCGCGCGCTCGACATCGATCCCCATGTAGGTCGCCGCCTCGGGGTTGTCGGCCGCCGCGCGCAGCGTCTTGCCGACGCGCGAACGGGTGATGAAAACAGAGAGTGCCAGCGCGACTGCGATCGACACCACGAACGCCACGCTGCGGGCCTTGTTCAGAAAGATCGAAAGCTGCTCACCGACCAGCGGACCGATTTCCCAGGCGGTCGCCGAAAGCGGCGTACGGATATTCTCCGGCGTCGAACCGAACAGAATCAGGCCGCCGTTGGCCAGGATCAGCGAAAGGCCCAGGGTCAGGATCAACTGCGGATAGTGGCCTTCGCCCTCGCTGCCGACGACCTTGATCCCGGTCACGCGCGTGAGCAGATAGCGGTGCAGCAGAATACCGGCGAAATACAACACCACGCCAGCGATCAGGGCACCGACGACCGGCCCGACGTAGGGGCCCAGGATGGTGCCGAGTCCAAACCAGGTGAACGTATACAGCGTGACGTACATCCCCAACATCAGGAACTCCCCTTGCGCGAAATTGATCACGCGCATGACGCCGAAAATGAGCCCGAGGCCGACGCACATCAGTGCGTAAACGCTGCCCACCAGCAGTCCGGCGGTCAGTGCCTGCAACAGGTTTTCCGCAAACGTGAGGAGGCTATCCATGCTCACCATCCGCCATTGGCCGGAAGCGCGGCAGCGTCATGCCCGCGCGCACCTCTTCGTAATCGATGCACACGGCCAGCCCGACTGCGAGTCGGTGGTTGGGCAGGCCAACGACGCTTGCGGTCAGGCGCGGCCCCTCCTCAAGTTCGACCTGCACCACGTTGTAGGGAACATCGGCGGCGAACGCGGGAAACCATGCCTTGTGCACCACCGTCCAGGTCGACACCCTGCCGCGCCCGCTCGCCTCACGCCATTCGAGCTGGTCCGAAAAGCAGGCCGGACATACCGGTCCGGGCGGCAGGTGCCACTCGCCGCAATCCAGGCAATGGGGCAACAGCAGCTTACGCTCGCGCAACGCGCTCCAGAACGGCGCCGAATCCGGCGTAATCCGCGGCAGCGCCTTGGTATGCGCGATCATCGAAGACGGATCCAATCCGCTCATGTGAAGGCCCTGCAAGAAGAGACTTTCAGTGTCAAGGACCGCTCCCAAACTTCGAGTCCTGCGTTCAGCATTCTTGTGAAACCCTCGGACAGGAACATGCTCTGCTCAGTTCCGGAAAATAACGGAGTCGCCCCACGCCGTCGCCCACTGCATATGGCGTGCGTTCGCGACTTGCCTCTCACCGGCGGCGCCGCGCAGTTGGCGGACGATTTCGAGGATCGAGTTCCAGCCGCCGATGTGGGCCTCCGACAACAGGCCGCCCGAGGTATTCATCGGCAATTCCCCTTCGAGTTCGATGCGCCCTCCCTGCACCCATGTCGCGGCTTCGCCCGGCCCGCAAAAACCGAAGCGCTCCAGCGTGAACAGGATCAAGGGCGAAAACGCGTCGTATGTGTAGAGGCCGTCGATTTCGCCGCGTGTGATGCCCGCCATGCGGTAGGCCAATAGCTCATGTTCATCCGGGCTCGCATGCCCGGTCCGCTGCTGGTTGATGCCCAGGCCGCGCGGCGCGAATATGAATTCGTCGCGTCCGGTCCGCAGGCCCTGCATGCCGGATATGTAGACCGGGCGCTGCTTGAGGTCGCGTGCGCGTTCGGCCGAAGTGACCAGTGCAACGGCCGCGCCATCGGTGATGAGGCAGCAGTCGAACAGCCGCAGCGGGTCGACCACCATGCGCGCGGCCTGGTGATCGTCGAGCGTCATCGGCGTCTTCATCAGCGCATAAGGGCTCTTCAAGGCGTGCTTGCGAAACGCGATCGGCACCGCTGCGAGCTGCTCGCTGGTGGCGCCGTAACGCGCCATGTAGCGCTGCATCGCAAGTGCCGCTCCCCCCGCTGGCGCGGTAAGCCCGTAAGCCGGGGCCTCGCCATGGGTGCCTCCATCCTCGCGGGTGCCTTCGAAGTCGTCCGGTCCGCCGAGGATATGACGCTCGCGGGTGAAGCTGATCGCGGTAACGCATGCGACCACGTCCGCCAAACCGCAGGCGACCGCCATCGCGGCCTGCTGGATCGCGCTGGTCACGAAACGCCCGTGCAGCCAGGATTGGCTGACCCAGCGTACATCAAGACCATAGGCTTCCGCCACCCGATCGTAGTCGATGCCCAGTGGCCAACCCATGTGGACGGCGATGCCGTCGACGTCGGCACGGGTCAGGCCGGCGTCGTCAAGCGCGGCCTTGAGCGCGGTCGCGCCAAGCGCGAGCTGGCTGTGCGGCAAAAAGCGGCCGTATTGACTCTGGCCGATGCCGGCGATCGCGGTCTGGTCACGCAGTAAAAGTGTCATCCAATCACCCGTTCGGCCGCAGCAGGACGCGCCCGGTGATGCGGCCAGCTTCCATCAAGGCGTGTGCCTCGCCCGCTTCTTCGAGTGCCAGCGAGCGGCTGACCATCGCCTTGACCTGGCCGCGCTGCATCAAAGCGAGCACATCCTCCAGTTGGTTTCTTGAAGTGCTGGTCACAGAAAGCATGGACTGGTTCTTGAGGAATAGCTGCGCCGGATTGAACGGTACGAACTCGCCGGTGAGCTGGCCGATCAGTATCCAGCGGCCGGCGATGCCGAGGCTGCGGCGCATCGGTTCGAACAGTGGCGTGCCGACGTTGTCAATGAGCACGTCGACACCGCGCCCATCGGTAAGCCGCCTGACCTCTGGCGAAAAATCGGCGCCGCGCGCGTGCACGACCACCTGGTGCGCGCCCATTTCGCGGATCAGGTCGGCCTTGTCCGGCGAGGTCGTTTGCGCGATCACATACGCGCCGGCCAGGCGCGCCAGCTGCACCGCGTGCAAGCCGAGCCCGCCTCCGGCGCCGGTGACCAGCGCGAATTCTCCCATTTGCAGCTTGCCGACATCGCGCACGCCGTTCAGGACGGTACCGATCGCGCACGAGGCGATCGAGGCGTCCGCGAGCGATACGCCCTGCGGAACCAGGGCCAGGTTGTCGTCTTCGACCGCGACATGCTCGGCATAACCGCCGACCAGCCCCCAGTCACCGAGAAACTTGCGATCGGGGCACAGCGTCTCGCGGCTGCTCCGGCAAAAGCGGCACGCGCCGCAGATGTGGTAGCGCTGCGTGGTGGCGACCCGGTCACCGGTCTTGAAACGCGTTACCTCGGTGCCGGTCTCGACGACGGTGCCGGCAATCTCGTGGCCGAGCACGCAGGGCATCTTCACCCCGGCTTTGAGCGTGCCGGCACGCGTCAGCAGGTCGTGAAAGCAGACCCCGCAAGCATCGACCTTGATGATCGCGTCGCGCGCACCCGCGACCGGGTCGGGGATGCTTTCGAACCGCATCGCATCGATGCCGCCGGGCTCACGCACAACCATTGCCTTCATCGCAAGCTCCTCATGTAGCCGGAACGAATTTCACCAGGGTTACCTCCGGCGTCGCCGGCTCGAAGGTCGCCCACACCCGCATGCCGATGCGTACCTGGCCCTGCGCCATGCCGACTACGTTGCTGAACATGCGCACGCCCTCATCGAGCCGGACCTGGATGACGTCGTAGGGCACCTCGGCCTTGAAGGCCGGCCAGTAGGCGCGGTGAAAAGTGCAAAACGACTCGACCACGCCGGCACCGGAGCTGGCCACCCATTCACTATTGTCGCCACGGCACTGCGCACACAGGCGAGTCGCCGGAAAGCGGTGGGTACCGCAGTCACGGCAGCGCTGCAGCATGAGTTCGCCGCGCTTGGCGCCTTGCCAGAACGGGCGGTTGGGCGGGTCGTCTGGCGGCAACGGCTTGGCGTAGTCGCTCATCGCGCGTCGCGGCCGTAGATGATCGAGGTGATCACCGGTGCCGCTGTCATGTACTGCACCAGCCCGGCATCTGACACCTGGCGCGCGCCGCATGCCCCGCGTACCTGGCGCACCGCTTCGACGTTCAATGCCCAGCCTTGCATGTAGGACTCCGACAGGTGGCCCCCGCTGGTGTTGGTCGGAAGCGCGCCGCCGAGCGCCAGCCTGCCGTCGGCCACGAATGGACCGCTCTCGCCGACCGGGCAGTAGCCGAAGCCTTCGAGCGAGAACAACACCGTGGGCGTAAAGTTGTCGTAAATCATCAGCGCATCCATGTCGGCGGGCCCCGCGCCGGCCATCGCATATACATCAGCGGCGACGCGCTGCATGGTGCCATGCCAATAGTCATCCGGCGGAAACGTCGACCCTGCGAGTTGCGCGGCCTGCGCGAAGCCGCGAATGTAGGCAGGCGGCTGGCGCAAATCGCGCGCCCGGTCCGACGAAGTGAGGATCATCGCAACGCCGCCGTCGTTGATCAGGCAATAGTCGAGCAGGCGCAGCGGTTCGCAAATGAAGCGCGCGGCACGGTATTCCGCGAGCGTGAACGGAGTGCGCATCACCGCGTCCGGGTTCAGGCTGGCGTGGTGGCGAAATGCGCAAGCGATCGCGCCCAGCTGATCGGTGGTGGTGCCGTACCGCTCCATGTGGCGGCGCATCATCAGCGCATGAAACGCGCCCGGCGAAGTCATGCCGTAGGGAAACCACATGCCTGCACCGCCGCTGCCGTAGGCATCCGAGGCACCGCCGTAGTGATCGCCCGCCGAGCGGCCATTGTTGCCGTAGACGAGCGCGACCGTCTCGGCCATGCCGGCGGCGATCACCGCGACCGCGGTCTGGATGCAGATGCCGGAGAACCGCCCCTGCCCCGGCGTGATGGTGGTGTAGCGTGGATTCAAGCCGGTGATCTCGCCGAAGCGCTGGTAATCCGGAATGCGGTTGATGATCAGGCCGTCGATGTCATCGAAACCGAGACCGCAGTCGTCGAGCGCTTCCTTGAGTGCCCAGGCACCGAGGTCGTAGGCGTCGTACTCGGGCAAGCGGCCGTAGCGCGTCGTCCCCACCCCTGCAATGGCGACGGTTCCGGCAAGCGCCTGGTTCACGCGCCGAACCTCGACTCGGGCAAGCCGCGCACACCCGGATCGAGCGCGAACACACCGCCAGCCTGCGGTTGCGTCAGGTGTGCGTCCGCCGGAAGATCGAAACGGGCGCTGGCTACGTAAAGTGTGGCCAGATCGGGGCCGCCGAACATGCAGGTTGTCGGCCGCTGCACCGGCAGGCGAATGCTGCGATCGAGCGAGCCGTCGGGCGCGTAGCGATGGATACACCAGCGATCGAACTGCGCACTCCATACGTAACCTTGCGCGTCGACTGTCATGCCGTCAGGCCCGCCATTCCCGGGCGCGACTTCCGCGAACACGCGCCGGTTCGAGATTTCGCCGGCGACCGCATCGAAGTCATAGCAATAGATGTGCCGCGACGGCGTATCGGTGAAGTACATGACGCGGTCGTCAGGACTCCAGCCGATGCCGTTCGAGACCGTGAAACCACGGTCCATGGTGGTGACACGAAAGTCGGGGTCGAGCCGGAATAGGCGGCCGATGGCGTTACTGACGCTGCGATCGAGCGTGCCGGCCCAGAAACGCCCCATCCGATCGACCTTGCCGTCATTGAACCGTTCGTCGCCGAAGTCGAGGCCGGCAACATCGCGCCAGTTGAATTCAGCACCCGGTGCATCGAGTGTCGCGAAGCCCTTCTGGAAAGCGAACAGCAGGCCGCCGTCCTTGCGCAAGGCGAAGGAGCCCGGCCGCTTGGGCAGGGGCCAGTGATCGGTACGGCCCGATACCGGTTCGAAGCGCCACAACTGTACGCTCACGATATCGATCCACCACAGAACCTGATCGCGCGGGCACCACAACGCGCCTTCGCCGAGCATGTTGCCGCAGTCGACGACACAGGTCGCTTCGCCAGAACTCACGTCTCCTCCGTTCGGCGC